>FWWM01006128.1_pt1 | contig 25539 bp, 21 predicted proteins | sample 2228351 | NCBI WGS metagenome assembly FWWM01 (sample SAMEA103939774, study PRJEB20133) | metagenome
CGCCCCGGCCTCCGAGGCCGACCTGAAGCGGCCCGAGGTTATCCGGGAGCTGCTCAACCGGGGTATGGCCCGGGTCGTGAAAGGAGGGGCGGGCTGATGAAAAAGCGCGGCCACGGCGAAGGCACCGTGTACAAAGTCGGCCGGCGCTACCGGGCCCAGGTCATGGTCAGGGGCGTCTGGTACCGCAAATATTTCGACACCAAGAAGGAGGCCCTGAGCTGGCTTGCCACTATCCGGCTCCGGGCTGGCCAGAACCTCCTGCCCGAGCCCTCAAAGGTGACCGTGGCCGAGTATCTGGCCTTCTGGCTCGAAAACGGCGCAAGGCCCTCGGTCCGGGCGCCGACGTTGCGCCAGTATGAGCAATGCGTGCGCAATCACATCACCCCGTTCCTGGGCCAGGTCCGGCTCCAGGCCCTCAAGCCCGCCGACATCCAGGCCCTCTATACCGACCGGCTCAAGGCCGGCCCTTCCCCGCGGTCGGTCCGGATCATCCTTGCGGTCCTACACCGGGCCCTGGCCCAGGCGGTGGGCTGGGGCCTGATTCCGTATAACCCCGCCGACAGGGTTCAGGCCCCCAGGCCGGCGCGCAAGCGCCTTCCGGGCCCTCAACCCGGAGGAGGCCCGCCGGTTCCTGGAGGCGGCCCGGGCCTCGGATTACTACGCCCTGTTTGTGACGGCCGTCGCCACGGGGATGCGGCTGGGCGAGCTTCTGGCCCTCAGGTGGGAGGATGTGGACCTTTCGGCCGGAACCATCCACGTCCGCCGGACCCTTTACCGGCTCACGGGTCGGTGGGCCGTGGGCGAGCCGAAGTCGGCGGCCGGCCGGCGCAAGGTGGTGGTCCCGGGGGCGGTCCTGGGGATTCTGCGGGAGCACCGGCGGGCCCGGCTGGAGGCCCGCCTTAAGGCCGGTCCGGACTGGTCGGAAGAATTCGGGGACCTGGTGTTTGCCACGGCCACGGGCCGGCCGATCCACCCCCGGAACATCACCCGGGCCCTCAAGGCGATCCTCAAACGGGCCGGCCTGCCGGAGATTCGGTTCCACGACCTGCGACATTCCCACGCCACGCTCCTGCTGGCCCGGGGCGTCAACCCCCGGGTGGTGCAGGAGAGGTTGGGCCATTCGCGGGTAAGCCTGACCCTGGAGGTTTACAGCCACGTGCTGCCGGACCTTCAGGCCCAGGCGGCGGCCGAGGTCGAACGGGCCCTGTTCGGGGGGTGACGAATTCCCCCACAATTCCCCCAAAAATTGCGGCCGGACAAGCTCATTTAGCTTGTCCGGCTACTATATCTTGTGGTTCCGTCGGGTTCTAGCCCCAATATTTAGTGCCGGGGGGCGGAGTCGAACCGCCGACACGCGGATTTTCAGTCCGCTGCTCTACCACCTGAGCTACCCCGGCGGACCTCAGCGGCCAGTTTACGTACTCACCAGACCTTAGTATAGCCACTCCGCCACCGCGCCTGCAAACTCGGCCAACGGCCGCGGACCCCCTTACCCAATTGCAAATCGCTGGCCTGTGCCCTGCCCTTAACCGGCTGGGCTGACCCCTGATGAAAACCGGCGGACCTGACCCGGTGTCGGCCTCACCGGCCGATGGGTCCCAACCTTAACCCTTGATCACCGCAATCGGCCTCAGCCGGGCTACCTTCCGGGAGATTCCGGCGTTGTGGCACACGTTCACAACTTCAAATACGTCCTTGTAAGCTTCGGATGCCTCCTCGGCCAGCAGGGCCCGGTTCTGAACCCGCACGACAATCCCTTTCTTCGCCAACTCCGCCACCAGGTCGACCCCCTTGAGCATCTTCTTAGCCGCCGTCCGGCTCTGAACCCGCCCGGCCCCGTGGGCCGTTGACCCCCAGGCCTGCCGCACCGCCTCCTCGGTTCCTACCAGCACGTAGGAATAGCGGCCCATATCGCCGGGGATAAGGACCGGCTGGCCAATCCCCCGGTACCTCGCCGGGATCGCCGGATGGCCCGGCGGGAAGGCGCGGGTCGCACCCTTCCGGTGAACGCACAGGGTGAGCATCCGGCCGTCGACCTCGTATTCTTCGATTTTGGCAATGTTGTGGGCCACGTCGTAGACCATGTGCATCCCCAGCCGCTCCGGGGTCGACTCAAAAACCTTCGCAAACGAGTAGCGGGTCCAGTAGGCGATAAGCTGGCGGTTGGCCCAGGCGAAGTTGGCCGCGCCCCGCATCGCCGCCAGGTAGTCCTGGCCCTCCGGCGACCGGATCGGGGCGCACGCAAGCTGCCGGTCCGGCAGCCGGATCTCGTACTTGGCCAGCACCTTATCCATTACCCGCAGGTAGTCCTCGCAAACCTGGTAGCCGAGGCCCCGGGAACCGCAGTGGATAAAGACGGTGACCTGCCCCGGGTACTCGATACCCATCACCCGAGCCGCCTCCGGGTCGTAAATCTCCTCGACGGCCTGAACCTCCAGGAAATGGTTGCCCGAGCCGAGGGTTCCGAGCTGGGATGCGCCCCGCTGCTTGGCGTGGTGGCTCACCTTTTCCGGGTCGGCGCCCGGGATCGCACCGCCCTCCTCGGTGACCTCCAGGTCAGCGGCCCAACCGTATCCCCGCTCGACCATCCAGCGGGCACCCTGAACCAGAATCTGGTCAATCTCTTTGACCGAAACCTTGACCTTCCCTTCGGCCCCGACCCCTGAGGGCACGTTTTTAAAGAGCTCGTCGGCAAGCCGTTCAAGCCGGGGCCTCACCTCCGCCTCGGTCAGGTTGGTCCGGAGCATCCGCACCCCGCAGTTAATATCGAACCCGATGCCGCCCGGGGAGACCACCCCGTCGTCTACCCGCATCGCCGCGACCCCACCGACCGGGAAGCCGTAACCCCAGTGAATATCGGGCATCGCCAGCGAGTACTTAACAATGCCGGGCAGGGTTGCCACGTTGGCAACCTGCTCAAGGGCCTGGTCCCGCCGGATAAGCTCCATCAGGGTTTCATCGGCGATAACAAGCCCCGGCACCCGCATCCCCGGCTTGTAGGTCTGCGGAATCTCCCAGTGGTAGTCGTCAATCTTTCGGAGCGGACCTTCCCACCGTCCGGTCATCGCCATCCCCCCTCTGACGCTGCTTAGACGTCTAAAATCACCTGGACTTCAGCCCGGCCGTCGGATGCCTCGACCCGAACCCCGTGGTAAGTTGCGGCCTTAACCTCCAGCCCGAACGGGTGGCGGCTCGGGTCGACCGGCTCACCGTGTATGGTCGCCCGGAGCCGCCACTCGCCCCCGTTCCTCGGGGGCTCAATGGTCACGTCGAACTTGCCAAACACGGCGTGGTCGACCGTGGCCTGGTAGAGCAATGCGTTGAGCCACTCGACCAGCAGGGCCTCGGGGTCCGGGGCCGAAACTTCCACCTGCCGCGCCAGCGTGTCGCCAACCGAGTCCGTCTGGTACATGACGGCAAACATACCCCGGGCCGCCTCGGCGAACGCCTCGGCCAGGTCCCGGCCCCAGGCCCGGACGCCGATTTCCGCCGTGTGGTCTAGAAACTCAAAACCCATCCCGCGTTGATATTATAGCCCCGGCCCGGCCGACTCAGTTATAATCGAAACGCTATGGCACGCTACAGGCTCGTCACTTTCGACGTCTACGCCGCCCTCTTTGACCTGGAAGGCAGTATGGTCCCCGAAGTCCGGGCGGTTCTGCCTTCGGCCGATGTCGACCCGGTAGCCTTCTTCCGGCTCTGGCGGACCAAACAGCTGGAGTTCGCCCTCTTGAGCAACTCCCTGGGCCGGGGTCACTTTAAGTTTCAGTACCTGACCGAGCGGGCCCTCGAATACGCCCTGAAGCGTTACAACCTGGAGCTGCCGGCCGAGACCAGAACGCGGCTCGTGACCGCCTGGAACCGGCTCCGGCCCTGGCCCGAGGCCGGCGACGTGCTGGCCGGGGTGAAGGCCCGGGGCTGTCTTACGGCCCTGCTTTCCAACGGCGACGAGGCGATGCTCCGGGAGCTGGCCGCTGCCCTGCCGGTGCCGGTGGACCACATCTTCGCCGCCGACCAGGCCGGCTTTTACAAGCCCCACCCGGCCATTTACGAGCTGCCCCTCAAGACCCTCGGCCTGGACCGGTCGGAGGTCCTCCACGTGGCGGGCTCGGCCAGCGACGTCATGGGTGCCCGGTCCTTCGGCCTGCCCTGCGCCTGGTCCAACCGGGCCCGGGACTTCGTCCTGGAGCCGGCCCTCGGCCCCGACTTCGAATTCCCCGACCTGAACGGCGTTTTGACCCTGCTTTAGCCGACGACCACCGTGGGCAGGCCGGCCCGCCGGGCCAGCCGGTTAAACGCCGCCAGCTCGGTCCGGTAGAGACGTTGCAGTTGCCGGAGGTGCCGCCCGATTCGGGCCGAGAGGTCCCGGAACACCTGCCGGTGCTGGCGGGCCGGGGCGTAATCGGCCGAGTCAATAAAGGTTGAGAGGGCGGCGAGCCGGAAGTTCAGGGCGCTGGGCGGGGCAAGCGGGCTGTCGGCATCCTCCCGCCACAGTTCGGCTTCGATGGCCCGGAGCCGTTCGGCCAGGGCCCGGCCGGCCCGAACGACCTCGGCGGCATCCGGCCGGCTCTCGGCCCGCCGGACGACCTCCTCGATCTGGCGCCGGACATCCCGGCAGCGCAGAACCGCCTGATGGGTCTCCGAGAGGCGGTCCCGAATCGCCAGGAGGAGGCGGAACTGGGCCTCCAGCTCCCGCTGGGTCGCCCTTACCCGCGGGTCCTTGACGATTTCAAACGGCTGGGTCAGGGTCAGGTCGCCCGCCTTAAGCTGAACCTGGTACCGGCCGGGCGGGGCGACCGGCCCGAGCAGCAGATTCACCCGCGGCGGGTTAAAGGTCGCCCGGTCCTCGGGAATGGCCACCGGATCCGGGTACCGCATGTCCCAGACAAACCGGTTCAGGCCGGCCTCGGCCGAAACCCGGGGCTCCTCCTTCCGGGGCGGCTCGCCGGGCCGGGGCTTTTCCGCCTCGCGGCTGGTGAACGTCTTGATGACGTTGCCGGCGGCGTCCAGAAAAGTCAGGGTAACCTCGTCCCGGGGCTTCTCCTTGAAGTAATACGTTACGATGACGCCGTCGGGCGGGTTCTTGCCGGCGTCCAGGAGGACCTCTTCGGTCTGGCCGTTCGGCTTTTTGACCACCTTATAGGTGGTGACGACCGGCCCGGCCATCCGGTAGTTTTTCTGGCCGACCAGCGGCCGGTTTCCGAAGCCCCGGTAGGTTTTGAACCGGACGGTCCGGCGGGGACGGAAGAGGGCGGCCGGCTGGCCCAGGACTTCTTCGCTGAGCTGGCGCAGGGGGCTGATGTCGTCCAGAATCCAGAACGACCGGCCGTGGGTTGCCACCACCAGGTCGTCGTCTTTGATGACCAGGTCGTAAATAGGCGCGACCGGCAGGTTTCCGCCGTGGAATCGGTGCCAGTTTGCCCCGTCGTCGAAAGAGACGTAGAGGCCGGTTTCGGTACCGGCAAAGAGGAGGCCCCGCCGCCCGGGGTCCTCCCGGATGCACCGGGTGAAGTCGGTTTCGGGGATCCCGTTCGTAATCTTCACCCAGGTCCGGCCGTAGTCGTTTGTCTTGTAGAGATAGGGCCGGAAGTCGTCGAGCTGGTAGCGGGTCGCCGCAATATAGGCGGTCGCCGGGTCGTGGGGGGAGCATTCAATCATGCTGATGAGGGTCCATTCGGGCAGGTCAGGCGGGGTGACGTTCTGCCAGGTCTTCCCCCCGTCCCGGGAGATGTGCACCAGGCCGTCGTCCGTCCCGGCCCAGAACACCCCTGGCTCGTGGGGCGACTCGACGAAGGCGAAGATGGTGCAGTAAACTTCGGCGCCGGTGTTGTCCTTTGTGATGGGGCCACCCGACGGCTCGAGCTTAGCCGGGTCGTTCCGGGTAAGGTCGGGACTAATCACCTCCCAGCTCGAGCCGAGGTTCCGGGACCGGAAGACGACGTTGCCGGCCACGTAAAGGGTATCGGGGTCGTGGGGCGAGAAAAGGATCGGGAAGGTCCACCGGAACCGGTACCTGAGGTCCCGGGCGCCGACGCCCATCCCGGTGGCTTCCGGCCAGACGGTTATGTTCCGCTCCTGGCCCGTCCGCCGGTCGTAAAGGATCAGCCGCCCGTTACCCAGGCCGCTGCCGATGGCCCCGCCGACCACAATGTTCGGGTCGTCGGGCTTGACGGCAATGTAGCCGCTTTCGCCCCCGCCGGGCTTGTACCATTCGGTCTGGGTGACCGCCCCGGTCACCGACCGGCTCGGGATGCTGATGGCGGTGTTGTCCTGCTGGGACCCGTACACCCGGTAGGGGACCTGGTTGTCGGTGGTGACGTGGTACATCTGGGCGGTGGGCTGGTTGTCGACCGGCGTCCACGACTGGCCGCCGTCGAAGCTCACGCTGGCCCCGCCGTCGTCCCCGAGAATCATCCGCTTCGGGTTCCGGGGGTCAATCCAGAGGTCGTGGTGGTCGCCGTGGGGTGAGGCCATCGTTGTGAACGTCCGGCCGCCGTCGGTGGACTTCCAGAGCTCTATATTCAGGACGTAAAGGGTCTCGGGGTCCTGGGGGTCGGCAACGATGTGCTGGTAGTACCAGGCCCGGCGGCGCAGGTCGCCCTGCTCGCTCAGCCGCTCCCAGGTCGCGCCCCCGTCGTCGGACCGAAATACCGCCCCGTCCACGGCCTCGACGATGGCCCAGACCCGGTCGGGCCGGGCCGCCGATATTGCCAGGCCGATCCGGCCCTTCACCCCGGTGGGGAGGCCCGGGTTGTTCGTAAGCTCGACCCAGGTATCCCCGCCGTCCGTTGATTTAAAGATGCCGCTTCCGGGTCCACCGCTGGTGAGACTCCAGAAGGTGCGGCGGGCCTCCCAGAAGGCCGCGTAGAGGACCCGCGGGTTGGTCGGGTCCATGACCAGGTCGATGGCCCCGGCATCAGGACCCCGGTAAAGCACCCGCTCCCAGGTGCGGCCGCCGTCGGTGGAGCGGAAGACGCCCCGCTCCTCGTTGGGGCCGTAGGCGTGGCCGAGGGCGGCCACGTAGACGATGTCCGGGTTGGTGGGGTGGACCCGGATTCGGGCGATGTGGCGGGTGTCCGAAAGGCCCAGGTGGACCCAGGTCTTGCCGCCGTCCGTGGATTTATACACCCCGTCGCCGTGGGAGACGTTGTTTCGGATGCAGCACTCGCCCATCCCAACGTAAATGACGTTCGGGTCCGATTCGGCGACGGCAATGGCACCCACGGCCGCAGTCTTAAAGTAGCCGTCGGAGATGCACTCCCAGGTGAGGCCGCCGTCCGTCGTCTTCCAGACGCCGCCGGCGCAGGCGCCGAAATAGAACGTAAGCGGGTCAGTCGGGTGGCCGGCCACGGCCACAACCCGACCGCCCCGGTACGGCCCGATGCACCGCCATTCGAATCCTTTAAAGACTGCCGGGTCGAGTGCTTTCATCGGAGTTTCCCCTCCTCAGAATCAGCCGACGACTTCCCGAAAGACCCTCAGGAAGTTGAGGCCGAGCAGTTTGCGTAATTCATCCTCGTTAAAGCCCCGCCGGGCAAGGGTAACGGTGATGTTCGGCCAGTCGGCAAAGGTCTCGTAGCCGTGGAGCCGATATTCCGGCGTGAGCCGGTGCTCCTCCCGCCGGAACCCGGACCAGTCGAAGCTGCCGGGCCGGCGCACCGGCATTTCCGGCGGCCATTCGATAAGCGACTCGGTGCCCGGTCCCGGTCCGGCCTTGTCGGTTCCGATTCCGACGTGGTCGATTCCGCAGACCCGGACCAGGTGCTCAACGTGGTCCGCAAAGTTTTCCAGGGTGGCCTCCGGCCCTGTGCTGATAAAGCCGGGCACAATGACCACCCCGAAGTAGCCGCCCCGGTCGGCGACGGCCTTGGCCAGCTCGTCGCTTTTACCCCGGTCGTGGTAGGCCACCGCCTTGGCCGCCGAGTGGGAGATTACAATGGGTGCCGTGGAGACCTTCAGGGCGTCCCAGCCGACCTGCTCGCTGCAGTGGCTCACGTCGACCAGAATACCCAGCTCGTTCAGCCGGCGGACGACCTCCCGGCCGAAGTAAGTCAGGCCGCCCTGATAGGCCTCGGTGCAGCCGTCGCCCACCAGGTTCTGAAGGTTGTAAGTGAGCTGGACCATCCGGACCCCCAGGTTATAGAAAAGGTCAATCCGGTCCAGGTCGTCCTCGAAGGCGGTGGTATCCTGAAAATCCAGGATGATACCGTGCTTCCCCTCCCGGTGGACCCGCTCGATGTCGGCCGCCTTCTTGATGATGGTAACCTCCCCGTTCAGGGCCTCAACCATGCCATAGGCCTGGGCAATCCGGCGAACGGCCCGCTCGTAGGCCTGGCTTATCGGCCCCGGGCCGGAGTAGGTGCCGCAGGCCACCGTTACCCCGGACTGCTTCCAGAGGTCCAGGTACTGGCGGCGGGCCTCCTCGGAGGTCTGAATCTCCCGGCAGGCCATCGCCTCCAGGATCGGCTGCACCTCTTCCCGGGAGCGGCCCTGCCGGGCGAACTCCTGGAGGGCCTGGCGCATCTTCTCGGTAAAGACCATGCCGTAGGTAATCGGCGGCTGCTGGGAGTCGATGACCAGGGCCTCGTAATGGAGCTGCCGGGCCTCGTCGGGGGTTAGGGACGGTTGGGAACGCCAGACCATGCTGCGCCTCCTTCTGTGGAACCGCGGTTCGCTGAAGTGTAACCGGCACGGCTTTCTCTTCGCAAGTGTCCGGGCGGCCGCCGCTTTAGCGGGCAAAGGCCGGGCATCCACCGCCCGGTGGTTTCGGGTATATTTAAGACTGGGCCGGCCGGTTGTCGGCCGTAATCCCAAAATGGAGCTGTCCTGAGGTGTGGGTGATCCTGGTTTTACTGGCCCTCGGTGCCCTGCTCAGCCTTTATTTTCTCATCGTCCTTGTCGGCGCCCTCCTCGCCCTTCTACCCTGGCTCATTCTCGGCCTGGTCGCCGGATGGGTGGCCGATAAGCTGATGGGTAACCAGTACGGCTTGCTCGGTGACCTGCTGGTCGGGCTGGCCGGGTCGGTCATCGGAACCGCCCTTTACATCCTGCTCACCGGCCACCGGCCGGCCGGTCCCTTCGGCATCACCCACCTGGTGATGGCGATTATCGGGGCCGTCCTCCTGCTGGCGGCCATCCGGGCCGTCGGCCGGAGAACCCCCGCTTGAAGTTCAGCCCGGACGCCGGATAAAGCGGTGGGGGGCGTCCTGAAACTCCCGCCGGCACGCCTCGGAGCAAAAACAGTACGTGGCATCGCCGTGCTTGGCCGCAAGCGCCCCATCCGGGTCAAGCCGCCGACCGCAGACCGGGTCCCGTAACTCTCCCGGCAAACCTACCTGAGCGGCCGGCAGAACCTCCGGCGGCTTGACCCCCAGGATGTCGGCTGCCAGTCGGAGCTCGTCGGCAATGAGGCGGGGAAGCAGGAAGTGCTTGCGCACGTGCTCCCGGCCACGGGCCCCGAACGCCCGGGCCTCCTCAGGGTGGCGCAGGAGCCAGACCGTCCGCTCGGCGCAGGCTTCGACCGAGTCGACCAGGAATCCGCTTACCCCATCCTGGACCTGCAAGGGGATACCCCCGGCCCGGCCGGCAACCACCGGCGTGCCCTTCCAGAGGGCTTCGGAAACGACCAGCCCGAACCCCTCACGGATCGATTTCTGGATGATAACCCTGGAAAGCCGCTGAAAGGCGTTAACTTCGATGTTGCTTACCCCGGTCAGATTCGTGAAAAGCTGGATATCCGGGTCATCACGGGTAGCCTCCCGGATCTGGTGGTAAATCTCCCAGCCTTCCGGGTCGTCCAAAGCCATCGAACCTACCAGCGCGAGCTGAACGTCCGGCACCTCATTCTTTACGAGCCGGTAGGCTGCAATCACACCCAGCGGGTCCTTCCAGGGGTCAAACCGGCTGACCTGGGTGATGAACGGGCGCTCAAGGTCGACCCCAACCCAATGCAGAACCCGGCGGGCCAGGTCAGGGTCAAGCTCGAGGTTTTTCGGACTCTCGGGGTCGATGGCCGGCGGGATAATCTCAACCCGTTCTACGGGAAAGTCGGGCGGAACGAAAGAGCCCAGGGTGAAGACGGCGGCGTCGTAGTCGGCCACGTACGGCCGCAGGAACGCCCAGACCTCCGGGTTCGGCTCCGACATATCGATATGACAGCGCCAGACCCACCGGGCCCGGCCCGGTCCGTGAAAGTAGCGCAGGGCCAGCGGCTGCGGGTCATGGATGAAAATCAGGTCGTAGTTATCCTCCAGAAGGCGGGCGTTGCGGACCGAGTAGGCTAAATAGATTTCCTGCTCGGTGGCCGTAAGCTCCCGCCTGGCCCCCTGCAGGCCGTTGTGGATCGCCTTCGTAACCCGGAAGAACGTTTCATCGCCGGTAATGACCTGCCACTCAGCCTGAAGGCCCAGGTCCCGAAGGAGGGGAATTTCCGACCGCAGAATCTCGGCGACACCCCCGCCGTAAGGGGTGGCGTTGACGTGCAGAATGCGGGCACCCCGCAGGGCCGAACCCAGCACCCGGAGCTGGCGGATCACCTCCGGCCCAACGCTCGCCTCGTACGGGACGATTGACTGCCGGCCGACATGAATCCGCTGAAGCATGGACACCCCCCGCGGAGGATGTTAGCACAAGAGGTCGGACGCTGCTTCCGGGTCAGGCGGTTTTCCGGGCCCGGTCGACTCCGTAGGCCAGGAGGCCGGTCTCCACCAGGGTCGCCCCGACCAGCGCCAGGGCCGCCACGACGGCCCCCGGCAGCCGGGTTAGCCCGGCCAGCACCCCAAGCAGGATGGCCAGGGCGACCAGGTAGACGGTCACCGCCAGGCCCACCGGGCCGGTCCGCCGGCCGGCGATCAGCCGGCCCCGGAGGAGGGCCCGCCCCGCGACCAGCAGGGGCAGAACCGTCAGGACCCGTACCGGCGTCCGGGCGAAATCAATCACCCGCTCCGGCAGGCCCAGTATCCCGGCCAGGTAAAGGTCGAGCAGGGGGGTGAACCCGAGCAGGCCCAGCAGAGCCGACCCGGCCAGCCCGGCCCCCAGGGTGAAGCGGGCCAACCGGCGGTGCCCCCCGGCTTTCCCAACGGCGACCACCGTCTGCTGGAGCATGCTGACGGGATTGCCGAGCAGGTTCACGGTGGAATTAACCACCGGCCAGGCGGCAAGCGAAAGTTCGGGCTGGGCGGCCCGGCCGATGCCGCCGGTTATGACCGGCGGGGCGGCGTTCAGAAGCACCTGCATCCAGATAAGGGGAGCGTAAAATCGCAGGATGGTGCCGGCCGTAAGGGGTGAAGCGCCCCTGGCCGGCCCTTCGAGGACCACCCGGCCGACCGCCGGCCGGGACCACCAGGCGATGAGGGCGGCCTCGGCCGCCACACTGACGGCTTCGGCCAGGGTGCCGAGCATGGCCCCCGGGAGCCGCAAGACCGCCGGCCCCCCGAAGACCACCGCGGCCAGAACCCCGAGCCGGACCAGAACGGCGTAGGCGATGGGGCGGGTCCGGCCGAACCGGACCATCAGGCCCTGCAGGAAACGCCGCAGGCCGATGAGGGGCGGCCACAGGACCAGGAACCTGATGGCTCCGGCCGCCTCCCGGGCGACGTCGGGCGGAACCCCGAGCAGGTCGCCCATAACCCGGTCGACGGCCGGCGTAAAGTAAAGGACGAACCCGAGCAGGGCGAGACTGAGGCCGGCCCCGGCCATAAACAGCCCGAACGCGAAGAAACTCTGGCGGTCCCGGACCAGGGCAATGCTGCCCTCAAGCATGGAAATTATCGGGCTTTCGACGAAAACGGCCAAATTAAATGCCACCCCGAAGGCGGCCAGCGCCAGGGCCGGTTCGGGCAGGCGACTTAAACCGCTGGCAACAACCGGACCTTCAAGGTTCATGATGAAGGCGCTGAAGGCCAGCGGGGCGGATATGGTGACCAGCTCCCGGTAACCGGGTTCGGCGGCCGTTCGCCCCAAGGCCACCAGCCTACCGGTCACCGTTCTCCCGTTCGACCCGCCTGATGGCTTCCTGGATGGTATCCGGGGCGAAGCCCCGGCGGGCGAGCTGGGCCCAGAGGCGGCGCCGCCCCTCATCGGGCGGGAGTTTGGCCAGGCGTCGCCAGAGGACGCGGGCAACCTTGAGGGCGGATTCCGTCTCGTCAAAGTCGGCCAGCACTTCCTGCACCGTCTCCCGGGAAAGGCCCTTCTGACGGAGCTCGGCCCGGAGCAGGTATTCACCCCGGGGGCTCAGGGCCTCCCGGCTCTCCCGCCAGAAACGGCCAAACGCCAGGTCGTCCAGGAGGCCCAGACCGCGCAGTTTCTCGAGGACGGCGCTCACCGTCGGTTCATCGAAGCCCTTCTTGGCGAGCCGTTCCCGGATTTCGGCCTCGGACCGGGGCCGGAAAGTGAGGAGCCGATACGCCGCCGAAAGGGCCTTTTGCAGGGCCGACTCCCGTTCGAGTTCGGCCACCTCGGCCTCGGAGAGGACCTGGCCCACGGCGAGGCGGCGCTGGTGGGCCGTTACCGGGTCCAGGCTGAAGGCAAAGCGGCCATCAAGGAAGACCCTGACAACCGGCCCGGAGCGGGTTTCGGCGGTTTCGAGGTTAGTAATCGCAGGCATCCGCCTTGATTATAGCCGGCCTGCCCAGGGCCGCAGGTTCGGCTTAAAATTGGGGTAAACGGCCGATGGGCCCGGCAATGCCCTACCTTACCCGCTGCTGCCTGATACTGACGGCGGGGTTCGCCCTCTCCGCCCTGGCCTTCAGCCTGCTGGTGCCGGTCTATGAGGCTCCCGACGAGCCTTCCCACGTGGCGGTGGCCCGGTATATCTTGAACCACCGGACCTTACCGGTCCAGGCGCCGGGGTTCCCCCTTGGCCAGGAGGCCAGCCAGCCGCCGCTTTATTACGTCCTGGGGGCGGCGCTTCTCGCCCTGGCACCGGAGCCCCGGATCGCCCCGAGCTGGGGAACCGACCACAACCCGCACGTCACCTTCGACCGGACGGGTCCGGATTCGGAAAACCGGAATCTTTTCGCCCACCCCAACGAGCAGCTTCCGTACCGGGGCGATATTCTGGGGATCCACCTGATGCGGCTTCTGAGCCTGGGGCTGGGCACCGTCACCGTTGCGGGCACCGTTCTCCTGGCCGCCGAACTGTTTCCGGCAATGCCGGGGGCTGCGCTGCTGGCCGGGGCCCTGGTGGGTTTTAACCCCCAGTTCGTGTTCATATCCGGAGTGTTCAACAACGACGCCGGAATCGCGGCGGCCTCAACCCTGACTCTCTGGCTGGCGGTCCGGCGGTTGGGTAAAGCGCCGTCCTGGCTCGAGTCGGGCTTGCTCGGCCTGGGGCTGGGCGCCGGCCTTCTGATGAAGCTGAGCGGCCTGGCCCTGGTGGGGCTGGTGGGAGCGACGCTGGTGTTGGAGGGGCTGCTGTTTCGCCGCAGCCTGCGGCGGCTGGTCGCTCAGGGGACGGTCATTTACGGGGCGGCCGGGCTCGTGGCCGGCTGGTGGTTTCTCCGAAATCAGGTCATCTACGGCGACCCCCTCGGGTGGAACATGCTCCTGGCGGCCTCGGCCCAGATGATTCGGCCCGAGCCGGCCGGGGTGGCGGAGGCAGCCCGCCTTGTCTGGGATGCCCGGGGTTCCTTCTGGGGCCTTTTCGGCTGGTCGAACGTGCCCCTGCCAGGCTGGTTTTACACCCTGACCGATCTGCTTGTCGCGGCCGGCCTGGCGGGGCTGGCCGGGGCGGTGCGAACCGCCTGGATCCGGCGGGATCGGGTGGCCGTGGCCCGAATCTTCCTGGTGTTGGGCTGGTTCGTCACCGTCGCCGGAGCCCTGGTCCGGTGGGTCCAGCTTAACAGCGCCGCCCACCAGGGTCGACTCCTTTTCCCGGCCATTGCCGCCGTCGGGGTTGCCCTGGGGGCAGGGCTTGCCTGGCTTGCCGGCCGCTCGGCTCAGAAGATCCCGGTGGTCCGGCCTTTACCCCTGACCCTGCTCGGCTGCGGGCTGAACCTGGCGGTCCTGGGAACCGTAATCCTGCCGGCTTACCGACCCGTCTTCGGCGGCCCGGAACCGGTCGAAGGGTTCGGGCCCATCCGGTTCGGGGACGGCATCGAGCTGGTCGGCGTCCGGGTGTCGCCTGGGACGGCCCGGCCGGGGGATACAATCGAGGTCGAGCTCTGGTGGCGGGGCCTCAAACCGCTGCGAACCAACTGGAGCGTGAGCCTGGTCCTCCTCGACCCGGAGCAGGAGCCAGTCGTCCGGGTGGACTCGTGGCCGCAGGGGGGCCGGGCACCCACCTCCCTCTGGCCGCCCGGCACGGTGGTCCCCGACCGTTACAGGCTCGTGGTCAGCCGGACGGCTCCGAGCCCGGAGGCCGGCACGGTTTGGATTGCCCTCTACGACGCCTACAAGCCGACCGGGCCGCGGCTTGAAGCCTTCGACGCCGACGGGCACCTGCTGGGCAACACCGTCCCGGTCGCGCGGGTTCGGCTCAAACCGGCTGCTCCGGCCAAGGACGGGCCGACAACCCCCATCCACTACCGGTTCGGGTCGGCCATTCGCCTCTCAGGGTACGATGCCTCCCTTGCCGGCGGCCGCCTGACCCTCGTCCTTTACTGGAGGGCCGAAGGTTCCGTCGACCGCCCGTTCAACGTCTTCTTTCATGTTATTGACGCCGAAGGTAGGATCGTTGCTCAGGCCGACGGACCGCCGGCCCGGGGGCGGTATCCTACCGACCTCTGGGAACCGGGTGACGTCGTTGCGGACCCCCGCGCCGTGGACCTGGGCCGGCTGCCGCCCGGGGAGTACCGGGTCCGGGTCGGCCTTTATTCCCTGGAAGACGGCCGCCGACTCCCGACGGTGGGTCCGGACGGTCTGCCGGCCGCTGAGGATGCGGCCGAGGTCTACCGGTTCCGGATCCCGTAAATCCGCCGGTCGGAGACCAGGGGCCGGCAAGGCCACGCTGCCGGCCGGTGCTGATCCCAGGCGGATATGGTAAAATATGCTGGGCGCGGGGACGTAGTGGGTTCGACGGAGGAGGAAGGGGTCGGGCTGCAGGCCGAGGTGCCGTCAACCTCGTAAAACAGGCGGCAAAAAAAGACTGCCGACTCCAAGGCATACGCCCTCGCGGCCTAATTAAGGCCGCGACGTCCGACCCTGCCTGACCCCGGTGGGCGGGGCCCGGGCGACAAAGCAGCCGGGGTGCAGCTGCCCGGACGCCGATAAGGGCGGCCTAAGAAAAATCGGCTGGTCCGGTCCGGGCTCGGTCGGCGGAGACGGGCCGGACGAGAGAGGGCGAGGCCGACTAAGCCTGTAGCAAGCCCGGCTGGGTCCTTCTCCGGACGGGGAGTTCGACTCTCCCCCGTCTCCACCACGGCGCCCGCCCTTTAGGGCGGGCGCCTCAGTGTTTGACCCGGCGGACCTTCGCCCCTAAACGTGGAACAGGAATGTGATGACGTCCCCGTCGGTCACCGTGTAGCCCCGGCCCTCGAGCCGGAGCAGCCCCTGCCGGCGGGCCTCGGCAATCGACCCGACCCGCACCAGGTCGTCAAAATGCACCACCTCGGCCCGGATGAATCCCCGGGCCATGTCCGTGTGGACCACTCCGGCCGCCGCCACCGCATCGGCCCCGGCCGGCACCGGCCAGGCCCGCAGCTCGTCCCCCTTGTAGGTGTAAAAAAGAATCCGACGGCCTCGGCGAAACGCCCGCCACAGCAGCCGGTCAATGCTTCCTTCCGGCAGGCCGTAGGCCGCCCGGAATTCGGCCTGCTCGGCCGGGGGCAAACGGCTGAGCTCCAGCTCAAGGCGGGCGGCCACCGCCACCCCGCTTTCCGGACCGTAATCAGCGGCAATCCGCGCCTCGACCGAATCGACCTCGGAAATTATCTTCTCATCGATGTTAAACGCGATGAGCCAGGGCTTGCGGGTAAGCAGCTGAAAGTTGCGCAGAATCCGGTCCTCTTCCCGGCTGAAGCCGGCGCCTTCTAGGAGGCCCCCGCCGTCAAGCACCTGTCTGGCCCGTTCGAGCACCTCCCGCTCGCGGGCCAGGACCTCCCGCTCGGCCGGGCTCACTTTTCCCCAGGTCTCGGCGATCCGCCCGAGCCGGCGCTCGACCATCCCGAGGTCCCAGAGGACCAGTTCCGCCCGGGCGTCGGCCAGGTCACGCCAGGGGTCCACCGAACCCCGGGGGTGGGGGACCGCCGGGTCGGCGAACGCCCGGATAACCAGCACCAGCAGGTCGGCTTCGGCGAGTTCCGGCGGCAGCGACCCCCGCAGGCTCCCCAGGCTGACCGGCGGGTCGGTAAAGGTGAGCCGGGCCGGGGTCACCTTTCGCGGCCGGAAAAGCTCGGCCAGCCGGCTGAGCCTCGGGTCCGGCAGGTCCACAACCAGCACATTGCCGGCGGGTTCGGCTCCCCGGGCCAGGGCCCGGAAGAGGGTCGTCCGGCCCGACCCGGCGAAGCCGAGGAGGCTGGCTTGAATCATTGGCGGGCCACCTGCTTCACGGTAACGGGAATTCCGGCCACCATCAGGTAAACCGCATCGGCCCTGGCCGCCGCAAACTGGTTGACTTCCCCCAGAACGTCCTGGAAATGTCGCCCCAGCTCGGTCGTGGGGTGGACGCCCCAGCCGACCTCGTTCGAGACGAGCACCAGGGGGACACGGTGGTGGCCGACCCAGGCAAAGAGACGGTCGAGCTCGTGGAGCACGGCGTTGCGGGCGGCCGTGGGGTCTTTCAAGCTAAGCAGCCAGTTGCTGGTAAGGAGGGTTATGCAGTCGAGCAGCACGCCATCCCAGCCCGAAGGCTGGCGTTTAAGCGCCTCGGCCGGACTGAGCGGGGCCTCCACCGTATGCCAGCCCGGCGGCCGGCGCCGCCGGTGGGCCTCGACCCGGGCGGCCATTTCCGGGTCGGTCACCGTGGCCGTGGCGACGAATACCACCCGGCCCTCGGCCGGGAGAAGGCCCTGGGCAAACCGGCTCTTGCCCGACCGGACACCGCCGAGCACCAGGGTGACCCGGGTTTCAGGTGCCACGCTGCTCCTCAATCAGCCGAACGATAAAGCTCAGGTCCAGATGGTCCCGCAGGACCTGCGCAATCCGATCATACTCCGCCTGCCGGTTGAAGGGTGCGGGCCGGCCCACCGGGGGCAACCCCCGCCGGGTCCGGAGCCGGTCGAGAATTTCCCGGCGGAACCGGGCATTGTCAAAGAGGCCGTGGATATACGTGCCGAAGGCCCAGCCGTCTTCGGTCATCGCCCCGTCGTCGGCCACCGACCCGTCGGCCCGGTAAAGCCGAAAGACCGCCCGGCCCCCCGCCGACCGGCCCATGTGAATCTCGTAGCCGGTGACCTGCTCGCCCCGGAGACCGGCAAAGAGGCCGCGGTCGGCCAGCACCTCGGCCCGGACCCGGCGGGTCACCTTGTCGCGGGCGAAGAAGGTTACAACCGGCAAGAGGCCGAGGCCGGGAACCTCGGTCCGGTCGGATTCGACCCGGTCCGGGTCGTAAATCGCTGCCCCCAGCATCTGAAAGCCGCCGCAGATGCCGATGACCGCCGTGCCGGCCCCGGCTTCCCGGCAGACCCAGTCGGCCAGGCCGGACCGGCGAAGAAAGTCAAGGTCGGCGACCGTGCTTTTCGAGCCGGGCACGACAATCAGGTCCGGCCGAATTGAAGGTGGCCGGTCGACGAACCGGACGGCGACGTCCGGCTCGGCCTTAAGCGGGTCAAAATCGTCGAAGTTGCTCACCCTGGGCAGCCGCAAAACGGCGACCTCCAGGTCGGCCCCGGGGTTGGCCTTATCGGCGAGGCCCACCGAGTCCTCCTCGGCCAGCCGCAGGCCGGGAATGTACGGAATCACCCCGACCACCGGCCGACCGGTGAGCCGCTCGAGTCGGGCGACCCCGTCCCCCAGCAGGGCCGGGTCGCCGCGGAATTTGTTGATAATGAGGCCCCGGACGAGCCGGCGCTCGGCGGGGGTGAGGAGCTTGAGGGTCCCGTAAAGGCTGGCAAAGACGCCGCCCCGGTCGATGTCCCCGACCAGCAGGACCGGCGCCCTGGCCCACCGGGCGACCCGCATGTTCACCAGCTCGGTCCGGCGCAGGTTGATTTCGGCCGGACTGCCGGCGCCCTCGATGACCACCAGGTCGTATTCGGCCCGGAGGGTCTCCAGCGACCGGCAGACCACCGGCCAGAGCCGGCCCCGGAGCCGGTAATACTCCCGGGCCGGGACCGTCCGCCACGGCCGGCCGAGGACGACCACCTGGCAGCGGGCGTCGGCCTCGGGCTTGAGCAGGACCGGGTTCATCTCGGCCCGGACCTCAACCCCGGCGGCGGCCGCCTGCTCGGCCTGCGCCCGGCCGACCTCCAGACCGTCGGGGGTCACGTAGGAGTTGAGGGCCATGTTCTGGGCCTTGAAGGGGGCGACCCGGTAGCCCAGCCCGGCGAAGAGGCGGCAGAGGCCGGCCACGATGACGCTCTTGCCCACGTGGGAAGCCGTCCCCTGGACCATCAAAACCGGAGCCCTGGCCACCCTACACCCCCTCTTTCAGTCCAAGCAGGAGCCCGAGCCCGGCCAGCACGGCGACGAAAACCCCGCCGGCGGTCCGGCCGACCCGCACCGCCCGCCGGATGTCCGCGGGGACAGGTGGCCGGAAAGCGGCCCCCAGGACGTAGTGGCCCGGCTTTTCCAGCCGGACCCCCAAAAGGCCGGCCATCGCTGCCATTGTCTGGCCGGCGTTCGGGCTCGCCGTCCGGCGGCGGTCCCCCTTCCAGGTTCTTAAAGCCGCCCGCGGGTTCTCGCCGCAAAGCCGGCCGGCCACCATGAGGGCCAGGGTCGCTAAGCGGGCCGGAATGAAATTCAGGAGGTCGTCAAGGCGGGCGGCGGCCTTGCCGAAAAACTCAAACCGGCCCCGGTAGCCCCAGCGGGCATCGGCGGTGTTAACTACCCGGTAAACGTAAGCCCCGGATAGACCCCCGACCAGATAGGCCAGGAAGGGGGCGACCATGCTGTCCGTCAGGTTCTCGGCCACCGACTCGATGGCCGCCGAGGCAACCAGCGCCGGCGAAAGGTCGTCCGTCGGCCGGCTCACCAGGGACCGGACCCGCCGCCGGGCCGAACCGAGGTCGCCGGCCTCGAGCAGGCCGGCCACAGCCAGGGCCTCGGCCCAGAGCATCCGGGCGGCGAAAGCCGGCTTGAGGGCCAGGGCTTCGGCTACTATTCCGGCCGGGGCCGGCAGGCGCTTAAAGACTTTCCCGAGCCGGCCGGCCAGAATCCATGCCCCCAGGCAGACGCCGCCCAGACCCAGGACCCCCGCGGCAAGCTCGGCCGGACGCCGGCGCGGACCGGCCAGACCTTCGGCCAGATCCAGGGCCCGGCCAACCCAGACCACCGGGTGCAGGGCCGGGGGCGGTTCGCCGGCCACCAGGTCAAGCAAATAGGCGACCAGCAGCGAGGCCACCCTTCGTCGGAACACGGGTTAGCTCACCGGAGGCGGTCTCCAGAATGTAAAATTCCCGCCGAAGCTCGGCCAGGACAATCACGGTTGTCCCCGTTTTCAGGTCGGTCAGGTGGGCAAACCGGTGGGCGTGGCCGCAGACGAAGAACCGGGGCCGAACCTGCTCGAGAATTTCCCGGAGGGGCGGGGCGGCGTGGTCCGGCTCCCGGCCGAGACCCAGGCCCGCCGGAACCCCGTGGGCCAGGAAGATGTCGATGCCCCCGAGCCGGCAGCAGGCGGCCACATCGGCCGGTGTGAAATAGACGCCCCGCTCGGCCGGCGGAATCAGGCCCGGCCGGGCGTAGTAAAGCGGGTCGTAAACCCCGTTAAGGCCGGCCACCGTCAAGGTCTCCGCCCCGAGGGTCAGCACCACGGGCTCCCCCGGCCGCAAGTTAATATAACAATCCGACTTCGGGGCCGGCGGCCAGTCGTTGTTGCCGAACACAAAGTAGAGGGGCCGGCCGAGGGGCGGGTAGCGGCCGATGTCGCCGGCCTGCAGGCACGGCCAGGGGCTCAGCTTTACCAGCTCGGCCAGAAACTCCCAGGTCGGCCGGTCCGTTCCGGGCAGGTGGCCGTGGACGTCACCGATCAGCAGGACCTTCACCGGCGCAGCACCTGACGAAGTCGGCCGCGACCTCGGGACAGCCGACAAAATGCACGTGAAGATACGACGCCACCACGTTTTTCACCGCCCGGCCCTCCAGCCGGGCCGGCTGGTTAAGCACCCGGTAGAGGGCCTGGTCCGGCGGTGGGGACGGGAAGTCCGAGGCGTGAAATTCGTGGCCGCGGAGCCGTCGCCCGGCCGGACCGATGGCCGAGGGCCGCAGGGTCTCAACCTCCAGGTACCCCAGCCTGACCCGGCCGCCACCCATGGCGGCCACCCCGGGAATCACCCCGACCATCGGGTGGGTTTGCCCGGCGAAGTCCCGGATCCCGTCCGCCAGGTACATCAAACCGCCGCACTCGGCGTAGACCGGCATCCCGGCGGCGACCGCCCGCCGGACGGCCGCCCGCAACGGCCCGTTCGCCGCCAGCCCGGCGGCGTACAGCTCCGGGAACCCGCCGCCCAGGTAAAGGCCGTCCACGTCCGGGAGGTCCGGGTCGGCCAGCGGGCTGAACTCGACCAGCTCGGCCCCGAGCTCCCGGAGCAGGTCCAGGTTGTCCTCATAGTAAAAGCTGAATGCCCGGTCGCGCGCCACCCCGATTCTGACCCGGCGGTGCGGCCCGGATGGGGCGACCGGTTCGGGGGCCGGTAGGGGGCCGGCCTGCCGGGCCAGTTCCAGCAGCCGCTTCAGGTCGACCGACTCCGCAACCCTGGCGCCCAGCCGGCCGATGAGGTCATCGACTTCGTCCCGCTCGGCCGCCGTCATCAGGCCCAGGTGCCGCTCCGGAACGGCGAGGTCCGGGTCCTCGGGCAGGCCGCCCAGGACCGGCAGCCCGGTGGCGGCCTCGATGGCCTGCCGGGTCCACTCCAGGTGCCGGGGACTGCCGACCCGGTTCAGGATAAAGCCGGCAATTCTAACGGTGGGGTCGAGGCGGGCGAAACCGAGGGCGACGGCGGCGGCACTGCGGGCCATGGCCCGGACGTCGATGACGATGACGGCCGGCGCATTAAAAATCCGGGCCACCTGGGCGGTACTCCCGGCGTCGTCCAGCCCGGACTTGCCGTCGAAAAAGCCCATGACACCCTCGACGACGGCGAGGTCGGCCCCCCGGCAGGCCCGGTCGAAGACCCACGCCAGCCGCCCGGGCGGGATGAGCCAGCCGTCCAGGTTGCGGGCGGGCCGGCCGGCAGCCGCCGTCAGGTAGCCGGGGTCGATGTAGTCGGGTCCGGCCTTGAACGGCTGGACCGTGAGCCCCCGCCGCCGCAGGGCCGCGATAATGCCGGCGGTGACGGTCGTTTTGCCGACCCCGCTGCTAACCCCGCCGATAACGACCGTCGGAACCATCACCGGAGCCGCCCCCAGATAGCATAGCCCACCAGAGCGCACACCTCAGCCATTTCTATCGTCGCGCCGTAGACGTCCCCGGTCAGGCCGCCGACCCGCCGCCGGCTGAACGCCCCCAGGCCCAGGCTTCCGGCCAGGGCGAGGCCCAGGCCCACCAGGCCCCCCGGCCCGGCCACCAGGTAGGCCGCGGCCAGCACCGGAACCGCCGTTAAGAGGGCGGCCCGGCGGGCAGGCTTTGCCAGGCCATAACCCAGCCCCTCAGGTCGGGCGTAGGGGAAAAGGCCCATCGGCACCAGGACGGCGTACCGGGCGGTCAGCGGTGCCGCCACCACGACCGGACGGCTTCCGGCCGCGGCCAGGTCGGCCAGCAGTCCGAATTTGAGCAGGAGGGCAAGGCCAACCGCCACGGCGCCGAACGCCCCGATGGCCGGGTCCCGCATGATTTCGAGCCGACCCTGGGGCGGCCGGCCTGCCAGCAGGCCGTCGGCGGCGTCGGCGAGGCCTTCCAGGTGAAGGGCCCCGGTGAGGGCCGCCCAGAGGGCCACCGTGAGGGCTGCCCGCCCGTAGGGGCCGAGAATGGCCGCCAGGAGAAGGTCGGCGCCCAGCAAAAGCAGGCCGATGAGCAGGCCGACCACGGGAAAATACGGGAGGGCCGGTGCTAGGCCCGGCCACGGCCGGCGGCCGGGCACGGGCAGGACCGTGAGAAAGCCCAGCGCCGCAAGCAGGCCGTTCACTGCCGCCCCGAAACCCCGGCCTCGGCGAACGTCCGCATCTCCCGGTGGGCCCGCAGGGCCGCCTCGATGACCCCGAATGCCAGGGCCGCCCCGGTCCCCTCCCCCAGCCGCAGCCCCAGGTCAAAGAGGGGCCGCAGGCCGAGGGCCCGAAGCACAAGCCGGTGGCCCGGCTCGGCCGACCGGTGGGACGCGATCAGATAAGGCCTGACGGCCGGGCAGAGCCGGACCGCCAGCAGGGCCGCCGCCCCGGTGATATACCCGTCCAGGACGACCGGCCGCCGCCGGGCCGCCGCCCCGAGGACCACCCCGACCAGCCCCCCGATTTCGAACCCGCCGACTTTTGTCAGGACATCCAGGGGGTCGGTGGGGTCCGGTCGGTTCTGCCGCAGGGCAGCCGCAACCACCCGGGCCTTGCGGCTTACACCGGCCCGGTCAAGGCCGGTTCCCGGCCCGACCGCCCGCTCCGGCGGGACCTCCAGGATGGCCGACACAACCGCGGCGGCCGCCGTGGTGTTGCCGATGCCCATCTCCCCGGTCCCGACCAGGTCAAGGCCCGCCCCCAGCTCGGATTCGACCAGGTCGACGCCCCGCCCGATGGCGGCCACCGCCTGGTCGCGGCTCATGGCCGGCCCGGCCGTAAAATCCGCCGTGCCGGCCCCGAGCCGGCAGACCCGCAGGTCCGGGTGGGCCGGGGGGTCAATCACGCCGAAGTCGGCCACCACCACCCGGGCGCCGGCGGCCCGGGCCAGGGCGTTTATCGCCGCGCCCCCGGCCAGAAAGTTGGCCACCATCTGGGCGGTGACCGCCTGCGGGTAGGCACTGACCCCCTGGCGGACAACCCCGTGGTCGGCGGCCAGGACAAACACAACTTTGTGGGTTACAACCGGCACAGGGTTGCCGGTCATGCCGGCGAGCCGGACCGCCAGCTCCTCGAGCCGGCCCAGGCTCCCGGGCGGCTTGGTAAGCTCCCGCTGGCGCGCCCGGGCGAGCCGGGCCGCCCGCCGGTCAAACGGCGGAATCCCCTTAACCAGTCGGGCGAGCCGGTCGGGCAGGTCGGTCATTTTAAAAGTCGATCCCCGGCTGGGCCGGGATGCCCTGGTCCCGGTAGGGGTGCTTTACCGGCCGCATCTCCGTTACCAGGTCGGCAAAATCGACCAGTTCCCGGGGGGCGTTCCGGCCGGTGAGGACCACGTGGAGCCGGGGCGGGCGCCGGCGCAGCACGTCCAGGACCTCTTCGAGGTCAATCCAGCCGTAGTTGAGGGCGTAGGTTATCTCGTCCAGGATGACCACGTCGTACTGGTCGGAGAGAATCTTCTCCCGGGCCAGGGCCCAGGCTTCCCGGCCGAGGCGGGCGTCGGTGTCCGGGCTCGCCTTCGGAATCCAGGTGAAGCCCGCCCCCATCGGAATGATTTCGACCCCCATCTTCCTGGCCGCCCGGATCTCGCCCCAGTTCCCCGTCCGGTGCTTGACCCACTGGACCATCACCACCCGCATCCCCCGCCCCCAGGCCCGCATGACGATTCCCAGGGCGGCGGTGGTCTTGCCCTTGCCGTCGCCCGTATTGACGATGACCAGCCCCCGGCGTTCAGCCCGCGTCATCCGCCGCCTCCTCCCCGCAGCCGCCGACCCGAACGAGGGCCACCGGCCGGCCGGTGACCGGGTCGGGCCAGACGGCCACGTCCGTTCCGTAAACCCCCCTAATGATATCCCGGACGACCACCCGGTTCGGTTCGCCCTCGGCCACAATCCGGCCCCGGTTAAGCAAAACGACCCGGTCCACCGCCTGGGCGACCAGGGTCAGGTCGTGGGCCGTAAGGACAACGGCGAGGCCCCGTTGCCGGGCCAGCCGCCGGACCAGCCGGATAATCTTAACCTGGTGGGCGATGTCCAGGTTGTTCAAGGGCTCATCGAGGAGCAGGACCTTCGGCTCCTGGGCCAGGGCCCGGGCGATAACGACCCGCTGGCGCTCGCCGCCCGAGAGCTGGCCGACCGGCCGGTCGGCCAGCCCCGCGAGTTCGGTCAGTTCCAGGGCGCGCCCGACGGCCGCCCAGTCTTCGGGCCGCTCCCAGCCGAGCCAGTTAAGGTAGGGCGTCCGGCCGAGCATCACCACCTCGGCCACCGTAAAGAGGGGTGGCAGGGACGGGGTCTGAGGCACCACCGCCACCAGCCGGGCCAGTTCCGTGCGGGAAAGCCGGCGCTGGTCCCGGCCGCAGACGAAAACCTCGCCCGAATAGGGGACCGTGCCGGCCACGGCCCGGAGCAGGGTGGACTTTCCGGCCGCATTCGGGCCGATCAGGCCGACCAGCTCCCCCGGCCGGACGGTCAGGTCGACCCCTTCCAGGATAACCCGACCCCGGTAAGCGGCCGTGAGCCGCCGGACCTCCAGCATTAAAAGACCTCCCGCTTGCGCTGCTGGAGCAAAAACAGGAAAAACGGCCCGCCGACAAAGGCGGTGACGACACCGACCGGCACCTCGGCCGGGCTCAGGAGGGTGCGGGCGGCCAGGTCGGCCAGAATCATAAAGCCGGCCCCGGCCAGGGCCGCCAGCGGCAGCAGGGTGCGGTAGTCCGGACCCCAAACCAGGCGGACCAGGTGGGGGACAACCAGGCCGACGAAGCCGATGATGCCGCTTACGGCCACGGCCGCGGCCGTAATGAGGGCACCGGCGACGGCCAGGAAGAGCCGGAGCCGGTCCACGTCGACCCCGAGCTGGCGGGCCTCCTCATCATCCAGCTGCAGGACATTCAGCCGGTAACCCAGGGCGACCAGGAAGAGCATCCCGGTCAGCAGGTACGGGAGCATCAGGCTGACCTGGCCCCAGGTCGCCCCGGTAAACCCGCCCAGGAGCCAGGCGATGATCTGGACGACCCGGTTGCCCCCCAGGATCATCACGTAGGTGTTGAGGGCCGAAAGAAAGCTGCCCACGGCGACCCCGGCCAGAATCATGGTTGTGGTCGGCAGCCGGTGGTCGGCCCGACCCAGCAGGTAAACTGCTGCCACGGCCACCACCGCCCCGGTGAACGCCAGCACCGGCACCGGACTCACCGGCCAGAACATGGCCGGGGGCAGGACAACGATGGCCAGGCTCGCCCCGAGGGCGGCGCCGGACGCAACCCCGAGAATATACGGGTCGGCCAGCGGGTTCCGAAACAGGCCCTGATAGGTCGCCCCGGCCACGGCCAGGGCCGAACCCACCAGGCCGGCCAGAATAACCCGGGGCAGCCGGACGTCGAAGACAATGGTCGCCAGGGTTGGGGGCCAGTCGGACCGCACAACGCCGGGCATAAGCCGGTCAACAATAATCGCCCAGACCGTGGGGACGGGGATTCGCACCGGGCCGACGCTGACCGCCAGGAGGCCGACCAGAATAACCAGGCCGGTC
>FWWM01006129.1_pt1 | contig 25535 bp, 39 predicted proteins | sample 2228351 | NCBI WGS metagenome assembly FWWM01 (sample SAMEA103939774, study PRJEB20133) | metagenome
TCGGATAAAATCAATAAATTCTGGATGCCTGCTTTCGCAGGCATGACAAAAATTTGATAAACTATAGTTAGATTAACATTACGCTTCTTCGGACCTCATCATCTTCCGATGATCTCTTCAACCTCTTTTTGGCCCTCCTCCAATTCCTTCTTCTGCTCTTTATCCTCCATCAGAAGGAGGGCCTGAAACTCCCCAACATGGGTCTTTTCTTCTTTAGCAATATCTAAAAGAATCTTCTTAATATTCTCATTTCGGGTTAAGGCAGCCATCTGCTCATAAAGATTGATTGCATCCAATTCGGCGATTATCCCCGCTCTCAATATCTCTTTGTCAACGTCCTCTTTTTTGATTTGACTGAGATCCAATGGTATTTTAGAAAGCATAGGATTTACCTCCTTTTCTTATTTAAATTCTCCAATGGCAAGAGAGCGTTCTACACCTAATGTGAAACTGTTTATTTTGAAATTAATCCTTCTTCCAAAATAATTTCGGTCATCCATCTGGCAGACTTCCCTACGACCTCGGGACAATAGAGGTCGTGGGCTCCAGCTTTATGAAACTTCTCATACTCTTGAGGGTCAGGTAGATAATAATATCGACCCAGGATCCGGTTTTGTATATAAAAACAGATCACCGAACCAAAATCTTGGATAAACTTCTCTCGAAACTTTCTGGCGAGTTGATAGGTCTTATGGCGAATGCCCTCAGGATCAGAGAAGTTATTCCTCTCTCTCCCTACCAATGAGCCCAATACCAGAATGGCGCCCATATAGGCCCCACATCCACTATCGCCCATCAGTGCTGTCCCTCCCGCCAGAGCAGTGGCTGATTTAAATAGGAGGTCATTCCTGATCTCTAAGGTATCCTGGATTGCAGCCATCACACACTGAGCACAACCCCTGTAGGTCCTCTCATATTCCTTTCCTAAGTGATAGGCCTTTTCAGCCAACTCCGAAATTTTTTGCTTTTCCATAAGCTACCCCTCCCTATTGAGGGATTACCCCTCGCGGATCGCCTTCTCAGGACATTCTTCAATACAGGTTCCACAATCCACGCAGGCCTCTTCATCCACGATGGCCTTATCATTTTCCACTTTAATAGCCTCCACGGGACAGGCCTCCACACAGGTACCGCATCCTGTACACTTCTCTTGATCTACAATCACTGCCATGGCTCATCCTCCTTTCTGATTTTATTAATAAGGATATCGACCTATGAACTCCTATTTCCCTTTTTCATCCCTAAGACCTCGCGAACCAGATTCTTTTCATATTCATAATCAACCACCCGCTGAATCATGATCTTTTGAGCCATCACCGGTCCTGCCCCATGCCAGGTGCCCACTCCGTGTTGACCAGCCGTCCAATTCTGAAGAAGCTTGGTTACCCTCATGATCTCTTCGGCAGAGGTATCCGATCCAAATCCCAAAAATTCTTTGACATATTCTCTTGTCTCAGGATTTTTCAATTCTTTCAGGGAGGGAAGGGTCGCAATCAGTCCTCCGCCGATATCTCCGGCTAAGGCCATCACCCTCCAGAAGGCATTACAGATATTGAGTTTTGAAACATTTCCCATCAACTCATCTGGGAGAAACACTCCTGACCCCTCTGGCTCCTCCTTCCCGAGATTGGCAGATGCCAGTCCACAGGCTCTCCCCGTTTCGCGAAGAACCACCATCTCCATTAACTCGTCATGGATATGCTGAGCCTTTTCCAACCCTTTATACTCCTGAATCAGTTTACAGGCTCCGATCATTAAATTCATGAATCCCACCTTACAGGTGCCCCCACAGGTCATCCGGTGAGTCTTCGCAAACCGCTCGACGAGTTTAATCGAATAGTCGGTCTCTCCGCAATGAAATACCCTCTCCCATGGGACAAAGACATTATCAAAGATGACCATTGAGGTCTCTCTTTGACCGAAGATCGGATTCCCCAGTTCATAAGGGTCATCGGCCAACTCTCTTTCTGCGGAGTAGGGAGAGTATTGACAAATATAGGTAATTCCTTCCGTATCGGTAGGGAGGGCAAAGGACAGGGCATAAGCCGCCTCATCCTTCTTCTTTGCGGATTGGGGAAGGACCACAATTTCATTACTCGCATAGGCTCCACTGATGTTGATTTTGGCCCCTCTGACCACAATCCCATCGGATTTTTTCTCCACGATTTTCAAAGAGAGATATGGATCAGGCCAATCCAGAGCCCGTTTTTTTCGATCTCCTCTCGGCTCGGTCAGTGCGCCTGCCACAGCAAGATCCTGTTCCTGAACCGTTTTAAGATATTTGGTCAATCGACCATGATATTCTGTTCCAAGGTTTTTATCCATCTCCCAGGTGGTGCTCGCAAGGGCATGAAAGGCATCCAAACCCGGACATCGATAGATGCAGGTTCCCAACCTTTCCGCAGTAAATGTTCCGGCAAGGGCCTTGGCTACCAAATCCTCTCTGCTTTGACAGACATAGACATAGCGATTCACTCGGTCGCGAGTGAGTGGAGAGAGGACGGTCATGATCTCTTGATATTGAGGATCTAACGCCCACTGATAGCTTGCCCTGTTGGCCTCGATCACCGTCCGAGTATTCGGGTTATCAAAAATATCGTTCACCTTCTTCCCATTCATGAAGATCCTAAGGGGCTTCCTCTTTCTTAAACTCTCTTCATACTGTTCCGGAGTGATAAGGGCCATCTCCTCCCTCCTTTCACCTAACAGTCAAAAAATTAAAAACATTTTTTAATAACACAAAGGATGGATGATGAGCAACACCGGTTACTCCACCGATTACTCCAATGATGGGCCTAAGAGAAATATTGAGGAAGGATCAGGAACAAGGCTCGAAAAGTCCTGGATGGCTTTGACTAATAGGTCTCTAAGGTTATCCCTTCTCTCTTCCATTCTCCTTTCAAGGATTCTCCCAAGAAAGGTTATGGAATGGGTTAATTCATCTCGGTAATAAACTTTGAATTCGTCTCCCTTCCTTCTCAGACGAAGAGGCTCTCTTCCCCTTGTTTTTTCATAGATACAACCTTCCCCACATATTTCCGAAACGCAAAAATTGAAATTTTTGTACTTAAAGTAAAAACTGCATATGCGATCCCCAATGAGACATTTTGAGATCCTCTGGTTTGAAGCCAACTCCATGAGGTCTCCTTTCCTCATTCGCCGCAGTTCATTTCTTATTTTCATTACACCCATATAGAATTATCTTACCAAAAATATTTCTTAGAAGGAAGCACTCCTTATCGCAATAGCTCAATTATGGCTCCCAAGAAGAACCAACAGAAATTACTTTTCAGGGATAAATTGAGACATTAAATACGCTTCTCATTAAATGCATCTCCTTAAGATTAACGACGAGGTCTAAATTTTGGTAGACTAAATTCCTCTGTAATATCTTCCCATGTTACCTCTACCGGCATTTCACAGGTAACCTCATCAGGCTGGCAACCCACGATGTTTGTCAGGAGGCGGGGCCCCTCCTCCAACTCCACAATAGCCACTACATAAGGAATCTCTTTCTCAAAGCCAGGATAATAGGCCACATGATACACCGCATAAGTATAAACACGACCCTTTCCTTTTGAGACGATCCATTCCGCTTCCCTCCCCAAACATAAGGGACAGAAGAGAGAAGCAGGCCAACGGACATGTCCGCAGGATTGACACCTCTGAAATCTCAATTGGTGACTTTTAGAACCAGCCCAAAATTCTTTATTGTCATCATTTACCCTGGGAAGGGGTTTGATATAACTACTCATTTACGACCTCCTGAGGATAACGCAACTATGGGTCTGAAGGATTCCGCCATTATCACTGCAAAGGATGATCTCTGGCCTCTTAGTTTTAGTAGAGGGTCCAAGTTGCCTCTCCCCACAACGCCCCATCAACTGCATGGCCGCTTCGGAGAGGGGAGTGAGTCCCATAAAGTAGGCTTCGGAGAGTAGCCCCCCAGATGTATTGACCGGCATTCTTCCCCCAGGTTCGATGGTGCCGTTTTTGAACCAATCCTTACCTTCACCCGGTTCAAAAAAACCATAGTCCTGTAACGTGATTTCTACAGTGTAAGTAAAGCAGTCATAGAGCTCACAGGCGTCGATATCCTTCAAGGTAATACCTGCCATCTTGAATGCCATCTCCCCCGCCTTTTTCGCTCCGGTTGGACCGGCCAAGTAGGTGGCCTGGTGAACTTCAGAGGAGGGGTTATGTTGTCCCATTCCCATAATGAGGACAGGAGGATGTCTCAAATCGCGTGCCCTTTCGGCGGAAGTGATGATGATTGCCCTTCCCCCATCCGTGATTAAACAATTATCGAGAAGGCGAAATGGTTCTACAACCCACCTGGCCTTGTAGTAGTCTTCAAAATTCAACGGACGGTTATACATGGTAGCGGCAGGGTTGAGGTTGGCCCATTTTCTCTGTCCAACGGCAATATACTTCCATGTCTCAGGACCCGTGTGGAAAGTATGCATGGCTCTTCGTGCAGCCAATGCATAACCCCCTATGGCTCCAAAATGGCCAAACACCGCATCATCGGCAGTCATTTCCAAAAGCATCCGCTTCATGCTATCGCTCGAAGAAGCATTATGGCCATAGGATAAAAGAACATACTTACAAAGACCTGACTCGAGCACGCCAACTGCGTGCTGGAGATGGCTCCTGGATCAATTGGCATCCTGGCTCATATAGGTGGGAGAAAGCCCCAGATGCTGAGCCACCAGATAAGGGGTAACAGGGGGCTCATTGGATGCAGGTGGAAACACCCGATAACAGATCAGCCCGTCAATCTCTTCTTTTCGGAGACCCGCATCGGCGATGGCATTGACACACGCTTCCAAGTGAAAACTCAAGGAGGTACGACCGGAAACATGCCCCTGCGGGGTATAGCCTACTCCAACAATGGCATACTTATCCTTTAAGCTCATTAAAACTCCTCCATGATCTTTTAACAGCGGGAATGTTTAACCACAAATTCAAGGGTTCCCGCTTTCTCCAAGAGGGTGGGAATATAAACAAAAGTTGAACAGTTATCCTTAAAGGTTTCAAATTGAATCTCCTTGCCCTGGGCAATGACGCTCTTGATAGTGTTCTGTCTCATACGTAAGCAAAGAGCAAATTCCATGGGAAGGTCCCACCCAAAATATCGAACTCTTGCGATGGTTGTTTCAGGATCCAATACTTCACGTTGGGGAAGGTTAAAATGATTTCTTTCACGCCATATTCTGATTCTTGATACCCGACGTTCGGTAATATTTTTACTTAAGGGTCTGATAGAAATGCGAAAATCGCCGTGGAGGATATTGATAGGATAATCCTTCTCCTTCTCCCAGGGGAATCGGGTGCATCCCATTTCTAAAAGGGCTTTACATGGGGCCAACCCACTCAAGGCAATATCACCGGCTTGCGATAATGCATTCCACAATGTTAGGAGACCGACCGATGACCTCTTTGCGGACAATCTTTCTATTTTGGGCTACCCAATCATCCAACCACTGATAAACTTCTTTCAGCCCTTCTTCCCCCATCGGGATATGGTCAAACACTGGCATGCTTATCTTCCCTCTTCATAAAACAATTATCCCTTAAAATAATCCCACTAAAAATACTATTTTCCTTTCCATGCAGGCTCCCGTTTTTCCATAAAGGCCTTGATCCCCTCGTGGGCATCCTCGGTTGTTGCCAACCTGGTCATGATCTCACTATTCAGGACAAACCTCTGTCCGAAAGGCAGGTCGATCATCTGGTAGTAAAAATTCTTTCCCATTCGGAGAGCAACAGGGCTTTTGGAAATCAATTTTTGAGCAAAGGCAAAGGTTTCTTCCTCAAGTTTTTCTGCCGGCACGACTTTGTTTACCAGTCCCAAACGTTCGGCCTCTTTGGCGTCGATCATCTCTCCGCTTAAAAGCATTTCCAGGGTCTTTTTCTTCCCAAGGCCATAACTCATCGGAATGATGGGCCCTGTGCAGAGTAAACCCACGTTGATGGCCGTCGTTCCAAGCTTAGCGTCTTCTGCCATGATGGCAAAGTCTGCCGCAGCAACCAATCCTGCCCCATTGGCGACTGCATACCCATGAACCATAGCAATCACAGGTTTTGCCATCGAAGCGATGGTCAGGTGCATCCGATCCATAAGGGTAAGCCACCGATGGTATTCCAAGGGAGATTTTCCTTGAAACTCGCTTACATCGATCCCTGTTGAGAAGACCTTGCCCGCCCCTTTAAGGATGACCACCCGCACTATTTCATCCTCATCCAATTCAAGCAATGCCCTATTTAACTCTTCAGCTAACGTGGTGTTAAAGGTGTTAAATTTCTGGGGCCGATTCAGCGTAAGGATGCCCATTTGATCCTTCTTCTCGACTAATATAGTTTCAAAAGCCATAGACACCTCCTGCTAAAATGATTACCGTAGGCTATCCTTTCCCAAAAGGACAAATTGGAAAGTGGCATGGATCGCAATTTGCACAAAATCCTCCATGTCCAAGAAGAGAAATCTCTTTTCGGGAAATAGATTCTCCAGCCACGATTCTTGGGAAGAGGATATCAAATATAGTGGTTTTATGGTAAAACACACAGGCTGGAAGACCAAGAATCGGCACCCTTTATATCCTCCAGGGATAATCTGGGTCACATCATGGCCAAGGATCCTCCCCACTGCCTTTTCGATTCTAATCTTTCTCATCTTCTATTCCTTTAAAATCAAATCTCTGTGGATACAAGATCGGTTAAGTCTTTCTCCCGTAAAAGGCTCCTTTTCCATTTTTCAAGTGAGGGAATGATGTAGGGTAAAAGCCTCATGGAATAATACGGAGGGAGAAGAGGCAACCCGACCAGGTCTCCAAAGACCACCAGCATAAAAAGTTGATCCAAACTCCCTCTCTCTTTTCTCAGTTCAAGGTCCATCTCATGGACGGTCATCCCGTAGAGGATCTCCCTTAAAACCTTTGACCAGGCGTCGAGCACTTTTCTTAAGAAGAGGAACCTTTGGGTCATAAAATCACTCCCAAAATAGAACCCCCTTTATTCCAATGGATAAACAGATCTTAAAGCTCATTTAATTACCATAAGGGAAAAACGGCAAGAAAAATACGGGCCATAAGCGCCAAAAGAATTGCCACAGATAGGGTGAAAAGGATTGCCAGAACCGCTCCCTTTTTCCCGACTTCTCTCCAAAGTGAGGCAATGGTCGCGAGACAAGGGATGTAAAAAGTAACAAAAATGGTAAAAACGAAGACCTGAGTTCTCGTCATTACCGTAAGGACTTGGGGGGTCCCCAAAGCCTGGGTTAACATGATCAGAGAAAGTTCTTTTCTCATTAGTCCAAAAATAAGGGTTGTCCCGACCGAAATTGGGAGGCCAAGAAGATGGGTTAAAGGAGATAAAAACCAGTTGATATATTTTTCAAGACCTCCATATTCTAACCATGCTAACAGGGCACTCCCGACAATCAGAATGGGCCATCCGATCACAATAAATTCTCTTATCCGAAACCAGGATTTCTTTAACGTATTTTGAAGGGGTGGCCACTGATAAGCAGGTATTTCCATGATTAGTCCAAGGCTCCCTGGCTCTGGATAGAGAGAAGATAGAATTTTCCCAGAAACAGACACCACAAGGAGGTTGAGGGCGAATATCGCCAGAGCGGCATTTGGACCGATAAAAAAGGCAACCAGACCAAATATAATGGTAATTCGAGCAGCACACGGGATCATCGTGGAAAGAATGGAGACGATAAATCTGTGTTGAGGAAATTCGAGAATTCGAGTGGCCATCACGGCAGGGACACTACACCCATATCCGAGGATAAAAGGAATGACTGATTTTCCATGAAGACCAATCCGATGCATGAAGACATCCATCAGGAATGCCACCCTTGGTAGGTATCCAATATCTTCAAGAAGGGAGAGCCCGATGAGGAATGGGACAAGGTAGGGGAGGACAATGGCGATCCCTCCTGAAATTCCTTGAAGGATCCCCTTTGAGAGGAAGAAAGGTAAACTCCCTTTTCCCCAAAAACCCTCAACCCCTTCTATCCATCGTTCAAAAAAATCCATTAAGGGTTTTTCTATATAACCTCCAATCCCGAAGATGAAATTGAAAAAACCATAAAAAACCAGGGCCAGAATGACATATCCAAAGATTTTATGCATCACCACCTGATCGATAGTGGTGCGAATATCCCTCTTAGGAGGGTGGATAATCGTTGCGACTTGTTCAAAAAGGTTCATAGCGAGGGCATGACGCTCAGAAGAGATGACCTGATCAGAAGGAACACCATGGGCCTGTTCTAACTTCTCCTGAAAGGACTTAATCTGTCTAAAACAGGGCTCGTCAACTTCCTTGATGAAAATGGGATCATTTTCGAGAAGCCGAACGGCGAGAAAACGAGAGGGGACGTTTTCTCGAATCTTCTGACGGTCTGAAATCGCGACCAACTGATCTATGATTTCTTCGATGTCTTTACTGAATTTCAGATTTCGACCTACTCTCTTTTCTTCAAAAACCTCAATTGCCCTATAAAACAACTCTTTCAGCCCTTTTCCCGTTTTTGCAATGGTGGGGATCACAGGGATACCGAGAGTTTCCGAAAGTTTTTTCTCATTGATCTGAATTCCCTTTCTCCGAGCCTCATCCACCATGTTCAGACAAAGAACCATTGGAACTTCAAGCTCAAGAAGTTGAAGCGTCAGTTCCAAACTTCGACCCAACAGGGAGGCATCCACGACATTAATAATCCCGTCCACGTCTCCAGAGAGGAGATGATTTCGAGCCTCCAATTCAGCCGGATCCCCAGAGGTAAGAGAGTAGGTGCCTGGAAGATCGATACAACGGCAGGTGCGCCCATTGATATGGATATGGGTCTCTGTATATTTTACAGTGGTTCCAGGGAAGTTAGAGGTGATGGCCCGATAACCTGCAATATGATTAAAAATAGTACTTTTCCCACAATTTGGCTGGCCAGCAAGGGCAATTCTCATTCGATTTCCTCTACCATGATCCGAGAGGCAATCCCTCTACCAAGGGCCACTTGGCTTCCATGAACTTCAATCAGAATGGGACCCCGGAGGACCCCAAACCTTAGGATGGTTATGATATCGCCTGGGTGGATACCCATTTGACCAAGACGCTGTCTTATTCCTTGTCCTCCTTGGATATCAATGACCTTTGCTTTTTTGTTTTCAAAAACCTTATCCAGTGAGGTCATCTTTCATCCTTTTATCTAAGTATTGCATTGACCTTTTTGATTAATTTTTGGCATAGGGAGACATCCTCCTCTGGAAATCCACCACATACTCCTATCGCCCCAATTACATGGCCATTAAGCCAGATTGGAATTCCTCCGGGGATGGAGGTCAAACGGTCATTCCAATTCTGGGTATTAAAACCAAATCCAGGGGCTTTGGGATTCCCAAAATTAGAGATATCAGAACTGGGCTGGCGAAAGACTGCAGCAGTCCATGCCTTATCTCTTGCTATTTCAGCCGTGGGGATAGGAGCCCCATCCATCCGGTGAAGGGCCACCAACCAACCATTTTCGTCAACAATGGCAATGCTACAAAACATCTTTTTCTTTTCAGCCATCTTTATCCCTATCTCAAGCAATTTTTTGGCCCTCTCTAAATTCATCATCGTAAAAATCTCCCAATCCCTCTTTGTCAACAAGGGGTTTTTTTATTTTAATAAAAATGGTTATCCCTTACAACCCCCTTCATTCGTGAGGAAGAAAACCGATTTTAACCCATCCGAATTCTAAGATTTTCGGAGATACCCCTGTCGGTCCTAAAAATTTCCACCTTTAGGGAGGGTGTCCGCATTCCCTACTCATAAAGAACAGTGATCCCAGCCTGGCTAACGGTGGTGTCACTGATGTCTCCTACCCCTGCTGGAACTCCACTACAACCAATAGCACCAATAATCTCATTTTCCTCGTTTGTAATGGGAATTCCTCCAGGGATGAAACAAAGCCGTCCCTTCCCCCTGCCGATCATTCCCATGGCATGGTCACCTAATAACTTCCCCATATTGCGAGGGTCAAGCCACCGCGACCCCATCAGGGTAGGCATCTTAAAAGCCACAGAGGTCCACGCCTTCTCAATCGCAATATCTGTGGTGGCCATGCCCGCTCCATCCATTCGATGGACAGCGATGGGAGTGCCAGACTTATCTACCACAGCGATACTGCATGGGAACCCCGCAATCTCTCTGGCCCACCTCTCGGCAGCCTCAAGCATCTTCAATGCCATCTCCAGGGTTAATTCTTTCATCTCTCACGCTCCTTTCCCCGGCTTCTGGCTCTACTCAGTTCAGGGTATAAAATATATGAAGAAGTTTGGATGTCCAATATCTCTCCATCAGGGTACTTCCTTACTCTATAAGATCATCAGAGGCGATGATGTCGGCACCCGTATTGAGTAAATTTGTAAAAATGACCTGACCTCCTTTTATGGGCGGCTTTACCCTCAAATGGGCAAGGGCTTTTACTGCTTCCTTCATTTTTGTTTTAAGAATAGGTCTATTTGACCTTACAGGAAGAAGGGCCCGCGAAGTATCTTCTGTAATAAGAGTGGTCGTAAAAACTCTAACTGGGTTCTTATATTCTTCCAGCACAAACTGACGCCCTTCTTTACATTTGTAGCCTTCAATTTTAATGACCTTTCCCCGAGCATCGACCTGGAGAGTGGTCTCACAACCCATAGGACAACCCACACAGATAATCTTTTCCTTATTCATTTTTCCCCACCTTTTCACAACGGATGGTTAACTCGTCTGTCTTTCCAACCAAGGGCTCTAATTGATTTTTGGAGAGGGTGACTCTAATCATCTCACTGGGTTTTACGATTCTAAACTTCTGTGAATGAATCTCTCCTACCTTCAACCGAACCCCTTCCTCTAACTCTTTGACCCGAATATAGAGGGAGATATCCTCCTGTCCACGGATGATCTGAGGGACAACAGATCGGATATTTCTTCCCGTGCGAAGGGTCCATCTGTGTTTCTTCTCAAAAGTATCTTTTTTAGCATACCTTGCGGCCCAGGTCCCCGCGATCTCTGCCTCCCAAGAAACATGGTCCACCAAATCATGAACATGAACCACATTTCCCCCTGCAAAGATCCCAGCCACATTGGTCTCCCTCTCTTCATCGACCACAGGGCCACCGGTCAATGGATCGAGTTCCACCCCTGCCATCCTCGAAAGCTCATTTTCAGGTATCAAGCCCACTGAAAGAAGCAACGTGTCACATTCGATGACCTGTTCCGTTGAATCAATAGGGTTTTTATCCTTGTCCACTTTGGCAATCGTGACGGCCTCAATTCGCTTTTCACCATGGATCTGGGTGACTGTATGTTCCAAGATTAATGGAATACGAAAATCATGGAGGCACTGAACCTCATTTCGAATCAATCCTCCTACATAGGGAAGGATCTCTACCACCGCTTTCACTTCTGCTCCTTCAAGGGTGAGGCGACGGGCCATAATCAAACCAATATCCCCCGAGCCTAAAATGACCACTCTCTTTACTGGAAGGAATCCTTCCACATTGACAAATCTTTGAGCAGTCCCTGCAGTGAAGATCCCGGCAGGCCGTGTTCCAGGAATCCTTAATTGTCCCCGAGTTCGTTCCCGGCACCCCATGGCCAGAACAATTGCCTTGGGTCTGAGACGAATGGGCCCTTCACGCTTATTGATGGCTACAAGCTCCCGGTCTTGAGAGAGATGGGTGACCATGGTCTCAAGCAATACCTCAATTCCTAAATCCTTAATCTTCTCGACAAAACGACGACCATATTCTGGTCCTGTGAGATCCTGCCCAAAATAGAAGAGGCCAAATCCATTATGAATACATTGGTGGAGGAGACCGCCGAGTTGCTCCTGACGTTCAAAGATCAGAACATGTTCTGCCCCTTCCTCCTTTGCTTTGATCGCTGCTGCCATTCCGGCAGGACCCGAACCAATCACCGCAACATCCACTTCTGAAAGTTTCATGGCTATCCCTCGAGCAATTCTTTGGATTTGTAAAGCAATAAATGAGAGTCTCGACCTTTCTTAGTAATCTTTTCCTCAGGAAGGCTTAGTTCCCTCGCCAGGATCTTCACCACACGGGGTGAGCAGAATCCCCCCTGACATCTTCCCATTCCAGCTCGGGTTCTGAATTTGACCCCATCGAGAGTGGTTGCCCCTCTTCGAATTGCCTCAACAATTTCTCCCTCTGTTACGGTCTCACAGCGACAAACCACGTGGCCATATCGAGTATCCCTTTCAATCCACTCCCTTTGTTGAGCCTCAGGAAGTTTAAAAAAAGCAAGAGGGGCTTTTCTGAAGGGGTTAAAGGTTGGATTCCCCTCCAATCTTAACCCTTCCTGTTGGAGCAATTCCACGACTTTCTTCCCCGTTGAAGGAGCAGCGCTTACTCCAGGGTATCCCATGCACACATTAATCAGACGGGGAACCCTACGAGAGGCTTGAACGATACACTCATGCCAGCCAAGCTCCCAGTTTCGAAACATGAGGAATCCACTAAATGAATGAATGATGTCTTTTTCAGAAATTTCAGGAATGATCTGGCGAACATTTTTCAAAGCGATTTCCATCACCTTTTTCGTGGTAGAGTAATCCCCCTGACGAGCCAGTTGCATGGTGGTCCCAAAGAAAATATTCCCGTGGACGCTTGGGGTGATAATATTCATCTGCCCAGGGGCTTCGGGTCGGGTATGGATTTCATGCTGGATCAACCCCCTCAGATTTTTATCCAAAATGCTAACAAATCCTCTGATCGGGTAAAGAACAAAATCGTCGGCCTTAAGTAAACGGGCAACCTGAACCGTTGAGGTTCCTGAGGCATTCACAATAAATCTACAACGAATCCTTCCCTGGTTGGTCTCTACCTCAAAAGCCCCCTCCTTCTGGAGGATACTTAGAACTTCCGTCTCCCTCTGGACCTTCACTCCATTTTGGACAGCATTCTCAATGAGACCAAGAGTAAGCCTGACTGGATCAACCACGGCAATATTGGGATCCACCAGAGCACCAATGGCTTTGCGAGTTACATTCGGCTCCATCCGTCTCAGTGTATCCTGATCAATGAAATGATGAGGAGGAAGCCCGATCTTTTCTGCCCTTGATTTTAATTTTTGGAATTTGGCCAATTCCTCATTATTTCGAATGAGGGCAAGTTCTCCAACCCTTTCAAAAGGAACGTCCAGTTCCTGACAGAGAGGCTCCATGAGAGGAAGACTATCCCAAACGAGCCTGCTCCGGAGATATTCAGGACGAAACTCCAAGGCATCTCCTCCCTGGCAAACGATACACATATTGGCTTTCGTGCTCCCCCAGCCAAAGTCAGCCTCTTTCTCCACCAAAGTCACCTCTCCTTTGTACCGGGAAAGCTCCCTGGCTACAGCCGCCCCTAATACCCCACCTCCGATAATCAAAACTTCGGTCTCTAAGCTTTCCATCTTAGAATTTTCTCCTCTTCATTTAACCTCATGCTCTTTCTCCAATTCTCCTTATAAAAGGCCTTCCTTTAGAGCATCCGAATCGCTCCCTGGGGACAAGAGTCAACGCACTTTCCACACTCCTGACAAAACCCCTGAATCGGGTAAGGGAACTCATAAGCCCCCAATTGTTTCCACAATTTATCAGGGCATACTGCGACCACAAGGCATATCCCTTTTTTACAATTTTTAGGATTACATCTCTTATAATCTATGCCCACCTTTATCTTTGGATCTAACATGGTCCCAAATGGGTTGCTTCCCTATGCCATTCCTCACTGGAGAAAAGGATTAAAAGAGGAGCCCTGATTAACTCATTTAATAGATTCCTCAATCATTGACTTTAATTTGGCCATTGGAACAGCCCCTATAATCTGATTAACCGCCTTTCCATCTTTGAAAAGGATAAGCGTTGGGATTCCCCTGATTCCATAAAGGGAGGGAGTCTGGGGGTTTTCATCCACATTCATTTTCCCTACCTTTATTCTTCCACGATACTCCCTGGCTAACTCCTCTACAATCGGTCCAATCGATAGACAGGGCCCACACCAGGGGGCCCAGAAGTCCACCAGAACTGGAAGATCAGATTGAAGAACCTCCTCATTAAATTTTCCATCAGTGAAATAATATAAACCTTCTTTCTCCATACTTCCTCCTTACGAGATTTTTAAATCAAACTCTGACCGCCTTTCACAGGGCCAAAAAAATCCTTTCTGAAAAATCGTGGCCACCCATTCATTTAAGTCTTACTCCTCAGGTTTTAATCAATGTTAAAAGTTTCACTCCCATAACTTCTTTAAAGGTGGCGCCTTCGCTAATAGAACGAATCAGTTTATCAGGATCGACAATCTTAGAGCCACAAATTGCATCGATGCCATAATCGAATAGAATTGGAGAGAGGGGAGAAGTGGGTCCGATCAACACCACATAGGCTTTCTTACATAGTTCCAAAAGTCCTTCCAGGGTATGGTTAATAAAAGAGGTTCCAGTGATCCCGACCACATCACACTCGGGCAAAATTCGATCTGCTTCCTTTGCTGGTAAATCTCCTTCCCGGAGCCTCTGTTCAAGGACCCAGAGGTTTTTAATCCTCTCTCTCAATTTTGGAATCCAGGGGAAGTGGCCTACCACGGCTACCTTCTTCCCCTCCCCTTTCTCAAGGAGGAGATCAAACGCATTTTTCTCCAGGCATCTCGATTCATCAACCTCGATCAGTGAATTAATGGTCGCCATCCCAATAGAGGCTTCAAGAAGACTATTGGATCTGGCATACTCTGCCAGTTCAAGCGCCCTCTTCTGGGTCAACCTTCCCACATCCCTAACCCCTCTCTCGTGGGAGGGTCCTTCTTCTCTAAACGTTGACGAAAGACCACAGTGTTTGCTCACTACAGCAGTCCAGTAGACACAGGTGTGGACGCTCTTCACTAAAAAATCATCTCCCTTAAGGCTCTGAATCAGATCGTCGAGTATCTTCATCTCTCGTTCTCAACAAGAAAATCCTTTTTTCTCTCCATAGATCAGTTTTGATTGACCCGTTGGGCTCAACTCTCCCACAATATTTTTTAACGGGCTACTCCTATCCTGGTTCTAAGTCCTGGAAAGGAGTTAAAATCGCCCTTGTAATGTCCTGGGAACTGACGCCAGGGGATTGGATTCTCTTTTTCTCATAAAACTCCTCCACCCTTTCGAGGATATCGTTTCCCTCCAGTGAGGTCTTTTCAAGGGACTCCTCCAACCCGCTCAATTCCTCTTTTGGAAAAAACGTAAAATCACCGGAAATAGTAATCCCTTCAATCCTGTTTTTAAAGATTTCTTCGGTGGTTCGGATCAATCCCCCTTTGGCCTTGTGAAGGCCAAAAAAGAGTTCTACTCCTTCCTTAATCTTTACTCCTTTTGAAATCTTAGGAGTTTTTTTATAGAGAAATTCCCTGGAGGTCATCCAGGTTTCTAATTGTTTCATCGTCACCAAGATTTCCTGAGTTAAGGAGGCAGGCTCCAGTAGACCCAAGCGTTTCTGAAACTGCTCCTTAAGCACAGAAACAATCTCTTCCCTTGGCGGAATCATTCCCAGCTCTCGCTTCATGGTGGTTAAATTCTCTTCCATGGTTTTAAAAACTTTATCCCTAAATTTTTCGTCTGGAACCCTTAGAATCCGACTCATGGTCTTATAATCAAAATCGAGAAGGATTCCCCCCACAAACACCATACACTCTCCAATATTCCCTCCCCCCTCACCTGCAATCTTTCTCCCTTCTTCGGTTACAATATCGTTTACACTTCGATACTCTGCTGAGATTCCAAAGGCTCGATAGGTTTCTACAGGGGCTTCTGAGAACCATGGAAATATCTCTTGGAGGGCCTTGGGAAATTTGGGATTTTCCTTTTTCCAGATGAGTTGGTAAAAGATTTGATTCTCGTCCAAATAGGTGGCCCCTCCTCCCACCTCTCGACGCATATAGGGAAGACCCATTTCCTGACAACACGAAAGGTCTACCTCCTGCTCCGCATCCTGAAAATATCCAATGCTCACCAGAGGTGTTTGAGGGGAGACGAGAACAAGGGCCTCAATGCCCAATCGAGCCAGGGCATGAAAAATAAGCATGGATTGTTGCCCGGGAAGTTTCCCGAGGTCAAAAAAAAGCATCGGTTCTCCCTTCACTCACGCAATGTTGCGATCAGCCTTTTGGGTTTCAAAAAAAGATCGAGAGCATCTGAAATATTCTTTACGACGATCTCTGAATTCTTCATTGCAGAAACGGACAATCCTTCCTCTCCTAACACACCAATGCCCAGGGCAGCCTCTTTGAGGATGTGTTGGTCGTTATTTCCGTTTCCGATCGCAACGGTTTTCTCGAGATTGAGAGACTTTATAAATTCAAATTTTCCTTTCTCGCTACCCTCTCCTTCAATCTTAACGAGATGGACCTGTAAGTCTTCAATCTCTTCTCGGGCTGTCCCCTGGGTGTCTGAAGTCAAAATATAAATTTGGACATTTTCGGAAAGGGCTTTTATTTTCTCCTTTACCTCGGAAGGTATTTTCCCATCGGTAGCAAGGGTCCCATTTAAATCGAGGACCATATATTCGACCTCCAATTCCCCCCAGCCAGGGATATTGATGCTAATCATCCTTGACCTCCTTCAAACCCTTAGTGAACTTCCAACGCATCCATAGAAGAATCGGTCTCCAAATTCCTGATGGAGTCGAAAGGCTGCCCTCATCCCCGTACAGTGGGAAACCCCAATTTTTTCAATGTCCATCTCCTTAAGAGATTTAATCGATTCCTCCAGCTGTTCGGGAGTCAAAAAGTCCAAGTGAGTTCCCCCCAGAATGGCATAAAATTTTTCTTTTCCTGTCTTGGTAACCACATGCTGAAGGATATTGACCATTCCTGAGTGTGCACACCCCAGAATCAGGACAAGGCCTCTTGGGCTTTCAAGGATAAGGGACTGGTCATCTAAAAAGAGGTCCTGAGTGACTTTTCCCTCCACCTCTGCAAAGAGTCTTGGATCAGGTTTTTCAAAAGAGGTTATCCTCGGTACTTCCCCAGTTAAAAATATCCCTTTCTCCACTTCAGAAAAAATGCGATTAAAAATAAAGTTGCCCCCTAATGATTCTAAGTAACCCTTCTTGTAGGGAATCCCAACAAACCGTTTGGTCTCCCTTTCATCTTCTTTCAGCACTGCCATTCGGTCTAAGAATACATGGGGATGGGCATGGACATCCACCTCCCCCTTCAATTTGAGAACCTCTGGAAGTCCTCCTGTGTGATCATAATGACCATGGCTAAGAAAAATCTTCTTTATGCTTTTGAGATCTTTATTAAAGGTAAGGCTGTTTGGAACGATGGAATGGCCACTTCCGGTATCAAAAAGATAATTTCCATGATCGGTTTCGATAAAGGCTGAAAAACCATGCTCCCCTGACCCCGCCAATTTTCCTATTAGATTCTCACATAAAATTGTAATTTGAATTCCCATCAGTTTTTTCTCCTCCATTTAGATAAGAAATGGGAAGCACAAAGGGAATCTCTTCTGTTCCACCTTATTCTTAGCCCTTTATCACGTTGATAGAATCTCCGATTTTTACCTCTCCACTTTTAATCACCCTGCAAAAGATCCCCTCCTTGGGAAGGAGGGAATATCCCTGATAGTGATAGGTATGGGCCTGGGATGGATCCTTTCCGATCTGAATCACCTCGAGTTCTGCCCCACCTACCTGTAATATTGACCCAATAGGGAGGGATACCAAATCAATTCCCTCGGTGGTTAGGTTTTCTGCGAAGGAGCCAGGCCCAGCCGAAACTCCTCTTTCCTGACAGAGTTTTCGGATGCTTTCAATCGCAAGAAGACTCACCTCTTTCTCGGTGCCTGCATGGGAATCACCCACCAAGCCCACCCCCTTTTGGAGAAACCCTCTCTTAATATTCTCCTTTGGGTCTGTCCTTCTCTGACTTAAACATACCCCAACAACCTTTCCGATCATTTAAGAACCCTCGCTGATCGCCTTCTCGGGACATTCCTCAATGCAGGTTCCACAATCTACGCATTCCTCAGAATTCACAACTGCTTTACCGTCTTCAACTTTAATAGCCTCTACTGGACATCCCTCCTCACATGTCCCACAACCTGTACATTTTTCCAGATCAACAACGACCGCCATTTTTTCCCTCCTTTTTAAGTTTTTAGTTTTTTATATTCACCAATAATCCCATTGGCACAATAAATTCCGCCAAAGAATAGAATCGATCCTGCAATGAGAAAGAGCCACATGAAGACCCCCAGTCCCATCAAGACAATAGCAAGCAAAGAGACCCAGTAACCGATTACGGGGTAAAGGACGGCAAACCTTCGGGGTGGCTTGCGAATGGGCTCCCAATCAAATTCGATGACCTCGCGTTTAAAATGCTTTTGAATTTCTCCCAATAGTTTTTGGTCCATCCAGAGTTATTTATCCCCTTTCATTTTTTTAACGGCTTGCTCCGCGGCAATTAAGATTGGATCCAGGGGAGCAGAGAAGGGAGGGGCATAGGCGAAATCGAGTCTTGCAATTTCGCCCACGCTCATCTTCTGATGAACGGCCACTGCCAGGGCATTGATCCTCCTCGCAACGCCTTCTTTGCCTACCATCTGGGCGCCTAAGAGCCTTCCATTTCGCCGATCGAAGATGAGTTTGATGAGGAGTCGTTTTGCCCCTGGCATATAGCCCACCTTGGATTCCGCCTCAATGACCTGCCAGTCCACATCAAAACCATATCGCTTGGCCACCTGTACACCCAAGCCCGTGAATGCCACTTCCAGTTCAAATACCTGAAAAGCTGCGGACCCAACCACTCCAGGAAAGGTAGCATTTCCACCCGCTGCATTTTCACCCGCCACCCGACCCTGTTTATTGGCAATATCTCCGAGTGGGGTGTGGACCCAGTCCTGGCTGATCAGGTTGAAGACTTCGCAACAATCTCCGGCCGTAAAAATATCTACAACATTTGTCCTCTGAGTAAAGTCCGTCTTAATCGCCCCGGTCTTTCCGATCTCAATCCCTGACTCTATGGCTAATTCTACATTTGGAATTACGCCAATGGCCATTAAAACCATATCCGTTGGGAATTTGCCTTTGTTCGTCTCGATTGAAATCACCTCATTCTTACTATTGAGGTTAAAAGCCACTGGCTCATAATAGGCCTTAAATTGGACCCCATTTTCCTCTAATTCCTTTAATATCCTTTCTGAAATTTCTCTTTCAAGATTACCGGCGGGCAGATCCCTCCGGCAAAAAAGAAAAGCCTCAATGCCTCTTCGGCGAAAGGCTTCGCACATCTCGAGACCAATAAACCCACCCCCAAGGATAGAGACCCGTTTCGGTCTTTTTTCATCCACATAGTTTCTGATCCGAATCCCGTCTTGAAGGTCTTTCAGAGTAAAGAGGTTGCTGGCATTACTTCCAGGCAAATTCATCCTTCTGGAACGAGCACCGGTGGCAAGGATGAGTTTGTCATAGGAGAACCATTCCGTTTCGGACTTTGACAAATTCAGCACTTCGATCCTTTTCGCCTTTGCATCAATCTTCGTGACACGATGTTCTGTCAGAACATCGATATCCTGCATCTCTTTAAATTGTTGAGGGGTCCGGACCACCAACTTCTTTTGGTCTTTGACTACATCGCCGATGTAGTAGGGAGTCTCTCAAGAGCCATAGGAGATAAATCGCCCCTGTTCAAACATAGTGATCTCAAGATCAGGATTGACTCGTTTGGCTCGGGCGGCTGCGCTGGGGCCAGCCGCCGAACCGCCAATGATAAGGAGTTTCTCTTTTTTTCCCATCTTCTTCTCTCCTTAAGTCAACTTTTTACTTTAGAGGCTTTCTGACAAGTTTCGCAAACTCCAAATGCGTGGATGGAGATATGATCCGTTTTAAAAACTTTTTCCTTGACCAATTCTGATTTTAAATTTTTGATGCTCCCACATGTAAAATCTATAATTTTCCCACAACGTTCGCAGATCAGGTGACCGTGATCCTTTTTATGATAGGGGGGTTCATAATAAAAGCAATTTTTTTTGATATCAAGCCTCTCGATCAGATGGAATTTTTCAAGAAGCTTCAACGTTCGGTAAATTGTGGGGCGTGAAACTTTGGCTCCCTTTCGGTTAAGATCAGAGTGCAACTTTTCAGCATTAAAGTGGTCCTTACGCCCCTCAAGTTCTTTGAAGATAATCTCCCTTCCCCTTGTGCTCTTAAATCCTTTGGATCCTAAAACCTCTTTGAACGAATGGGCTTCTTTATTCATGTTTTGATACATGGGTCTTTTCCCTGCACCTCACCTCCTTAAAAGGCCATCTCCGGCTTCCAGACCTTCCAAACTTTACCTACTAAGTCTGGTCCAGGTTTCAGGGTCGGTTTTCCGGGGTGCCATCCGGAAGGCATGACCTCCCCTGTATTTCGCACATGCTGAAACGCTTTGATCTGGCGGAGCAGTTCTGAAACATTTCGGCCTACCGGAGGCGTGACGGTTTCCATGGCTTGAATTATTCCATCGGGATCGATGAGAAAACGGCCGCGAATGTCTACCCCACTGTCTTCATCATATACCCCGTAAATCTTTCCAATCCGACCGCCTGCATCCGAAAGCATCGGGAACGGCACTCCCCCTGCGACCATCTTAGAAAGCTCTTCTTCCTGCCAGATCTTGTGAGTAAAACGGCTGTCGGTGCTAATTGATAAGAACTCCACCCCGAGGGATTTAAATTCTTCGTATTTGGCGGCAACTGCTGACAACTCAGTGGGTCAAACAAATGTGAAATCACCCGGATAAAAGCAGACAACCACCCACTTTCTTTTATAGTCAGAGAGCTTAATATTTTTAAATCCTCCATCCACATAGGCACTGGCTTCAAAATCAGGGGCTGGTTTTCCAACCTGAGCCATCATTCTAATCCCCTCCTCTCATACAAGATTGGTTTGAATGGTTTCTGTGGCAGTTTGTAAAATTGGTCCTTTGGCCGGCTTCACACATCCATCTACCGCTTCTGCCATAATGCTTCCCTCCTTTTATTTAAACATTTTAGAATTTGAATCTCAATCTCAATAGTTCTTATGAGAATAGACATTCAAGTGAATAATACCTCAATATCTCCCCCTTAACGATTAAGGGATATACTTTTACTTTTCAGTCAGTTCTTCAGCTTCACACCTATGCCCTTCCTCGCCCGGATGGCAGATGGAAATCTGCTCGGGAGAACAGTCCTTTGGTTCCCCTTTTAAATTTTCAGGATGGAGGCATCTGGATTGACTTTGACACATAGGGTTCACCTCCTTTCACCCCTTACCCTTCCCTCTCCCCATGGGAGAGGATTAAGGTGAGGGATTCAAAATTCTTGGCGAATTCTTTTCTTAAAGATGGACAGTGAAAGATTAAAGAGCAAAATAACGAAACCAAAAAGAATCAATAGATCCAAGTACAATGGGATCGTCCCTTTATACTCCAACAAACAATGTTTTAACCCGTCCACGGTATAGGTCAATGGAAGAAGATAAGAAAGGACGGGAAGAGGAAAAGGCATGGAGGTGACCGGAAAGAAAACTCCACATAGAAAGATCATGGGAAACCGAAAGAAGTTGGACATGGTCATGGCCTCAAAGACTTCTTTGACACCTACCGAAATCAAGATCCCAAGCAATGAGAAAGCAAGGGCGGAAAGAAGGATAATGATTACGAAATGAAAAGGATGATTGATCGAAAGGCCCATAATAGGGATCAAAAATAAGATAATACAAAAGGTAATGGTCAATCCAAATAGGGTGCTTCCAAGTGTTTTACCAAAGAGGATGGTCCTTATACTTAAAGGAGCGAGGAGAAGCCTCTCCAGGGCTCCAATTCTTTTCTCAAAGGTAATCACAATGGCAGCCATGGAGGTGGAAGAAAAGAGAAGGGTTAAACCAATCAATCCAGGAACCACCTCTTTGATCCCCATCGGATTTCTGAAATAGAAGGCGAATACAAAGACGATGGGAAGCATTAGCCCCCAGCTAATCAAAGGAGGCTTGAGGTAATAGGCCCCCATGTCTTTTTTAGCAATGAAGTAGGCTTTAATAAATTCTTTATCCATTTGGGCAGAATGGTTATGGCTAAGATGCCAGTTTTGTCAATAGGTAAATTCATGGGTATTAAAAACCTTCAACCTAAACCTTTTAACCTAATCCAAACTGGCTTCTTCGCCTTGACCTAACGACAAAAAATGTATTATTCCGGTCCCATCTTCATGGGCTTGTCAATCTTCATGATTTCTGAATCGAGACCGGTTATCCTTACGAAAGCATCCTCCAAAGTGGGGCGTAAGGTATTGATGGTTTCGATCTTAGCCCCTTGTTCTTTAATCACCCTAATGGCCAGAGAAGCGGTTTGTTCAAGTTTCTGGGTGTAAAATCGAATCTTTTGTTCGTCAACCAAAATTTTTTCAATCCCTTCTATTGAAAGGAGGACCCCCTTTAAATTCTCTGTCACTCGATCCAATCCGATCTCAAGAATCTCTGTCTCCTTGGCTTGGGCTTTTATGTTTTCAGGGGTATCGATGATTCGTATTTTCCCCTGGACAATAATGGCAATCCGATCACAAAGAGTTTCGGCTTCGGGAATATAATGTGTTGTGAGAAAGATGGTTAATCCCTTCTTTTTTAATTCAAGGATCAGTTTCCTCAACCCCCTTGCGCTCATCACATCCAGTCCTGTCGTGGGTTCGTCAAGAAAGAGTATTCTGGGTTGATGGACAAGGGCTGCCGCAATGGTGAGCCTTCTCTTTAACCCCCTCGATAAAGCCTGGAAGGGTTTTTCCATATGTTCCTTAAGGCCAAATCCTTCGATGAGCTGAAGGGCCCGCTCTCTTCTTTCTTTTTTGGGAACCCCATAAAGTTCTGCCTGATAGATAAGATTCTTAAGCGGGGTCAATTCTCCATAGAGATTGGAGGTTTCAGGAACAAGGCCAATAATTCTTTTCACCTCAATGGATTCTTTTAGCACATCATAACCGTTCACCCACGCAGTGCCTGAACTGGGTTGAGTCAGTCCAACGATCATTCGGATGGTGCTGGTTTTCCCTGCCCCATTGGGTCCTAAGAAACCAAAGACCTCTCCTTCTTTGACTTCAAATGAGAGATGATCAACCGCAAGGGTGTTTCCATAAAACTTGGTCAGCTCATGAACCCTAATTAAATGACCCATCCTATCCCTCTTATTTTTTAATCTCCTTGAGCCTTTAAGACGATATCCCCAATGTTGCACCGGAAATTTTCAGCAATGACTGAACATTTCACATGAAGTAAGAAGAAAATCGGACGATTCTCTTCACTCAGCGATTCGTAATTCCCCTGCCCCTTGGATAAAATTAAATCCGATTTTCGATATTCCCTCAAAAACTCCTCAGAACATCTTGTCAAAATGGTTCCAGGGGCACCAAACCCGTTGGAAATCACCTTCACCACTTTATTCATCCCAACAAAATGGGCATCCTCCATGGTCACATCATTGAGGATTGGGAAACCCCTAACCACATAAATGATGTCTAAATTGAAATTCTCGAGGAGTTCCTCAATCAGAATCTTATCCCAAACAATTTCTCCAGCATTATCTCCCAAGTAAAGAAGCAAATTGGCTTGAGCTAACTTTTTAAGAAATCCTTCATAATCGTCCCAAGCAAATCCTTTGCTAATCACTTCCATATATCTCTTATAGAGGTCTGAGACCGCATACTCCGGAGCGAGATCAATGGCATTCCCAAAAGCAGAAAACATCAAGGCTGCCTTTAACAAATCGGACATTTCTGCGATTTGAGCATTCAAGATACTTTCGTATTTCAGGGCTAAATCATTCTGCCTCCTTTTTACTTCTCTGTATGGGTCGTCCTCTCCCGTGATCGATTTTACTCGTTGATGAACAAGGTAGGCTATTTCGACAGGGTTCATGTGGACAGAAACATTAGACAGGATCGAAAAGATAGAGTTCAATACCTCTCGATGGACCTTTTCATCTCGGGTGGCCATACATGCCGCCTCTAAGGCCTGTCTAACAAAACAGGGAAAACAGGGTAATTTCGTTTTCATAACATAGGCTCTCTCTCCTTAGAACGTTCAAGAGTTTTGAGCATCCTTTTGACCAACCATTCCCTCTTTAACCGGGAGATATGGTGGATGATCAAAATTCCATTCAGATGATCAATCTCATGTTGAAAAACTCTGCCTGGGAAACCGAATAACTCCAGACTCACCTCCTTGCTTTCCAAATCTCGGCCTTGGATGAAGACCTTCTCCATTCGTTTCACAGGAACTTCGATAGTGGGTAAACTCAGGCATCCTTCCTCCATAATAGATTCACCTTCTCCCTCCACAATCTCAGGGTTGATTAAGACCTTACAGCCTTCTCCAATGTCCACAATTAAGATTCGGCTAAGAATTCCAATCTGGGGTGCCGCCAACCCAATTCCTTTCTTTGCATACATAACCTCTGCCATACGATCCGCTATGTCTTTAACTTTACCATTGATATTATCAACGGGTTTGGCTTTCTTAGTTAAAATCGGATCAGGATAAATGCGAATCTCTTCCATTCAATTTTCCCTCACGGCTTTACCGGATTTTATTTACTGATATTATCTATGTCTATTTAACGATTCTTAAACAATTCAGTGTACCAAATGGATTTTCTATAAAAGAAGAGCAGTCAGGATCATTCTGCCAATGACCGTCTACCAAAAATCTGTATTGGTACTGGCCAGGTTCAAGAGGAATAGAGATTTTCCAAATACCCTTCTTATCCCTTTTCAATGGGTGTGAAGATAAATTCCATTGATTAAAATCCCCCGCTATAAATATACCTTTCGCTTGAGGGGCTGGTAGACTGAACACTGTCCTTATTAATTTCTGCTTCCTCACTCCTGTCTGAATCATGATCTTCCTCCTTTTTTACCCAAAGGCCTATGAAAAAAAGATTTTTTCAAAAATATTTTTTAGCCGTCTATAAGTGAAGCAATATAGTCTACACCATTTTTGTTTACATGCTCCTTAATATTTTTAAAGAACCTGAGATGGCCTTCCTCTTCAAAGAGAAGCTCCTTAAATAGGTCCTTCGATTTTGGATCATTTTCGAAAACGGAAATGCCCCGTGCTTCATGATACAGCCTTACAATCTTTTCTTCTAAAACCATACAGGCATCTAACATCTCAGGGATATCCTGTCCTTTTTTAGGAACCTTGTTTGATTCCAAAATAGGTTCCCCTTTAAGGGACAAAATTCTCTCAGCCAACTTTTCAGCATGTTTCATCTCAACCATTGCTATCTCTTTCATCTTGGAGGCAAACTGACCCAAACCTCTATTCTCAAGTTCAAAATGATAAATCCTATATTGATCCGCCGCCTCAAGCTCCATTAAATGGGCTTCGTTTAATAGCTCAATTAGTGTCTGAATCATCTGTGCTCCTTTTTATTTCTTTTAAAATTTAATAATCCTTCCCACACCAGCATTAATAAAATTCTCTCCATATTCATTTTTAAACATCGTGATAG
>FWWM01006136.1_pt1 | contig 25516 bp, 22 predicted proteins | sample 2228351 | NCBI WGS metagenome assembly FWWM01 (sample SAMEA103939774, study PRJEB20133) | metagenome
TGAATCTCTTGATAAAGTCACCTTTATAAATAATAAAAGATTCTTCTCTAAGAGATATTATATCCCGTCTTCTATAAAAGGCATTCCCAAGATCCGTTTAAATGTATCAAGGACATGGAATCCTCATAAATATGGAATAAGCAGAGATGATCGGAACCTCGGTATAGCTGTACGGGAAATCGAGTTTATTGATAATAGCCTTCAGGAATAATACTATGAAGAAAATAATCCTTTTCTATCTTATAATCACTCTGTTTATTACAAAGGTCTCTTACTTAAAGGCATCAAATATTGACGTCAATTATCAGCCAGCCCATGGAGATGCAATTATTGTAGGCTCAATAGGCGAACCCAGCATCCTTATCCCTATGCTCGCAGGAGATAGTGCATCCCACGATGTAGCAGGCCTTATCTTTAATGGCCTTGTCAAATACGATACAGACCTCGAACTAACTGGTGACCTTGCTGAATCATGGGAGGTTTCTCCTGATGGTATTGTCATAACCTTTCATCTGAGAAATGACGTGAGATGGGCAGATGGTGTTAAATTTACAGCAGATGATGTGATGTTCGGTTATAAGACAATAATTGATGAGAGGACACCAACACCATACAAGGAGGACTTTCTTCAAGTAAAGAAGGCAGAGGTTATTGATAAGTATACATTCAGGGTAACGTATGAAAAGCCCTTTGCCCCTGCCCTTTCTTCATGGGGGAATCTTGTTGTCCTTCCAAAACACATACTTGAGGGCAAAGATATAACAAAGATTGATTTTGGTAGAAACCCTATAGGAATGGGCCCTTTTAAGTTAAGAGAATGGAGGCCTGGGCAGGAATTGATACTTGATTCAAACCATGACTATTTTGAAGGAAGGCCTTATTTAGACAGATATATATATAAGGTAATACCAGATCCAGCAACCCTCTTTCTTGAGCTTCAGGCAGGTAGTGTTGATATGATGGGACTTACGCCCCTTCAGTATACAAAACAGACGAACAATGAATCCTTCAGAAAGAACTTCCAGAAGTTCCGTTACCCTGTCTTCTCATACACATATCTCGGCTTTAACCTCAAACACCCCTGGTTTAAGGACAAGAGGGTAAGGCAGGCAATAGCCTATGCAATTGATAAGTCAGAGATTGTTGATGTTGTGCTCTTTGGTCTTGGGAAGCCTGCCACAGGACCGTATGTGCCTAACACATGGCCATATAATCCTGATGTAAGAAGGTATGAATATAATCCTGAAAAGGCAAAGAGGCTTCTTAAGGATGCAGGCTGGGTAGATAGTGATGGAGACGGCATCCTTGATAAGGACGGAATACCCTTTGAATTCACTATACTCACAAACATGGGTAATCGGTTGAGGATGAATACTGCCACCATCATACAATGGAGGCTATCAAAGATAGGGATAAAGGTCCATATAAGGACGATTGAGTGGAGCACATTCATCAATGAGTTTATTGATAAGAGGAGGTTTCAGGCTGTGATACTTGGCTGGAATATAGGTCTTGACCCTGACCAATATGATATATGGCATTCTAGTAAGACAGGTGAGAAGGAGTTTAATTTCGTCTCTTATAGCAATCTTGAGGTGGATAGGCTCCTAGAAAAAGGCAGGAGAACCTTTAATATTGAGGAGCGGAAAAAGGCATACTACAGGATTCAGGAGATACTTGCAGAAGATTTACCATATATATTCCTCTATGTCCCTGATGCAACACCAATTCTTCATTCAAGGTTTAAGGGAATAAAGCCATCACCCATAGGGATAACTTATAATATCCATAAGTGGTATGTACCTGAGAGATTGCAAAGGCATAGTATAGAGCCATAACGCCTGACCTGCCTGAGACGGCAGGCAGGGTCTTTATCCTCAACCTCACTACCTTACCCACTCACACAAAAGCCAGGAGAACCTTTAAATAAAGAACCTAAAATTTTAGCAGACAAAAGTAGTTCAGTATATCTATATAGTATTCACAATGTCATAAATATACAAAATATTGTATCTATAAAAAATCTTTATTTTTTTCTCTTGACAAGTTAAGAAAAGGGTCTTATACTGGTGGGTATAAGTGGTATAAAGTGGAGGGAAGTGTGCCTGGATTCTCAGGGAGATATTATTATACCCTTGATCAAAAAGGCAGGGTAATCATTCCTGCTCCTTTTCGTGAGATACTCTCATCTAATTATACCTCAAAGCTGATATTTACCAATGACGCATTTGATCGTTACCTCAATGCATATCCCGTAGACGAATGGAATATACTGATGGAAAAGGTGAAGGGGCTGCCGCAGAGCAATGACGCGGTCAGATATTTTATGAGAAGGGTAATTGGTTCGGCAATTGAGTGTGAGTTAGATAAGCAGGGAAGGGTGCTTATTCCGTCAGCCTTGAGAATAGATGCAGGATTAAATAATGAGGTGGTTTTGCTGGGTCAGGGTAACAAGATTGATGTATGGGATAAGAAAGAATTTGAAAGTGTAGATGACCCATCAAAGATAGACAGGAAGGCTTATATGGAACAGCTATCAAACCTTGGCTTGTAAGGGATGGTGATAATTCATGTCCCTGTTATGCTGAAGGAGGTAATAGAGGCACTGAGGGTGAGGGATGAAGGGGTTTATGTTGATGCAACAGTAGGGACAGGTGGTCATTCAGAAGGGCTATTAAAGAGCGCAAGGAGATGCACAGTGATAGGTATTGACAGGGATGGCAGGGCAATAGAGATCGCAAGGGAGAGGCTATCAGGATACAATGTCCATTTAATAAGGGACAGATTCTCAAACATCGCTACGATTGTTAAGTCCCTTGGTTATGAGGTAGTTGATGGGATCCTTCTTGACCTGGGTGTTTCAACGTTACAACTGAAGGAGAAGGATAGAGGTTTTAGCTTTCTCAGTGATGAACCACTTGATATGAGGATGGACAGGAGGCAGAGGATTACTGCAGGTGACGTAGTTAACACCTATTCTGAAGACGCTCTTGCCACACTCATTTATAAATATGGTGAGGAGCGGTTCAGCAGGAAGATAGCCCGTGCGATAGTGATGGCCAGAAAAAAGGCTCCCATTACTTCCTGCAAAGAGCTTGCAGGTATAATCGAAAAGGTAGTTAGAAAAAGGAGCAGGATTCACCCAGCAACACGGACATTTCAGGCATTAAGGATAGAGGTGAATAAGGAACTTGATGAGCTCTCCATGGCTATTGACAGGGGTGCAGGACTGTTAAAGAAGGGCGGGAGATTCTGTATCCTCTCCTACCATTCACTTGAGGACAGGATTGTAAAGAATGCCTTTAAGAGGCTTGCAAATGAAGGGATATTCAATATTATTACTAAGAAACCTTTAAAACCATGCACAGGAGAAAGGATACTTAATCCATCATCAAGAAGTGCAAGGTTGAGGGTAGCGGAGAGGATATGACCACGAGAAGGATAAGAAGAACAGGTGGGTGGTTTCTCCTAAGATTGTGTCTTCTTCTATATTTAGTTATTTGTGTGTTTGCCCTTATATGGCTCAGGACAACCATTGTCAATATAGAGTATGAACTTGGTGAATTGAATACACAGAAGGTTGCTCTTTTACGTGAAGAAAAGCTTTTGATGGCAAATAGGGCGAGCATTTATTCGACTATGAAGATAGAGTATATAGCCACAGAGAGGCTTGGCATGAATCTACCAGATAGAGAGAATATCTTTTATGTAAAGAGAACAAAGGGAGCAGAAGCCCATATGGCCTCCATGCCAGCATCAGAAGGAATATCAAAGAAGAGGCTATCATGGAAATAATGGTTGAGGATAACATGGTGAAGATAATAATATTCTGGGATGAAGACTATATATGAATTATGCGCACATCGTAGTGCGTATAGCGTACTGCACAAGCTCGCAGTGCCCAGTGCGCAGAACATATCACCTATAACGAAGAATTATGAGGGGCAGGGAAAGAAATAGTATAAAGAAACTCTGGGATGAGGACCTCACTAAGATACAACTTAAGAAGAGTAGGAAAAGGGCTGTATTACTGGTAACCATTATATATTTTGCCTTTGCAGTTATTATTTTACGGCTGACTGAACTCATGGTCCTCAATCATAAGAGCCTCACAAAGAGGGCAAACAGTCAATATATCACAGTCAAGACATTAAATCCCGAGAGGGGTCTAATCTTGGATAGGCAGATGAGGGAGTTAGCTGTTAACATTGATGTGGATTCACTCTATGCAGTGCCTTCCCAGATTGAGGATGTTGACTATCTATCTTTAAAGCTTTCGTCCGTTATAAAGCTGCCCTCAGAAGATATCAGAAAAAGACTGTTAATGAGAAGGGAAAAGGATTTTATATGGCTCATGAGAAAACTTGATGTCGAGACCTCTCATAAATTGAGTAAGTTGAAGAAGGTCTCAGGGTTTGAGTCCATAGGACTTTTAACAGAATCAAAGCGTTTTTACCCAAAAGGGCAGACAGCAGGCCATATCCTTGGTTATACGAATATTGACAACAAGGGCATAGAGGGTATTGAGCTTCAATATGATGATTATTTAAGAGGTAAGATTAAGAAGGTTCTTAACAATAGGGATGCCCGTGGAAAGAGTCTCTCCAGTGAGATAGAAGAGGCAATAGCAGGGAATAATATACTGCTGACCGTTGATGAGACAATTCAGTATATAGTTGAAAGGGAGATAAAAAAGGCAGTGCAGGAGTGGGAGGCAAAGGCTGCCACAGCCATCATGATGAATCCTTTCTCAGGTGAAATACTTGCCATGGCAAACTACCCGTTCTATGATCCAAATATACCTGCGAACTTTGAAGGTTATACAAGGCGTAACAGAGCGATTACTGATATCTATGAGCCTGGTTCAACCTTCAAGAGCATCCTTGCATCTGCAGCCCTTGAAGAAGGGGTGGTAAATGTTAACGATAAATTTGATGTATCAAAGGGCTATATCGTGGTTGGTGGCAAGGCAGTTCGTGATGTCCACAGGAATGACATTCTTACGTTTAAAGATGTTATTCAAAAGTCATCGAACGTGGGTGCTGTGCAGGTTGGGCTCCGGCTTGGTGGAGAAAGATATTACGAGTATATAAGAAGGTTTGGTTTTGGAGAGAAGACAAGTATTGACCTGCCTGGTGAGGTGAAGGGTATACTGAGGAGACCGAAAGACTGGTCAGGCACATCCCTGTCTGCACTCTCAATCGGTCAGGAGATAGGTGTTACTCCACTTCAGATTCTCAATGCCTATTCTGCTATAGCCAATGGAGGCCTTCTGATGAAACCATATATAGTGTCAGAGATAATCTCTCCTGAGGGAGAGGTTATAAAAAGGTTTATTCCTCAGGTTGTAAGGAGGGTTATCTCTCCTGAAACAGCAAGGACTGTAATGGAGATATTAAAGACAGTGATTGAAGAAGGGGGTACGGGGCAGAGGGCATATATAAAAGGGAATCTAGTTGCTGGAAAGACAGGTACAGCACAGATGGTTGACCCTGAGACCGGTCGTTATTCAAAGGATAAATATGTGAGTTCATTTGTAGGGATTGTCCCTGCTGATAATCCAAGGATAGCCCTTATTGTGGTTATATACGAACCTCAAGGTGCGAGATATGGAGGTGTTGTGGCTGCACCAGTGTTCAGAAGGATTGTTGAACATACACTTACATATCTTGATATACCAACGGAGAGGGATGAAAACCATATTCTTCTTGTTAGCAAATGACCTTAAAAGAGCTTTTAGAAAGGCTCAAAACGTCACCCTTTGGGGTTGATCTTAAGATAGAACTTAGGAGCGGTCCTGACGACTTAGAGATAAAAGGGATTTCATATGATTCAAGGACTGTTGGTAGAGATTATCTATTTGTAGCTGTTAAGGGTTTTTCAACAGATGGGCATAATTATATAAAGGATGCCATAGGCAGGGGGGCTACCGCGGTGGTTACAGAGGATGCGGTAGGAAGAGGGTTTACAACAGAGATTGCCTCTCATGAGAGGCTTGCCCATATTGTCACTGCTCATAGCAGAAAGGCCCTCGCTCATCTATCAGCAGCATTTTACAGCGAGCCATCCAATGAACTGGAACTAATCGGTATTACAGGGACAAATGGTAAAACAACCACCAGTTATATAACAAAGGATATTCTTGAGGAGTGGGGCAAAGGTGTTGGCCTTATAGGCACAATAAATTATATAATTCCTAATAGAACCATTAAGGCACCTCAGACCACCCCTGAATCCCTTGATCTTCAAAGGTATCTCAGGGAGATGGTCGATAATAAGGTTGAGTATTCTGTGCTTGAGGTCTCCTCTCACGCACTTGCACTTGAGAGGGTGGAGTGCTGTTCCTTCAAGGTCGCAGCTTTTACCAATTTTACTCAGGATCATCTTGATTTCCATGGCAGTATGGAGGAGTATTTCAATGCAAAGGCTCGACTCTTTACATATCTGAGAAGGGATGGCTGGGCAGTAATGAACTGGGATGATCCAATGGTAAGGGGGCTATCTGAAAGACTGGACTGTAATGTTATAACCTGTGGTCTTCAGGATGGTGCCATGCTGAGGGCAGTACATATAAGGAGTAATGACTCAGGAAAGGGCATTAAGTTTGAGATAAGAACACCCTGGGGTAGTTATGAGCTTGAGACACAACTGCACGGAAGGTTCAATGTCTATAATGTCATTATGTCTGCTGGCATTGCTCATGCGATTGGTGTTGATAAAGATGTTATTAAAAGGGGTATCTGTCGTACAATGCCTGTCCCAGGTCGTTTTGAGGTAATAGACGAGGGACAGGACTTCCTCAGCGTGGTTGATTATGCCCATACAGAGGATGCACTGAGAAACCTGATACAGGAGGCAAGATATCTGACAAAAGGTAGGGTTATAACTGTCTTCGGTTGTGGTGGTAACAGGGATAAGTCAAAGAGGCCGATGATGGGCGCTACTGCAGGAGAGATGAGTGATATTGTAATCATTACTTCTGATAATCCGAGGAATGAGGAGCCTATGGATATCATAAAGGATATTGTAGGGGGCATAAAGGGTAATAACTTTGTGATAGAGCCTGACAGGGCAAAGGCTATAAGGGAGGCGGTCTCAATGGCAAGGGCAGATGATACAGTGCTTATTGCAGGAAAAGGTCATGAAGACTATCAGGAGATAAGGGGCATGAAGGTCCATTTCAGTGATAGGGAAGTCTTAAGAGAAGCCATCAGACAGAGAATAGGATAGATTATGAAGGGACTAACTGTAGAGGAGATACTTGAGGCAACCAATGGCGAACTGTTGAGTGGAGATGGTTGTGGATTCTCAGGTGTATCCATAGATTCACGAACAATCTCAGATGGAGAACTATTTTTTGCATTGAAGGGTGAAAGGATTGATGGTCATGAGTTCCTTAAAGATGCCCTTAAAAGGGGTGGTGGTGCTGTTGTTGATTCAAAACCCGAGTTCCTGCCCCATGGCAAGGTAGTTATAATGGTTAGTGATACCCTCAGGGCTTTGCAGGATTTGGCGCTCTTCTGGAGGAAAAGGCTTAGGGCAAAGGTGATTGCTATTACAGGAAGTAACGGGAAGACAACGACAAAGGAGATGACCTATACAATCCTCTCAAGGCGGTTCATGGTCATAAGGAATGAGGGCAATCTGAATAATCATATTGGTCTACCATTGAGCCTTCTCAGGGTCTTGCCTGATGCCGAGGTGGTGGTTCTTGAGCTTGGAATGAATAAAAGGGGTGAGATAAGACGGTTATGTGAGATAGCATTACCTCACTATGGAGTTATCACAAATATTGGTAAAGCCCATATAGGCATGCTCGGAGGCCTTGAGGCAATAAGGGATGCAAAACTTGAGATACTTGATGGACTTAGCACACTCATCATAAATGCTGATGATGAGTTTCTCATGGATGGCATCAGGGGTTTTGGTGCAAGGGTTATCACATTCTCTATCACAAAGAGCTCTGATGTTATGGCATTGGATATAGCAAAGACCGACAAAGGGAGTGTCTTCAAATTAAAATGGACGGACAACAAGACAGTAGACGTTAATCTGAATGTCCACGGAGCCTTTAATATCTATAATGCCCTTGCTGCTTCAGCGGTTGGTCTCTCCCTTGGTATGGATATTGAAGATGTAAAGGATGGCCTTGAGGTTTATCAGGCATTTCCAATGAGGTTTGAGACGATAAAGAGAAATGGTCTTACAATCATAAATGACTCCTATAATGCCAATCCATCATCCATGAGGGAGGCCATCAGGGAATTGATAGATATCAGAGGTGAGAAGAGGGCCGTGGTCATACTTGGTGACATGTATGAACTTGGAGACTTTTCTGTTGATGCCCACAGGGACATAGGCAAGCTTATCAGTGAGGTGGAGATAGATGTATTTGTGGCGATTGGTGAAATGATGTCAATTAGCGCAGAGGAGGTCATCAGCAAGTCAAACAAAGAGGTTTATAGATTCAGAGATGTGGGAGAGGCAGAAGGGCATATTAGGGATATAATCAAGCCTGATGATATCATCCTGATAAAGGGCTCACGTGCCATGGGTATGGAAAGGCTTGTAGAGGTGCTGGGGAATGCTTTATAAATTACTATATTCATTGCATGAATTCTATTTTCCCTTTAATGTCTTTAGATATATTACGTTCAGAACAGCCCTTGCAGTTATTACTGCAATGGCTATCACATTTATAATCGCACCAAGGATGATAGAGTTGCTCAGGAGGCTGAGTTTCACACAGTATATAAGGGATGATGGTCCAAGGAGCCATATCAATAAGACCGGCACCCCTACAATGGGTGGCCTCGTGATAATCCTTTCCGTGATAGTAAGTGTCTTTTTATGGGGTGACCTCAGTAATAAATACATCCTCGTGATGCTTGCAGCCATAACAGGCTTTGGACTTATAGGCCTGACTGATGACTACCTTAAGGCAATCAGAAAAAATCCAAAAGGTCTGAAGGCAAGGTATAAATTCGGCCTTCAGATTGTCCTGGCATTGGTTATAGGATTTTTGTTCTACCATAATCCTGAAGACCCTTATGTTGCCACATTGAGCATACCATTCTTCAAGAAATGGCTTGTAAACATGGGTTGGTTCTATATACCCTTTTCAATACTCGTAATAGTCGGTGCCTCAAATGCGGTGAATCTCACAGATGGCATAGATGGCCTTGCTATAGGGCTTGTGGGGATCGCAACCCTTGCCAATGGCGCTCTTGTTTATATATCAGGCCATTCGGGTTTTGCCAGATATCTTCATGTCCTTTACCTCCCTGGCACAGGTGAGTTGACCGTGTTCTGCGGTGCAATGTTTGGCGCGGCACTGGGCTTTCTCTGGTATAACAGTTATCCTGCAGAGATTTTCATGGGAGATGTTGGCTCCCTTGGTCTTGGAGGAGCACTGGGCACTCTTGCTGTAATAACAAAACAGGAGCTCGTTCTTGCCATTGTTGGTGGCATATTTGTCATAGAGACCTTCTCTGTGATCATCCAGGTTGCATCATATAAATTGACAGGAAAGAGGGTCTTTAAGATGGCACCCCTTCATCATCATTTTGAGGAGAAGGGATGGCCCGAACCAAAGGTGATAGTGAGGTTCTGGATAGTGGGCATAATACTTGCCCTTTTGAGTCTTACAACACTGAAGATAAGATGATGAACAATGACTGAAATGGGGATCATAAATACTTTCAAAGACAAAAAGGTCGTTGTTGTTGGCCTTAAGAGGAGTGGTCTTGGCTCTGCGAACCTCCTGTCAATCCTTGGTGCACGGGTATATGTAACTGACAAGGATGAAGAGGATTCCCTTTCTGAGTATATAGAGAGGCTTGATGGTTCTGTAGAATTGATAACAGGTGGGCATCCTGAGGCTCTTTTTTATGAGGCTGACATGATAGTCGTAAGCCCTGGGGTTCCATTGAATATACCACCCCTCTTAAACGCCAGGATGAAAGGCGTACCTTTAATTGGTGAGATTGAAGTTGCTTATCAGGTGATAAGACAGAACACAAAACACAGAACACAGAACATAAATTTTATAGCCATAACAGGAACGAATGGTAAATCAACCACCACTACATTCGTTGACTTAATGCTTAAAAAGGCAGGATTTAAGAGCCTCCTTGGTGGGAATATCGGTAATGCACTAACTGAGGAGATCTCAAATCTCAAATCTCAAATCTCAAATCTTGATTTTATCGTTACAGAGGTATCGAGCTTCCAGCTTGAGTCAATTGTTAGTTTCAGGCCGTGGATATCCGCAATACTCAACATAACCCCTGATCACCTTGACAGGTATAAGGATATGGAGGAATACATAGATGCAAAGGCAAGAATATTTGAGAATCAGTCTGAGGGAGATTACCTTATACTCAATGCGGATGATCCAATAATAATGCAAGTTAGGAATGAGAAGTTAGAAGTGAGAAGTAAAAAACCAAAAATCCTCTACTTCAGCAGGGAAAGGAAGGTAGAAGGTATTTATCTAAAAGATGGAGAGATTTATTGTAATCTCCCTCATTTGCCCCTTGCCCCTTGTCACTTGCCCCTTATATCTCAGGATGAGATAAAAATCAGAGGTGTTCATAATCTTGAGAATGCCATGGCGGCGTCTTTAATGTCACTCTTATGTGGCACACCTGCAGATGTAATAAGGGATGTGCTTAAGGGCTTCAGTGGTCTTGAACATAGGCTTGAATTTGTCTGTGAGATAGAGGGGGTGGGCTTTATAAATGATTCAAAGGGAACAAATACAGGCGCTGTAATGAAATCCCTTGAAGGGCTTGAAAGGGTCGTATTGATCATGGGTGGCATGGATAAGGGTGAGGACTTTTCAATCCTCAGGGATAGTATAAGGAGGAAGGTGAAGACACTTATACTACTCGGTCAGGCAAGGGATAAGATAAGCGAGGCACTTTCAGACGTTGTTGAGACCTTCATGGTCAATGACCTTGAGGAGGCTGTAAAACTCTCTTTATCAATAGCATCACCAGGTGATACTGTTCTCCTTTCTCCCGGCTGTGCAAGCTTTGACATGTTTAAAAATTTTGAGGAAAGGGGAAGAAGGTTTAAAGAGATTTTAAGGATGATTAACTCTAAGGGGAGTATTTGAGTATGGATAGGAATGCAAGGGGCATAGTTGTACCTGTGTTGTTGCTTATATTGATTGGCCTCCTAATGGTATATAGCTCAACAGCCTTTCTCTCAACAAGGCAATATGGAAATGGTTTTCATTATCTATGGAATCACCTTTTTACACTCGTCATCGGCATTATGACGATGATTGTGATATCAAAGCTTGATTATCAAAGGCTGAGGGGTGTTGGTATAATTCTTCTTATATTCTCCTTTATCCTTTTATTACTTGTCTTTGTCCCTGGTGTTGGTCTCTCTGTAAACGGTGCCAAGAGATGGATAAGACTATGGCCAACGACATTCCAGCCTTCTGAGCTTGTCAAGATATCAATGGTTATATTTCTTGCCAGCTACATGTCAAGGAACATCTACAGGATGAAGGATCTCAGGTACGGAATCCTGATCCCTGTTGGAGTAATGGCATGCCTCCAGTCTATCATTCTTCTTCAACCTGATTTTGGCGGTATGATAAATATTGGCGTAATCACAATAGGGCTATTATTCCTTGGAGGTGCAAGGTTGAGTTACCTTGTTTCAATTGTATTGTTATCATTGCCTTTTATATATATATTCATTAGATCTTCTACATATAGATGGGAGAGGGTTATGGCCTTTATGGATCCATGGGGTGATCCCTTTGGAAGCGGTTTCCAGCTTGTTCAGTCATTTATAGCCTTTGGAAGGGGTAACATATTCGGTGCCGGTATAGGCAACAGCAGACAGAAACTATACTTTCTTCCAGAGGCCCATACAGATTTTATATTCTCTTTAATAGGTGAGGAACTGGGAATGATAGGGGTTATGGTAGTCATCGGTCTTTTTATATGGCTGATTACAAAGGGTATTAGCGTTGCAGGGAAAACTGATGACCCCTTTGGCTATTATCTCTCCATGGGATTAACCATGATGATAGGGGTTCAGGCTATTATAAACTTTGCTGTGGTAACAGGGCTTATGCCAACAAAGGGTTTGCCATTGCCATTTATAAGTTATGGTGGCTCTGCCCTTCTCGTGAATATGATGGCAATAGGGATATTGATGAATATATCAGAGAATAATAGAAAGAGGGAGTTGATAAGCAACCTGAAAAGACCATAATGAACATCATTATTGCAGGTGGTGGAACAGGAGGACATGTTTATCCAGGTATAGCGGTTGCAAGAGGATTAAAGACACTCATTCCGGAAGCGAGGGTCGTCTTTGTTGGCACAGCACAAGGTATTGAGGCAAAGGTGATTCCGAGGGAGGGCTTTGAGATAAGGTTTATAAGGTCAGAGGGTATTGTGGGATATAACATGTTCAGGAAATTAAGGTCCATAATCAAGATGCCGTTGTCTTTAAAGGACTCTTTCAGGACACTCAGGGAGATAAAGCCTGCGGTTGTCTTAGGCGTTGGTGGGTATAGTTCAGGCCCTCTGGTATTCTCTGCATTCCTTATGGGTATACCAACAATGATACATGAACAGAACAGCATTCCTGGCTCAACAAACAGACTGCTTGCCAGGTTTGTGAAGGCCATAGCTGTAACATACCATGAGAGCATAGCATTCTTTCCAGGGCATAAGACACATCTAACAGGGAATCCAGTGCGTGAAGAGATAAAGATGGGTAACAGGGATAGGGGATATAGTGTGTTTGGTCTTGATAAGGGCCTCTTCACTATCTTTATCTTTGGTGGAAGTAGGGGAGCAAGCCATATCAATACGTCGGTTATTGAAGCACTCACATATCTGAGGGATTACAGGGAGAGGATTCAATTTCTTCACCAGACAGGCGAGAGGGACATTGATTCAATAAGGGAGAAATATCATGCCCATGGATTCAAAGGCACAGTAATCCCCTTTATCCACAATATGGCAGATGCATATGCAGTGGCAGACCTTATTATATCAAGGGCAGGTGCAACCACTATTGCAGAGCTTACTGCTTGCGGAAAGGCTGCCATCCTCATTCCATATCCCTTTGCTGCTGGCAATCATCAGGAGGCAAATGCGAAGAGGCTGTGGGATATGGGTGCAGCACAGTTAATACTGGATAATGAACTTAATGGAAAGACACTCTCAGACAGCATAAGATATCTCCTTGAGGACCCTGACGCCATTGGTGAGATGGAGAGGATTAGCAGATCCCTTGGAGGTTATGAGGCAACAAAGAAGATCATTGATCTCATGATGGGTATTATAGACTCAAGGTTCAGGGTATAAACCATGTATAAGAGGTTTGAGAGGATACATCTTGTTGGAATCGGTGGCTCCGGCATGAGCGGGATTGCAGAGGTATTGAAGAATATGGGTCATGATGTCACAGGCTCAGACATAAAAGAGACAGAGACAACAATGAGGCTCAGGAAACTGGGGATTGATATCACCATAGGACACAGGCCAGAAAATATAGGGGATGCCCATATTGTTGTAATCTCCTCAGCCATCGAACAGGATAATCCAGAGGTCATGGAGGCTAAAAGGAGGTCAATCCCCGTAATACCAAGGGCTGAGATGCTTGCAGAACTCGGAAGGCTTAAATACGGTATCCTCATTGCAGGTGCTCATGGGAAGACAACCACCACATCACTTATAGCAAGTATCTTATCAGAAGGTGGGCTTGACCCAACCGTTTTGATAGGTGGAAGGTTAAGGGGCATGGGAAGCAGTGCAAAACTTGGAAAGGGAGATTTTCTTGTTGCAGAGGCAGATGAGAGCGATGGTTCATTCCTGAGACTTGCACCCACAATTTCCGTGGTTACTAATATCGACAGGGAACATATGGACTTCTTTAAGGATATACATGAATTAAAATCAGCCTTTCTCACCTTTATAAACAAGGTCCCGTTTTACGGCTTATCCATACTATGCGGTGATGATAGATACATAAGAGAACTCCTGCCAAGGGTTCAGAGAAGATTTATCACATATGGATTGAGTGAAGGCCTAAACCTTGTTGCAAGGAATCTGAGCCTTGTCCTTGAAGGGTCTAATCGAGGGACAGAAGGGATGAGGACGAGGTTTGATGCCTTTTTGGATAATGAATACATTGGAACATTTGATGTACCACTTATTGGGGAACATAATGTCCATAACTGTCTTGCCTCAATAGGGGTGGCCAGAGAATTGGAGATGGATATGAATATCGTAAAGGAGGCACTGAGAAGTTTCAGTGGTGTCCATAGGAGATTTGAAACAAAGGCCATTGTCTCAGGCATCAGGGTCATAGATGATTATGGGCATCATCCCACAGAGATAAGGGCAACGTTGAGGGCAGCAAAACAGGCGTTGAACAGTGAAAGGCTTATTGTCCTATTCCAACCCCATAGATACACAAGGACGAGGGATCTGTTGAGTGAGTTTTTTGATGCCTTTGTGGATGCAGAAAAGGTGATACTGATGGATATATATCCTGCAGGTGAGATGCCGATAAATGGTATAGATTCAGGCCTGTTATTCACAGGCATAAAGGAGAGAGGAAAAGAGGTTGAGTACATAAAGGATAGAGAAGATATCATCAACTACCTTATCAAGAACCTCAGGAGTGGAGACACGCTCATTACACTCGGTGCTGGAGATGTGTGGAAGATAGGAGAAGAGTTTATAAAGAACCTCGACAGATAATGAAGACAATAGATATTGAGTTAGAGATGGGAGATCTTAGGACAAAGATTATAGAGGCCTTTAAAGGAGAGATAAGGTTTAAAGAGTTCATGTCACTACATACCACCCTGAGGATTGGCGGGCCTGTAGATGTGATGGTATTCCCTGATACCGCAATGGCACTTAAGGACATACTCTTTTTTGCAAGAAGAGAGAGGATACAGACATTTGTGCTTGGTGGTGGCAGTAATCTCCTTGTAGGAGACAGGGGCATAAGGGGTATAGCCATATCACTAAGGTCATTCAGGAATGTTGAATTTGTCAAGGAGACAAAGGAAAACTGCGTTATCCTCTTTGTTGAGGCAGGTGCCCCCCTTGGAAGTCTAATAAATTATTCAAAAAGGCATGGTTATTCAGGTATTGAGGCACTCTCAGGAATCCCTGGCACATTTGGAGGCGCCATATATTCAAATGCTGGCTCATTCGGCACCGAGATCAAGGATGTGCTCTTATCAATTGTGACAATGGACAGGGAAGGAGGGATAAGGGTGTTCAAGAGCGATGAGATAGGATTTTCATACAGAAACTCCAATCTCCCTGATGACCTGATAATACTCAGTGGCTGTATCATCCTGAGAAAGGATGACCCTGAGCTTGTCAAAATACGCATAAAGGAATTTCTGCATAAGAAGGCACTCACCCAGCCTCTCTCAGCACCCTCTGCAGGCTGTGTTTTTAAGAATCCTGAAGGAGACACAGCAGGAAGGCTCATAGATTCTGCAGGGTGTAAGGGTATGAGTGTAGGAGATATTGAGGTGAGTAATATACATGCAAATTACTTTATCAATAGAGGAAAGGGGACGTGTAAGGATTTTATAAGACTCATGGTACAGGTGAGGGAAAGGGTGAGGATGCTCAGTGGTGTGTTGCTTGAGCCCGAGATAAAGATAATAGGAGAGAACTGAAACGAAGTAGCTTTCCCAAAGGGGAAGATAGATGACAAAAAGGCCTGTTACAACAAGAAAGATAGGTGTATTGATGGGAGGTCTCTCAGCAGAGAGGGATGTCTCTATAAGGAGCGGTCTTGCGATCTATCAGGCACTTCAGGAACTTGGTTATAACTGTTCACTTATAGATGTTGGGAAGGACATTGTGAATATACTCAAAAAGGAAAAGGTGCGGTTTGCCTTCCTGGCATTGCATGGCGGTATGGGGGAGAATGGCGCGATACAGGGTTTACTTGAGGTTATGGGTATTCCATACACAGGCTCAGGAATATTGGCCTCTGCCATAGCCATGGATAAAGAGATATCAAAGAAACTCTTTAAGTATCATGGTCTGCCTGTCGCTGAATTTGTGACAGTGCATAAAAAGCTAAAGAATCATCTTGCTCAGGATTCTATAGATTTTCCACTTCCATGGGTTGTAAAGCCTGCTACAGAGGGCTCAAGCATTGGTGTTAACATAGTCAGAGATAAGGATAATCTTCAGCAAGCCCTTGACAAGGCTTTTACCTACAGTGAAAGGGCGCTGATTGAGAGGTTTATTGATGGGAAGGAGTTACATATCGGCATACTTGGAAACAGGGTGCTCGGAGGGGTTGAGGTGAGGCCATCCCTTGAGTTTTATAACTATGAGGCAAAATATACATCAGGGCTTACTGAATATATAATCCCTCCTGAGATAGATGAGGCTATTTATGAAAGGGCAAAGGATATAGCGCTCAATGCCTATACAGTCATAGGGTGTTTGGGTGCAAGCAGGGTAGACCTTAGGATAGATGACCAAGGTACACCCTATGTGCTTGAGGTAAACACCCTTCCAGGGATGACTACAACGAGCCTGCTTCCAAAGATAGCGCATTCAGCAGGCATGAGTTTTAATGACCTTATTGAGGAGATGATGAGGCTTGCGCTCAGGGAATAAGAAAAAAATGTCTGCTTATAGAAGTGGTGAGAGGGCCATAATCCTTCTGAAAAGGGGTATCATCTTTCTGTCAATACTTGGCTTTATCCTCCTTGGAATATTTATATTCAAGCTCTCTGCCGGTCTCTTATTGATAAGGGAGATAGAGGTAACAGGGAATCATTATCTTGATAAAGGAGAGATTCTCCAGATTACAGGTTTACACGACGGAATAAACCTCATTAGACTGGATCTTGAGGATGTTGACAGGAGGCTTAGGCAGAACCCATGGATAAGAGAGGTGTCACTGAAAAAGCATTTTCCATACACGCTTCTGATAAGGGTTAAAGAGGCTGATCCAGAGGCATTATTGAGCCTCAGGGGTGGACTTTTTCTCATAGATGATGAAGGCAATATCCTTCAGGAGATAAGGCACAAGGTATACAGATTTCTTCCTGTGATCAATATTGATCCTGAGAAGAACCGCAAAGGGTTTAAGGAGTCATTGAGGTTGATTGATTCCCTTAATAGAACGGGTGTGCTTGAAAGGAGTGACTCGATCGAGATAGGTATTGAACCTTATGGTCTCTTTATGAAGCTTGATGGCGAGGCGATAAAGGTTGGATATGGTAATTATCAGGAGAAGATCGAGAGGTGGAAGGAACTTGAACCAGAGTTGAGGAAGAGGGGAGTAGAGATAGGATATATTGACCTCAGGTTCAAAGATGTAATAGTAAAACCACTCAATATTGCAAAGAAATGAACATGAACAGGGGAGAACTGATAGTCGGTCTTGATGTTGGGACAACAAAGACGTGTGTTGTCATAGGAGAGGTCAATCCATCTTCAGGTTCAAATGGTAGCTCCTCAACAATGATCTTCCCCTTCGGGAAATCTACTGCGTTTCAGGAAGGCAATATTAATATTATTGGCTTTGGCATTGTTCCTTCAAAGGGCATCAAAAAGGGTATTGTTGTGAATATGGAGGAAGCTGTGGACTCTATAGGAAATGCCCTGAAGGAGGCTGAGGCAATGTCAAGCCTTAATATAAAGGCGGTCTATGCAGGGGTAAAGGGGCGGTATATTGATTATATAAGCAGTCAAGGGGTTATAGCTATTAAAGGGAAAGAGGTTACTCAGGAGGATGTTGATGGAGTGATAGATGCCGCAAGGGCGATCGCAATCCCATTTGACAGGAAGATACTCCATGTAGTGCCCACAGGTTTTACCATAAACGGACAGAATGGCATCCAGGACCCTCGAGGGATGGAAGGTATAAGGCTTGAGGCAAGTGTGCAGATAATTACCGCAGAGGCCATGAGCGTGCATAACCTTACAAAGGCGTGTCAGAAGGCAGGGCTTGATGTTATAGATATTGTATTCGAACCATTTGCAACAGCTATGGCAGTACTCAACCATGATGAAAGGGAGATGGGTGTTGCCCTTGTGGACATAGGTGGTGGTACAACGGACATCACCCTTTTCCTTGATGGCAATATATGTTATACCTCGGTTATTCCCATAGGTGGCATCAATTTTACAAATGACATAGCTATAGGACTCAGGACATCTACAAAGGATGCAGAGGATATTAAGAAAAGATATGGTTCATCAATGCTCTCCCTTGTCAAGGAGGATGAAGAGATAGAGGTTGGTTATCCTGATGAAAGACCCATCAGGATGATACCAAGGAGACACCTTATAGAGATAATCCAGCCACGAGCAGAGGAACTCCTAAGCCTTGTTGTAGATGATTTAAGAAAGAGCGGGTTTTATGGCATGATGACGTCAGGGGTTGTGCTGGTAGGTGGAGGATGCCTTCTAAATGGTATGGATGTAATGGCAGAGAACATGATTGAGTTACCTGTGAGAAGAGGTTATTTAAGGGTTGGGAAAGGGATACCTGATGCCATTAACAGTCCTGCCTTTGCAAGCAGTGTAGGCCTTGTGCTTTATGGTGCAGGAGAGTTGTTAAAGGAGTCCGGGGATAAGAACGGTGGGGTTCTTAGGGGTATGATGACAAAGCTAAAAGAATGGACAGGAGGCATATTTAAGCCTTAAGAAAATAAATTTAAAGGAGGCAGGGTATGAATATCTTTGATATGGAAGAGGTGAGAGACAGGGGTGCAAAGATCAAGGTTATCGGCGTTGGTGGAGGTGGTGGAAATGCTGTCAATAGCATGATAGTCTCAAGTCTTCAAGGGGTAGAGTTTATTGTTATCAATACAGATGCTCAGGCTCTTGAGTCATCCCTTGCACATCAGAGGGTACAGATAGGCAGTTCTCTGACAAAGGGTCTTGGAGCAGGTGCCAACCCTGAGATAGGAAGGCAGGCTGCCATTGATGACAGGGATCTTATTGAGGATATCTTAAAAGGCACTGATATGGTCTTTATAACAGCTGGCATGGGTGGTGGAACAGGAACAGGCGCATCCCCTGTTGTTGCAGAGATCGCTCGTGAACAGGGCATACTCACAACCGCTGTTGTTACACGGCCTTTTCTCTTTGAGGGCAGTAAGAGGGCAAGAAATGCAGAACAGGGGATTAAGGAACTGAAGAAGTATGTTGATGCAATAATAATTGTACATAATAACAGACTCTTGAATGTTACTGACAGAAACACGCCATGGCTTCAGGCTTTGAACCTTGCCAATGATGTATTGAGGCAGGCGGTGAAGGGTATCTCTGACCTGATACTTGTGCCAGGCCTTATAAACCACGATTTTGCAGATATAAGGACCATCCTCAGGGGAAGTGGAAAGGCATTAATGGGAACAGGAACTGCAAAGGGTGAAAACAGGGCAGTAGAGGCTGCAAGGATGGCAATTAATAGCCCCCTGCTGGAGGAGACCTCCATTGATGGTGCAAAAGGCGTTTTGCTTAACATCACAGGAGGCTCCTCCCTCTCCTATCACGAGATCAATGAAGCGGCTACACTGGTAAGGGACTCGGCACATGAGGATGCAGAGATAATCTTTGGTTCTGTTGTTGATAGTGAGCTTGATGAGGAGGTTGTGGTTACTGTTATAGCAACAGGCTTTGAGGATAAACCAAGGCCTGTAATGCCATCCTATGATAAGTGGAGACCCTCAAGGGAAGTTAATACCCTGAAGGGCTCAAACAGGATACTCTCAAAGGATATGATAGATGATGAAAACGTGCTTGAGATTCCTGCATTCATGAGGAGGGCTCAGGCTGTTGAGGGAGGATGATTATCCTTTCCAGGCGTTTCACGATAGGGCATTTTAGCACTCATTGAATCAAAATATCTGCAACAGAGATTATCCTTGAATGAAGGGGTATCTCCTTATCCTTAAGGCCATCAGGATAGCCTTTCCCATCCCAATTCTCATTATGTCCCTATCTTTCCTGGCCTGTTTCAAGTTCTCGGAGACAGGCCTTTATTATTTCCTTTCATAAATATTATCGTAAAATTACTTTACTTTGATTATCTTTTGCAGAAAATGCAAGAAAAAACAATGTGCGATCACCACTTGATAAAATAACCACTTAAAGGTTATAGTAGCAGGATTTAAAATAAGATTGGAGGTTGTAAGATGTTTGCAGATATAGCATATGCGATGGCAGCACCTGGAGGTGGTGGAGATACAGCACCACAGGGAGGGTTTGGGATGCTATCTTCATTCCTGCCATTGATACTGATATTCGTTATCTTCTATTTTCTTCTTATAAGGCCACAGTCCAAAAAGGCAAAGGAGCACAAACATATGCTCGAGAGCCTTAAAAAGGGGGATAAGGTTATGACCACTGGTGGTATACTCGGACTTATTGAGGATATCGATGGTGAGATACTGACACTGAAGGTGGGAGTGAAGGATGATGTTAAGATAAGGGTGAACCGCAATTATATAGCTGCGCTGAGGGATAAGGAGTAGGAGGCCTGTGAGGAAGAGATTTTTCTGGAGAATCCTCATAATCTCAGTAGCAACAATACTTTCCATCATCTTCTTTCTTCCAACTACCAGAGTACGTTCATCACTTCCTGAATGGTTGAAGAAATATGGTCTTACACTCGGACTCGACCTTCAGGGAGGTATTCACCTTGTCTATGAGGTGGATGGTGATAAGGCAGTTGAGATCACCACAGAGCGCATAGCCACGAGTTTATCGAATATCTTTCGTGAAAAAGATGTTAAGGCAGAAGTAAAGAGTAATGGCCTTGAACTCAGAATAACCACTGCAGATGAAAAGATAAGGGATATAGTAAAAGACAATTACCCTAACCTTGAACTCATAAACCAATCCGAGGGCTCCCTCATTTACAGGCTCAGGGGTAATGAGGTTGATACTATAAAGAGGCTTGCGGTGGAGCAGGCCCTTGAGACAATAAGAAACAGGGTTGACCAGTTTGGTGTTGCTGAGCCAACGATTCATACGCAGGCATCAAATGAGATAGTTGTTCAGCTTCCTGGTATAAAGGATGCAAAACGAGCAATCGAGCTTGTCGGTAAGACCGCCATATTAGAATTCAAACTTCTTGATGACGAATCCCCTGTGGCTGCTCAACTGCCAGAGACCATCTTATCAGGCGATGAGGATAAACTTATTGAGGAGTTTAAGGACAAGATTCCTGAGGATGATGAGATACTCTTTGAGAGGATTGTTGAGAAGGATACAGGAAGGGTTATAAAGAGGGTCTATCTTGTAAAGAAGCAGACCCTGATGACAGGGGACTTCATCAAAGAGGCAAGGGTCAATATTGATCAGAGATTTAATGAGCCTTACGTTGGTCTCTCCTTTAACCCTACAGGTGCAAAGCTCTTTGAAGATATCACTGCAAACAATGTAAAGAAGCGTCTTGCAATAATCCTTGATAACAATGTCTATTCTGCCCCTGTAATACAGGAAAGGATCGCAGGTGGTAATGCCCAGATAACAGGAACATTTACCATGGATGAGGCAAAGGACCTTGCTATAGTGCTGAGGTCAGGTTCTCTGCCAGCTCCCCTTAGGATGCTCCAGAATGTTACTGTTGGCCCCTCCCTTGGAAAGGACTCCATTGATGCAGGTATAAGAGCAGGAATAATAGCCTCTATTCTTGTTGTCCTCTTTATGATCATATACTACAGGCTCTCAGGCGTTATTGCTGATTTTGCCCTTGTCCTAAATATCATATTCCTCCTTGGTGTGCTTTCTGCCTTCAGGGCAACCCTTACACTACCTGGCATAGCAGGGATAATCCTTGCTATTGGTATGGCTGTTGATAGTAATGTCCTTATGTTCGAGAGGATAAGGGAGGAGTTGAGGCTTGGAAAGACACCAAGGGCTGCGATTGACTCAGGATATGACAAGGCATTCTGGACGATCTTTGATTCCCATGTAACGACCCTGATAACAGCGGTAGTTCTCTTCCAGTTTGGAACAGGACCTATAAAGGGTTTTGCAGTAACACTCGGATGGGGCGTTTTTATTAATCTTTTCACAGCCCTTATCGGGACAAAGACAGTCTTTGACCTGATAACATCAAGAAAGGAGATAAAGAGGCTCAGCATATGATAGAACTACTTAAGAAAAGACCAAATATAGATTTCATGGGCAAGAGGTATTTCTCCCTTGCACTCTCAGCCATATTGATGCTTCTTGGTTTTGTGGCAGTAATACAGGTGGCAAGAGGAGAGGCGAATCTTGGTATTGACTTTGCAGGTGGTACAGCAGTACAGATAAAATTTGATGACGCTGTGCCATTGAATGATATAAGGAATGCGTTAATCGATGGGGGGGTAAATGATTTTGACCTTCAGGATCTTTTTACAGAGAACAAGGTGCTCATCAGGGTTAAAAAGGGCGAAGAGAGACTGGGAGGAATATCTGAAAGGATAGTATCAACTCTAACAAAGAGGTTTTCTGAGCATCACCCCATTGTGGACTCAACAACTGAGATTGGGCCAAAGGTGGGGTCGAGATTAAGAAGGGATGCGATGTGGGCAGTAGTTGTGGCGATAATAGGTATACTTATCTATATAACAATAAGGTTCCAATTCAGATTCAGTATCGGTGCAACTATAGCCACCTTTCATGATGTCCTTGTGGTCCTTGGCATCTTCTATCTTCTTGGTAAGGAGTTAAACCTTATCATCCTGAGTGCCCTCTTGATGATTGCGGGTTATTCCCTGACGGATACGGTTGTTGTTTTTGATAGAATAAGGGAGAACCTCAGGTTTAAACGCAAGGAATCTGCCCTCAACATAATAAATATAAGCATAAATGAGGTTCTCTCAAGGACCATCATCACATCATTAACCACCTTCTTTGCTGCCTTTGCACTCTTCTTCTTTGGTGGTGAGGTGATTCATGATTTTGCCCTTGCAATCATGCTTGGCATTATTATTGGGACATACTCCTCAATGTTTGTGGCAAGCCCTATCGTATATATGCTTGGAAGGGAGAAGTTACTGAGTAAGAAATAATGCATCGTCGATGGCTTGTAAAGAAGACGAATACAGAATTTCTGGAGCACCTCTCTAAAAAGGCATCAATATCAAGGGCACTTGCCCAGATACTCATAAACAGGGGCCTTAAAGACATAGATTCAATAAGGGCATTCCTTTCGCCTTCCTTCAGTGACCTGCATGATCCATTTCTACTGAATGATATGGATAAGGCTGTGGAAAGGCTGAAGAAGGCTATTAAAGAGGATGAGGTGGTTTTTATTTATGGAGATTATGATGCAGATGGCATAACAGCAACATCCCTTTTACTTTCTGCACTAAGAGGGGTTGGTGCAAATGCCTGTTATCACATCCCAAACAGGATTACTGAGGGCTACGGCATCAGCAAAAAGGGCATTGATAAGGCAAGGGCATGTGGTGCGGACCTCATAATTACAGCAGACTGTGGTATAAGCTCAGGAGATGAGATAGCTAATATTACCTCATGTGGTATAGACGTGATTGTTACTGACCATCACGAACCCCCTGAGGTGTTGCCTCCTGCACTGGCAGTAATTAATCCTCACAGGAGGGATTCAACCTATCCATTCAAATATCTATCAGGTGTTGGTGTTGCATATAAACTGATTCATGCCCTGACAGATTCCCTTGGTAGAGGAGACTCAGAGTTGGTAGATTATTTTGATCTTGTAACCATTGGCACGATTGCTGATTCAGTACCCCTCACAGGGGAGAACAGGGTCTTTGTTATGTATGGGTTAAAGAAGATTAATAGTGACTCATGCAGGCTCGGTGTAAGGGCGCTCAAGGAGTCCGCAGGTGTCAGGAGGGAACTAAATTCAGGATTGCTCTCATATACACTAATTCCAAGGATAAATGCAGCAGGCAGACTAAATGATGCAAGTGATGTTGTGGAACTCTTTCTCACTGATGATGAGGAAATGGCAAAGGCCACGGCTTCATTACTTGAAGAGCAGAACAAAAGGAGACAGAGGGTTGAGATGGAGGTCTTTGAGTCTGCTCGTAATATGATAGATCATGAAAGGCTTGACAACGCCATTGTCCTTTCCCATTCTTCATGGCATCAGGGTGTAATAGGGATAGTTGCATCACGTCTTGTGGAGACGTTTTACAGACCGGTATTCCTCTTCTCATTGAATGACACCATTGCAAAGGGTTCAGCAAGAAGTATCCCGCCATTTCATATCTACAAGGGGATATCCGCGTGTTCAGAACTCCTCCTTGGTTATGGTGGCCACAGCCAGGCAGCAGGCCTGAAGCTTTTGATTGATAATCTGCCAGCATTCAAAGAAAAGATAAACAGTATAGTTGAGGAGAGCATTACACCTGATGACCTCATACCAACCCTTGAGATAGACGCAGGTGTTAGACTTTCTGAGATAAATTTCGATCTTATTAATGAACTTGCCCTGCTTGAACCCTTTGGAGAGTCCAATAAAGAACCTGTGCTTGGTGCAAAAGGTGTTGAGATTATGGATTACAGGATTGTTGGTAATGGTCATCTCAAGATGATGACAAGACAGAAGAATACCAACATAGACGCAATCGGCTTCAGCATGGGAAAACTGATAGAGATGTTGGAAGGTGCAAACACCTTTGATATTGTCTTTACCCCGTCGATGAATGAATGGAATGGCACAAAAAGCCTCCAGTTAAACCTCAAAGCCATAAGGCCAAGTGTTTAAGAATTTTTTTATGAATGGCTTTGACATCAGCCAATATGCTTCTCGTTGCCGTCATCTTTATGTTAACAGGTACGCATGGGTGTGTTTTATTTACTACAATCATTCAGAAAAAAGACACAATAACGCCACTTTTGATAACAAAAAATCATTATTTTAGAATGATTTGAGATGAAAAGCTTGCTGGCGTGAAATTTGCTATAGAAGATAATGTAGTTTTTAATAAAAAACTATTGACATGGTTGATTTAGTCAACTATAATTTAATTGAAAGTTTAGGGATGCTTATAAATTTTACTTGACAAATATTTAATTTGATGTTATAAATCATTCAACGAAATATGAAGATTGGATACAGGTTCTAAAAGGCAGTTTAAAAGGAAGGACGCACGATTCTTAAATATTTAAGAGAAGAAGGAGGTGATAGCAAAGTTAAAAATCTGTTATATTTATTTTTAACATCCTTTACTGCATTATTAGCAGTAAACTAAAACCTAAGGAGGTGTTAGAATGAAGAAGTCTTTAGTTGTAGTCTTAATCTTGGCAGCTTCCCTTTTTATTTATCAGGGAACTGCAGATGCATATCTTGGTGTATGGGATAAGGTTCCGGGTCAGGATCTTGCGATTCCATTCTTCTGTGATAAAGATGGCGCAGGTGAAAATACCCTCTGGGCAATCGCAAGCCTTATAGAGCAGGAGGTGGGATACATAGTATATGACAGCAAGTCAAACCCTGTATATGATGATACCGAGGACTTTACAGAGAATGA
>FWWM01006140.1_pt1 | contig 25506 bp, 22 predicted proteins | sample 2228351 | NCBI WGS metagenome assembly FWWM01 (sample SAMEA103939774, study PRJEB20133) | metagenome
AGTTGCACGCCTGCGCCGTTGACTATTTCGCGGATGATGAGGGTTTTGTCCACGTAATAGGCATTCTGTTCTATGACTTGCCTGAAATCCGACAGGCTGAGCGGTGTGCGTTTGGGCATGGCGTGTGGGTGCGTTTGATGGCAAAGATACTCTGCCTCGGGTGGAGAGTCGGGGCGTGTTATTTGTTTGGCTTGGCCAGCAGACGATCGTCCGGAGCGCGCTACACTTGCTCTACGACCACATTTTTTCCCTCTACGGCAATGGCTATGCGCAGAATGTCTTTCACGCCATGGGCTTGTAGTTCAGTGTCGTACCTTTTGCTCAATGCTTGGGTGCGGGCTGCGGCAATACAGTCTTCCAAAGTCTCTTTACTGCCTAATGCAGGCGCTTTTATCTCCATCACAATGCCTTTTCGGGCAGGGTCTTTGGGGATGAGGCAGATGTCGTAGCGCCCGTAGCCACTTTCCCGATTGGAGCGGATGTGATACTGGCCGTTCAGGCGTGCCAGCAGGCCCAACAGGAAGGCATGGTAGAAGTGTTCTGCTCGTCCTTTGGCTGTATCGTAAAAGCTAGCCACCCTCGCTACGAAATCGGCCAAATAAGTACCGAAAGCCATCACCTGTCCTGTCAGGAGGGCATCCAGGAGGCTGTCGTTGAAGGAGTTGCCTAAGTCCTCATTGAACCAAGCTAAGAGGGTGTCCTCATAAGCGAGTTTGACCTCTCTGTTAGGGATGGATTCTGTCGCCTCGTCTGAACTCGTCCACCACTCGGAGGTATCCGGCGAAGTACATGAGGCTGAGGACGGTCTCTGGGTTGGTTTCCAAGCTTCGGAAGGTGAGGAACTCGTCAATGTACACCTCGATGGCGTCGCCGCGGAGGAGTTCTTCGAGTTTGTCCTTGATGCCGGCGCGTTGGTCGAAGAAGAGCCGTTTGAGCAGGTCTAAGCTGCCGGTATTGACCCAGTAGGGCCTCAGGGCGGGCTGTAGCGCAAAAGCATAGTTGAGAATAGACCAAGGGTTGTAAAGGGTGATTCCTCCATATCGGTAGCCGTCGTACCAATCCCGGACTTCGTCCATTTGGTGTCTGTTTAGCCCTTGGTCAGCCAGCAGAGCCATTACCTCTGACTCAGTGAAGCCGAACTTATCGCAAAATGGGTCTGCCTCCAGTCCCGATGAGGAGACGAAGTTATTCAGCCCGCTGAACATACTTTCTTTAGCTACGCGCAGGATGCCCGTTAGGACGCCTTTGAAAAGCACTTCGTCATTGTCTTTGAACACGCTGCTCAACAGCGGGCGCATGAAATCCGCCATGTCCTCATAGTATCCCTTGAGCCAAGCCTCCACCAATGGAGTGTCATACTCGTCAATGAGCACTACTACCGGAGCACCGTGGTGTTTGTGCAGCACATAGGCCAGTTCGCTGATGGCCTTCCAGAAAACATGCTTTGCTGGTGGGGTAGCGTCCAGGTGTTTCTCCATCCGGGCCAGTTGCTTGTCGTATCGCGGCTGTCCTTCCAAGTAGGAGTGTCGCGTCCACTCCTCGTAGATAATCTGGGTCAGTGTATGCATGGCCGAAGGGAAGTCTCCCATCTTCACGTCCTTGAACGACAATTCAATGACCGGGTATTTTCCTTGGTGCAGGGTCATCATCTCCTCGTCGTTGGCGATGGCCAATCCATCGAAGAGGTGGCGGTAGTTGCCCTGGCAATCAAAGAAGTAGCGCAGTGTGGACAGGTTGAGGGTTTTGCCGAAGCGGCGAGGGCGGCAGAGGAGTTGCACGCCTGCGCCGTTGACTATTTCGCGGATGATGAGGGTTTTGTCCACGTAATAGGCATTCTGTTCTATAACTTGCCTGAAATCCGACAGGCTGAGCGGTGTGCGTTTGGGCATGGCGTGTGGGTGCGTTTGCAGGCAAAGATACTCTGCCTCGCACGGAGTGGTGGCCACGTCCTTTTGGCACAGTTTCACTTGATTAGCTGGAAACGCACTGGCAAGACGAACCGGACGTTCACCTTGACGCCATTGTGTTCGCCGGGTGCCCAGCGAGGCATAGAGCTGACGACTCGCACCGCTTCAGCGCCGCAGCCGCCGCCGATGTCCTTGAGTACCTCGACGGAGGAAATACGCCCCTCTGTGTCCACAACGAAGCGTACCACGACGATGCCCTGGATGTTGTTTTCCAAGGCCAAGCGTGGATATTTGAGATTTTCAGCCAAATAGGCCATGAGTGCCTCTTCTCCGCCGGGGAATTCGGGCCTTTTGGAAACGAAGTCGAAAACAGGCTCCTCTTTAGGTTTGGGCGGTTCTGGTGGTTTAGGTGGTTCTGGTGGTTTGGGTGGTTCTGGCAAGGCGACTTTTGGAGTGTAGTCAGTGTAAAGGTCAGTGGTGCCTTCTTGAGTGATGCGGCCAGGGTTGGCCTTGCTGAGGTCTTCCACGGTGGGTAGTTCTTCCTCATCGCGCACCTCTTCATCGGCCTTGACGACGGGCTTCATGAACTTCACCGTACGCACCTGAGGTGGCGCTATCTGGGCTTCCTTGGGCTTTTCAGGTTCGGCCAGTGGGGGTGGTGCGGCCAGCTCGGCGTAGGGTGTTACATTGACCTCCACACGCACTTCCGGCTCTACGGCTGGCTGTTGCAGGAGGAGCCACAGTAGCGGAGAGCCGTACATCAAGGTGAGCACAATGAGGCTGCCCACCATTCCGCGCGTCAGGTGCGCATTGCGCCGCTGCCGAATAATGTAGGCGCCATACGCCTTGTTTTTGAAGGCGAAGAGGGCCTCTTCTATTGTTGACTGGGTGTGTTTTTCGTCCATATCGCCTCCAAATTTTGCCGCAGGTTACTGCTCTGGTATCGGGATGCCCGCTGCGCGCATGACCGCCAAGTCCTCATCATTGACTTTGTCAATGGCATAGCGGGCAATGCGGTTGATGTTCATCTCATCCAACAAGAAAACAAGGTTTTCAAAGGCACAGTCGGGGTGAGGTTTTATTAATACTACGGGCTTTTCAGTTTCTTTTACAAATGCCTGCAGCAGGGTGCGCAACCCATCCTTGTCATAATGAGTAGGGCGAACATTGGCAGGCTCCGCTAGACCGCGGTAATAGTAGAGCTTATTCTCTGGCATGGCGATGAGAGTAAGCGCCTGCGAAGCCTTTACGGCCTGCACCTCCTCTGTGCGTGTATCGGCATCGTCGGGCACAGGCATGACCAGTTCTATCCCGCGTGGCCGATACATGGTGGTGGAGAGCATGAAAAAAGTAAGAAGTAGAAATGCCATGTCTACCATCGAGTTCATGTCGGTAGTAATACCCGGCTTCTCCTTCACCCGCCCTAAACGGCGCATGCGGTTAGGATTGGGCATTTCGTCAATATCCAGCATTGTCGTCCATTCTTTTAGGTTGAGTAATGACGGTAAAGCGCAGGATGTTAAGGTCTATGAGTGTACTGACGACCTCTTCCACCTTCTTATATGGTGTTTCGGCATCTGCTTTAATGGCTATGCGAATACGCGGGATAGTTACGCGTGCTAAGAGAAGCCAATCCGCTAGTTCATTCCTATCGCCTTTAATAGGGATACCCGATTGCTTGAAGCGCTTGCGCTGCTCAGCCGGTGTCTGCAGGAGGCTACGCAGCTGATCCATCGGTACTCCAAAGCCCGACATGAGCTCAAAAGCCTTGTATTCTTCTTCGGTGTAGCTGATCTGGTTGACCTGGGCGTGCTGTTGTAACCATGCGCGGCGCGACTGCGGGGAGGTCATGCTCAGATAGGCTCGCCCCTCCTTGTCCACCGATATGGTCAGTAACTCGGTCATCGGTAGGTTAAGCCCCGCCACAGAGCGCGGCATCTGCACCCACACGACCTCCCCCGTCTTGAAAGTGGTGGCCAACAGAAAAAACGTTACCAGCAAGAAAGCCATGTCCACCATGGGCGTCATGTCTATCTGCGGTGTTTTAGGCCTAGATAATGCACTGCGCATGCGAATAGCCTTTTAATCTACGAAGAACTTCAGCTTCAGACTGTGGATGATGCTGAAGCAAACCTCGTCAATGGTGTAGGTGATGCGTTCTATCTGGTTGTTGAATGAGTTGTAGAACACAATTGTGAACGCTGCCGTCGTGATGCCCAGCGCTGTGGTAACCAATGCTTGAGAAATACCGCCGGCTAGGCCTACTGGGTCAGGCTCGCCCACACGCGCCAGCGCCGCAAACGCCTGGATCATCCCTGTAACGGTGCCGAGCAGACCTACCAGCGTAGATATCTGCGCCACCGTGCCTAAAATGAACATATTGGTGGATAACTCGGACACTTCCAACTGCGTAGCTTCTTCCAATTCCTTCTGGATCAGATAGATGTCCTTCTGATCTACGTGATTAGTGGACTTTCGGCTCAAGAACACTTCCGTGCCCGTCCGCACCACGTTGCCTACGGCGCCGCGTTGCTCGTCGCTGATAGCGATGAGCCGTTGGTAGTCATCTGCAGACAGCGCATCCTTTACCTTCTGGATGAATGTGCGCAGGTCGCCTTTGCCTCGCGATAGCCGCAGCGACAGATAGCGCTCAATGATGTAAACTAAAGCAATAAATTGAAAACTCAGCAACGGTATGACTAATGGACCGCCTTTGTACACAGTACCCAGAATGTTGCCTCGCAGCGGTTCGCCTGCCGGATTGCCCTCTTCAAAATTGGCCGGGTTGCCCAGCACGTACGTGTACATTAGATAGCCGAAAAGCACTGACAGCGGCAGTACAATGTAAGCGAGTTTGGTGTTGACTCCTTTCACGGTGAATGTAGGTAGGTAGGTTAACGCTTTGCACTGGCAAATCTACCCTTGCTCCCGAAGGCTGGGAGCATTGTCTTAATCATCTTTTGGGTTAATTTTTTTCATTGTAATGGAGCCATGCGGATAATCCATCCATCTTGCGTATCGCGCTGTGGCTTCTGTGTGCATCCGTCCCGCTTTTGACTTCTATTATAGTAGGGGTGTGTTTGTGGTTTTAGGTTTCGGCTAATGACGTAGCGGTACGTTGACATCTCTGCTACTGCATGCGCGGAGATGCTCGGCTGCTGTTTCCCCATTATTAAGGCCCGAAAGCGGGACGGAGACACGCCCGGGGCCAAACCGGAGCTACGCCCACCTGCGATAACCACAGGAACTGCACCGAAGCTGGAGGCCGTTTTTTCCCAAAAAAATGGAGAAAAGAAAGTGGAGTATTGCAGAAGCTAGCGGTTCAGGCTTCTTACCTGGCCTCTCTTCGTGCCCTTGCTTTACTTAGCCGCCCTACCTTTGCGGCATGGGTCATTCCTTTGCTGAATTTGCCGAGCGCTTTCCTTCTATCCCTATGCCAGTGGTGTTGGGTGAGGACACGCATCACGTCTTTTCTCAGGAAAATAAGCCATTGCCTGAAGCCTTGGCCCGTCAGTTTATTGCGCCGCTGGAGACGGAACCTGCCGATGAGTTCGTCGAGTACGTGCCGTGCTTTTCTATTGAGGGCACCAAAGGTTTTGTGGCCTTAGTGTGGTGGCGTGCGGGGCTGCTCAACTACGAGTATATTCTGGCGACTTTTACGCTCAAGGGCGAACTAATTGACCGCAGGGTCATTGCTTATACGCGTGTGAAAGGCGACCGCGTGCAGCGCGCTATGGCTACCATTGACGAGGACTGGAATATTTTCATTGCCGAGGGCGAGGCATCGAGCCATGACGACTCTTTTGACCCTACGACGTCTCAGATGCGCGAAATGGAGCTCATGCCTGATGGCAAAATCCTGTAGAGGTGTGCGCTTTGCGTAAACACTATTGATATTTGGCGCGATGAGTTGGAAGCGCTTGGCCTTGTATCGTTTTTCGCTGTTGGTATTAGGAGCCTTGGTGGTGATGGCTCTTGGGCGCGACTTTATTGCGAATGGGCGTCCGCTTTATTGTCGTATTGAGGGGCAAGTGTTCTTTCCTGGCCTTCGCTCGGTGTGGCGAGGCCCTGATGTTCCTTATGGGCATCCGGTGTTGGACTCTTTGCAGCGTCATTTCTTGTGGCGGCTCTACGCGTATGAAGCGGCGGTGTTTGCTCTTGTGCCTTTTTCGCCCGGAGAATTGCCTACGCGTCCGGACACGACCGTGCGGCAGGCGCGGCCGGGATCTGTGCATCCGCTTGGGGTGCAGCCGTTTCGGCACTGGTTGGGTACGGACACTCGGGGCTATGATGTAGCTGCAGGCTTGGTGGGCGGAGCGCGTGTGGCTCTGTTAGCGGGCAGTTTGGCGATGTGCTTAGCATTTGTTGTGGGTGTGCTGATGGGCGCGCTGGCCGGGTATTGGGGCGATGATAGGCTTCGCGTGCGTCGGGGGCCATTCTGGGCGTGGCTATTGTCATTGCCATTAGCTATATTCTACGCTGGGGTGTTGCCGCTCTGGCTGCCTGAGGGCATGGCATGGTGGTGGCGTTTTGCGGTTGGCTTTGGTGCTGTAGTATTGGTGAGCGGTGTGGCTCTGTTACTGGGGCGCGCGCTATGCCGATGGTCGTTTTGGCGGTACTCGATGGCCTTGCCTATTGACCTTGTGGTCATGCGGTTGGCAGAGGCTTTTATGGCTGTACCAGGGTTGGTAGCCATCGTGGCTTTTGCAGCGTTGTTGCGGCAGCAGACCCAGGCGCTGTGGGCCATGGTGGCGCTCATTGGTTTGTTTAGCTGGCCCGGCGTGGCGCTATTTGTCCGGGCCGAAATGTTGCGTATTCGGCAAATGGACTATATTGCTGCGGCACGTGGTTTGGGCTTATCCGAAGGGCGCATTCTGTTGCGCCATGCTTTGCCGAATGCCTTAAAGCCTGCTTACACGGTCTTTGCGCTTGGGGTAGCGGGAGCCATTTTGCTGGAAGCCTCACTGTCGTTTTTGGGTTATGGAGACCAGCATTTGGTGGGGGCTACTTGGGGCAGTTTGCTGCAAAATGCCCGAACCAGTCCGCAACTATGGTGGGTTAGTCTGCCGCCTGGATTAGCCATCAGCCTGACAGTGATGGCCTTGCACACCTTGGGAGAACATCTGGGCAGCCGTGGTAAGAGTATGTGAACCTTCGCCTATTCGCCTTGTTTGACTGGTTGCTGTGCATAAAACGCGAGTACACCCAAAAGGGTGTCATTCCTTTATTGCTTTTTGTATCCTAAAATTTGGCTTCCTCCTTACTTACACACCAAATCCACTTGACGTACGTATTTGATGAAATTTGTTTATTCTGATTATTGGCGTGTAGTGCTGCTCGGCATTCTTTTTTATGTGCCCTTCTTGGGTGGCGTACATTTATTTGATTGGGATGAAATCAATTTTGCGGAGTGTGCTCGTGAGATGCTGCTCACGGGCGATTTTTTGCGCCCTCAAATAGACTTTGAGCCATTTTTTGAGAAGCCACCGCTGTTCATCTGGATGCAGGCGCTTTCGATGCGTCTATTTGGTGTCAACGAATTTGCCGCTCGCTTCCCTAACGCGATGGCGGGTTTGTTGGTGCTGCTGTTGTCGTATCATGCGGGACGGCGCCTGCACGACCGGCTTTTCGGCTGGATATGGGTGCTGGCATGGCTAGGTAGCATACTGCCGCATTTGTACTTCCGCAGCGGCATCATTGACCCTTGGTTCAACTTATTCATTTTTGCCGGTTTGTGGGGCTTCATTGAGTTTAGGTGGTTGTTCTTCACGCGCTTTGAGGGGCGCACATTTTGGCAGCGCTACAGGTACCTGATGTTGGGCGGCTGGGCGCTTGGATTGGGCATTTTGACGAAGGGACCGGTGGCGTATTTGGTTGTCTTTTTGGTGCTGATGCTTTACTGGGCGCGCTATCGTTTTCGGAACCGCGGCTTTTTGTATCATTTCATTTTGTTCAGCTTGGCTGCTTTTTCGGTGTCGGTGCTTTGGTTTGCTGTGGAGACCCTTTTGCATGGGCCAAAGTTTGTGCAGGAGTTCATCGCATACCAAATACGCCTGCTGACTACGCCCGATAGTGGCCACGGAGGTTTCTTTGGCTATCACGTGGTGGTGCTGCTCATAGGCTGTTTTCCGGTGTCTGTCTTTGCCTTGCCTAATTTATGGGGCGACAATCAACCGCAGGATGAAGTGCTGGAGTCGCACACTTTGGCCATTTGTCAGCGGGCGGATCTGACTACTTGGATGCAGCTACTCTTTTGGGTGGTGCTGCTCTTATTCAGCTTGGTGCGCACCAAGATTGTCCACTATTCCTCCTTGGCCTATTATCCGCTGACTTATCTGGGCGCTTACACCATTTGGCGAGCTATTCACTGGGAGGTTCGCCCTCGTGTGATAACTATTCTATTGCCGGTGTTGGGGGGGCTCATTGGTGGCATTCAGATGCTATTACCCTGGTTGGGCAACAACCCTCATTTGCTTCGCTCGCTGTTGGAGAAGGATCCCTTTGCCTTGGCGCGCTTGGACGTAATGGTGGACTGGCATTGGTGGCATGCTTTGCCTGGCGCCATCCTAATAATGGGTGTACTATGGGGGCTTTTTCTGTGGCAGCGGCAGAAGCCTTGGCTTTCGGCTCAGGTGCTCTTCGTGTCTGGAACATTCTTTATTTCCCTGGCGCTTCTACTGTGTATAAGGAACATTGAGCAATATAGCCAGGGCAGTACTATTGAATTTTACAAGAGTAAGGCACATGAAGACTGTTTTGTAAAAACGGTTGGCTTCAAGAGCTATGCACATTTGTTCTATACTCAGAAGCCTCCTGTGAGCGACCCGACTATAGATGAGTATCAGAACCTCGCCTACGGAAACCCGGGTAAGAAGGTCTATTTTGTAGCAAAAATGACCAATCTGGAAGATTTACCGCACTTGCCCGACTGCCGCGAACTGTATCGGAAGCACGGCATGGTGTATTTCGTGCGTGAGGTGCCGCAATAGTGGTTACATTTGACTTGCTGAGCGGAAGATGCGATTCCAACGAATGCCGTTGCGCAGGCTAGCGTTCTTGGTAGAGAAGAAGATGAACAACGGCTTGCCTACGACGTGATCTTCGGGCACGTAGCCCCAAATGCGGGAGTCTTCGGAATTGTGCCTATTGTCGCCCATCATCCAATAATAGTTCTGCGCGAAGGTGTAGGTCGTCGCTTCTTTCCCGTCTATGAGATACTTGCCATCGCGTATTTCCAAGGTGTGGCCTTCATAAACGCGGATGATGCGCTCATAGAAAGGCATGCTGGCCGGCGTTAAGGCTACTGTGGTGCCTTTTTTAGGGATGTAGATAGGCCCAAAGTTGTCCACTGTCCAATTACCGTACTGCTGCGCATCATTGGGGAAGACATAGCCTGGCCGCGCACCGGGTTCGAAACGCTCTACGCTAATGCCCCAGGATTTGACTTTTTCTACCTGTTTTGCATCGAGGTTGTAATACTGGCGGAATTCTCCATTTGGGAACTCTACGGGTATGGCATCGTTTAGGTTGACGCCGATTTCCTCCAGCTTGCGCAAGTTTAGCAACCCCGATGTATTGCGGAGATAATAGGCAAACTGCAGGTGCTGCGGATTCTGAGCGGGTTGGCCATTGATATATACCTGTCCATTGCGTATGTGCAGACTATCGCCCGGCAAAGCGATACAGCGTTTGATGTAGTGGTCCTTTTTGTCAATAGGGCGCACCACTACTGGCGGCATAGGAGGTAATGGCCGCCCAAGGCGCTGCAATATTTCCATTTCGCGGCGCCATTGATAGATGTCGTATGTACGCCCGGGCGTAATGATGACACTGTCTCCGGCTGGGAAATTGAACACTACGGGTTCATTTCGGTCTATTTGTTCCAATGCTGGCAGGCGGAAGTAGGGTAGAGATGGCTTGCTCAAATAAGACTCACGGGCCAGCAGGCCACTGCTTTGCTGACTAAATCGGTTGTGAACGAGCGGGAACTGCAGCACCGTCATGGGCGTTCGAATTCCGTAGTGGGCTTTACTCACAAAGAGATAATCGCCCACTTTTAGGCTACCCTCCATCGAAGATGTCGGAATGACAAAGGCTTCGATGAGAAACATGCGAATAAAGGCCGCTGCAAACACGGCAAAAATGATGGCCTCGACCCATTCGCGTAGTGGCGATTTCTTGAAAACGTTATTGGCTTCCAAACGGCGCAGGGTGGCCTTGTCGTCCTTGGCTTTTGCCTCAGCGTATTGGCGATGAAAGTCTCGCTCCTGTTCCAAAATTGGGCCGTTGTACTTCAATTTTGGGTCTCGGCCGATAAGAAAGAACGGTATAGGCGCATAAATTACGGCTAAGGCTGCTTGCCAAAAAGAGTGCTTGCCAAAGGAGCGCACCATATCCACACACAGGCCCGCATAGATGAAGATATTGACAATGGGGAAAAGCAACCAAGCGGCGTAAGCGGGTTTTCGGCCCACCATTTTACACCACTCCACTGCAGCCAGCCCAGGCACCAAAGCTTTCCAACCCGGGATGCCGGCCTTTTCAAACAGTTTGACCATGCTCAGGGAAAGCAGCACGTAGAGAACAATCAGGAAAACCAGGACTTCCATGGAAAAAGTGCAGATTTGTGATGGGTGTGGTAGGTATGCGGGCTTTGGATTGCGCTATGTTTGGTCCGTTTATGCAGGTTGGCTTTCTGTCTCATCGTCTGTTTCGCTGCCTGCCTTTCGGCGTGAGCGCCGCGTCTTAAATATCTTGTCAGCCTCTTTTTCGCTCAGAAAGCCCATCTCTAGCAGTTGGCTTTTAGCAAATTTTCGAATGTCCTGATAGTCCTTCCCTCGCCGGTCGGTGTAGACTTTGAGCAGTTGGTTCAGGTAGGCCAATGAAGATTTCTCGAGCGCTTGGTTAAACTCCTGGTTGCCAAAAATCTGCATGTAGAGGCTGAATATTTTACTCATCTCGAAGTAGTCTGCGTACTCGGCCTCTGTAATACCGTTCAGCCAACGAGCGAAATAGTTCAATATCAGCAGCCGCAAGCACTTGCTTTCCAAGGACAGCCCCTCGTGTGAGTTATAGAAATCGCGCACGGCTGCTATGGCATCGGCGTGCACGTAGCCTAGGCTGTGCACTACTTGAGCCGTGCGATAGAAATCAGTGATTTTGCCAGGGCGTTCGAGGTCGAGGAGTTTGACCATGCGCAGGTCTGCTTCCGCCGTCATGAGCGAGGCGTGATGCTCATAAAGGTGCGCCAAAAAGTGTAAGTAATGGCTCTCGAAACCTGGGAAACTCACCTGCTCGCGAGCAATGTGTATGGCTACCTGTTGGCGTTCTTCCTCATTAAGGTCCAGGAAATTGCCTACAAGAAGCAGCATTTCTACATACTCTTCCGTGTTTTGAAAGTCCGGATTGTTTAGGAATGCTAGCGCCTGTTCTTTGAGGTTGGTATTGTCGCCACCAGCTTCGAAGCGACGCAGCAGGAAAAGGCGTAGTTCCGAAGAGTTGGCTTTTAGCTCACCGCGCGTCTGCGGAAACTCTACGGAGTAAAAGAACTCATTGCGGAATTGGTTGACATAGCGCTTGTAGAGTGCTGCCCGCTCTTTTAAATCGCGGTATCGCTCGTTTTTTTGTTGTTGCAAAAAATAGCGAACTCGCCGGTTTTCTATCTGACTGAGTAGGTGAGTGATCCAAATGTCGCTGCTGAGAGCAAAACCCACCTGAATGGTCTGGCCTACGCGCTTTTTCAGGTGATCGAAGTGTACACTGTTACAGAGGGCGAGGAGCACCTCCTTGAAATGGTCGTTGGGCCGCACATAACGGTACTGTTCATTAATCTCACCGCGCAGCACGGAATAACCCAGAATACGCGGCAGAAACAGCCCCTCGAAGGGAGGCAAAAGCAGGGTTTTTTCTAAAGCAAGTAGCTGGAGCGGAGCGTGCTCAGCGACTTCGTGGTATAGCTCCGCAATCATAGGCTCGAAGGCCTGGCGCAGCGCCTGATAGTTTTCGTCCGACTCGTCTTCCCAATATTGTTGCAACAAGTCAGACTCTTGTATGGCGTAGGCGATGTCATTTAGGCGGTTGTAGTATTTTTCGTCTAAGGGTAACATAGTGCTGCGGCTGGTAAGGTTGAGAACAGATTTTTTTGAAAAAAGACCCGGCAAAGCACCTAATAGGCTTTGCCAGGTCTTCATAAACCCTAATGTATGGGCAAAGGTAAGGAAACCTTTGCGAGGTACCGCTACTTATTCGCCCGAGTTTTCTTGTGGGTCGGTAGCAGGAGCGTTTTCTTCGGCAGAAGGCTCAGCAGGTACTTCTTGTGCCATGGGCTGTGATGCTTCTTCTGGCTGTGGTTGCGGCTTGGTTTTGGGTGTGCCGTCCACTGTTGCTAGGAATTGGCGTTTTTTCTCTGCCGTTTGTTCACGGCGCTTCTGGACGCTAGATTCTTTCTCTTGTACCCAAGCATTCCAGCGGGCTTCTGCTTCTTCTTGGGTAAGTGCGCCCTTCTTCACCCCCAGCATGAGGTGCTTCTTGTAGAGAACGCCCTTGTATCGCAAGATAGCCCGTACTGTGTCGGTGGGTTGTGCGCCTTTCATCAGCCAATCGTAGGCGCGGTCAATGTTGAGTTCGATGGTAGCAGGTTGGGTGAGTGGGTTGTAGGTGCCCAGTTTCTCAATGAAACGGCCATCGCGTGGCGCGCGCGCGTCGGCGGCTACAATGTGGTAAAAAGGTGCTTTTCTGCGGCCTCGGCGTTGGAGGCGGAGTCTTACTGCCATGTAGTGTTGAAAATTTTTTAGTGATGAGATAGTATCTCGCCTGGCTACCTATCCTCGATAGCGCCAGGCTTTTCAGGGCCGCAAAGGTAGAAAACGAACGAGAAAGAGCTAGGCAAAGAAAAAAAATCTCTGCAAATCTTTAGTCTAAGCTGCACTACCGACGCGCGTCACGCCCCGTTGAGATTTTGGTGCCAAACTTCGCACCATTATCCCGATTGGTCGAAAGCCTAAAACACCGCACACACAACGGCTGTTTGTCGCGCCTGTAAAAACACATGAACATCGTGAAGCACAACTTTTTTTCCTTTCGTGAAAACGTTCGCCTGTCCCGCTCTGTGTTGGCAGCGCTAATCCTTCTCTTGCCGGGGTTGGCCCAGGCTCAGTTTCCGCCCATGGGTCGGGGCAATGGAGCGCCCAACGCCGCGCAAATGAACATCGGCCGCTTCTACGGGAAAGTCGTAGATGAGGCCACCGGCAAAGGCATTGGTTATGCGTCAGTGCAATTGACTGCCATGCGCTATGACAGTACTGCTCGCGCCATGCGCGAGAAGGTAGTGGCCGGGCAACTAACCGAACCCAACGGTGACTTTAGCCTGGGTAATCTTCCCATTATGGGCACTTACACGCTGAAGATTAGTTACCTCGGCTACGTTACCGTCGAGCGCAAAGTTGCGTTCGACCTCTCAGGCCTAAATCGAGCGCCCACGGGTGGCTTCGACTTAAGTGCTATTAACATGGTGGATCGAGACTTGGGTAACATTCCTCTGGCAGCCTCCACCCAAATGCTCAAGGAGGTAACTATAACTGCCGATGCTTCGACGGTTACCCTGGCGCTCGACCGCAAGGTGTACAAGGTAGATAAGGACGGTGTGGCTACCGGTGGCACTGCGGAAGATGCCCTGCGCAATGTGCCTTCTGTCCAGGTGGACATTGACGGTAACGTCAGCTTGCGCAATGCTGCACCGCAGATCTTTGTGGATGGGCGGCCAACTACGCTGACACTCGACCAAATTCCGGCAGAGACCATCGAACAGATAGAGGTCATCACCAACCCTTCCGCCAAGTACGATGCTTCGGGTGGCAATGCCGGCATTATCAATATCGTCTTAAAAAAAGAGCGTCGGCAGGGCTACAGCGGCAACGTGCGCGCTGGCATAGACATGCGCAGACGTATCAATGTTGGCGGCGACCTCAACGTCCGCGAGGGCAAGTTTAACGCCTTTATCGCTGGGGGCCTCTTCGATCGCAAGACATTGGGCGAAGGTGAAACTGATCGCTTCAACCGATTTGGGCTTCCGCTGACAAACGTATTTCAAAATACCCAGACGACTAACACGCGGCTATTCACCTTTGCGCGTACGGGGATAGATTGGTTTATCAATAACCGCAACACTCTGACTTTTGCAGGCAACTTTGCGGGCGGCCGCTTCAATACCTGGGACGATATCCGCATCCTCACCGACTCTATAACCTTTGGCGGTGAACTCTTGGGGAGCAGCCTCGCTCTGCGCGACGCCCAGAGTCGTCGGCAGTTTCAAAACCTCGGAGGGCAATTACTTTACAAACTGCTGTTTACTCAACCGGGAAGGGAATTAACCGCAGATATTACGATTAACCGCTCTCAGTTTGAGAATACGGGCAATTTTGAAACCCGTTATGAAGGCTTGCCCTTCGCGTTTCGCCAACGCCAAGAGGGTAATGGCACTAATGCGCAGTACACCTTCCAGACTGACTTTGTGAATCCGCTCAACGGTTCGGGTAAGATGGAGGCTGGTTTACGCGGTGCCGTCCGGGATTTCCGCAGCAACAACGCCAGTTTTCAGTACGACCCCGTCAAAGACGAGTTTATCCGGGCGCCTACGTTTGCTGACCAGTACGCTTTCCTCGACCAAGTGTATGCTGCTTATACGACCTATAGCAAATCATACAAGCAGTGGGGATATCAAGCGGGCTTGCGCGCTGAGGCTTCGTTCTACCGTGGCGACTTGCTCGACATTGACTCGTCTTTCTCCATCAAGTATCCCATCAGCCTTTTTCCCAGTATCTTTCTCAGCTACAAATTGAATGATGAGGACAACGTCCAGCTGAACTATAGCCGCCGTATCAACCGGCCGAACTTCTTTCAGCTCAGCCCATTCCCAGATTTTTCTGACTCATTGCTCTTGGCTCGTGGCAACCCGGGGTTGTTGCCCGAATTTACAAACTCGCTAGAACTGTCGTACCAGAACGTCTTCAATCGGCAGCACAACCTGTTGGCAACACTGTACTACAAGTACGCGACAAACCTCATCAGCAATTATCAGTTCGCGGAGTTCAACTCGCTATTGGGCAGGGAGGTCATTGTCTCAACTTTTATTAACGCCAACTCCAGCACGGCTTATGGGCTGGAGCTGACACTGAAGAACACTTTTGCCAAGCGCATAGAACTGACCAGCAACTTGAATTTTTACAATTCCATCGTCAACTCCGACAATGTGGAAAGTAACCTTCGTCGCGAGCAGTTTACGTGGTTTGTCAAGGAAAACCTGAACATGAAGTTTCCCAAGGCTTGGACCTTACAGGTGGCGGGTAGTTACCAAAGTCGCACGGCTTTTGCTCTGGGCAGTGGTTCGCGCTGGGGTGGTCACGGTGGCTGGATGGGCGGCCCCAGTTCTACGGCGCAGGGCTACTCCATCCCAGTGTGGTTTGTGGATGTGTCGTTGCGCAAAGACCTATGGGACAGAAAGGCTTTTATTACCTTAGCAGTGCAAGACATCTTCCGCAGTCGCCGAAATGGCTCCTTCTCGGAGTCGGCGCTGTTCGTGCAGGAAAGCTGGCGCATTCGCGACCCACAGCTGGTGCGCCTCAATTTTTCTTATCGTTTCGGTAATTTTGACCTTTCGCTTTTTAAACGCAAAAATCTCAAGATGGGTGGCGACGACATGGGTGTAGATTTTGGAGGTTGAGCCTTCTCTTTGAGGTATGAAAAGATAGAGCGGGTGTTGTCTCGATGAAGGACAACACCCGCTCATTTTTTAGGACACTTGTGGATAACTGCCAGTTCAAACTGCAAAGCTCTCGCCACACCCACAGGTGCGCGTAGCATTTGGGTTGTTGAAATGAAACCCTTTGCCATTCAGCCCGCCTGAGAACTCCAGCGTTGTGTTGAAGAGGTAGAGAAAGCTCTTCAGATCTGTAACGACCTTGACGCCATTGTCCTCAAAAACTTGATCATTGGGCTTCAGCTCGTTGTCAAAATCGAGTTTGTACGACAAGCCCGAGCATCCACCCGAGACGACACTGACGCGGAGAAAGTAGTCATCGCTCACATTATTGGCGGCGCGAATCTCAGCAATTTTCGCTTTAGCGCTGTCAGCTACGTAGATCATGGTCTGTTAGGCAGTTATTTGTTCGGCTGGCTTTTGTTCCTCCTCGAGAAGGCCGTTTTTGCGCTTGTAGTCTTCAATAGCAGCTTTAATAGCGTCTTCAGCCAACACAGAGCAGTGGATTTTTACTGGTGGTAGCGCTAATTCTTCCACGATGTCCATGTTGTCAATCTTCAGGGCTTCTTCGATGGTTTTGCCCTTAAGCCATTCGGTAGCCAGTGAAGAGGAGGCAATGGCCGAGCCGCAACCAAAGGTTTTGAATTTGGCGTCGCGGATGACACCTGTTTCCTCATCTACCTCGATTTGCAGGCGCATGACGTCGCCGCACTCGGGTGCTCCAACGAGGCCAGTGCCCACATTTTTTTTATTCTTGTCCAATACTCCGACGTTACGCGGGTTTTGGAAGTGGTCGAGAACTTTACTGCTGTATGCCATAGCACAGGATGTTTTTTAAAAGACAGGGTGGAAGTGAAGTTGAGTTAGGAGTTCTTTTTTCTGCCGATGCGGTACAGCAAGCCGCGCACAAAGTAATAGATGCGGTACAGTAGCGCGGAGATGGGATCTGGCTGGCTTTGTATCGGCATATTGAAGAGATTTTTTAATGGGCTGCCCATTCGATTTTGCTGAGGTCAACGCCTTCCTTGTACATTTCCCAGATGGGGCTGATCTCGCGCATGTGATTGACGCCCTTGGTTACGGCCTCAATGGCGAAATCAATGTCTTCTTCAGTAGTGAAGCGCCCCAAAGAGAAACGGATGGAGGAATGTGCCAAATCGTCGCCTAGACCCATAGCCACTAAGACGTAGGAAGGCTCCAGAGAGGCCGAGGTGCAAGCAGAACCAGAGGATACGGCAATATGCTGGTTGAAGGTCATCATGAGGCCTTCTCCTTCCACATGCTTGAAGGAAATATTGGTTACATGTGGCATGCGACTTTCGCGCGTGCCGTTGACTTGGGTTTCTTCCAATTGAAGTAGAGCATTCTCCAGTTTATCGCGCAGGCGGCGCAACCGTTCGGCATCCTCAGCCATTTCTAAGCGAGCAATTTCGGCGGCCTTGCCGAAGCCTACGATGCCGGGCACATTTAGGGTGCCAGAGCGCATACCGCGCTCGTGCCCACCGCCGTCCATCTGCGCCGTTACCTTGACGCGCGGATTTTTGCGGCTTACATACAGGGCGCCTACACCTTTTGGCCCATACATCTTGTGTGCTGTGAAAGACATCAAGTGTATGCCCATCTGACGGGGGAAGGTAGGTATCTTGCCTACGGCTTGTGTGGCATCGCTGTGGAAAAGCACGCCGTGTTTTTCGCAGATGAGGCCAATCTCGCGCATAGGCTGAATGACGCCCGTCTCGTTGTTGGCCCACATCACGCTGACCAGGATTGTCGTGGGGCGAATGGCCGCTTCCAAGTCTGCCAGATTAATCAGGCCCTCCGAGTTGACCTTCAGATACGTTACCTCTGCGCCCATTTTTTCCAGGTGGCGGCAGGTGTCCAAGATGGCTTTGTGCTCTGTCTCTACGGTGATGATGTGGTTGCCTTTGCGCGAATACATTTCGTACACCCCCTTGAGCGCCAGGTTATTGCTCTCGGTGGCGCCTGAGGTAAATATGATCTCTTTGTCTTCGGCACCGATCAACTGTGCGATTTGTTCGCGTGCATAATCCACCGCTTCTTCGGCTTCCCAGCCAAAAGGATGGCTTCGGCTGGCGGCATTGCCCGGCTTTTCAAAGAAATAAGGCAGCATAGCTTCCACTACCCGCGGATCGCAGGGCGTAGTGGCATTGTTGTCTAAGTAAATAAGTTTGCGCTTGTCCATAGCTTAAGGCAGTCGTCTGAATTTAGATTGATTTTACTCCGCCCTTTTAGGCGGCAAATGTAACAGGGCGACGGTGAATTTGTTTAGAAAAAATCTGCTTAAGCACATCGTTTTTTGACTGTTTGGAAAATCTTGAGGAGGCCTTGCTGGGCAGATAAGGACGGGGGTAACATGGTGCAGGTCTTGGCCTGTTGGCCGCTGAAGGTATCTTTGCCCGGTCTTGAGAATGGGTATTGTATTTTCATCAAATCGTTTCGATTTATGCGCAGAATACTTGTTTTGTTGGTTTGTTGGGCTTGGTGGAGTGTGGTGTTGGCACAGGATGTTTACTGGACGCCAGCTGGCGATAGCTACTGGGAATATGAGCCGGAACCCGGTCAGATTGTAAAAATTACTTTGCCCGAGCGCAAAAAGGAAGTGGTTGTGTCTGCTCAACTGCTTACGCCGCCAGGGGCTTTAGCGCCTATGCCTGTGCGGGACTTTTTCTTTTCGGCAGACGGCAGCCGCGTATTGCTGTACACTAACACTAAGCGCGTGTGGCGCTACGATACGCGCGGCGACTACTGGGTGCTCGATCTGAAGAGCGGTGCTCTGCGCCAGTTGGGGCAGGAGCGACCCACGTCCTCGCTCATGTTTGCCAAGTTTTCGCCCGATGGTCAGAGGGTGGCCTACGTGAGCGAGCGAAATATCTACGTTGAAGATTTGAATACCGGCCAGGTAAGGCAGCTGACTCAAAGCGATGAACGCGGTAAGCTGATTAACGGTACGTTTGACTGGGTCTATGAAGAGGAGTTCGATTGCCGTGATGGCTTCCGTTGGAGCCCAGATAGCAAACAGATTGCTTATTGGCAAATAGATGCTAATCGGGTGCGCGATTTCTATATGATTAACAACATAGATTCCATTTATTCCATCATCGTCCCAGTGGAGTACCCTAAGGTAGGAGAGCCACCTTCGCCTTATCGCATTGGAGTAGTGGATATTAGCACGGCGCGAACGCGCTGGATGGACATACCTGGCGACCCGGCCAATACTTATGTGCCTCGCATGGAATGGGCGGCCAATGCTACGGAGCTATTGCTCCAGCAATTGAACCGAAAGCAGAATGTCAGCCAATTGTTGCTGTGCTCCGTCGCTACAGGCAAGGCCGAGGTTATCTACACCGAAACCGATGATGCCTGGATTGACCTTAAGGCTGAAGGCGAAAAAGGATATTGGGACTGGCTCGAAAACGGGCGTTCTTTTTTGTGGGTCTCTGAAAAAGATGGCTGGCGGCATGCTTATCGCGTATCGCGAGATGGCAAATCGGAAATGCTGCTCACGCCCGGAGACTACGACATTATCCGCATCGCGCGCATAGACGAGCGCAGTGGATACCTCTATTTCACGGCTTCTCCCGACAATGCTACCCAGGAGTACCTGTATCGCATCCGCATGGATGGAAGAAGCCGTCCAGAGCGCCTCTCGCCTAAAGGACAGGAGGGCACGCACCAATATGCCATCTCTCTCAATGCGCGCTACGCGCTGCACACCTTTTCTAATCATTACACCCCGCGCGCGCAGGAGTGGATAACCCTTCCTGACCACAAACCGCTTGACCTGAAAGAGGCTATTCCATTAGAAATCAAGCCACCGGCCGATAAGAACATGATGTTCTTCCAGGTAACTACTGGGGATGGTGTTACCATGGATGGCTGGCTAATCAAGCCTGCCAATTTTGACTCGACCAAGCGGTATCCCATTGTCTTCTACGTCTATACTGAGCCGGCGGGCGCTACCGTGCGCGACCGCTATGGCGTGGGGCGCAACCGCCTGTATGTCGGAGACATGAGCAAGGACGGCTATATCTACGCTTCTTTGGACGGCCGCGGCACTCCCGCACCCAAGGGGCGTGCTTGGCGAAAGGCTATCTATCGAAAGATTGGAATTGTCAACATCCGCGACCAAGCCATGGGCGCGCGCGCCATGTTCGAGCGCTGGCCTTGGATTGATACTACGCGCGTGGCTGTTCACGGTTGGAGCGGTGGCGGTGGGGCCACCCTCAACCTCCTATTCCAATACCCCGACATCTACCATACCGGCATTGCCGTGGCAGCCATCACTAACCAGCTTACTTACGACAACATCTACCAGGAGCGATACATGGGCCTACCCCAGGAAAATCTGGAGGACTTCTTGGCTGGCTCGCCTGTTACTCATGCCAAAAACTTGCGCGGAAACCTGTTGTACATCCATGGTACCGCCGACGATAATGTCCACTATCAAAATGCTGAAATTCTCATCAACGAGTTGATCAAGCACAACAAGCAATTCCAGTTCATGCCCTATCCTAATCGCTCTCACAGTATTTCAGAAGGAGAAGGCACATCGCGGCATTTAGCCACACTCTTTACCAATTTCCTGAAAACCCATTGCCCACCCGGGCCGCGTTGACTTATTACCAGTATTTTTTCACCAAAAGAATCGCCATTTCAATAAAAGAAGCACCCATGAGGAGAACTGTCTTGTTCGCTCTATTAGCCTTTTTGGCCGTAGCACCCCTATCAGCTCAAAAGAAAAAACTCACGGCTGACTTTGCCTTCCCCGAAGGTCTGTCGGCACCTGCTAAGGTAGCCTTTGAAAACAAGTCCCTTCAAGCCGAGGCTTATGAGTGGGATTTTGGCGACGGCACGGCTTCGAGCGAGGCCAATCCCGTCCATGTGTATAAGCAATCAGGCAACTACAAGGTTAAACTCACCGCCCGCCGAGGCAAAAAGAGCAAAAGTGTGGAAAAAATCGTCCAGATTAAGGCCCCAGAACGCTGTCTCATCGAGATTGAGACCGAATACGGTACCATGCTGGCGGAGCTGTTCAACAGCACGCCCAAGCACCGCGACAATTTTCTTAAATTGGCCGAAGAGGGCTTTTACGATAGCCTGCTGTTTCATCGCGTCATTAAGGGTTTCATGATCCAGGGCGGCGACCCACAGTCCCGTAATGCGGCTCCGGGCCAGATGCTCGGCATGGGTGGGCCGGGTTATCAAATACCCGCAGAGTTTGTGGACTCGCTGGTGCACATCAAGGGCGCCATTGCCGCCGCGCGCACCAATAACCCCAAGAAAGAGTCCAGCGGCTCTCAGTTTTACATCGTTCAGGGTGCTCCTGTAGAGGAAGGTCAGCTCAACCAGATTGAGATGATGCGCAGCTTTCGTTATACACCCGAGCAACGCGAGGCTTATCGGAAATTCGGCGGTACGCCACACCTCGACCGCGAGTACACTGTCTTTGGTCGCGTCATTGAGGGTCTAGAGGTCATTGACAAAATTGCAGCCGTGGAGACTGGCCCTGCCGACCGCCCGAAAAAGGACGTTCGGATGAAGGTGCGTGTTATTAAATAGTTGTTACCTTTGGCGAGTACAGGGCTTTTTTGCCCCACTTTTGCCATGGTAGAACCTCGCTGGGAGCCCATCCACACCGACGAAAATGCCGTACGACAACTGCAGCAAGCGTTGGGCATGCCCTACGCGCTCTGCAGGATATTGGCCCAGCGAGGTATCTCCAGCTCAGAAGAAGCCCAACACTTCTTTATGCCCTCATTGGAGCAACTGCACGACCCTTTTTCCCTGCAAGACATGCTACGCGCAGTGGAGCGCCTTAACCAGGCCGTAAAGCGCGGCGAGCGCATCTTGCTCTATGGCGACTATGATGTGGACGGCACAACGGGCGTCGCAATGCTGTACAGCTTCCTGTCGCGCATACACGCTGCATTGGACTATTACCTGCCCGACCGCGAGCGCGAAGGCTACGGCGTCAGCATGGAGGGCATTGCTTATGCCCAGCGGCAGGGCGTGTCGCTCATCATTACCATTGACTGTGGCATTCAGGCTCATGCGGCCATAACCGCTGCCAAGGCAGCGGGCATAGATGTCATTGTGTGCGACCATCATTTGCCCGAAGGTGAGATGCCGCCGGCTTTGGCGGTACTCAACCCGCGCCGACCCGACTGTACCTATCCCAACAAGCACTTGAGTGGTTGCGGTGTGGCATTCAAGCTCGCTCAGGCGTTTGCCCTTGTCCATGGAGTACCTCCCGAGGAACTGGAAGACCTCCTTGACTTAGTGGCCCTCAGTACTTGCTGTGACTTGGTGCCGCTGGTGGGCGAAAATCGCGTCCTGGTTGCCTGTGGTCTCAAGCGCATTGAGCGGCACCCGCGCCTAGGTGTGTGGGTGCTGGTGCAGGCGAGTAAGAGCCACACGCCACTCAGCGTACGCGACCTCGTCTTTGGAGTAGGGCCACTTATCAATGCTGCCGGCCGTATGGCCGATGCTCGAGAGGCCGTGCGCTTGCTGTTGGCCGCAGAAAAAAGAAGCGCTACCGAACAGGCAGCGCGCTTGGTCATGCTCAACCGCCGGCGACAGACAACCGAACGCACTGCTACCCAAGCCGCCCTAAAGCAGTTACAGGCACAAGCCGAGGCCGAGCAACGCAAGAGTATTGTCCTCTTTGACCCTGCCATCCCCATTGGCGTAGTGGGCATTGTGGCCAGCCGCATGGTCGAGCATTTCCACAAGCCAGCCATTGTCCTCACCCAAAAAGAAGTCTTGGCGGTAGGTTCTGGGCGGTCGGTGCCCGGCTTTCCGCTCCACGAAGCGCTCCAGCATTGCCGGGCGCTCCTCGCTGCTTTTGGCGGCCATGCCCATGCGGCGGGCGTGCAGCTGCCTCTGGAAAATGTCCCTGCCTTCGCAGAGCGTTTCGAGGAAGTGGCGCGCCAGCTACTCCCCTCAGCGGCCGAACGCCCCGTGCTCCAGCTGGTTGGCCAAATTAACCTTGCCGATATCACTCCTCAATTCTGGAGCCTTCTCAAGCAATTTGCACCCTTCGGGCCGGCCAACATGACCCCCATCTTTTGGGCTGCAAATGTGCGCGATACCGGTCATAGTCGCCTCTTACAGCAAGGGCACGTGCAGTTTCACATCCGGCAAGGCGATGGACCTGTATTCAGCGGCGTGGGTTTTGGCTTGGCAGAGCGCTTTGCCCTCTTGCGCCACCAGCCTTTTGATATGGCCTTCAGCATCGAAGAAGACAACTTCCGAGGGGTACAATCGCTGCGCCTCAGGGCCAGAGCGTTGCGAGCGCCGTCAGACCCACCCAGTGTTTCTCCTTAACCAAAACATAACGGACCAGCAGCCAACGCCACGCGGGCGGCCGGCTACTTTTGCCGCTGTCTGGAGTATGACCATGGGACTGCTGCATACACTCAACAAGCACATTTTTCGCCAAATACATACCAATCACTTGGTGTACAACACCTGTTGGGAAGACCCGCGTTGTGACCGTCAGCTGCTGCGCCTTCAACCCGACAGCCGCGTGGTGATGCTTACAAGCGCAGGTTGCAATGCATTGGAATACCTGCTCGACGACGTCCAAGCCATTTATTGCGTGGACGTCAACCCCCGCCAGAATGCGCTTTTACAGTTCAAGATAGCCCTGCTGCATGGCGCTGATCACGCTACCCTTTTTCGCTTTTTTGGCCAAGGCTGGCACCCTGATGCATACACGGTGTTTCGCGAGTGTGTACTGCCCCGCTTGCCCGATGGCTTTGCGCGTCAGTGGTGGCCGAATTTCCTCCATGCCTTCTCTGGCCGCGGCCTGCGCCGCTCCTTTTATTGGCACGGCAGCAGCGGCACTGTGGCGTGGCTGGTACAGCAGTGGTTGCGTGCTCATCCCTCCGCCTGGGCAGCAGCAGAGAGGCTATTTAGCGCTCAGACCCTGGAAGAACAGGCATACCATTATGACCAACTCGAGCCGAAATTCTTCACTCCTCTGCTAACATGGATGCTCAGGCAACACCTCTTCCAAAGTATGCTTGGTGTGCCTAAAAGCCAGCAGATTATGGCTGCTCAGAACTATCCCAATGGCATGGCGGGATATTTTGCAGAGTGCTTGCGCAAGGTGCTGCGCCTTCTGCCCATTCAGGACAACTATTTTTGGAAGCTATATTTCTATGGCCACTACGTTGCCGATTGTTGCCCTAACTACCTGCGCCCCGAATATTTCGACATCTTGAAACATCGTAGCACGAAAGTGCGCACATACACGTCCACCCTGAGCCAGTTCTTGCGCCAACATCCGGGTCAATATACCCACTTCGTGCTGCTCGACCATCAGGATTGGATGGCCCAAGACCCAGCCCTTCACTTTGCCTTAGCAGAAGAGTGGCAACTCATCTTGGCCAATGCAGCCCCAGGCGCGCGCGTCCTGTTGCGTTCTGCTGCCCGAGAAATAACTTTCATCCCGCCTTTTGCCCAGGAGCGCATCGCCTTCGATACCCATGCTGCCCAGCGAGCACATGACCAAGATCGCGTAGGTACCTATGCCAGCACCTGGGTGGGTCAAATCTGCGCATAATGAGCCTCTCAGAAAAGTTTGTCTCCCAGCCCCAGACAATGCAGCGCTACTACCGCTGGCATGCCGCCATCTACGATGCTACGCGCTGGCTCTTCCTTTTTGGCCGCCACCGCCTCCTGGGTCTGTTGCCTCAAAAAGAGACCCTCACCCTCGCCGAAATTGGATGCGGTACCGGTTTTAACCTCAAGTATTTGGCCCGCCGACACCCCAATTGGCAACTCATCGGCCTGGATGTATCACGTCACATGCTCGACAAAGCCTTCCGCATCCTCAAACCCTACATCCAACGCGTCTTCCTAATAGAGCGAGCCTACGGCAAAGGCCTCGGCCATCTCAGGCAACCTGTAGATGCTATCATTTTCTCCTATTCCCTCACCATGTTCAACCCCGGCTACGAAGGCGCTATTGAGCAAGCAGCCCAAGATCTCCGGCCCGGAGGCCTCATTGCCGTAGTGGACTTCTACGACGCCTCCGCCCGTTGGTTTCGCCATTGGATGTCCCTCAACCACGTGCGCATGGAGGGCCACCTCCTCCCCGTGCTGCAGCAGCATTTTGACACCCAAACCTGTGAAGTACGCTCTGCATACGCCGGCCTATGGCGCTACTTCCTTTTTGTGGGCGTCAAGAAGCAGACGCCAGCAGCTTCCTGACTTCCCTGCCGTTAGTGCTTTTTCTGCTTTTCACCTCCATTTTTTTGGGAAAAAATGGGCTGTCTTGAGGTCTGCACCTTTCGAGCGCAAGTTTTACTTTTTCCTCTTCTCTTCGGCCCTAAGCATGCTTACGTCTTGCTTTCGGCTCTTAATAATGGCGAACCTGCAGCTCAATGTCTCCTCGCATGTTCAAATCTCCTCAAGGGCGAAGACTATCCCCGCCCAGCTGCACTTGCCCTTGGTCTATAGTCAGCCCAGTTACGGAGACAAACCTCTCCACAAGAATGCTCCGGTTCGGTACCCAGCGTACTAACCTTGTTTGCAAACAAATACCCAGCTTACTTGTCGGGAAAGCGCTTTTTTGCAAAGGGTACATTTTCTATAGCGCCCGCAGAGCCTACTATTTTGAAGACAAATGACACTGGCGCCTTCGTGTGAAAAGTAAAGCCAGGCCACTTCCTCCCTCCACTCGCCTTTCTCACCTCCGTTTTTTGGGGTGATTGAAAAGGGTACACATTTTTTGAGTGAAAGTTTTGGCGAAGTTCTTTGACAAGTTGGAAAAAAATATAAGAGTAGCCTCACGCCTTCGCTTAACAGCCTCTTGAG
>FWWM01006151.1_pt1 | contig 25468 bp, 25 predicted proteins | sample 2228351 | NCBI WGS metagenome assembly FWWM01 (sample SAMEA103939774, study PRJEB20133) | metagenome
GTCACGCCTGTCAGAAACGATTCCCTACTGGAATCGGGGCAGGAAGAAGAACATGCGCATGTTTGCGCACGTTTGGAATAGCAGATCCACCAAGCGGCTTGGCAGCGATCCGGGTGGGCCGGCAAGAAATCGCGCGCAGGGACAAGTTTTAGGGGTTGGGATGAGTGGGCAGGCGGCGGGGCAGGATCGTCGGCAGGGGCAGAAGCGGCCCGCGTCGCGTTCGGGGCGAGGGCGACGCGGGTCGTGCCGCACAGGCGATCAGGCGCGCGCGCGCAGCACCGTGGCGATCGCGTCGGCCACGTAGTCGAGGTTGCGGGTGTTGAGCGCGGCGACACAGATGCGGCCGGAGGAGACGGCGTAGATGCCGAATTCCTTTTGCAACCGCGCCACTTCCTCGGCGGTGAGACCGGTGTAGGAGAACATGCCGCGTTGCGCGGTCACGAACGTGAAGTCTTTACCCGGTACCGCGGCTTCCAGCCGGGCGCGCAAGCCCTGACGCATCGCCCGGATGCGGTCGCGCATCGCCGCCAGTTCCGTTTCCCACAGCGCGCGCCGCTCGGGCTGGGCGAGCACGTGGGCCACCAGTGCCGCCCCATGGGTGGGCGGGTTGGAGTAGTTGGTGCGGATGACGCGCTTGAGTTGCGACATCACGCGCGCCGCTTCGTCCGCATCGCGCGTGAGGATGGTGAGCGCGCCGACGCGCTCGCCATAGAGCGAGAAGTTCTTGGAAAAGGAGCTGGCGATGAAGGTGGGCAGCTCGGTGGCGGCGAAATGGCGCACCGCTGCGGCATCCGCGTCGATCCCTTCGGCAAAGCCCTGGTAGGCCATATCGAGAAACGGCACATGCTCGCGCGCCGCGCACACGCGCACCACTTCCGCCCACTGCGTGTCGGTCAGGTCCGCCCCGGTGGGGTTGTGGCAGCAGGCGTGCAGCACGACGATCGAGTGACGCGGTAGCGCCTCGAGATCGGCGATCATGCCGGCAAAATCTACCCCGCCGGTTGCAGCGTCGAAATAGCGGTAGCTTTGCACGGTGAAACCGGCGGCTTCGAAGATGCCGCGGTGGTTTTCCCAGCTGGGGTTGGAGATCGCCACCGGCACGTCGGGTACGATGCGTTTGAGCAAATCAGCGCCGATTCTGAGCGCCCCGGTGCCACCCAATCCTTGCGCCGTGACCAGGCGAGCTTCGGCGATGAGCGTGGATTCGGCGCCAAAGAGCAGGTGCTGCACGGCCTGAGCATAGGCTTTCGGACCCTCGATGGGCTGATAGCCGCGTGGGCGGGCGGTAGCGGCAAGTTCCACTTCGGCGGCACGCACGGCCTCGAGCAGCGGAATCTTGCCGGCGTCGTCGTAATACACGCCGACACCGAGGTTGACTTTTTGCGCGCGGGGATCGGCAGCGAAGGCTTCGTTCAGCCCCAGGATGGGGTCGCGCGGGGCCATTTCGACCGCCGCAAAGAGGGAAGCGGACATGGGATCGGACTCCTTAGGGTTTGAGCATACCTCGTCATGCAATGGTAGATGTTACGTGGTTCGGGGCGCTGCCCGATCGCCAGCGCTGGGCAGAGCACGGCCGTGCGATAATCAGCGCACCGAGCCAAACCATGTCATTCTATCATGAGCCAGTGGCAGCGTTTTCCCGGCAGTCCCTTCGAGCTTTTTTGCCCCTACCCGCCGGCGGGGGATCAACCGCAGGCAATCGAGGCGCTGGTCGCGGGCATCGACGCGGGACTGATGGGGCAGGTGCTGCTGGGGGTGACCGGTTCGGGCAAGACCTTCACCATGGCCAATGTGATCGCGCGCTGCGGTCGTCCGGCGCTGGTCATGGCGCCCAACAAGACGCTGGCGGCGCAGCTCTACAGCGAGTTCCGCGAGTTTTTCCCGCGCAATGCGGTGGAGTATTTCGTCTCCTATTACGACTACTACCAGCCGGAAGCGTATGTGCCGAGCAAAGACCTCTATATCGAAAAAGATTCGAGCGTCAACGCGCACATCGAGCAGATGCGCCTGTCGGCCACGAAAAGCCTGATGGAGCGGCGCGACGTGGTGATCGTGGCAACCGTTTCGTGCATTTACGGCATCGGCGATCCGGTGGATTACCACGCGATGATCCTGCACGTGCGGGTGGGGGAAACGCTGGCGCAGCGCGCGGCGATCGAACGCCTGGTGGCGATGCAGTACGAGCGCAACGACACGGAACTGGTGCGTGGCACGTTCCGGGTGCGCGGCGAAGTGATCGACGTGTTTCCGGCCGAACATGCCGAGTACGCGTTGCGCATCGTGTGGTGCGACGACGAGATCGAGGCACTGAAGCTCTTTGATCCGCTGACCGGCGCGGTGGTGCAGAGCCTGCCGCGGTTTACGGTGTATCCGTCGAGCCATTACGTGACGCCGCGCGCGACGGTGCTGCGGGCAATCGAAGCGATCAAAGCCGAACTTCGCGAGCGGCGCGAGCAGCTGCTCAGGGAAGGCAAGCTCGTGGAGGCGCAGCGGCTGGAGCAGCGCACGCTCTTTGATCTGGAGATGCTGCAAGAGGTGGGCTTTTGCAAGGGCATCGAGAACTACTCGCGGCATTTGTCGGGGCGCGCGGCGGGCGAGCCGCCGCCCACCCTGATGGATTACCTGCCGCCGGATGCGCTGCTCTTTATCGACGAGTCGCACGTGACGGTGGGTCAGATCGGCGGTATGTACAAAGGAGACCGACAACGCAAGGAAAACCTGGTCACGTACGGTTTTCGGCTGCCCAGTGCGCTGGACAACCGGCCGCTGAAGTGGGAAGAGTTCGAGCGGCTGATGCCGCAGACGATCTATGTCTCGGCCACGCCGGGCGACTATGAACTGGCGCACAGCGACGCAGTGGTGGAGCTGGTGGTGCGGCCAACGGGCCTGGTGGACCCCGCGGTGCTCGTGCGCCCGGCTTCGGAGCAGGTGGATGACTTGTTGCATGAAGCGCGGCAACGCATTGCGCGCGGCGAACGGGTGCTGGTCACCGTGCTCACGAAGCGCATGGCTGAAGATTTGACCGAGTTTTTGAACGAAAACAGTGTGCGTGCGCGTTATCTGCACTCGGACATCGATACGGTGGAGCGCGCCGAGATCATCCGCGATCTGCGGCTGGGGGCGTTCGACGTGCTGGTGGGGATTAACCTGTTGCGTGAAGGGCTGGATATCCCCGAGGTGTCGCTGGTGGCGATTTTCGACGCGGACAAAGAGGGGTTCCTGCGTTCGGAGCGTTCGTTGATTCAAACGATCGGCCGCGCGGCGCGGCACGCGCACGGCACGGCGATTTTGTATGCGGACACGGTGACCGATTCGATGCGCCGCGCGCTCGAGGAAACCCAGCGGCGGCGCGCCAAGCAGATCGCGTACAATGCAGCGCACGGCATCACGCCGCGCTCGGTGGTCAAAGCGGTCAAGGAACTGATCGACGGGGTGGTGCCGGCAGCCGAGACGCTGGTCTGCGCCGGGCAGGACGATTGGCTGGCGGGGCTTGACGTGAGCGATGCCAAAGCGGTGGCGCGGGCGATCGAGCGGCTGGAGCGCGAGATGCGCGCGCACGCCGAAGCGCTGGAGTTCGAGAAGGCCGCGGCGGTGCGCGACCGGTTGCTCGAGCTGCGTCGGCGGGTGTTCGGTGCCGATGCGGTGGAGGCCGTGGCGGCGAAGTGAGGATCGATCCCAGAGGAGGGCTGGTGTGCGGCGCCACAGGCATTTCGATGAGCAAGCAATCGCAAATACCGCAAGCGATACCCGCAAAGATCGGGAGGGACGAGTGAAGGAAACCCATACGCTTTCGTTGTCCGACACCGCGCCGGCATCGGCGCGGGTGGGGTTGCTGTTCGTTTGTACCGGCAACATCTGTCGTTCTCCTACTGCCGAAGGGGTGATGCGCGCGCTGGTGCGGCAGGCGGGGGTGGAGCCGTACGTGATTTTGGATTCGGCCGGAACGCACGATTATCACGTCGGTGAACCGCCCGATCCACGCACGCAGCGCGCGGCGCGCCGCCGTGGATATGACCTTTCGGCGCTGCGGGCGCGACAGATCGCGCGGCCGGATTTTTACCGCTTTGACTGGATCCTAGCGATGGATCGCGGGCATTTGCGCATTCTGGAACGGTTGCGGCCGCAGGATGCCCGCGCGACGGTGACGCTGTTTACCGCGCGCAGCCAGCGTTATCCCAACCACGAGGTGCCCGACCCTTACTATGGTGGTGCGGAAGGGTTCGAAACGGTGCTCGACATGATCGAAGAAGCCGCAGCGCAGTGGCTGGAGTGGCTGCGGCAAGAAGCGCTAGCGCGTTCGGCGTGATGAGCGTCCGCCCCGGGCAGTCGATAACGACGGTGGGATGCCCGAGGGTGGGCTGAGCGCAGCGCGCTTGAAGCATTCCGTTCTCAGGGGGACGAGTCCTACGGCCTCATGCCTGACGTCGCTGCCTTTGGGGCAGCGCGTGGGCGGCGCGCTGCCTGCAAGCGCGCCGGGTTTTTCGTCAGGAATGTTCCTCCCGCGGTCGGGTTTCCACCTGCACCAGTGGTTCGGCGGGGGTGGGCGGGGCAGGCGGCAGCCAGCGCCCCGGGCCGATCGCCGGCGTCAGGCGGCTGGGCGGCTGGGCTTTGTTCGGGTCGGTTTGCACCCAAACCAGCCCGGCGGCGGTGACGACGGCCATCAGGTCGTCCTCGCGACGCACTGGTGCGGCAGGTGCCGCCGAAGGTTCTTCTGCAACCGGGGCGACATTTGCCGATGTGGATTGCTCATGGCTAACGCCTATGCCCGAGGCGGCATCCGAAGCGCCCATTTCTGACGGAGGTTGGGTTGCTTCGGCCTGTGGTGCGGACGCATCAGCGGCGGCAGCAGTGATTGCCGGCGGCGTTGGCGTCGGTGCGGTTTCAGAAACTGCTTCCGCTCGAGCGCTCGGTTGCCCGGCCGGTGCTTCGGTACTTTCCGGGGCACTGGCTTCGGTCAGGTCGCGCGCCACGGTCGGTGCGCCGACCGGTTCGGCAGGCAAAGTGCCATCCAAGCGTTCCGGCACCGGCAGGGGCATCAGCCGATCGGGAGAAGCGGTCTCTTCGACAACGCTCGCCGCCACAGAGGCTGGCGGCTCAGGTTTGCTGGCGGGCGGTAGTGCCGCCACGCTTGCGTCAATGGGCACGGCGGTTTCTGCCGCCGCCGTGGTCTCGGCGGAGGGGGGGTTGGACGCGAGGGGCAATGGCTCGGCAGCGTCCGGTTGCCCGGCGGCGCTGGCTTCGCGGGTAAGCGATTCCGCTGCGGCGGGCAACGCGGCACTGGCCGCATGGGACACCGGTAGCAGCGGGGTGTCCGCGGCAGGGCTACCCGCGGTTGTTTCCTTGGCCGGCGACGGCACGATCATCGCATCGGCGAGCGCATCGGTGGCCAGCGTCGCTGTCTCTGTGATGGGCGCCGAAGTTGCCGAAGGGTTTGGCAAGGATTCAGCAGCGCGGTCGCTGAAAGATTCGCGGTCTTCCCCATCGAGCGCCTCGGTCGCAGCTGCGGGGGCAGCGGTTTGCCCTTCTTCTCGCGACCCACGACGACGCCGGCGCCGGCGCTTGCTCGGCACCGCTTCGCTGGTTTCGGGTTGAATCACCAGCTCCAGCGGTTCGGTTTCACTGGGGCTCAGCGCTGGCGCTTCGATCGCTTCTGGCGCCCCCAAGATGGGGGTCATCGCCGGTGCGGCGTCTTGACTGCGCGCAGAACGTTGTCGCCGGCGGCCGTTGCGCCGGTTGCCGGACGAACCTTCCCGTCGCGAATCATTCATCGGGGTGCTCGCCGAGCTTTCCACCGGCGGGGTGGGAGGGGCAGCGCTCGAGGTTTCCGCCGGTGACATGAGGTTGCGCAGCCAAGCAAAGAGGCGCTGCAGCAGCGGTTTTTGGCTGGCCTCGGCGGGCGAGGGAGGCACGGCAGCAGCCGCGGGCGGCGCGCTCGGCGACTCGGTCTCGGCCTCAACCGTGGCGGTTGGCGGAGGCGCATCGGGGGCGATGCCCTTGACGGCGGCTTCTTGACGGGAAGTCTTGCGTTCGGCCAGTGGCCCGACGTTGGTGCCTTCGGGTGCCGGCGGGGTGACCAGCTCGTAGCTCACCAGCCGCACGTCGAGGTTTTCCACCTGGTCGTGGCGCAGCCGCACCACTTCGTGTGCCGGCGTTTCCATGTGCCGATTGGGAATGATCACCACCCGTACTTGGTGGCGCGCTTCGATGCGGGCAATGTCAAAGCGCTTTTCGTTCAGAAGGAACGTGCCGACATCCACCGGCACCTGAGCATAGACGGCGGCGGTGTTTTCTTTGAGTGCTTCTTCTTCGATGATGCGCAGGATGTGCAGCGCTGCCGATTCGGTGCTGCGGATGTGGCCGGTGCCGCTGCAGCGCGGGCAGGGGATGTAGGTGCCCTCGGCCAGTGCCGGACGCAAGCGTTGGCGCGACAGCTCCAGCAGCCCAAACTTGCTGATCTTGCCCATCTGCACCCGCGCCCGATCGAAATGCAGCGCCTCTTTGAGCCGCTGTTCGACTTCGCGCTGGTTGCGCGGCTCTTCCATGTCGATGAAGTCGATCACGATCAGCCCGCCCAGATCGCGCAGGCGCAATTGACGGGCGATTTCTTCGGCTGCTTCGAGGTTGGTTTTGAGCGCCGTCTCCTCGATGTCGGCGCCTTTGGTGGCTTTGCCGGAGTTGACGTCGATCGCCACCAGCGCTTCGGTGTGGTCGATGACGATCGCGCCGCCGCTGGGCAGATTGACCTGCCGGGCATACGCGGTTTCGATCTGGTGCTCGATCTGAAAGCGCGAAAACAGCGGCACGTCGTCCTGATAACGCTTGACGCGGCGCACGCAGTCCGGCATCACATGGCTCATGAACTGCTTGGCCTGCTCGAAGATCTCATCGGTATCGCACAGGATCTCTTGAATGTCCGGCTGGAAGTAATCGCGTATCGCGCGGATCACCAGCGCGCTTTCCTGGTAGATCAGAAACGGTGCCGGCCGGCCCTTGGCGGCGTCTTCGATGGCGCGCCACAGTTTTAGCAAGTAGTTGAGGTCCCACTCCAGATCTTCTTTGCTGTGCCCAATCGCGGCGGTGCGGGCAATGAGGCTCATGCCTTCGGGCACTTCCAGCTGATCGAGCGTGGCTTTGAGTTCGGCACGCTCTTCGCCCTCGATGCGCCGCGACACACCGCCACCGCGCGGGTTATTGGGCATGAGCACCAGATAGCGCCCGGCCAACGACACGTAGGTGGTCAGGGCCGCGCCCTTATTGCCGCGCTCTTCTTTTTCGATTTGAACGATGAGTTCTTGACCGACCGACAGGGCGTCCTGGACGCGCGTGCGGCCGTTGGCCTGGGTGCTACGCCAGTAGGTGCGCGCCACTTCCTTGAACGGCAGAAAGCCGTTGCGTTCTTCGCCATAATCGACGAAGACCGCTTCGAGGCTGGGTTCGATGCGCGTGATGACCGCTTTGTAGATGTTGCCTTTGCGCTGTTCGCGTAGCGCCGATTCGATGTCGATGTCGATGAGTTTTTGCCCGTCGACGATCGCCACCCGCAGCTCTTCCGGCTGCGTGGCGTTGAAGAGCATTCTTTTCATGAGGTTCGTGACTCCTAGCGAACGCAACGAGGTCACGAACGGAAAGGTCGGGCAACGGCGTGGCGACCTCGCGTGTCCGCAGGGTCGCTGGCGTGCACGGCACACGCCGGGGAAGTGCCACCAGGAGCGACACTCCCACGCATAGCCGCAGGGCGGTCAATAACCAGGTCACGGCAGAAGTCACCACAGTTCCGACGAATCCATTCGCTCCCCGTCACGCAGATGGGATACGGTGAGCGGAAAATCCGATGTAACGAAAACACACCGCTTGCGCCAGGCAAAGCGGTGCCAATACCAATCATGAGACGCCGCACCTTAGGGCGCGGCAAACAACGTGACGGGGCGCTTTGGCGTCGTTTTTGCCACGCATCGCGTTGTTCTCATGTTGAAGTATAGTACTGAAGATGGAAAAAGACCAAATGATGCTGGCGGCCATTTTGACGGTGGACGACGATGCTGCCGGACAACGGCTCGACAACTGGTTGAGGCGACACCTCAAAGGGGTGCCGAAGTCGCTCATTTACCGCATCATCCGCAGCGGCGAAGTGCGGGTGGATGGTCGGCGGGCGCAGGCCGAGACGCGCGTGCAGGCCGGGCAGCGGGTGCGGATTCCGCCGCTGCGGCTGGCGGAGCGCCCCAACGAACCGCCACCGCCAGCACCGGTGGCACAACGGCTGGAGACGGTGTTCGAGGACGACGATCTGCTGGTGGTGGCCAAACCCTCGGGAATCGCGTCGCACGGCGGCTCGGGGGTGCGCTGGGGGGCGATCGAACTGGTGCGTGCGCATTGGCCGGGGGCAAGCCGCTGGGAACTGGTGCACCGGCTCGATCGCGACACCTCGGGGCTGCTGGTGATTGCCAAGCGCCGCAGCGCCCTCAAAGCGTTGCAAGCGCAGTGGCGCGCCGCAACGGTGCGCAAGCGCTACTGGGCACTCACCAAAGGGGTGCTGCCGCAAACGTCGCTGGAGGTGCGGGTGGCGCTGGCGCGCTATCTCACCCCCGAGGGCGAGCGGCGGGTGCGCGTGGATGCCGAGGGCAAAGCCGCGCATTCGCGCGTGCGACGCTGCGCGCTGTGGCGGCGCCCGGCGCCGGGATTCTCGTGGTTGGAGGTGGAGATTCTCACTGGCCGCACGCACCAGATCCGCGCGCATCTGGCGCACATCGGACATGCGATCATCGGCGACGAGAAGTACGGCGATTTTGCGCTCAACAAGGTGCTGGCCAAGCGCTGGCCGGCGTTTCGCCTGGCGCTGCACGCTGGGGCTTTGGCGCTCGCGCATCCGCGCGATGGGCGGCCACTTTCCTGGTGGTTGCCGCCACCGCCGGATCTGGCGGCGATGCTCGCCTCGCTGGGCGAACCGGATGAGGGGAGAACTGAAGTTTTGCTGTCTCAATGACCGTGGTTTCGGGCGGGTTTTGGGATCATCTCTGGTACAGGGGTTTTCGAACGGCGGCTCACCGCCCAGACGCCGGGGAACGCGCTTGGATTTCAACCGGCATGGCCGCAAAGGCAAACACGGCCGGGGATTTGCCCACGGTGGGGCGTTCTTGTCGCCACTCGGCCACCGAGCGCGTACGTACCCAACCGCCGGGGGCGGTGAGGGCCATCGCGAGTGTTAGCCAGGTCGTCGGCTGCAGTGTCTCCAGTAGCAGCGCCAGCAGCCGGTCGTTGCGATAGGGTGTTTCGATAAAGAGCTGCGTTTGCGCTTTCTGGCGGGATTCCTGTTCCAGGGCGCGCAAGCGCTTGCGGCACTCAGACGCTTCGACCGGCAGGTAGCCGTGAAACGCAAAACGCTGCCCAGGCAGGCCGCTGCCCATCAGCGCGAGCAAAATGGCGCTGGGGCCGATGAGCGGCACCACAGGGATGGCGCGCGCATGCGCGGCCGCGACCACCGCCGCGCCCGGGTCGGCGATTGCCGGCGCGCCAGCGTCAGACAACAGCACGGCGTCTTGGCCGTTCAAACATGGGGCCAGCGCTTCATCGAGCCAGACGGGGGTGAGGTGATCGGGGATCGGCAAAAGGGTCAGTTGCGCGATGGGTAGAGGATGCGCCCAACGGTGCAGCACCTGCCGAGCCGTTTTGGGGGTTTCGACGAGAAAATGCCGTGCCGCGCGCACCCACTGCAAATGCTCGGGAATGAGCCCCACCGGACCGTCGTTAGCCAGCGGCGCGGGCGCAAGCAGTAAACGCCCGTGGTGAGAATCCTCCTTGTGGGCGCCAAATTCGTTGCGCGATGACCGGTGGGGCATAAAGCGTCAGTCAGTCAAAATGTCGCGAAACCGCGCACAAGGCCAACGGGATCAAGGAATCGCGAAGCCGAACAAGCGCAACAGGCGGCTCGTGGCAATGAGCGGCAGACCGATCAATGCGGTGGGATCGTCCGAATGCACGCACTCAAGAAGCGAGATGCCGAGCGCTTCGACCTTGGCGGCGCCGGCGCAATCGAGCGGTTGCTCGCGCCAGACATAGCGCTCGATCTCAGTGTCGGTGAGATCGGCGCGAAACCGTACCGTGGTGGAGACGTTGACGCATTCCTGCTTGCCCGTGATGGTATCGACCACCGCCACCGCCGTATCGAACACCACCTCGCGGCCGCGCTGGGCTTTGAGTTGCGCGATCGCTCGTTCGACCGTGCCGGGTTTGCCAAAGCGCCGTCCGTCGCAGCTGGCGACCTGATCCGAGCCGATCACCACGGCCGGCGAGTCGCAGCGGTGGGCCACAGCGAGCGCTTTGGCCAGTGCCAGGCGTTGGGCCTGCTGCGCCGGTGTTTCCTCGGGCAGGGCAGTTTCGTCGCACTCGGGGGCAACGCAGGTGAAAGGCAGTCCCAGGCGTTCGAGCAAAGCGCGACGATAGACCGAAGTGGAGGCAAGGATCAGGGTGCGATTCATCGGTGCCTTTTTGACAAAAGGAACGAAATATTTTATCATTTTCCGCTTATGGCCGAAGCGAACGATTTCCTCACGCGTGTCTTCGATCCGGTGGCGTTGGCGCGACAGCAGGCGTTGCTCAAGGGCGAGGTCGCGGTGGCGGTGCTTGAGCGCTTGCACGACGTGCTCAGCGAAACCGCGGGGGCTTTGGGCTGGTCGGTGCGCGGCTATCGGCGCGACGATGGACGTGCGGTCACCGAGCTGCGACTCGAGGGGACACTCTCGGCGCGCTGTCCGCGGTGTTTGCAAGCGGCCGCGTTGCCAGTGAGGCTCGAGCGCACGTTGGTGTGGTATCGCTCGGAAGCGGCGATTCCTGATGACGAGCTCGAGACGGAGGAATGGGACGCGCGTGTGCAGGATGAGCCGGTGACGCTGTTGGCGCTCATCGAGGAGGAGCTGCTTCTCGATTGGCCGCAAGGGGCACTGCATGAGGCGTGCGTGTTGCCAGCCGAACCGCTCGCGGGGAAAGTGGATTCGCCGTTTGCTCGCTTTGGTGCATAGGTAAAGGGTTTTCTTTGACATTTTTTCTTTTCATTGGCTCGATTCCAAGGAGTTTCGTCATGGCCGTGCAACAGAATAAAAAATCTCCCTCCAAGCGCGGGATGCATCGTTCGCATCAACGGCTGAGCAATCCGCCGATCGCGATCGATCCCACCACCGGCGAGGTGCATCTGCGTCATCACGTGACGCCCAGCGGTTTTTACCGCGGCCGTAAAGTCATCGACCGCGGCGGCGAATGATCCCGCGCGTCGCCGTCGATTGCATGGGCGGCGATCACGGGGTGCTCGTGACGCTGCCGGCGATCGAGCGTTTTCTCGAGCGTCGTCCCGAAGCGGGAGTCATCGCCGTCGGTCAGCCCGAAGCGCTGGCCGAACGGTTGCTGGCGTTGCAGCAGCGCTTCGGTGAGGAGCGACTGCGGTTGCAGCCCGCGAGCCAGGTGGTGGCGATGGATGAACCGCCGGCCTCGGCGCTCAAAAACAAAAAAGACTCGTCGATGCGCCGCGCCGTCGAGCTGGTGCGCGATGGTGAGGCGATCGCCGCCGTCTCGGCGGGCAATACCGGCGCGTTGATGGCGATTTCCCGCTTCGTGCTCAAAACCCTGGCCGGTATCGATCGGCCGGCGATCGCTACCGTTTTGCCCACTCGCGTCTCGCGCGTCTGGGTGCTCGATCTGGGCGCCAACGTCGATTGCACCGCCGAGCATTTGCTGCAATTCGGCTTGATGGGCGCGGCGCTGGTGCGGGCGGTCGAAGGCATCGAGCAGCCGCGCGTCGGGTTGCTCAACATCGGCGAAGAAGCGATCAAGGGCAACCAGGTGGTGCGGGAAGCCGCCGAGTTCCTGGCGGCTTCGCCGCTGAACTTCATCGGTAACGTCGAAGACATCTACGCCGGTGTGGCCGATGTGGTGGTCTGCGACGGCTTCGTCGGTAATGTGGCATTGAAGACCACCGAAGGACTGGCCAACATGCTCGCGACGTTCCTGCGCGAGGAGTTTCGGCGCAACTGGCTCACGCGCCTAATGGGAATCGCGGCTTATCCGGTACTTCAGCGCTTCAAAAAACGCGTCGACCCGCGCCGCTACAACGGCGCGGTGCTGGTGGGGCTGCGCGGCGCGGTGGTCAAGAGCCACGGTGGCGTGGATGAGTACGCATTCGGCTGGGCGATCGAGCGGGCGTGGGAGGCCGGGCAGCATCGATTGGTGGAACGAGTGGCCGAAGAAATCGCGCGGGTGGCGCCGGCGGGGCCCAACGGCGCTGCGGCGGGGAACAATGGGTCCGGTGAGACACAGGCGCCTGGCGCTGCGGTGGCAACGGCGGGGGAGGTTCAGGCGTGACCTACGCACGCATCGTCGGTGTGGGAGGGTATTTGCCCGGAGCGCCAGTCAGCAACGACGATCTGGTGGCGCGTGGCGTGGAGACGTCGGATGAATGGATCCGCACGCGCTCGGGGATCGTGACGCGGCATTTCGCGGCCCCCGAGGAGGCAACGAGCGACCTGGCCACCGTGGCGGCGCGGCGGGCGCTGGAAAGCGCCGGTTGGCAGCCGGAGGAGGTGGAACTCATCATCGTTGCCACCACCACGCCCGACTGCGTTTTTCCCAGCACCGCGACGATCGTTCAAGACAAGCTCGGCGTGCGCAATGGCTGTCCGGCGTTCGACGTCCAGGCGGTGTGCACCGGCTTCGTTTATGCGTTGGTGCTGGCTGAGCATTTCATCCGGCTGGGCCAGGCGCGGCGGGCGCTGGTGATCGGCGCAGAGACCTTTTCGCGCCTTCTCGATTGGAACGACCGCTCCACGTGCGTGCTTTTTGGCGACGGGGCGGGGGCGGTGGCGCTTGCCGCCAGCGACGAGCCGGGGATCCTGGCTTCGCGGCTGCATGCCGACGGCCGCCATCGCGCTGAGTTGTGTGTGCCGGGTCAGGTCACGGCGGGTGCGGTGCAGGGCGATCCGTTCGTGCGCATGCACGGGCAGGCGGTGTTCCGTTTTGCCGTGGAATCTTTGGCGGCGGTGGGACAAGAGGTGCTCGCTGCGGCCAATCTGCCCGCTTCGGCCGTGGACTGGCTGGTGCCGCATCAAGCGAATATCCGCATTCTCGATGCCACCGCCAAGCGTCTGGGCATTGCGTCCGAGCGGGTGATCGCCACCGTTGCGGCGCACGGCAACACGTCGGCGGCGTCGATTCCGTTGGCGCTGGACGTCGCGGTGCGTGACGGCCGTCTGCGCCCCGGGCATACGGTGTTGTTGGAAGGCATCGGCGGGGGCTTTACTTGGGGGGCGGCATTATTGCGCTGGTGAGGCGGGGCAAGCGTTTGTCGGTAGCACTGAGCGATTGGTGTGGGGGTCTGGAGTGTTGCCTTTGCGCCATAAGAGGATAAGAGAGGATAAGACGATCACCTTGCATGGCTTAGCTGGACGCGTAACCAACCTGTGCGCCATCTGGCCGATGAGCGATAAAACGGAAAATCACCTGATCCTGCAGCCATGAACCAGGATATATCGACTCGTCCGGATAGGCTCTGAGGCGTTCGCTAGGACAAGGATACGGCATGAGGATGATGTGCTTTTGAGGTACTGGTCATGAGCTGGATGTTCGTTTTTCCCGGTCAGGGTTCTCAAAGCGTGGGCATGATGCGCGCCTACGAGGGTCTGCCCGGGATTCGCGAAACCTTCACGCAAGCCAGCGACGCACTCGGCGAAGATCTCTGGGCGCTGGTCGAGAACGGCCCGGAGGAGGCGTTGGCACTGACCCGCAATACCCAGCCGGTGATGCTTGCCGCCGGGGTGGCGGTGTGGCGCGCGTGGCGAGCGTTGGGTGGGGCGCTGCCGCAGTGTCTTGCCGGCCATAGTCTGGGAGAGTACGCCGCACTGGTCGCGGCCGAGGCGCTGAGCTTTGCCGATGCGGTGCGGCTGGTGCGCTTGCGTGCCGAGGCGATGCAGGAAGCGGTTCCGGCTGGGGTGGGGGCGATGGCGGCGCTGCTGGGCTTGGAAGCCGAGGCGGTCGAGGCGGTGTGTCAGGAAGTGTCTCGACCCGATGCGCTGGTGGCGCCCGCCAACCTCAACGCCCCAGGGCAAATCGTGATCGCCGGGCACGCGAGCGCGGTGCAAGCAGCGGTGGATCTCGCGAAAGCGCGCGGCGCCAAGCGCGCGGTGCTGCTGCCGGTAAGCGCACCGTTTCATTGTGAATTGATGCGTCCTGCCGCGGAACGGTTGCGCGAAGCGCTGGCCGACGTGCAGATCGCGCCGCCGCGCATTCCGGTGCTGCACAACGTCGATGTCGCGGAGCATCATTTGCCCGAGGAGATCCGTGCGGCGCTCATCGAACAAGCATACCGGCCGGTGCGCTGGATCGAGACGATTCAGGCCGCCGCGGCGCGCGGGGTGCGCGGGGTTGCCGAGTGCGGGCCGGGGAAGGTGTTGACCGGACTGGTCAAGCGCATCGATAAGAACTTGCAGGCGGTGGCGTTGAGTGATGCCGATGCGGTGCGGCAACAGGCCGCTACGGCGGGAGAGGGTAGAGAATGAGCAATCCGATGATGGCAGGTGTGGTGGGACCAGAGGCCTTCCGGCTGGATGGACAAGTGGCGTTGGTCACCGGCGCAAGCCGCGGCATCGGGGCGGCGGTGGCGGAGGCGCTCGCTGCCGCGGGCGCGTATGTGATTGGCACCGCGACCACGGCCGAGGGGGCAGCGGCGATTTCCGAGCGGCTCAAGGAGCGCGGCGAGGGACAGGTGTTGGATGTCACCGACGCGGCCGCTGCGGCGCAGCTGGTGGAAGCGATCGAACGCGCGCATGGCCCGTTGGCGATCTTGGTCAATAACGCCGGCATTACGCGCGACAACTTGGCACTGAGGATGAAGGACGACGAGTGGCAAGCGGTGCTGGACACGAACCTCACCGCAGCGTTTCGCCTCTCGCGCCTGGTGATGCGTGGGATGATGAAGGCACGCTACGGGCGCATCATCAACATCACCTCGGTCATCGGCAGCATCGGCAACGCCGGTCAGGCCAATTACGCCGCGGCGAAGGCGGGATTGGCGGGGTTGAGCCGCGCGTTGGCACGGGAGCTGGGCAGCCGCAACATCACCGTCAATTGCGTCGCGCCGGGCTTTATCGAAACCGACATGACCAAGGCGCTTTCCGAGGCGCAGCGGCAGGCGTTGCTCGCGAACGTGCCGCTGGTGCGCTTCGGTGCGCCGCAGGAAGTGGCCAACGCGGTGCTTTTCCTCGCTTCGCCGGCCGCCAGTTATGTCACCGGCACGACGTTGCACGTCAACGGCGGAATGTACATGGGCTAAGTGGCGTTTGGGCGCGGGCGTGTGCGGGGGAAACCGACCGCAGCGACGCAAACGCTTGGAAATGTCGTTGGCTTTGGTAGAATCTCAACACCTATTCCCGTAAGGAGTCCTAGGCAATGGAAAACATCGAGCAGCGTGTCAAGAAGGTGGTCGCCGAACAGCTGGGCGTCAACGAGGCGGACATCAAGAACGAGTCCAGCTTCGTCGAGGACCTGGGCGCGGATTCGCTGGATACGGTCGAGCTCGTGATGGCACTGGAGGAGGAGTTCGAGATCGAGATTCCCGACGAAGAAGCGGAAAAAATCACCACGGTGCAACAAGCGATCGACTACATCGTCGCCCACCTCAAGAAGTAATTCCGTCGTCTCAAGGAGTATCGTTCATGCGTCGGCGCGTCGTCGTGACCGGCTTGGGGGTGGTATCTCCGGTGGGGAATACCGTTGCCCAGGCGTGGGACAACCTCGTCAATGGGCGTTCGGGAATCGGCCCGATCACGCGCTTTGACGCGAGTCAATTTTCGGTGCGCATTGCGGGCGAGGTAAAAGACTTCGACATCACCGCGTATTTGCCGAAAAAAGACGCGCGGCGCATGGACGTGTTCATCCATTACGGCATGGCGGCGGCGATCGACGCCGTGCGCGATGCCGGTTTGGAAATTACCGAAGCCAACGCCGAGCGGGTGGGGGTCAATATCGGTTCGGGCATCGGCGGCTTGCCGATGATCGAGCAGACGCATCACGATTACCTCAACGGTGGGCCGCGCAAGATCTCGCCGTTTTTCATCCCGAGTTCGATCATCAACATGATCTCGGGCAATCTGTCCATCCTGCTGGGGGCCAAAGGCCCATGTCTGGCGGCGGTGACGGCGTGCGCTACTGGCACGCATTGCATCGGTGAGTCGTTGCGTCTCATCCAATACGGGGACGCAGACGTGATGATCGCCGGTGGTGCCGAAAGCACCGTGACGCCGCTGGCGATCGGTGGTTTTGCTTCGGCCAAGGCGCTGTCGACGCGCAACGACGAGCCACAAGCCGCTTCCCGCCCCTGGGACAAGGATCGGGACGGCTTCGTGCTGGGCGAAGGCGCCGGGGTATTGGTGCTGGAAGAGTTCGAGCACGCCAAGCGCCGTGGCGCGCGCATCTACGCCGAGGTGGTGGGGTTTGGCATGAGTGCGGACGCCTATCACATGACCGCGCCGTGCGAAGATGGCGATGGGGCGGCGCGCTGCATGCTCGCCGCGCTCAAAGACGCGCGAATGGATCCCAGCGAGATCGACTACATCAATGCTCATGGCACGTCGACGCCGCTGGGGGATCTGGCCGAGACACTTGCGGTCAAACGCGCGTTCGGCGAACATGCGCGTCAGCTCGTGGTCAGTTCCACCAAGTCGATGACCGGGCATTTGCTCGGTGCCGCGGGGGCGGTAGAGGCGGCATTTTCGGTGCTGGCGCTACACCACCAAACGATTCCGCCGACGATCAACCTCATTGAACCCGGCGAGGGGTGCGATCTGGATTATTGCCCGAATGTGGCGCGCGCTGCGAACCTGCGCACCGCGATGTCCAACTCCTTCGGTTTCGGCGGCACCAACGCGACGTTGATTTTCAAGCGCCTCTGAAGGCTGGCAGGCCGGGGGGAAGCGTCGTGCCGGCCGCCTGGTGCGGGTGGCATCGTTGGCATTGGGCAAGTGGGCCGGCGCGGGAAGGTGACGGTTAGCGTTTGGGTCGCAGCACGGTGTCGCGGGTGCGCGGCAGTGCCTGCGGGTAGTCGCGCGAGTAATGCAGTCCGCGGCTTTCGTGCCGCCGCTGGGCACAGCGCACGATCAGCTCGGCCACGAGTACGAGGTTGCGTAGCTCGATGAGGTCGTTGCTCAGTCGAAACTGGCTGTAGAACTCCTGGATCTCGCGTTTGAGGAGTTGAATGCGGTGCATCGCCCGCGCCAGGCGCTTGTCACTGCGTACGATGCCCACATAGTCCCACATAAAGCGCCGCAGTTCATCCCAGTTGTGCGAAATGACCACCGCTTCATCGGGATCGGTCACCTGGCTTTCGTCCCATTCGGGGAGCGCCAGCGGCGCCGCGGATGGGTGGGCGAGGATGTCGTTCGCTGCGGCTTCGCCAAACACCACGCATTCCAAAAGCGAATTGCTTGCCAGACGATTGGCCCCGTGCAGCCCCGTGCAGGCGGTTTCGCCAACGGCATACAGATGCGGCACGTCGGTGCGCGCCGCCAGATCCGTGACCACACCGCCGCAGGTGTAGTGCGCCGCGGGCACCACCGGGATCGGCTCTCGCGTAATGTCGATCCCGAGTTCCAAACAGCGCCGGTAGATGGTGGGAAAGTGGGCGCGGATCCAGTCCGGGTCTTTGTGCGTGATGTCCAGATACACGCAATCGAGCCCATGTTTTTTCATTTCGGCGTCGATCGCCCGCGCGACGATGTCGCGTGGCGCCAGCTCGGCGCGTTCGTCATAACGTGGCATGAACCGTTCGCCGTTGGGCAGACGCAAGATTCCCCCCTCGCCGCGTACGGCTTCCGAGATGAGAAAGGACTTGGCGTGCGGGTGATAGAGACAGGTGGGGTGAAACTGGATGAATTCCATGTTCGCGACGCGACAGCCGGCGCGCCAAGCCATCGCGATGCCATCGCCGGTGGCGATGTCGGGGTTGGTGGAATACAGGTACGCTTTACCAGCGCCGCCGGTTGCGAGCACCGTGTCGCTGGCGCTGACCGTGACGACCCGGTCGTGGCGGCGGTCGTAGAGATACGCGCCGACACAGCCACGCTCGGGGACGCCGACGCGCTTGCCGAGGATGAGGTCTACGGCGACGTGGTGTTCCCAAATGGTGATGTTGGGATGAGCGCGCACGCGCGCGGTGAGCGTTTCCTGCACCGCGGCGCCGGTGGCGTCGGCGGCATGGTAGATGCGCCGCTCTGAGTGTCCGCCTTCGCGCGTTAGGTGATATACGCCGTTTTCGTCGCGCGTAAACGGCACCCCTTGCGCGATCAACCATTCAATCGCCCGTTGGCCATGCTCGACCACAAAGCGCACCGTGCGCTCGTGGCACAGCCCCGCGCCGGCCACCAAGGTGTCGCGCACGTGCGCGGCGATCGCCTGCGGGGTGTGCAGCGCTGCGGCGATGCCACCTTGCGCCCAGTTCGTCGCGGTGTCGGTCAGCTCGCGCTTGGCGATGAGCAGCACCCGCCGACGATCTGCCAAACGCAGCGCGACGCTTTGACCCGCCAAGCCCGAACCGATCACCAGCACGTCGAAATGTTTGCTCATCGTTCTTCCTTTGCTCCGGTGAAGCGGTGGCAATCACAGAGTCGCTATAATAGGGGCGAATCATACTCCAAGGGAAATTCGGCGGTGTCTACTTCGGCTCGTCAAGCCGATGCCGTGCTCGTTGCCCGGGCGCAACAGGGCGATACGACGGCGTTCGATTTGCTCGTTGCCAAATACCGGCCGCGCGTCGAGCGGCTCATCGGGCGACTGGTGCGCGATGCCGCCGAAGTCGAGGACCTGGCGCAAGAAACGTTCATCAAAGCCTACCGCGCGCTCGATCAGTTCCGCGGCGACAGTGCGTTTTACACGTGGCTCTACCGCATCGCCGTCAATACGGCGAAGAACTACCTGGCCAGCCAAAAGCGCGATATCGTCACCTTGAGCGAGAGTAACGAAAACGACGAAGGTGAAACCTTTGATTTGTTGGATGGTCAAGGAATTAACGAAACGCCCGAAAATCTGCTGCTGACCGACGAGATCGCGCGCACGGTGGCGGAGGCAATGGAAGCACTTCCCGAGGAGCTACGCACGGCGATCCAGTTGCGTGAGCTGGAAGGGATGAGTTACGAAGAAATTGCCGTGGTGATGGGTTGCCCCATCGGTACGGTGCGCTCACGCATTTTTCGGGCGCGCGAGGCCATTGCCAAACGGTTGCGACCGCTGTTGGATACGCCGCAAAACCGGCGTTGGTAAAGGAAGCGAACATGACGGTGTGGGACAAACGACAAGAATATGACCTCGACGCACACGACGGGGATGCTGCCGCCGAAGCCCTCAGCGCTTGGTATGACGATGAAGCGGATCCCGAAGAATGGCGGCGCATTCTTTCCGCGGCTGATGAAAAAATGCTGCGCCAGCAAGTGGCGACGTACGCGCTCATCAGCCGAGCATTGCAGCGGCAAACCCAGGCGCTGCGATCTGCCCCGTCGGTACCGTCTTCTGAGGCGCCTGAGCCCGAACATCGAGAGGCGGCAAACGCGCCGCGCTGGTGGTGGGTGGCGGCGCTGGTGGGGCTGGCGGTAGGTTTGGGCGGGAAAACCCCGTCGACGGTAGAGGAAAGTCTCGTGCGCTGGAACGAAAAGCGGGTGGCCGCTTCGACGTTGGCGCAGCGCGCTCGCGCGCAGGCAAGCCTGCCTTCGATGGTGGCCGCGGAGCGAGGCAGTACCCCGGCGCCTTTGTACCTGGCCGTTCAGGCATCCAGCGCTCCGGCGTTGGGATATGTGCGTACGGCGGCGTTTCAATCCGACGCAACTCGCGGACGCTGAGCAACAGCATGAAGTGGCGGCATTGGCTCGTGGTGGTGTGCGCCCTTGGAAGTGCCGGGGCGCAGGCCGATTCCCCCTTGCAGCGCTTGGCGGCGCTGGCGCAAGCCCAGGCGGTGGTCTCGGGAAATGCGGTTTGGACGGGGTTACGGACACCTTTGACCGCGTATGTGGAAAAAGGGATCACCCCGCTGGGACCGTACGAATGGGTGCAGGTGCAGGAGCGTACTGGGCGGGTGGCGCTGTGCTGGCGCGACGAGTGCCTGAGCTGGCTGCCGCAAGAGGGTTATGTGCTGCGCGATCGCTGGCAGTGGGCGGAAGGGTCGCTGCCGCGGCTGCCGACCGATTTGGCCGCGTTGGCGCTGCACTACGAGCTGCGCGCGTTGCCGGAAATGGTGTTCGAGGGGCGGGCGCGCGAGGGGGTTCGTTTTGAGGCCAAAGACGGGTGGCGGTTTTCGCAGGAGTGGTGGTGGGACCGTGAAACGCGCGCGGTGGTGCGGCGCACCTACTACAACGCCGATGCGCAGGTGATCGAGGAGTTTGTGCTCACCAACGTCAGCGCCGCGACTCAACTCGATTTTCCAGAGGTGCGCCGCCACTGGGCGGTGTTGATGCGCCAGCCGCAAGTGGATATGCGCCCGCAGCCGCCGCGGGAGCCCGCGCCATGGCGATTCTCCGAGGCGATTCCTGGCGGTTTCGTCGTCGCAGCGGTGGCGCAGCGCTCCGGTCCCCGCGGCGCTGTGGTGTGGCAGTGGCGCTTGAGCGACGGGTTGGCGCAAGTGTCGGTGTTTGCCGAACGTTTGGACGAAGCCGCGGACCGGGGCGGTGACGTGGAACCTCAAGCCGTGGGTGCCACCCATGTGGTCACGGTGCGCGGGGAGGGCTGGCGGCGTACGGCAGTCGGAGATGTGCCGGAAGCAGCGCTCAGAGCCATTTTGGCGGCGATGCAAAGAAAGGAAGCACGATGAGCGAGGTGGCTGCGTGTGCCGCGTCGGAACGGCTGGCCGGGCGGGTTCTGGAAGTCGGCACGAACGGCGCGTGGGTCGAGGTCCGCGAAGTGCGCACGGGCTGCGGGCGGTGCCATGAACCAGGCGGTTGTGGCGGGGTGTCGCTGATCCGCTGGCGGCCGCGGCGCGTGTGGTTGTCGGCATCGCAACTCCCTCCTTCGCTGCAGGTGGGTGAAACGTTGTGGTTGGAAGTCCCCGCGGGGGTGCCGCTCAAAGCGGCGTGGCGCATCTACGGGGCGCCGCTGCTTTTGGGCATTGCCGTTGCTGCCGCCGTGCGGGGGCTTGCCTCTGGTCCAGCAGCGGAAGTGGCCGCGCTGGCCGCGCTGGTGGCCACGCTGCTCGCCGGTTGGTGGTGGTCGGGGCGGCGTGCTCGGCCGTGGGTGCGCGCCGTGCGTGTCGAATCAACCAGCAACTTGCGCTGATTGCTGCCTTGGCGCGTTCAAGCTGATACAATCTCAGCATCGGTGCCCAAGGTGGGCTTTTTTTGTTGCTGGTGATGAAGCACATACGCAATTTTTCGATCATCGCGCACATCGATCACGGCAAATCCACGCTGGCGGATCGCTTGATTCAGCGTTGCGGTGGGCTTAGCGAGCGCGAAATGCAGGACCGCGTGCTCGACTCGATGGATCTGGAACGCGAGCGCGGCATCACCATCAAGGCGCAGACGGCGTCGCTGACCTACACGGCGCGCGACGGCCAAACCTACGAGCTCAACCTCATCGACACCCCGGGGCACGTGGATTTTTCCTACGAGGTGAGCCGGGCGCTGTCGGCGTGCGAGGGGGCATTGCTGGTGGTGGATGCTTCGCAGGGGGTAGAAGCGCAGACGGTGGCCAACTGCTACCTGGCCATCGACCTGGGCGTGGAAGTCATCCCGGTGCTCAACAAGATCGACCTGCCGCAGGCCGATCCCGAGCGCGCGCGCGAAGAGATCGAAGAAGTGATCGGCGTGGACGCGAGCGACGCGATCCTTGCCTCTGCCAAAACCGGCGTGGGGATTGAAGAGGTGCTCGAGGCGGTGGTGCAGCGTGTGCCACCGCCGCGCGGCAACCCCGACGCGCCGACGCGCGCGCTCATCATCGATTCCTGGTTCGACAATTACGTCGGTGTGGTGATGCTGGTGCGGGTGGTGGATGGGCGCCTGGTCACAGGAGAGCGCATCCGCTTGATGGCCACCGGCGCCGAACACGTGGTGGATAAGCTCGGCGTCTTTACGCCGCGCAGCGTCGAACGTGCGGCGTTGGAGTGCGGCGAAGTGGGGTACGTGATCGCGGGCATCAAGGAGCTGCGTGAAGCCCGAGTCGGCGACACCATCACCACGCTACCCAACGCCGCTGCCGAGCCGCTGCCGGGTTTTCGCGAGATCAAACCGCAGGTGTTCGCCGGACTCTATCCGGTGGAATCGAGCGAGTATGAGTCGTTGCGCGAAGCGTTGGAGAAACTCAAGCTCAACGACGCGGCGCTGCAGTTCGAACCGGAAACGTCGCAGGCGCTGGGTTTTGGCTTTCGCTGCGGCTTTTTGGGGCTGCTGCACATGGACATCGTGCAGGAGCGGCTGGAGCGCGAGTTTGACCAGGATCTGATCACCACCGCGCCGTCGGTGGTCTATGAAGTGGCGCTGAAAAACGGCGAGGTGCTGCGCGTCGAAAACCCGGCCAAGTTGCCCGATCCGGGGAAAATCGAAGAGATCCGCGAACCGATCATTGCCGCGACCATTTTCGTGCCCCAGGAATATCTGGGGCCGGTGCTCACGCTGTGCAACCAAAAGCGGGGGGTACAGACGGACATGCGCTACCACGGTCGGCAGGTGCAGGTGACGTTCGACCTGCCGCTCAATGAAGTCGTGCTCGATTTCTTCGACAAACTGAAGTCCGTCTCGCGCGGGTACGCGTCGCTGGACTACGAGTTCAAGGAATATCGCCCCGCCGATCTGGTCAAGCTCGACATCCTCGTCAATGGCGAACGGGTGGATGCGTTGTCGGTGATCGTGCATCGTTCGGTGGCGCAGCAGCGAGGCCGCGAGCTGGCGGTCAAGCTGCGTAGCCTCATCCCACGGCAGATGTTCGACGTGCCCATCCAGGCGGCGATTGGCTCGCACATCATCGCGCGCGAAACGATCAAGGCGCTCCGAAAGAACGTGCTCGCGAAGTGTTATGGCGGCGATGTCACGCGCAAGAAAAAGCTGCTGGAAAAGCAAAAAGCCGGCAAGAAGCGCATGAAACAGGTCGGTAACGTCGAGATCCCGCAAGAAGCGTTCTTGGCGGTGCTCAGGACCGACAGCGAGTGATCTTGCCTGGGTCAGCGCGGGCAAACAAAGGAACAAGGTGGTGAATTTCGAGTTGATCCTGTTTTTGCTTACCCTGGTGTCGGGTGTTTTGTGGGCCCTGGATCGCTTCTGGGCGCGGCGACGTCGCCCGGCCAGCGCCGCCGACCCCTGGTGGGTCGAATACGGCGCGAGTTTTTTCGGGGTGCTGCTGGCGGTGTTTCTGTTGCGCTCTTTTATTGTCGAGCCGTTCAAGATCCCGTCTGGGTCGATGATTCCTACCCTTTTGCCTGGCGATTTCATTTTGGTCAACAAGTTCAGCTACGGCATCCGTTTGCCGGTGGTCAAGACCAAGGTGTGGGATCTGGGCGCGCCGCAACGGGGCGACGTGGTGGTGTTTCGCTACCCCGTGGATCCCAAACTCGATTACATCAAGCGCGTGGTGGGGTTGCCCGGGGATTTCGTCGAGTACGTGGACAAGCGCCTGCGCATCAACGGCGTGGAGGTGCCGCTCGAGCCGTTGCCGGATTATTACCTGCCAGAGCGCGGTGGGGTGGCGCTGCAGTGGCGGGAAAAACTCGGCAAACGCTGGCATCGCATCATCTGGGACGAAGCGGCGCCGCCGTTTGTCACCCACCGGCTGCCGTTTGCGCATCAGGAGGCGTGTGAATACCATCGCCGTGGTTTTCGCTGTTCAGTGCCCGAAGGGCATTACTTCGTGATGGGGGACAACCGCGACGGCAGCAGCGATTCGCGCGTCTGGGGGTTCGTGCCGGATGAAAATTTGGTCGGCAAGGCGTTTTTCATCTGGTTCAATTTTTCCGACCTGTCGCGTATCGGTCGGTTCGAATGAGTCTTCGCGCTGAGGGTGGCTTGCACGCGTTGCCAAGGTGTGGGCGGCGGCAGGGTGGGTTCTTCCCTCTGAGCGCCATCGCTCATGAGGCGGAGCCTCGCGCCGCCGTGTGGGTGGTCGCGGTAGGCGTGCTGCTCAACCCCATTGAAGTGGGCCGTGGTGCCTGCGGTATCGGTTCCTGACGTACAATGCACAGACTTTGGCGGTTGCCTAAGGGGGGTGTGATGACCGACGGTGCTTCTCTGATCCCAAAGCTGCCCATCCGGCAGCGCGGCGTGTCGCTTCTGGCGGTGATCGTCATCGGTGCGATTGCGGGTCTTTTCGCGATTCTGGTGATGCGTGCCGTGCCGTTTTATACCGAGTACGCGGCGATCCAACGGGCGCTGGCGGCGGTGGTTGCGGAGGCCGAAGCGGGCGGACCGGCGGCGGTGCGCGCGGCGTTCGATCGTCGCGCCAGTGCCGATTACATTTCTTCCGTTTCGGGCAAGGATCTGATCATCGAAAAAGACGCGGCCGGCCGGGTCACGGTGCGCGTCAGCTACGAACGGGTGCTGCCGCTGGTCGCAAACGTCAGTTTGTTGTTTTCTTTCGAAGCCAAGGCACCGTGACCGGTAGCGCACGTTCGTTTGCCCGCGACGTATTGCCGCAGGTGGAAGCGCAGCTGGGGGTGCGCTTTGCCGACCCGGCGCTGGTGCGGCAGGCGCTCACGCATCGCTCGGCCGGTGGGACGCACAACGAAAGGCTGGAGTTTTTGGGCGACGCGGTGTTGGGTGCGGCGGTGGCGGCGATGCTGTATGAGCGCTTTCCGGCGGCCAGTGAAGGCGATCTGTCGCGCGCGCGTGCGCGCTTGGTGCGGCAGGAGACGCTGGCCGCCCTGGCGCGGCGCATGGGCATCCCCGATTGGCTGGTGCTGGGAGAAGCGGAACGCCGGGGAAACGGTCATCAACGCCCCTCGATTCTCGCCGATGCGTTCGAAGCGCTGGTGGGGGCGATGTTTCTCGCGGCTGGGTTTGACCGCACCGCAGCGTTCGTTCGACAATGCCTTGACGCCGAACTGGCGGCGTTGGGCGACTTGAAAGCGCTGAAAGACCCGAAGACGGCGCTGCAAGAGTGGCTGCAAGGTCGCGGCGAGGCGTTGCCGCAGTACGAATTGGTGGGAACTTCCGGGCCAGCGCACGCGCAGCGTTTTCGGGTTCGGGTCAGTTTGCCGCAACGGGGGTTGAGCGCTGAGGGGCAGGGAACGAGCCGCCGCGCCGCCGAGCAAGCCGCGGCGGCCGACGTGCTGGCGCAGTTGCAATCTCAGGAAAAGGACAAGCGAAGATGAGCGAGCCGTCGTTTCGTGCCGGTTTCGTCGCGATCGTCGGCCGGCCCAATGTGGGGAAGTCGACGCTCACCAACGCCCTGGTCGGCGCGAAGGTCAGCATCGTGTCGCGCAAGCAGCAAACCACCCGGCACCGCATTCACGGCATCGTCACCACCGACGAGG
>FWWM01006155.1_pt1 | contig 25437 bp, 39 predicted proteins | sample 2228351 | NCBI WGS metagenome assembly FWWM01 (sample SAMEA103939774, study PRJEB20133) | metagenome
GGTATATCTGCGAGGGATAATGATAGATACCTGCCAATTGCAATCAGGGGCGGACATCTCAAACCCTTAGATTACACGATGCCTGTGGCATCTGCTCAGGTCAAGTCATGCCTTATCCTTGCTGGTCTTTATGCAGATGGAATAACGACTGTTCATGAGCCTCAGAAATCCCGTGACCATACAGAGAGGATGTTGGGGACAATGGGGGCAGAGATAATGACAGAAGACTGCCAGCAAAAAAAATACGACAGACCATGCACAATCAAGGTAAAAGGGATGGGTAGTAAGGGATTAAATCCTATTGATATTGTGGTGCCGGGAGATTTTTCATCTGCAGCATTTTTTATTGCTGCTGCATTGATTGTGCCTGACTCAGAGGTTCTAATAAAAAATGTCTGTGTAAACCCAACAAGGACAGGGTTACTCGATGTGATTAAAGATATGGGTGCAGATGTGAGGATCGAAAATATCAGGGATGTCTCAGGAGAGCCTGTGGCAGACCTGCACTGCAGGACTGCAGACAGCTTAAGGGCAGTTAAAATCAGCAGCGATATCATGCCTTCATTGATAGATGAATTCCCGATCCTTTGTGTTCTTGCAACACAGGCAGATGGGATTACCGAGATAAGGGGTGCAAAGGAGTTAAGGGTCAAAGAGTCTGACAGGATCAGGGCAATGGCAACTGAACTGAAAAGGTTAGGTGTTGAGCTTGAGGAATATCCTGACGGCATTTCAATTAAAGGCAGGTCATCTTTAAAAGGCGCTACAGTAGAGAGTTATTACGACCATAGAATCGCCATGTCCCTCGCAATTGCTGCACTTGTTGCAGAAGGCACAATGACTATCAATAATTCATCCTGCGTAAACATATCATTTCCCGGATTTTTCGAAGAACTTAAAAGGCTCATACAAAACCCAACCTCATAGTCTGGATTTTTTGGATACAAGCCTTACATAAATCCCTCGATTTAGGTTAAAATCTCATATGGGTAAGGTAATAGCTATAGATGGACCATCAGGTGCAGGGAAGAGCACAATATCGAGGCTTATTGCTGAGAGACTCGGATTTCAGTTTCTTGATACAGGTGCCCTTTATAGGGCTACGGCATTGCACTTAAAAAGAAAGGGTCTCAATGAAAACAGCACAGATGATGAAATTAAAGAGGCACTGGATGGTGTCAATATATATTTTAATGATGGCAGGGTCTTTATTAACGATAAAGATGTCTCAGATGAGATAAGGACAACAGAGGTAGGACATTATGCATCTGTTTTTTCAGCAAGAAAAGTTGTAAGGGACTTTCTGCTACAGACCCAGCGAGATGCAGGCGCCCAAAAAGATATCGTTGCAGAAGGCAGGGATATGACAACTGTTGTGTTTCCAGATGCATGGAAGAAGTTTTTTCTCGATGCCTCTGAATATGGAAGGGCAAAAAGGCGATACCTCCAGTTAAGGGGAAAAGGCATGGATATAACGATGCAAGAGGCATTGGCTGATGTGAGGGAGAGGGATAAAAGGGACAGTAGCAGAGATATTGCCCCGCTTAAGCTTGCAGACGATGCGGTCTATATCGATACCACCGATTTAGGCATTGAGGAAGTATTAGACAAGATAATGGAGGTTCTTAAAAACTGAACTTGCCTCTTGTTTATATAATCCTGTATCCTAATTATTAAAGTCTATGGACAGGAGATTTAAGATAATAACAGCAAAACGCGCAGGTTTCTGCTTCGGTGTAAAGAGGGCTGTTGACCTCGCATTCGATGCTGCAAAAAACAATGAAGACGGTGTTTATACTTTTGGACCAATAATACATAATCCTCAGGTAATAGAAAAATTAAAGGAAAAAGGTGTTCAGCCTACAGAAGATATTGAAAATCCTGAAATAAAGACAATTATTATAAGGACTCATGGTATTCCAGAAGATATTTCACAGAGACTGAAAAAAAGCGAATTAAAAGTGGTAGATGCTACATGCCCTTTTGTAAAAAAGGCACAGCAATATGCTAAACTTCTTAAACAGGAAGGATATCAGGTAATTATAATAGGAGACAGAGGGCACCCAGAGGTCAAAGGGCTTATGAGTTATGCTGGGAAAGATGCAATAGTTATCAACAAAGAGGACATTATGCCACGCCTGAAGAGAAAAGTCGGGGTTATTGTTCAGACAACCCAACCGCTTGATATATTAAAAAGATTTGTATCAGAGGCAATAGGTCATGTAAAAGAACTAAAGGTTTTTAATACTATCTGTAATTCTACTGCATTGAGGCTCAAAGAAACAAAGGAGATGGCTCGCAAGGTAGATGTCATGATTGTGGTGGGCGGTAAAAACAGTGCAAATACTACACAACTTGCTCAGTTGTGTAACTCAATGTCTGTGCCTGTATATCATATAGAGACAGATTCAGAAATTGAGGAAAACTGGTTTTCCGATGCTCGCACAATTGGAATAACCGCCGGGGCTTCAACACCAGATTGGATTATAAATGATGTTGAAAAAAGAATTAGATATATAGGAGAGAGGGGATAGCATGGACATACAGCCAACAGAAACAACAAACGATATCGAAAGGCTTTATGTAGAAACCGTGCATAAAGTAGAAACTGGAGAGATATCCAAAGGAAAGGTAGTAGCTATAAAAGATGATGGGGTTATAGTTGATGTCGGCTACAAATCAGAAGGCGTAATACCTTTATCAGAATTTGGACATGATGAAATTGCCAATTTAAAAAAGGACGATGAAATCGAGGTAGTCGTTGAGCATATTAACGAAAGAGATGGCATTATTACTCTTTCGAGACAGAAGGCAGTAAGGATAAGGGCTTGGGAAAGAATTAATGATGCCTATAGCAATAACTCAACAATACAAGGAACTGTCAAAGACAAGGTAAAGGGTGGCTTTCTTGTCAGCATCTTTGGCATAAATGCATTTTTGCCCACCTCTCAGGCAGACATTAAGTCACCAGAAGAAGCAGACAGCTTATTAGGACAGATCGTGCCTTTAAAGATAGTAAACCTATCTCGTAAACCTATTCAACATATTTCTAATAATAACTATTCTAAGGGGGCATCTGTTGTTGTATCTAAAAAGGCTGTAATCGAGGAGATAAAAAAGATAAAAAGGGAGGAGACTTTAAAGGTCTTAAAAGATGGTGCAATACTGAAAGGTATTGTAAAAAATATCACAGATTATGGAGTATTTGTTGATATTGGCGGCATTGATGGTCTCCTTCACATCTCTGATATATCATGGAAGAGGGTAAATCATCCTTCTGAATTCTTTAATATCGGAGAAGAGAAAGAATTTATTGTACTGAAATATGACCCAAGCAATGATAAGGTAACCCTCGGTTATAAGCAGAAAAAGCCTAACCCATGGCTTACTGTAGAAGAAAAATACAAAGCAGGTATGCACATAAAGGGGACTGTTGTGAGCATAGCCGATTACGGTGCCTTTGTTGAGGTCGAGGAAGGCCTTGAAGGACTCATTCATGTATCCGAAATGAGCTGGGATCTCAAACCCAAACATCCTTCAAAGTATCTTTCGATTGGTGACGAAGTAGAGGCTGTAATTGTAAATGTTAATAGAGACAATAGAAAGTTATCTCTGAGTATTAAGCAGTTGCTGCCCAAACCTTGGGAACTCGTTGCTCAGCATTATAAGGTCGGACAGGTAATAACCGGAAAAGTAAAAACCATTACAGATTTTGGTGCATTCGTCAGACTACCGGAGGGTGTTGATGGCCTTATACATGTTTCTGATATTTCATGGACCAAACACATTAAACATCCATCAGAAGTCTTAAAAAAGGGACAAAAGGTAAGTGCTATTATCCTTAGCCTTGAACCAGAAAAAGAGAGGATGTCTCTTGGTTTGAAGCAATTATTACCTGATCCATGGCTTAATGAAATACCTTCGAAATATCAGCTCGGCAGAGAATTTAATGGAAAGATAATAAAAATTACAGACTTTGGCATATTTGTAGAACTCGAGAATGAAGTTGAAGGACTCGTCTTTTCATCAGAGATTGACAGGTCAAGGGAATATAAAGAGGGTGATGAGATAAGGGTGAAGATAATAAAACTTAATACAGAGGAAAGAAAGATAGGTCTTAGTATGAAGAATATAAGGAAAGAGCAGATATAAAAATGAAACCAAAAAAGATATGTATTTCGATAACATTACTTTTTATCTTTATCTTTGCTTTAAGCCTTATTTTTACGCTCTTTCAGAAAGATATCTCCCTGAAAGACAAAATAGCACTGGTAAGGGTTGAAGGTCCTATAATCAAGTCAAAAGATATTACTGATGAAATCAAAGAATATGAAAAAGATAAATCCATAAAGGCTATAGTATTGAGGGTTGATAGCCCTGGTGGAGGGGTTGCGCCTTCTCAGGAGATATACGAGTCTATAAAAAAAGCTGCATCCAAAAAACCTGTGGTGGTCTCTATGGGGGCAATTGCTGCATCCGGTGGATATTACATATCTGCACCTGCCAATAAGATTGTCGCAAATCCTGGTACATTGACAGGCTCTATAGGCGTAATAATGGAGATACCAAACATTAAAGGGCTCATGGACAAGATCGGAGTTAAGACTCAGATAATAAAGAGCGGAAAACATAAAGATATGGCTTCTTTCTTCAGAGATATGGAAAAAGAAGAAAGGGAAATCTTACAAGGTGTAATGGATGATGTCCATGAACAATTCATAAAGGCTGTTGCAGAGGGTAGAAAAATGTCTATCGAAGATGTCAGAAAAATTGCTGATGGAAGGGTTTTTTCAGGTAGACAGGCACTGAAGGAGGGGCTTGTTGACGAACTTGGTGGATTGGAGTATTCTATTGATATTGCAGCAAAAATGGCTGGCATCAAAGGAGAACCAGATATTGTTATAAAAAAGGAGAGGCGTACAATTATAGATCTCCTGAAAGGAAGTGTGCCGGAAGAGGTATTAAAAATTATGCCAAGCGCAGAACTGAAATATATGTACATACCATAAAGGGAGGCTTTTTATGACAAAATCTGTTTTAATAGAAAAAGTTGCAGAAAGGTTAGAGGGACTTACAAAGAAACAGGTCGAGACAATTGTAGATTCGGTGTTTGAAGGAATGAAAGAAGCCCTTGCGAGAGGAGAAAAAATCGAAATCAGGGGCTTTGGAAATTTTAGGGTTAAACATAGAGATGCAAAATTGGCAAGAAACCCCAAGACCGGGACAAAGGTTGAAGTCCCAGCCAAAAGGGTACTTAGATTCAGAATAGGCAAACCTTTCCATGATGCCCTCAACAAAAAATAACCGTACAGCATATGGGCGCAGGGCAATAGAAAGAAAATCCGAATACGATATTGCTTTTTTGACTATTGCCAATTTGCTGTAATTTACTGTCTGAATTAATGAAACGAAGGGAGTTTTTAAAGTGGGTAATAAAGACCTTTTTTACTCTAACGGCAGCTATTATGCTGTCTTTTATCATTTATTTATATCCCTCAAAAACAAAAGAGAAAAGACAAAAATTCTTCTATATCATTGACGAAGACGACCTGCCCAAAAGGGGTGTAAAAAAGATAGATTTTAAATACATCGAAGACAGAAGCGAAAGAGAATTAACTACCAGAATATTTTTATGTGCTACAGACAGCAAATTAACGGCATTTTCATCTATATGCACCCATCTGGGATGCTTGATAAACTGGGATAATAATAGAAAAGAATTCTTGTGTCCGTGTCACGGCGGAAGATTTGATATAAATGGCAGGGTTATCTCGGGTCCCCCTCCAAAACCCCTGAGACAATTGCCGATACAGATCAAAGAAGGCAAGGTTTATATAGGTATCATAGTTTAGTTATATGGGCAAGGTTCTAAACTGGTTAGATAGCAGATTCAGGATAAAGGAGCCACATAAAAAGTTCCTGCAAAGACCTGTACCTCAAAATCTTAATTACTCTTATTGTCTCGGTGGTATGGCATTCACCTATTTTATTATTCTTGCTTTCACAGGCATGCTTCTTTCTATATATTACATACCCTCTGAAAAAGAGGCATTTAAGAGTATTGTTACCATCACAAATGAGGTTACCCTCGGCTGGCTCGTAAGGAGCCTTCACAAGTGGTCTGCAAATCTCTTCATCATATTCATATTCCTTCATACTGTTAGGGTCTTCGTATCAAGGGCATACAGACCTCCGCGGGAATTAAATTGGATGGCTGGTGTTTTTGGTTTTGTTATAGCAATGGCATCAGGATTTACCGGCTATCTGCTGCCATGGGACCAGAAGGCTTACTGGGCAACAGAGGTTGGCACATCAATGTTCGGAACTATCCCTTTCATTGGAAAATATCTTATATATGCAGTAAGAGGAGGTCCTGATATAAATGGAATCACCCTCATAAGATTCTACAGTCTTCATGTGATTTACCTGCCGGTATCAATGGTATTAATACTTTGGGCACACTTCCACATGGTAAAGAGACAGGGAATCTCCTCAGGACTTTAGTCAGATTAAAATTTCTATTTACACTTTTTCGAGTCTTCCTGACCCTTATGACGAACTGCTCATGTTGGAATGCCTAATCTCGGCAATACAATCCATTGCAAGATAACCCAGACTAAAACGATGCCTATGCCTAAGAGAATATCGGTCACTATTTTTTGTCTTTACTTTCTGATGTCTTGGTCTTAATTTGTTCGTAATCAACAAACTCTACAATAGCCATTTGAGCCCTATCATTTACTCTCTGGCGGGTCTTGATTATCCTCAGATAGCCACCATTTCTGTCTAAGAATCTTGGTGCTATCTCCGAAAACAGTTTTGCTACAATCGTCCTGTTGGGGATATATGACATTACAAGCCTTTTTGAATGCAGGTCACCTCTTTTACCGAAAGTAACCAGTCTTTCTGTTATCCCTTTGATAGCCTTTGCCTTTGCAACGGTAGTCTCTATCCTCTGATGTTCCAATAAAGAAGATACAAGCCCACGAAGCAATGCCTTTCTCTGATTTGCTGTTCTATCAAAATGCCTTCCTGCTACGCGGTGACGCATTTTATCCCTCCTGTAATATAAAAAAGACTTTTTTCTTAATTTTTAAGCTCTTCTAAATCTATCTTCATGCCAAAATGTAATCCCATGGCATTAATAACATTCCTTATTTCATCAAGAGATTTACGACCAAAGTTCTTTGTCCTCATCATCTCATGCTCTGTCTTCTGGACTAAATCAGCTATGGTCTTTATGTTTGCATTTTTTAAGCAATTATAAGCCCTTACAGACAATTCAAGCTCGTCAATACTCTTTAACAGATTTTCTTTTAGAGATGGACTCAGCTCAACTGACTTTACAGATGATGTGTTTGCCATCTCTAATTCAGGTTGTTCCTCCTCTGAAAAAAATAGCATATCAAGGTGGTCAACCAGAATGGATGCAGCTTCGCTTACTGCCTTCTTTGGCGTAATGCTTCCGTCTGTCCAGACCTCCATAATGAGTTTGTCATAATCTGTTGCCTTTCCAACCCTTGTCTTTTCAACATGGAAATTCACCCTTGTTATAGGACTAAAGATAGAATCCATGGGTATAATATCAATGGGAAGGTCTTCCTCCTTATTGGATTCTGCTGGCACATAGCCTCTACCCTTCCTGACATACATCTCCATTTCAAAAGAGGACCCGTCACCGACCCTTGCTATATAATGGTCTTTATTAATAATCTGCACGGTAGAATCGGTTTCGATATCGGCTCCTGTTACATCCTTAGGTCCTTTTACCTTAACATGAAGCGTCTTCCTGCCATCTTCGTACATCTTTATTCTCAGCTTTTTCACATTCAGCAAGATATCCACCACATCCTCTTTTACGCCCTTAATCTGAGAAAACTCATGCAAAACACCAGGAATCCTTATCCCTGTAACAGCAGCCCCTTCTAATGAAGATAGCAGAATCCTTCTCAGTGAATTACCTATCGTAATACCAAATCCACGTTCTAAAGGCTCTACAACCAATTTACCGTAAAAATCTGTTAGTGTTTCTTCATCAAAGCTAATCCTTTTGGGTAACTGAAAGCCCTTTTTAGCTATATTCATTTAAGGCCTCCTATGCCTTTATCTATAAATTTTTATTTAGAATAGAATTCAACTATAAGCTGTTCCTGTATTGGAATCTGGATCTCTTCCCTTGTTGGGATCCTAACAAACTTTCCTTTCATATTCTGGACATCTACTTCCATCCACTCCGGAAATCCCCTATGTTCTGCAATCGAGAGGCTTTCGGTTATTACAGGTAAATCCCTGCTACCCTCCCTAACCTCAACAATATCTCCGGGCTTTAATAAATAGGATGGTATATCAACCCGTCTCCCATTAACAAGAAAATGCCCGTGCTTTACAAGCTGTCTTGCCTCTCTTCTATTTACCGCAAAACCCAATCTATAAACAACATTATCAAGCCTTCTTTCCAGAAGCTGAAGCAAGATTTCACCTGTTATACCCTTTATTCTTGATGCCTCTTTAAAATAAATCCTGAACTGTCTTTCCATTATTCCGTACATCCTTCTGACCTTTTGCTTTTCTCTTAATTGAAGTCCATAATCAGAAAGTTTTCCCTTATTCTGTCCATGCTGTCCTGGTGCATATTTTTTTCTTTCTACTGCGCATTTCTCAGTAAAACACCTTGTGCCTTTTAAAAAAAGCTTATCGCCTTCTCTCCTGCAAAGCCTGCATAATGGTCCTTTATATCTTGCCATTTATACTCTCCTCCTTTTAGGGGGCTTGCAACCATTATGAGGAACAGGGGTAATATCCTTAATCATGGTTATTTCTAATCCTGCAGCCTGAAGGGCTCGTATTGCTGTCTCCCTTCCTGAGCCCGGTCCTTTAACATAAACATCCACATGTCTCAGACCCATCTCCATCGCCTTTTTTGCTGCTGTTTCAGAAGCCATTTGAGCAGCAAATGGAGTTCCCTTTTTTGATCCCTTAAACCCGAGGCTTCCTGCGCTTGACCATGCAATAACATTTCCGTTAGGATCTGTTATAGATACAATAGTGTTATTAAATGTTGTATGTATATGGGCTGCGCCTACAGGTATATTTTTCTTTATCTTTTTTGTTCTCTTTTTTTGCCCCATAGATATCTTTCCTCCTTATTACTTTTTCTTGATTACGAGTTTTCTCGGGCCCTTACGCGTCCTCGCATTTGTCCTTGTCCTCTGTCCATGCACCGGTAGATGCAACTTGTGTCTCAATCCCCTGTAGCACCCGATCTCCATAAGTCTCTTTATATTTAAAGATATTTCCCTTCTGAGATCTCCTTCGACCTTGTAATCCCTTTCTATGATATTTCTTATCTTTACAATATCTTCATCAGTTAGGTCCTTTACCCTCGTATCTGGATTAACATTTGTAGAATGCAATATCTTTTTTGATAGAGACCTACCTATTCCAAATATCCGTGTGAGTCCTATTTCTACCCTTTCATTCTTTGGCAGATCCACGCCTGCTATTCTTGCCATAAAAAACTCCTTTACCTGTGAATTTGAAATTATTATATATTATCCCTGTCTCTGTTTATGTCTCGGATTTTCACAGAGAACCCTGATAACGCCTTTTCTCTTTACAATCTTACATTTAGAGCATATTTGCTTAACAGAAGGTCTTACCTTCATTTTGCCTACCTCCTCTAAAAACACTATTTAAATCTATATGTTATACGACCTTTTGTAAGGTCATAAGGGGAAAGCTCAACAGTGACCTTATCCCCTGGCAATATCTTTATAAAATGCATTCTCATCTTGCCTGATATGTAGGCAAGAATGACCTGCCCGTTTTCGAGCTGAACCTTAAACATCGCATTGGGCAGGGCATCAATAACCGTTCCTTGAACTTCAATATGTTCTTCTTTAGGCATAAAAATTTTAAACTAAATTATATCCTTCTGCTTAAAGTTTAGTCAAGATTTCGGCACCATTTTTTGTTATCGCTATTGTATGCTCAAAGTGAGCCGATAATTTACCGTCTGCTGTAACAGCCGTCCAACCATCTTCTAATATCCTGACATCAGGGGTGCCTTCATTAACCATAGGCTCTATCGCCAGTGTCATGCCCTCTTTCAATCTTGGTCCCTGACCAGGTTTTCCAAAGTTTGGTACCTGAGGTTCTTCATGCAGGGAGCGACCTATGCCGTGCCCCACAAATGCCCTTACAACAGAAAAACCATTAGATTCTACATGATTCTGAATAGCAAATGAAATATCTGAAATCCTATTTCCCACCACCGCCTTACCAATTCCGATGTATAGAGACTCTTCCGTTATCCTTATCAAATCTGCGGCACGAGTGCTGATGTTTCCAACAGGAATAGTTAACGCACCATCCCCATAAAAACCGTCAAGCAGTACCCCCATATCAATACTAACAATATCACCTTCCTTCAATATATTTTTAGGAGATGGTATCCCGTGAACCACCTGATCATTTATGGATATGCAAACACTCGATGGATACCCCCTATAGCCTTTAAAGGCAGGTATAGCATTTCTCCTTCTTATTTGTTCATCTACATAAGACTCTATATCAAAACTCGATATTCCAGGTCTTATGATTTGCTTGAGACTGTCCAAAACTTCAGCCACTATGCGGCATGATGCCTTTATCTTTTTTATCTCATTCGCGCTTTTAATTATTATCATGTTACCCATTATCTGTTATTCGCTATTCGCTAAACACGATTAACAAGCAACGAGTAACGAACAACAATCAGCCCCTTCTGCCCCTTAATCTGCCCTTTTTGAGAAAACCTTCATATGACCTTGTTATTAAATGAGACTCGATCTGTGAAACCGTGTCAAGGGCAACTCCGACCGCTATCAAGAGGGAAGTACCACCAAAATAAAAAGGCACATTAAATCTCTTTATCAATATCTCTGGTATAACACATACTACGGCGAGATATAATGCCCCGACGAATGTCAATCTTGTAAGAACCCTGTATATATACTCAGAGGTCTTCTGCCCAGGTCTAATGCCGGGAATAAACCCTCCATGCTTCTGGAGATTCTCAGAAATATCAACTGGATTAAATATTACAGCAGTATAAAAGTAGCTGAAAAAGAATATAAGACCAACATAAAGGATAGTATAAATAACCGTCCCGGGAGAAAGCTGTTTTGCGATACCTTGAATCCATGGTATTGCAATGAAGCCTGCGATAGTTGCTGGAAACATTATTATTGAAGATGCAAAAATAGGAGGTATAACACCAGATGTATTTATCTTTAATGGCAGGTGGGTTGTCTGTCCCCCAAATACCTTTCTCCCCACAACCCTTCTTGCATACTGAACCGGTATCTTTCTCTGACCCCTTTCTATATATATTATGCCGCCAACTACTGCAACCATCATCGCTATTAAGAAAAGCACAAAAAATATAGAAAGTTCGCCTGCCCTCACAAGATTATAGGTATTAAAAATTGCTCGTGGGAATCTTGCAACTATTCCAGCAAATATTATTAGAGAAATTCCATTTCCTATACCCCTCTCGGTTATCTGCTCTCCAAGCCACATCAAAAAGGCGGTTCCTGATGTAAGTGTAATCATAGTAAGGAGTCTGAACCCCCATCCAGGATTCTGAATAAACTCACCACCAGACATGCCTTCCAGTCCTATTGCTATACCCAAAGACTGTATGCCTGCTATTACAACTGTAGCGTATCTTGTATAACGAGTTATTTTTTTTCTTCCAGCCTCTCCTTCCTTCGCTATCCTGCCGAGGGCTGGGATAACAACGGTCAACAGCTGAAATATAATGGATGCGCTTATATACGGCATTATGCCTAATGCAAAAATAGTCATTTGAGAGAGTGCGCCACCTGAAAACATATCAAAAAACCCCATGAGGGCTCCACCTCTGTCTATAAGGAACTTGCTGAGTGCAGCCCCATCAATTCCGGGAGTTGGTATGTGGGCACCAATTCTGTAGACAGCAAGCAGACTCAATGTAAAAAGCACTCTGTTTTTGAGTTCGGGAATTTTGAATATGTTGCGGATAGTTTGTACAAGTCTCATTCTATGTATTTGTTATCCTTATTGTAATCTCTCAATCTATAATCTCGGCACTTCCGCCAGCTGCCTTTATCTTCGAAATCGCGGAAGCGCTAAATGCATGAGCCTTGACAGTCAATCGCCTTTCTATATTTCCTGCACCTAAGATTTTAACACCGCTCTTTATATCCTTTATTACTTTGTTTTTCAAAAGCACATCCGGGGTTATTATATCTACACCTGTTACTTTTGAGAGATCTTTCAGGTTTAAAATTGCATACTCCTTTTTAAATGGACTGTTCTTAAAGCCCCTTTTAGGCAATCTCCTCTGCAACGGTGTCTGACCACCCTCAAAGCCGGGACCCTTTGAACCACCAGAACGTGCCTTTTGCCCCTTATGACCCTTTGTGGATGTCTTGCCATGTCCTGAGCCTAACCCTCTACCTACTCTTTTGGCTCTTCTTTTACTGCCCTCTGCTGGAGTTAAGTTATAAATCTTCATAGCTACTCGCTGAAACCTCCTAATTTGGCTTAGAAATTAGTCGCCAACTATTCGTTTGTATCTTCAATTGCCTGTTCGTCTTCACCCCTACCCCTGATCTTCGAAACCGTCTCGGGGTTCTTTAACTTGGAGAGCCCATCTAAGGTTGCCTTGACTGTATTGAACGGATTGTGACTTCCAAGAGATTTGGCAACTATATCCTGCACCCCTGCCACCTCAAATACTGCCCTGACAGCACCTCCTGCAATCAACCCTGTCCCCTTTTTTGCAGGATTCATTACTACCTTATTAGCACCGTATTGACCGATAATCCTGTGAGGTATTGTGGTACCTTTTATATGAAATCTCTGAAGTCTTTTCTTTGCCTGCTCCAATGCCTTTCTTATAGCCTCTGGCACCTCTGTCGCCTTGCCCTTACCTACGCCTACAATTCCATTCTCATCTCCAACAACTACGAGTGCACTAAAAGAAAACCTTCTTCCACCCTTAACAACTTTTGCAACCCTATTTATGTAAACAACCTTATCCTTTAGATTAAGTCCTTCAGGGTTGATTCTCTCCGTCTTCACTATACCTCCTCATCTGAATTTAAGATTTAAGATTTATGATCTTCTGGCATTCGAATTCTAAAACCCGAATCATAAATCTAAAATTCTAATCCTACTTCTCTTGCCGCATCGGCAAGTGCCTTTATGCATCCGTGATACTTATAGCCAGATCTATCAAAGGCTACCTTTTTTATTCCCGCCTTTAATGCCCTTGTTGCTAATAGGCTACCAACCCTCTTAGCCATTTCAACGTTTGCCTTATTACCTTTTATGTCTTTAAATTCCTTATCGAGCGTTGATGCAGATACAAGTGTATTCCCTTTTGTATCATCTATAATCTGTGCATATATGTGATTAAGGCTTCTATAAACGCTAATTCTCGGTCTTTCTGCGGTTCCAAAAACCCTTTTTCTAATCCTTGTATGTCTTGTCTGTCTTAATATCTCCTTAGTTTTCACTAAATCCCTCCAGTCGCAGCATATATCTGTGAGCTGATCACTATTTTTTACCCGTCTTTCCTGGCTTCAATTTCAGCCTTTGACCGGCGTATCTTATACCCTTCCCTTTGTAGGCATCAGGCATCCTCAATTTTCTTATATTTGCAGCAATCTGACCTAAAAGTTGCTTATCTATACCGCTGAGGGTAATAGTGGTCTGCTTTTCATCAACCTTTGCAGAAACACCAGCTGGCAGTTCAAATTCAACAGGGTGCGAGTATCCAAGTGTAAAGGTCAGTTTATTGCCTTTTGTCTGAGCCCTATACCCTATTCCGCTTATTTCTAAAACCCTTTCATATCCAGATGATACCCCTGTAACCATATTTGCTATCAAGCTTCGCGTAAGACCATGAAGCGCCCTGTTAAACTTGGTATCGGATGCCCTCTCCACCAGCAGTTTGTCATCCTTTACAGATATGGTTATGCCCTCGGGCATAGTATAATTTAATTCACCCTTTGGTCCCTTTATGATAACCACTCCATCCTTTTGCACCACATTAACACCTTTTGGAATATCTATTGGCTTTTTGCCTATTCTGGACATCTATCTCTCCTTACCATATATAACACAATACTTCGCCACCCACTCCCTGATGGCGACACTCTTTATCACTTAATACACCATTTGGCGTTGTAAGTATAGCTACTCCAACTCCGCCCATAACCCTCGGTATTTTATCCTTACCAACATAGACCCGCCTGCCGGGCTTACTAATCCTCTTTAGTCCTGATATTACAGGCTCATTTTCTTGTGTATATTTCATGGTTATTCTTAATATTCCCTGCTTTTTGTCCTTAATAATCTTATAAGACTTGATAAATCCTTCTTCTTTTAGTATCTTGGCTATTTCTACCTTTATCTTTGAAGCAGGGATATCAACCTTCTCGCCCTTTATAAGAATTGCATTCCTAATTCTTGTCAGCATGTCTGCAATCGGATCGGTCAACATTTCAACACCTCTACCAGCTTGATTTTGTTACACCGGGGATTTGCCCCTGCAGTGCAAGTGTCCTGAAACATATTCTGCATATTCCGAACTTTCTCATGTATGCCCTCGGTCTGCCACATAAATTGCATCTATTGTGAGCCCTCACCTTAAATTTCGGCGTCCTCTTAGCCTTCTCAATCATGCATATCTTTGCCACAAAAGTCCTCCTTACCTTCTAAATGGAATTCCCAATTCTCTCAGCAATGCCTTACATTCATTGTCAGTCTTAGCTGTAGTGCACAATGTAATGTCCAGTCCATGCACCATCTCAACCTTGTCGTAATCTATCTCAGGGAATATATATTGCTCTTTGAGTCCAAAAGAATAGTTACCCCTACCATCAAATGACCTTGATGAAAGACCTCTGAAATCCCTGATCCTTGGCAATGCTACGCTAATTAATCTATCTAAGAATTCAAACATCCTTACGCCACGCAGGGTTACCTTGCAGCCCAAAGGGACACCTTTTTTCAGCTTGAAACCTGCTATAGCCTTTTTTGACTTTGTAATGATTGGTTTTTGCCCTGTAATTGCAGCAAGCTCCCTCTCAGCGGCATCAAGAAGCTTTATATTCTGTGTTGCCTCTCCAAGGGTTACATGAACAATTATCTTCTGTAGCTTCGGAACCTGCATGATATTTTTATAAGAGAATTCTTTCATCATTGAAGGCACAACTTCCTTCTTATATTTTTCTAACAATCGAGCTGTCATTACTAATCTATAACCTCCTTGCACTTCTTGCATGTCCTGAGCTTTTTGCCGCCTTCCAGCTCAGTAGAGCCAATCCTCGTTGGCTTACTGCATTTTGGACAAACCAACATAACATTGGAGATATGAATTGGTGCTTCCCTTTCTATTATCCCACCACGTTCATATCTCTTGCTGGGCTTCGTATGTCTCTTTATTTTATTTATACCTTCAATAATAATGCCCTCTTTTGTAGGTACCACAGACAATACCCTTCCGCTCTTTCCTTTATATTTTCCAGATAACACCAACGCAGTGTCTCCTTTTTTTATCCTTAAACCCACCTTATCCTCCACTAAAAATTATTAACCATTACAGCACTTCTGGTGCAAGGGATATTATCTTCATAAACTCTCTCCATCTCAACTCCCTCGCTACAGGACCAAATATTCTCGTGCCTATTGGCTCTAATTGATTATTTATAAGTACTACTGCATTCTGATCAAATCTTATGTAAGTCCCATCAGGTCTTCTCGTCTCTTTCTTTGTCCTCACAACAACAGCCTTTGCTACTGCTCCCTTCTTTACATTGCCCTCTGGTGTTGCCTCTTTAATGCTGACAACAATGATATCTCCAATCCTTGCATATCTCCTGTTAGAACCACCGAGCACCCTTATGCACTGGACCTTCTTGGCTCCAGAATTGTCTGCTACTTCAAGAATGCTTCTCGGCTGTATCATTTCTATATACCCTCGCCTTCTATAATTTTAATTACCTGCCACTTCTTCTCTTTACTGATAGGTCTGCTCTCTATTATCTCTACCATATCCCCTATCTTGCATCTGTTTTCAGGGTCATGGGCCTTAAACTTTGTAATCTTTCTTATTGTTTTCCCATATAATGGATGTCTTACAGTCCTCGAGACCGCAACAACAACTGTCTTATCCATTTTATTACTAATCACTTTACCTACATAAAGCTTTTTAGGCATTTCTAACCCCTTTTTCTTTTTCTGTAATTGCAGTCAACACCCTTGCAATATCTTTGCGGACTGCACGGACCCTCATGTTATTCGTCAACTCTCCTTTTGAGAGCTGAAACCTCAAATTAAATAGTTCCCTCCTCAAATCCATTTCCTTCTGCTTCAATTCAGATAGAGATAAGGCCATAAATTCCGAGAATTTCATTATTATAGTGCCTCCTCTCTCTTTACAAATTTTGTGGCAACTGGCAGCTTCTGAGAAGCGAGCCTGAATGCCTCCTTAGCAACATCTTCAGCAACACCCGAGACCTCATATAATATCCTGCCTGGCTTAACTACCGCCACCCAGAACTCTGGATTACCCTTTCCCTTTCCCATTCTGGTTTCGGCAGGCTTCCGTGTAATGGGTTTGTCAGGAAATATCCTTATCCAAAGCTTGCATCCCTTCTTTGCCTGTCTCGTTATTGCAACCCTTGCTGCCTCTATCTGACGGCTCGTAATCCATCCTGGCTCTGTAGCCTTCAGTCCAAATTCACCAAAGGCAACCTCAGAGCCTCTGTAAGCCTTGCCATTCATTCTACCCTTCATTGTCTTTCTGAACTTTACCTTTTTAGGTGCTAACATTCTACTCTCCTGTTAATGAGGTTTCGGCATGCTCCGGAAGTATATCTCCATGATAAATCCAGACCTTTATGCCTATTTTTCCGTAAGTTGTTTTGGCTTCAGCAAAACCATAATCAACATCTGCCCTGAAAGTGCTTAGCGGCACCCTGCCCTCCCTATACCACTCTGACCTCGCTATTTCAGCACCAGCAAGCCTCCCAGAACACTGAACCTTTATGCCCTGAGCCCCAAATCTTAAAGCAGACGAAACAGCCCTTTTCATTGCCCTCCTGAAAGCCACCCTTTTGCCTATCTGTAGAGCTATATTTTCTGCTACTAACTGGGCATCAACCTCAGGCTTTCTAACTTCCTTTATATCTATAGAAACCTGTTTCTTAGAAAAATCCTCAATATCTTTTTTAAGCTTCTCCACCTCTGCCCCTTTCTTGCCAATTATTATTCCTGGCCTGGCAGCATGGATACTTATCTTAATCTTATTATTACCCTGCCTTTCTATTTCCACCTTTGAGATCCCTGCATGAGACAGCTTATCCTTAATCATTTTACGGATATTTATATCTTCAAGCAGATAATCTGCATATCCCCTTTTCTGAAACCATTTTGATTCCCATGTCCTTATAATGCCAACCCTGTTTCCGATTGGATTTGTCTTCTGGCCCAAATCAATGCCTCCTTTTATTCCTCTGATAAAATAATAGTTATATGCGATGTCCTTTTTTTGATGATATTAGCCCTACCCATTGCTCGAGGCTCCATTCGCTTCATAACAGGACCCTGGTCTACATAAGCACCTTTTATTCTTAACCTGTCTATATCTATATTTTCGCCTTTTTGTTCTGCATTTGCTATTGCTGATTTTAGAAGCTTCTCTATATTTCGAGCAGCCCTGTAAGGCATATACCTTAGTAATATAAGGGCATCAGAGGCCATCTTGCCCCTGATAATATCAATAACCCTTCTTGCCTTTCTTGGAGTAATCCTTGCGTATCTCAATATTGCCTTTGCTTCCATATATTAACCCTTCACCGATGTTGTTTTCTCAGAACCAGCATGGCCCTTAAATGTCCTTGTAGGTGCAAATTCGCCCAACTTGTGACCCACCATGTTTTCTGTAATATATACAGGAATAAATTTCCTTCCATTGTGAACAGCAAATGTGAAACCTATAAATTCTGGCACTATTGTAGACCGCCTTGACCATGTCTTGATCATCTTCTTCTCTCCTGATGAAATCATAGCCTCTACTTTTTTCATTAATTTCGGCTCTACATAAGGGCCTTTTTTTAAGGATCTCGGCACATCTACCTCCGTTGTTAATTACTTACTCTTTATTTCCTCTTTTTTATAATAAACTTGTTTGTCCTCTTATTATGCCTCGTCTTTACACCTTCTGGCTTACCCCAAGGTGAGCATGCAGGTCTTCCGCCTGATGACTTTCCCTCGCCACCTCCCAATGGATGATCAATTGGATTCATGGCAACACCCCTAACAATAGGCCTCCTTCCAAGATATCTCTTTCTTCCAGCCTTACCATAAGATATATTTTCGTGCTCAAGATTGCCCACCTGCCCAATAGTTGCCATGCAATCTGTTTGAATCAGCCTTACCTCTCCTGAAGGCATTTTTATCTGTGCATACTTTTCTTCTTTAGCCACAATCTGTGCAGAAGCTCCAGCTGTCCTTACAAGTTTACCACCCTGTCCCGGTCTCAACTCAATATTATGTATCATTGTACCAAGAGGTATTTCTCTAATGGGAAGTGCATTACCTGTCTTTATTTCTGCCCCTGAGCCAGACATCACTGTATCGCCAACAGCAAGGCCTGCTGGGGCTATGATATATCTATATTCGCCGTCCATATACTTTAAAAGGGCTATCCTTGAAGACCTGTTTGGGTCATACTCTATTTCCTTAACCCTTGCAGGGATGCCGATTTTGTCCCTCTTGAAATCGATTAATCTGTAAAGACGCCTATTTCCGCCGCCTCTGTGCCATACAGTCACCTGTCCTGAATTGTTCCTGCCCCCTGATTTCTTAAGAGGCACCGTCAAAGCCCTGTACGGGGTATCAGAGGTTATTTCACTATAGTCTGATGAGCTCTGGAATCTCCTCCCCGGTGATGTAGGTTTATATTTTCTTATCCCCATTTTTTAGATACCTCTCTCTTTTTATGTTATACCCCTTCTATAAAGCTAAGCTTTTCGCCTTTTTTCAATGTTATTATTGCCTTTTTTCTTCGGGGCGTTCTGCCTACTGACCTTCCAAACCTTTTGAGCTTTCCCCTTTCGTTTATTGTAGCTACCTTATCTACCTTAACCTTGAATATCTCCTCAAAGGCCTTTTTAATCTCGTGTTTATTGGAATCAACACCCACCTCTATGAGGATCTTGTTTTCCTTTTCGTGCATGTCCATCCCTTTTTCTGTAAAAAGTGGCCTTTTAATTACATCATAAATAATCCTCATGCATCACTCCTTAATCCAGCTTGAATCTGTAAAATAGAGTCTTCTGTAAATAATAGATTATCATAAACTGCAACATGGTATGGATTCAGTTCAGATGCCCTTAAAACTCCTACAAGTGGCAAATTCCTTGCAGAGAGTAAGACATTTTCATCCTTATCCGGCAACACTATTAATACCTTCTTTCCTTCCAATCCTAAATTTCTCAGAATACCAACCATCTCTTTTGTATTAGGCTTGTCCATTTTTATAGAATCAACAACCATTATTTCATTGTCAGATAACTTCATCGTAAGTGCCTTATATAAGGCAACCTTCTTCATATTTTTAGGAATATCTATAGAATAATCTCTCGGCTGAGGCCCAAACACTGTACCGCCTCCCCTCCATATTGGAGATCGTATGCTTCCATGTCTTGCCCTACCCGTCTTTTTCTGTTTCCATGGTTTCTTACCGCCTCCACTCACCAATCCCCTTGTTTTTGTTGCATGTGTTCCCTGTCTCTGGTTCGCAAGGTAGCCCACAACAGCGGTATGCACCACAGCCTCGGACGCAGGATTATTAAATACAACATCTGAAAGACCGATTTTCCGTTTTACATTGTTATTTATATCTTTAACCTCTATCTCAGGCATAAAGTCTCCTTATTTTTCACTCTTTTGTATCTTTACTATCGAATTCTTTGCACCAGGCACAGCCCCTTTTATAAGTATGAGATTCTGCTCAGGCATTACATCAACCACTTCGAGATTCTTAACGGTTACCCTTGCATTCCCCATATGTCCTGCCATCCTCATGCCCTTCCAAACCCTTGATGGAAATGAGCTCGCACCAATTGAGCCAGGAGCCCTGTTAAACATCGAACCATGACTATCCGGTCCCCCCTTAAATCCATGCCTCTTCATAACTCCCTGAAACCCTTTACCCTTTGATATGCCTGATATTGATACAATATCTCCTTTATTAAAGATTTCTGCCTTGATAAAGTCTCCAACCTTTAACCCACCCATGGGGAATTCCTTTAATATCCTGTAATGGGGGGTGCCTGCCTTTTTGAAAATTCCCGATATTGGTTTCGGCATCTTATTCTCTTTCTTTACCTCTATAAAACCAACCTTAACTGCTTCGTAACCATCCTTTTCCGGCGTCTTGACCTGAACTACCTGGCATGGTCCTGCCTCTATTACAGTAACAGGTACAAGTCTGCCATCTTCCGTAAATATCTGTGTCATTCCAAGCTTTTTGCCAAGAATACATGTCATAGCTTTATCTCCACATCAACCCCTGATGCAAGTTCGAGTTTCATTAATGCCTCTACAGTATCCGGGGTCGGATCATATATATCAATAAGCCTCTTATGTGTTCTGATCTCAAACTGCTCCCTCGACTTTTTATCCACATGAGGGGATCTCAGTATTGTAAATTTGCTTATCTTCGTCGGCAAGGGAATTGGACCTGCAATCCGTGCACCCGTCCTCTTTGCAGTATCCACTATCTCCCTTACAGAACGATCCAGCAGTCTATGATCGTATGCCTTTAGTTTTATTCTAATCTTTTGGTTCACCTTCTACTCCAACACCTCTGTAACTACGCCAGCGCCTACTGTCCTTCCGCCCTCTCTTATTGCAAACCTCAATTCCTTCTCCATAGCTATCGGCGCTACAAGTTCAACCGTTATGTTTACATTGTCCCCAGGCATCACCATCTCTACCCCCTCAGGTAGTTTCACTACCCCAGTCACATCAGTAGTCCTGAAGTAAAACTGTGGCCTGTAACCATTGAAAAATGGTGTGTGCCTTCCCCCCTCCTCCTTAGTCAATATATATACTGATGCCTTGAATTTTGTATGTGGTGTTATGCTGCCAGGCTTAGATAATACCATCCCCCTCTCTACATCCTCCTTGCCTATGCCCCTCAATAATACCCCTATGTTGTCTCCTGCCCTTCCCTCATCAAGTAACTTCCTGAACATCTCTATCCCAGTGGCTACAGTCTTGCGTGTCTCGGTAAATCCTACTATCTCTACCTCCTCCCCTACCTTCAATATCCCCCTCTCTACCCTTCCTGTCACCACTGTCCCACGCCCAGATATCGTAAATACATCCTCTATCGGCATCAAAAATGGCTTGTCTATTGGCCTCTCAGGTGTAGGTATGTAGCTGTCTACTGCATCCATTAGCTCAAGTATGCACTTGTATTCAGGTGCATTAACATCATTGCTGCTACTTTCCATTGCCCTTAATGCACTGCCCCTAACTATAGGTATGTCATTGCCAGGAAATCCATACTTGCTCAGTAACTCCCTTACCTCAAGCTCAACTAAATCAAGTAACTCAGCATCATCTACCATGTCCACCTTGTTCATAAATACTACTATGTATGGTACCCCTACCTGCCTCGCAAGCAGTATGTGCTCCCTCGTCTGAGGCATGGGACCATCAGCTGCACTTACTACAAGTATCGCCCCATCCATCTGTGCAGCACCAGTTATCATGTTCTTTACATAGTCCGCATGACCAGGACAATCTACATGCGCATAGTGTCTCTTGTCTGTCTCATACTCTACATGAGCAGTAGCTATCGTTATCCCCCTCGCCCTCTCCTCAGGCGCATTGTCTATCTGGTCATATGCCCTGTACTGCGCTAAACCCTTTATCGATAATACCTTGGTTATCGCTGCCGTCAATGTCGTCTTTCCATGATCTACATGCCCTATCGTCCCTACATTAACATGCGGCTTCACCCTCTCAAATTTTGCCTTGGCCATAACTCACCTCCATAAATCCTTTAATCATTAATGAATACAATCTATTAACCCTTTGCCTTTGCAACAATCGTTTCCATTATATTCTTCGGTACTTCTTCATAATGGGAAAACTGCATTGTATATGTCGCCCTTCCCTGAGTCTTTGACCTCAAGTCAGTTGCATATCCAAACATTTCTGACAATGGCACCATTGCCTTAATAGCCTGAGAATTGCCTCTCTTTTCCATTGACATAACCTTACCACGTCTTGAGTTAAGGTCGCCAATAACATCTCCCATATACTCTTCAGGTGTAACAACCTCTACACTCATAATTGGTTCAAGCAACACAAGATTTGCCTTTTTTGCACCTTCCTTAAAAGCCATTGAGCCAGCTATTTTGAAAGCCATTTCAGAGGAGTCAACCTCGTGATAAGAGCCATCAAAAAGTACTACCTTCACATCCACTACCGGATACCCTGCAAGTACGCCACCATCCATGGCTTCTCTTATTCCCTTTTCTACTGCTGGTATATATTCCTTCGGGATAATGCCCCCTACTATCTTATTTACAAACTCAAATCCCTTTCCTCTTTCGAGAGGTTCCATTTCGATCCATACATGCCCGTACTGTCCACGTCCACCAGATTGCCTTACAAACTTTCCCTCAACCTTTGACACTCCCTTTATTGTCTCTTTATAAGCAACCTGCGGCTTTCCAACATTTGCCCCAACCTTGAATTCCCTCGTAAGCCTATCAACAATTATCTCAAGATGAAGCTCTCCCATACCTGATATAATTGTTTGACCTGTCTCTTCATTAAAAGACACCCTGAAGGAGGGGTCTTCTTGTGCAAGTTTTCCCAGAGCCATTGACAGCTTTTCCTGGTCTGCCTTTGTTTTTGGTTCGATAGCAACCGAGATAACAGGCTCAGGAAACTCCATTGATTCTAAGATAACAGGATTATTCTCATCACAAAGTGTATCACCAGTCAGCGTATTCTTTAAACCGACCACTGCTGCTATATCTCCTGCCCTGACCTCTTTTATATCTTCCCTCTTATTGGCATGCATCTTAAGTAGCCTTCCAATCCTCTCCTTTACATCCTTTGTTGAGTTGTAAACATAAGAACCCGCACTCAATATTCCCGAATACACCCTTATAAATGTCAATTGCCCAACAAAAGGGTCTGTCATTATCTTAAATGCAAGGGCAGAAAATGGCTGCTCATCAGATGCAAGCCTCACAACCTCGCTACCATCCAATGGGTTTATCCCCTTTATGGGCGGGATATCGAGAGGGGAAGGCAAATAATCTACTATTGCATCAAGCAACAGCTGAACCCCTTTATTCTTAAATGCAGAGCCACATAATACAGGGGTGATTTTCATCTCGACAGTTCCCCTGCGCAATGCCGATTTAATTTCTTCCGGTGATATCTCCTGCCCGGACAGATATTTTTCCATTATTATTTCATCAATATCTGCAATCGCCTCTAACAATTTTTCTCTATACTCCTTAGCCTGAACAATAAGCTCTTCAGGGATATCTGCCTCCACATATTTAGCACCAAGGGTTTCATCATCAAAATAAAATGCCCTCATTGTCACAAGGTCTATAGACCCCCTGAATCTATCTTCTTTTCCTATCGGGATCTGCACCGCAACCGGATTTGCACCTAATTTCTCGACCATGCTTTCTACAGACATAAAAAAATCAGCACCCACCCTGTCCATTTTATTCATAAAAGCTATCCTCGGAACTCCGTACTTATTTGCCTGTCTCCAGACAGTCTCAGACTGGGGCTCAACTCCAGCAACGGCATCAAACACTGCAACAGCTCCGTCAAGAACCCTTAGTGAACGTTCAACCTCTATGGTAAAATCCACATGCCCTGGCGTATCAATTATGTTTATTCTGTAATCCTTCCACGAACATGTAGTAGCTGCAGAGGTTATGGTTATCCCCCTCTCCTGCTCCTGGGGCATCCAGTCCATAACAGCCGTTCCCTCATGGACCTCCCCTATTTTATAAGTAACACCGGTATAGTAGAGTATGCGCTCTGTCGTTGTTGTCTTACCAGCATCAATATGAGCCATGATACCTATATTTCTTGTCTTTTCTAATGGAAATCTTGACATCAGAAACCCTTCTCCTTACTACCACCTGTAATGTGCAAAAGCCCTGTTAGCCTCTGCCATCTTGTGAGTATCTTCTTTTTTCTTTATGGAACTTCCTGTATTGTTATATGCGTCGAGCAATTCTCCAGCGAGTCGCTCCTGCATTGTCTTTTCTTTGCGTTGTTTTGCATAACTGACAATCCATCTTATCGCAAGTGCTACACGCCTGTTTGGCTTAACTTCCATCGGGACCTGGTATGTTGCCCCCCCAACCCTTCTCGGTTTTACTTCAAGCAGGGGTTTCACATTCTCTAAGGCCGTTTTAAAGACCTTTAACGGGTCACTGCCTGTCTTTTCCTTGAGAATATCAAGGGCTCCATAAAATACCCTCTCAGCAGTAGACTTTTTCCCATCCTTTAAAATAACATTCACAAACCTGCTAACCAGCTTGCTATTGTATTTTGGATCAGGTAATATTTCTCTCTTTTCTGCTTCTCTTCTTCTTGCCATCTCTTATACTCCGTAATTATTTTGGCCTTTTGGCTCCATACTTAGATCTTCCCTGCCTTCTATTAGCAACACCAGCACAATCAAGAGCTCCCCTCAAGATATGATACCTGACACCCGGAAGATCTTTAACCCTTCCACCCCTGATTAACACAATGGAATGCTCCTGAAGATTGTGTCCTACACCTGGTATGTATGCGGTAACCTCCATACCATTTGTAAGCCTAACCCTTGCAACCTTTCTCAATGCTGAATTTGGCTTTTTAGGTGTGGTTGTATAAACCCTTACACATACACCCCTCTTTTGAGGACAACTCTTAAGTGCAGGGCTCTTAGTCTTCCTTTCAACTTTTTTACGTCCTTGCCTTACTAATTGTGCAATCGTTGGCACCTTTCCTCCAAAAAAACAAGATCATTAAAATTTCACTTTCAGGGAAAACCTGATAAGCTTACCAGAGAATTTTATTTTTGTCAAGCTTAGTGAAAAAACCCTTTAGCAAATAGTGAAGTAACAATATAACATAACTGCTAGTTTAAAATAAAGTATTTTTTACAACTTACATTTTTATTTGTGATATAATTAGACAGGTCATGAAAAGGATTTTTTTTCTTATATTAATTGCATTTACATTTATACCACCTTTAATAATTTTTGCAGGCAAAAAGGAGGAGACGGCAATGATAAAAAATATTCACTGGCTTGGGCACGACACATTCAAAATAACAGGAGAAAA
>FWWM01002430.1_pt1 | contig 25418 bp, 22 predicted proteins | sample 2228351 | NCBI WGS metagenome assembly FWWM01 (sample SAMEA103939774, study PRJEB20133) | metagenome
GCAGGCACGTGACGCGCGCGTGCGCTGGCGCCTTGTCGGGCCGGCTCTACGCGGCACGGGCGCCGAGGCCGGGCCCTTCCCGGCAGAGGCCAACGACTTTGATATGGCCCTGCTTCCAGGGCCGGTCTCTTGACAAACGGGCCATCTTGTGATAAACTGTCTATGGAAGGTGCAAGAAGGCTCTCTTTTTACAATCCTGGGAAGGAGGATGTCCATGGAAGCCGACCGTTACGACCTTGTGCTCGTTGCCGTCGTCAAGAGCCGCCAGGACCTGGAGCGGGCGGCGCAGGAGGGATGGTATCGCATCCCGATGGCCCACCTGCCCTCGCGGGCCGGTGCGGCCCGCTTTATCGCCTTTTACCTGCCGGCCGGGGCCTTTGGGCAGGAGGGCGGCGCGGTCCGTTACCTGGCCGCCATCCGCTCCTGGGAGGTCTGCCACCGCCGCGACCTGATTCCGGAGGAACCGGAGCACCCCCACGCCGATGCCCTCTACTACCGCCTGAACCTGGGGCCGCTGGAACGGCTGGCGCCGCCGATTCGCTGTGGCCGCTGGAAGCGGGTGGCCTTTATCCTGACCCATTGGGAGCGACTGCACCAGGCCGAGGAACTGCGCGACCTGCTGCACGGCTCGATCTGGCAGGAACGGTTGTGGAGCGCACTGCGCCAGGCCGGCATCCTGGAGTGATGCTCCTTGCCTGCCCGCACCGGCTGTAGTACAATCGGCCCCAGGCAGCCGGTGGACAGGGCCGGCCGGCCCGGAGAAGGCACTCTGCCGCTGAGGATGCCGGGGGAAGCACCCCTCCGCCTCCTTGGCGGGCTCGGCGGTAAAGAAGGAGCAAGACCATGCCAGCAGAACGGATTGCCCAATTTCAGCGCGAACGCGCCGAACTGAACGACCTGGTGATGCGCTACGCCGGCCTGACGACCCGGCGATTCTTTAGCCTGGACGGACAGGCCTACCGTGAGGGAGCCCTGCCCGGCAAGGTCAAGGAGTTGCTCGGCCTGGTGGCCTCGCTCGTCCTGCGCTGCGACGACTGCGTCACCTACCACCTGATTCGCTGCCACGAGGAGGGCGTGAGCGACGCCGAACTGGAGGAGGCCCTGGCGATCGGCCTGATTGTGGGCGGGACGATTGCCATCCCCCACCTGCGGCGGGCCTTTCGGACGTGGGCTGACCTGAAAGAGCAGGCCGGTTAGAGGGTTCCGAGGCAGCGAACCAGGCCGAGATGGCAGGGCGGGAGAACCGCCCGCAGGGAAGGGAGCAGATGGACCTATCGAAACGACCGCTGCTTCACACCATGCGCGAACTGCCCCCCTCGGAGCAGCCCCGTGAGCGGTTGCGCGACCTGGGGCCGGCCGCGCTCTCCGAGGCCGAACTCCTGGCCATCCTCCTGCGCACCGGCATCCGGGGGATGCCGGTGCTGGACCTGGCCCGGGACCTGCTGGTGCGCTATGGGGGCCTGGCCGGCCTGATGCGGGCCAGTTTCGGGCAACTCTGCCAGGAGCGGGGGTTGGGCCAGGCCAAGGCGGCCCAGGTCAAGGCCGCGCTGGAACTGGCCCGGCGGCTCCTTCTGAGCGCGCCGGAGGAGCGGCCCCAGGTGCGCTCGCCGGCCGATGTGGCCGCCCTGCTGATGGTCGAGATGGGCTACCTGGAACAGGAGCAGTTGCGCGTCCTCCTCCTGAACACGCGCCACCAGGTGACCCGCCAGGTTGTCGTCTACCAGGGAAATGTCAACGCCTCGCTGGTGCGGGTGGGCGAACTCTTTCGCGAGCCTGTCCGCGACAACGCCACCGCGGTCATCCTCTGCCACAACCACCCCTCCGGCTCGCCCGACCCCTCCCCGGAGGATGTGGCCCTGACGCGGGAGGCCGTCCGGGCCGGCCGGCTCCTGGATATCGAGGTCCTCGACCACCTCATCGTCGGCCGGGGCGGCTACACCTCGCTGCGGGAGCGGGGGTTGGGGTTCGAGGGGGCCTAGCCGTTTGCCAAACTGGGGGAATTGGGTATAATGTGATGCGCGTCGCAAACGAGTGCGCAAGGAGGAAACGGTATGGCCTACGAGAACCTGTTGCTCCAGATCGAGGACGGCCTGGCCGTCCTGACGATCAACCGCCCCAAGGTGCTCAACGCCCTCAGTTACGACACCATCGGCGAACTGATCGCGGCGTTGGGCGAGGTCGAGAAAAGCAGTGCCCGCGTCTTGATCCTCACCGGCGCCGGCCCGAGAGCGTTCGTGGCCGGCGCGGACATTAACGAACTGCGCGTCCTCAAGCCCCGCGAGGCCGAGGGGGTGATGCGTCGGGCGCAGGAGCTGCTCTTTGACCTGGAAAATTCCCGCCTAGTCGTCATTATGGCGATCAACGGCTACGCTCTGGGCGGGGGCTGCGAACTGGCGATGGCCGGCGACATCCGCGTGGCCTCGGACAATGCCCGCCTGGGCCAGCCCGAGGTCAACCTGGGCCTGATTCCGGGCTTTGGCGGCACCCAACGGTTGCCCCGCCTGGTGGGGACGGGCCAGGCGATGCGCCTGGTGCTGACCGGCGAGCACATCCCCGCCCTGGAGGCCCGCGAGATCGGCCTGGTAGAGGTGGTCGTCTGCCACAGGTGCGGCCAGCGCGTACCCGGCCGGCCCTGCCACGGGGCCGAGTGCGACTGCGCCGAGTGCGAGCACGAGCAGCACTGCGAACACTGCGGCCAGCCGGTGGACCTCTGCCCCGAGTGCGGCGAGCCGACCGGGATGTGCCGCTGCCAGAGCGAAGAGAGCGCGGCCCTGCGCGCCGCCCGCCAACTGGCCCAGACCATCCTGCAAAAGGGGCCGGTCGCCGTCGAGGTGGCCAAACGCTGCATCCGCGTGGGGGCCGAGACGACGATAGAAAAGGCCGGCGCTTTTGAGATGGCCCAGTTCGGCCTGATCTGCTCCACCGAGGACAAGGTCGAGGGCACCGGCGCGTTTCTGGAAAAGCGCCCCCCCGAGTTCAAGGGCCGTTAGGCCGGGAGGCACAGCGCCTGCCCCGGTGGAGGAAGGCATGCGTGAGTTTACCGACGGCACCGCCGCGATTGTGCGCGGGGCCCTGGACGCCGGTTGTGACTTTTTCGCCGGCTATCCGATTACCCCAGCCTCGGGCATCCTGGTGGGCATGCTCCGCGAACTGCCCAAGGTCGGCGGGGTAGCAGTGCAGGCCGAGGACGAGATCGCCTCGATGGGCCTTTGCATCGGGGCGGCCCTGGCCGGCCGCCGCGTCATGACCGCCACCTCCGGCCCCGGCATCAGCCTCTACAGCGAGAATATCGGCCTGGCCATTATGGCCGAGGTGCCCATGGTCATCGTCAACTGCCAGCGACTGGGGCCGGCCACCGGCGGCGCGACCACCGTCGCCCAGGGCGACGTGCAGTTCGTCCGCTGGGGCACCTCCGGGGGCTACCCGGTCATCGCCCTGGCCCCCAGCACCGTCCCCGAGTGCTACAACCTGACGCTGCGCGCCTTTGACCTGGCCGGCCACCTCCGCACCCCCGTCTTTCTCCTCACCGACAAGGAGATGGTGACGACGCGCACGACGGTGGAGGTCGCCGCCTATGAAAAGGCCGCGCCGGCCCCCTGGCCCCATGCCCTCGCCGACGCGCCGTTCGTCCCCTACCGCTTCGAGCGGCTCGATGACGTGCCGCCCCTTTCCCCTTACGGCGGGCCGCACCTCCTCCGCGCCACCACCTCCACCTACGACGAGCACGCCTACCTGACCAAGGACCCGGCCCGGATAGACCGCCTCAATCGCCACCTGGAGGCCAAGATCGCCGCCCGCGTGGACGAACTGGCTATGCTCAAGGCCGACCTGGACCCCGACGCCGACACCCTCCTCCTCAGTTACGGCATCACGGCGCGGGCGATGGTCGAGGCGGTGCGACGGGCGCGGCAGGCCGGCCGGCCGGTCTCGGCAGTGACCGTCCTCTCCCTCTGGCCACTGCCGGAGCGCCCACTCCTGCAGGCGATGGCGGGCGTCCGCCGCGTCGTGGTCGGCGAACTGAACCTGGGCCAGTACCGCCGCGAGGTGGAGCGACTGGCCGGCCCATGGGGGATCGAGGTCGTCGGGGTGCACCGGGTGGACGGCCAGTTGATCGCCCCCGACCAGTTCCTGGCCGCACTGGACTGAGCGGCCAGGGGAGGAACGATGGCGGAAAGAAGCACGACGCAGACGACCTACCTGAACCCGGAGCGGTTGCCCTACCCCTTCTGTCCGGGGTGTAGCCACGGCATCGTCCTCGACCGGCTGAACGAAGCCTTGGCACAGTTGGGCCTGGACCCGCACCAGGTCGTGCTCGTCTCGGACATTGGCTGTTCGGGGCTCTCCGACCAGTACTTTGCCACCAACGCCTTTCACGGCCTGCACGGCCGCTCGGTGACCTATGCCGGCGGCATCAAACTGGCCCGGCCCGACCTCAAGGTGATTGTCCTGATGGGTGACGGCGGGGCCGGGATCGGGCTGCACCACCTGCTTCACGCCGCCCGGCGCAATATCGGCGTGACGGTCGTCCTGATGAACAACTTTAACTTTGGCATGACCGGCGGGCAGCACTCCCCGACGACGCCGCCGGGGGCGGTCACGGCGACTACCCGCCTGGGCAACATCGAGTACCCTCTGGATGTGGCCGGCCTGGCCGCCGCCGCCGGGGGGGGGCTGGTCGTGCGCACGACCGCCTTTGCCCCCGACCTGGCCGACCGGATGGCCCAGGCAATCGCCCAGGAGGGATTTGCCCTGCTGGACATCTGGGAACTCTGCACGGCCTACTTTGTGCCGAGCAACCGCTTTGGCCGCCGCTCGCTGGAGACGCTGCTGGAGGAGCGCGGCCTGGAAAAAGGGGTCATCCAGCACAACGAGCGGCCAGAGTACAGCCGGGCCTATCGGGAGACCCACGCTTCCCTGCTCGGCCAAAAGACCCTGGCACCGAGGCCGCTTCCCGTCCACCACACGGCGCAGGTTACCTCCAAGACGCACATCCTTTTGGCCGGGGCAGCCGGCCAAAAGATCGTCTCCACCGCTGCCACCCTGGGCCAGGGCGGGGTCCTCTGCGGCCTCTGGGCCACCCAGCGGGCCGATTACCCGGTGACGGTACAGACCGGTTACTCCCTCTCCGAGGTCATTCTCTCCCCGGAGGAGATCTATTACACCGGCATCCCCCGGCCCGACATCGTCCTCCTCCTGGCCCCGGAGGGGAAGCGCCAAGTCGTGGCAACGCTGCCGCGCCTCGCCCCGGAGGCGCGGGTGTATGCCCGCGACGACCTGCTCCCGCTAGAGACGCCCGCCCGCGTCATCCCGATTCCCTGGGCCGAGGTGAAAAAGCGTGGCCGGAAAGAGGTCCTGGCAGTGCTGGTGGTCGCGGCGATGCTGCAAGAGAGCGGGCTTTATCCCCTGGAGGCGTTCCGGGAGGCGATTGCGCTCGGTCAGCGGCCAGAGGTGGCCGAGGCACAACTGGCCGCCGTGGAGGCCGCTGCAGGGTTGTTAGAGGACAGGCTTTAGCCTGGCCGGCCGGGTTCGGAAGAAAGGCTGGCGGCGGGTGGGCCGGCCGGTGCAATCCGAGAACTCGCCGGACAGGCTTTCCGGCCTGTCCGGGCAGCCTGAACCCCTCCGACAGGGGCGGCGGACAAGTGCAGGGTGGGTTTTTTTGAAAAAAAGGAGAAGACGATGGACTTTCGGTTCAGCAAGGAAGAGCAGATGTGGCGCGAATCGGTGCGCGATTTCGCCCAGAGCGTCATCCGACCGCTCTCGCGGCAGATTGACACGGAGGGCAAAATCCCCGCAGAGGTCATCCGGGGGATGGCCGACCTGGGGTTGCTGGCCTGCCCCGTCTCGGGCGACTATGGCGGCATGGAGGCCACCTGGATCGAAGCGGCGATTGCCGCTGAAGAGTTGGCCCGGGCCGACATCAGCATCGCCATCCCGGTCCTCTATCTGGTCGAGGCTTCCTGGGGCTGGGTCTTTGACAACTATGCCCAACCGGAACTCAAGGCCGAGATCCTGCCCCAAGTGTGCCGGGGGGAGGCGTTCCTGGGAATCGCCACCACCGAACCGGGCGGCGGCTCGGACATCCTGGGGGCGACCCGCTGCAAGGCCGAGCGCAAGGGCGACGGCTGGGTGCTCAACGGCGAAAAGATGTACATCAGCGGGATTCGCGAGTCCGGCGCGTGGGGCGGCATCCATATGACGCTGGTGCGCACCGACCCGGCGGCCCGGCACCGCGGCTTTACCTTCTTTGCCGTTCCGCTCAAGGAGACGCCGGGGATCACCACGACCCTGGTGGAGGATATGGGCCGGGCGGGGGTTTCCACCGGCGGTTTTGCCATGGAGGACGTCGCACTGCCGGATACGTACCGCATCGGCGAGGCCGGCCGGGGCTTTTACTACGCCATGGAGGGCTTTACGGCGGCCCGTATCCTCATCGGGGCGACCTGCGTGGGGGCGGCCGAGGCGATTCTGGAGATGGGCATAGACTATATCAAGCAGCGCCAGGCCTTTGGCCGGCCGCTGGCCGCCTTTGAGGGAATCCAGTTCCCCCTGGCCGAGCACGCCACCAACATCGAGGAGGCCCGCCTGCTCACCTACCAGGCCGCCTGGATGCTCGACCGGCTGGAGGAGGACGGCTCCTTCAGCCACCACGACGTGGCCAAGATCGCGGCGATGGCCAAGTGGCGGGCGCCGGTCTATGCCTGGCAGGCGATGAACGAGGTCGCCGACTGGTTCGGCGCAGCCGGCTATTCCAAAGAGTTCCCCATCGAGATGGCCATCCGGGGCATCCGCTCCTACTCGATCGGGGCGGAGGGCGCGGTCAATATCATGAAGTTGATCATTGCCCGGGAAATCCTGGGCGCCGAGTTCCTGCCCTACCGCTGGGGGGCGCAGGAATAAGAACCTGTCCGAAACCCTGTAGGACGGCCTTTTCAGTCCGTCCCGGCGGGCGGAAAAGCCCGCCCCACGGTGGTTTTCGGCAAGCGCCGGAGAAGGTATTCTGGCCGGGGATCGCATTGGCGGTACATAGAACCGATCGAGTAGCCGGCCCGACGTAGCGGCCGGCCAAGCGCCTACGACAAGGAGGTCGCATTGAACGCTATCGTCTGTATCAAGCAGGTGCCCGACACCGAGGCACCGGTCAAGGTGGACACGGAGCAGGGGCAGCTCCTTACAGAGGAGCTGCCCAAGATGCTCAACGCCTTTGACGAGTACGCCATCGAGGAGGCGTTGCTCCTGCGGGAAAAGTTCGGCGGCAAGGTCACGGCCCTCTGCATGGGGCCGGCCGAGGCCGCCGATGCCCTCAAAAAGGCCCTGGCGATGGGGGTGGACGAGGCCATCCTCCTCTCCGACGAACGCTTTGAGGGGGCCGATGCCTGGGCTACCGCCTATACCCTGGCCCAGGCCATCCGCAAGATCGGCGAGTACGACCTGGTCCTCTTGGGCAAGCAGACCACCGACGGCAGCAGTGGCATCGTCGGCCCTTCTGTGGCCCGCCACCTGGGCCTTCCGGCCCTGACCTTTGTCTTTAAAATCCGCGAGATTGATTTCGAGGGTAAACAGGTCGTCGTCGAACGGCTCCTGGAGGGCCGCCGCGAGGTGGTCAAAGGCCCGCTGCCGGCCGTGGTCGCCGTGGTCAAGGACATCAACCGGCCGCGCTACCCCACCCTCCTGGGCATCCGCCGGGCCTCCAAACAAGAGATCCCCGTCTGGACGGCCGACGACCTGGCCGCCGCCGGTGCCGACCCCGGCGGTTTTGGCCAGGCCGGCTCCCCCAGCAGGGTCGAGCGGGTGGGCCTGCCCCCGGCCCGTGGGGGACAGGTCGAACTGATCGAAGGCGAGACCCCCGAGGAGCAGGCCGTTGCTATGGCCGAGCGGCTCCTGGGGCTCAAGGTGCTCTAGGCGAAAGGAGGACACCATGACAGTTCACCGCCACGATCCGAACGCCTATCGCGGGGTCTGGGTCTGGGTCGAGCAGGAGGGCGGCACGGCCCACACCGTCTCCTGGGAACTGCTGGGGGCGGGCCGACGCCTGGCCGACACCCTGGGCGTGGACCTGACCGCCGTCGTGCTGGGCCAGGGCGTCGCCGACCTGGCCCAGGAGGCCGTCTCCTACGGGGCCGACCGCGTCCTCGTCTCCGACGACGCTACCCTGGCCGCCTTTCGCCTGGAACCCTACGCCCGCCTTCTGGGGCAGTTGGTGCAGGAGCACCGCCCGGAAATCCTCCTCCTGGGCGCGACCACACGGGGGAAGGACCTCTCGGCGGCGGTGGCCGCCGACCTGGAGGCCGGTCTGGCCGCCGACTGCACCGGCCTGGAGGTGGGCCCGGAGAGCCGCCGACGGCGGCAGGTGCGGCCGGCCCTCGGTGGAAACGTCCTCGCCACGGTCGTCACCCCGCAGCAACGGCCCCAGATCGCCTCGGTGCGCCCGCGCGTCTTTGAACGTCCCGAACCCGACCCCTCCCGTCAGGGCGAGGTCGTCCAGGTTTCCCCGGCCATGCCGGAGGAAGAGATTGTCACCCGCATCCTGGAGGTCATTCAGGAGGAGGGCGGCGTCAACCTGACCGAGGCCAAGATCATCGTCTCCGGCGGGCGCGGCGTCGGCGGGCCGGAGGGGTTTGCCCCCCTCCAGGAACTGGCCGACCTGCTCGGTGGGGCGGTGGGGGCCTCTCGCTCGGCGGTGGACCAGGGCTGGATTGCCTACCCGCACCAGGTGGGGCAGACCGGCGTAACCGTCCGGCCGGACCTCTATATCGCCTGCGGCATCTCGGGGGCGATTCAGCACGTGGCCGGCATGCGCGGCTCGCGCTATATCGTCGCCATCAACAAGGACCCCGAGGCCCCCATCTTTCAGATCGCCGATTACGGCATCGTCGGGGACCTGAAGGTGGTCGTGCCGGCCCTGACGAAAGCCCTGCGGGAAAAGTTGGGCCGGTAGGGAGGACGGGCCGCGATGGGCCTTGCGGCCCCACTACGGGGGCAGGTGGCCCGCCGGTCGAATGGTCAATTTGCCTGAAAGGGACGGCCGGTATGGCGGCAGAGGCGCCGACCGGTCGCCCTATGCAGGGGGACGCCCTGCGGTGCGTCCCCCTGCTGCACAAGGCCGGCAGGGAACAAGGCCGGCCCCGGTCTTTCGAAGGCACACAAACCCCCGCCCCGGCGCGGGACCAGGGCGGGGGAGGAAGCGCGGATTCGCCGCCGATTGCCTGGCCGTTCACAACCAGCGCGGCCTTTAGCCGGCCGACGCAAATGTCACCGTTGCCGTTGAAGGTGGCCCGCACCCCCAATCGGCATGCCCCCGGCGCCAGCGCAGGCGTGAAAGACCGGTTCCCCGGGCTTGTTCTTGACCAACAGGTCCACCCGCGTGGTGCTGCCGTCGGCAGCCAGGAAAAAGACCCCCTGGTCGGGGTCGCCCGCCTCGAAGCGCAGGTCCTGCCCCTGCAGGGTGGCCGGGCCGGCCGGCGTGACCGTGCCGTTCCTTTCCCCGCTGACGACGTCAATGAACAGTTCCGGCTTGGGGGCCCTCGGCGTAGATGCGCTCCACCGAGACCTCTTGCAACGCCTGGCGCAGCCGCTGACCGGGAGACACCCGGGGAACCAGCCGGTGGCGAGCGGGGTCGAAGGGGTCACGGGGGGTCTCAAAGACGCCCCGGATGCCGGAGCCAAAGATGACCAGCGGTGTGACCACACTCTTGCCTTCGCGGAGAAATCGCGCGATGGCGTCGTGGTAGACCTCCAGGACACCGAGGATGTCCACCCGCCCGACGGTGGTGTCACGCTCGACGATGCGGTCAATGACCTCCAGACTGGCCGAGCCCTGGGGACGGATCTGGGCGGTGTAACGACCGGAAATGGGGTCCAGATTCGACTTGTGCAAGGTGTACTGAATGCCCATCGTTACCCCTTTTTTCTTGGTGAGCGACGAATCCGCGCGTTCCTGCGAAATGATCTTCCGGCATGGACGGTGTTCCTGTTTCTTGCCTGCCATCACCTCCTTAGGTCCTTTCTGCCACCAGTATAGTAGGCGGTTGTCGCAGCCGTTTGATAGGGTTGTCATCGTTCTGTCGTAGGGCGTCGCAGATCTGTCGCCGCTTGTCGCCGGGTCGCTGCAAGTCGCTGTCAGGGATCCGTCCGAAAACCACCGGGGGGCAGGCTTTCCAGGCCGTCCGCCGGGTTTTCGGACTGGTCGACCGGGAAATCTCCCCGGCGGAGGTTCAGGTGGGGGCAGGCTTTCCAGGCCGTCCGCCGGGTTTTCGGACAGGCACAAAAAAGATGCACCATGCACCGAGGTCCGATGCTACGCCGAGGAAGGGGAGGTCGCCCGGTGAGGAGGAGACGGTGAGCCGATCAAGGATGAGGGGTCTGACGGCGCGGTTGCCCAGGGCGTCATAGGCGGTGGCGGTGATCGGGTAGGTGCCCGGGCCGGTGTAGGTGTGCCGGGCGGGGAACGGTTGGACGTCCTCCTGCCCGTCCCCCCAGGCCCACTCCAGGCGAACGGGCGGGGCGCAGGCCGTCTGGGCCGTCCCGGTGATCCAGATGGTGAACTCGGCCACCACCTCAGGCGGGGCCAAGGTCAGGCGAATCGGCAGGGTGCCGGGCAGGCAGGGCGTCGCCGTCGGGGTGGGGGTAGGGCAACTTGCCCGGCGGGCGGGATGGCGACAAGCCTGGGCCTCCCGGCAGGCCGGTAGGGCCAGGGTGCGGTCAGGAGCGGGCAGCGCCCGGCCCAGCGCCTCCAGAAAGCCCCAGGCCACTTCCCTGGGGGCCTGGGGCGTCACCTCCAGGAGCGCCTCCAGGTTGGGCAGGCCGGCCTCCGGCCGGGCGGGGACTGCCGTGCCCTCTCCCCGCAACCGCTCCAGCCAGCCGGCCCAGGCGGGCAGGGTGGCGGCCAGGCGTTCCTGCCGCTCTTTTTCGCCCAGGGGCCAGCGGCGGACGGCGTACTCGGCGGCGGTGGGGTGCCAGCGCCAGCCCTGCAGGCGGGGGTCAAAATCGGCCACGGCGGCGTCGCGCAGGGCTTCGGCCCCCTCAGGCCCCGCCAGGGCGCGCAGGGGCGCTTCCGGCACCCAGCCGGCGGGGAACAGGGGCAACGCCTCCCAGGCGCGGCGGCCCGGCTCGCCGATGCGCTCCGCGCTCCAGGCGTACACCGCCTCCACCTGGGCGGCCCAGTCCCCCTCGTGGCGGCGCACCTCCTCCAGCAGGGCTTGCCGGTCGCGGCGACGGGCCTGGGCCACGATGTTGGTGATGAGCAGGGGGTGGCCGGCGGTGGCCCGGGCGACCTTCTCGCCGTCCTGGGGCGTCAGGGACAACCCCTTGCTCCGGACTATGGCCAGGGCGTAGTCGGTGGCGGCGAGGGGGCTCAACCCCTCCTACAGGGACACGGAGGTGGCGTGCGCCAGGTCCTCCAGCAGGCGCAAGGGGGGGCGCAGGGTGACGATGGCCGCGCTGCGCCCGTCCAGGCGGCCCAGAAAGTCGGCCAGCCGGCACAGTTCCACCGGCGGCAGGGTCTCCAGATTATCCAGCAGGAACAGGGTGGCGGTGTTGTGGGCGTGGGCCAGCAGGGCCTGGGCCACCCCCTCCTCTCCCACCGTCAGTTCCAGGCCCTCGGCCAGGCGGTTCAGCAGGGCGGCGGCGGTGGCGTAGGCGGCTTCACGGGGGGCCTCGGCGTAGGCCACGCCGTCGGGGAAGCGCCAGGCGTTGCGGTGGGCGGCCTCCAGGGCTAGCCGGCTCTTGCCGATGCCCTGGGGGCCGGAGAGCAGGACCAGGCAGGGCGGCCGGTCCAGGCGGCGGGCCAGGGCCACCAGTTCCTCCCCGCGGCCGAAAAAGCCCACGCCTTTGCCGGGGGGCAGGCCTCCCCTGGGACGGGCGTCGGGTATCAGCGGCTCGCCGCGGGTCAGGCCGCTGAAGCGCAGGTCGCCGTCCCCCAGCAGGATCACCCGGTGGGTGGTGATCTGCTGTTGGGCCTGCCTCACCGCCTCGCGCAGGGAAAAGCCGTCGGTCAGGTCGGCGTAGAGGGCGCGGGTGAAAGCGATGGCTTGATCATCCAGCGCCGGCCGGGGGTGGCCGATCACGGCACGGGCCAGGCCGGCCTCCAGCAGGGCCTGGGCGGCGGAGTGGGACTCGGCGGCCGTCTCGCAGGCGTTGAGCACCACCAGGTCCAGCGGCAGGGGCAGCCGGAGGTGTTGCAGAAGTTGAGCGGCGGTCACCGGGTGGGCCTGTCCGTACTCGTCCTCCAGGAGCAGGCCTTTCTTCCAGGCGTGGCCGCCAAAGTGGAGCAGGTGGGGGAAGAGGCCCTGTTCGGCCAGGCGAGGGGAGAGTTGGCGGCGCAGCATATCCAACGTGGGCGGGGCCAGGCGGGCCAGCAGGATGGGGGCATGGGCTGCGCACACGGCCTGCTCCAACCGCTGCCACTCCCGCCTGAGGTCGAGCGGGGGCGGGGGGCGGTCGGGTTGATCGGGGTCGTACACCGGCGCGGCCAGCAGGGCTGCCACGCGCAACATGTGGGCGGGGTCGCGACCCTGCTGCTCTGCAGCCTGGGCCGCCTGGATGAAAGTTGTGAGGACCGGTCACCAGGACCGAACCGGCGACATCGCCGCCGACCTCAATCCCGTGGTTCAAAGTCCCCTTTCTGCCTGCGGATGGCAGCGGGCTTATTATACACGAGTTGTGGTTGGGGGGCAAGTTTACAGGCGGCGCAGGCGAAAGAGGTGATAACCGCAGGCCGGCAGGTTCAGGCGCAGGCCACGCAGGAACAGTTCCTGGCCATCGCGTAGGAGGCGCGTCGGGCCGAGGAGATCCTCCAACTCCCAGCCATGTCCCCGCAGGCCAGGTCTGTCCAGGGGGATAATCCCCTGGGCCGGCCGGGGGGAGAGGTTCGCCACGGCCAGGCGGGCCTCCTCGGGGCCTTCCCACCAGGTCGCCAGAAGGTTGCGGTACCCCTCGTCGCCAGGGCAGGCGGGTTGAGGCTCCGGTATGGCCCAGCGTTCCTGGTGAAAGACCGGGGCGCGCAGGGCGGGAAGGAGGGCCCGGTAAAACCGTTCCGTCTCCGGGTCGGGGGGTTCGGCGGGCCGACGGCCCAACTGCACCGGTAGGCGCACCCGCCGGCCCTCGATCTGCCCGTCGTGGACCAGCCGCGCTCCGGGGAGGGTCAGGGCAAACAGGGCGGCGGCGCGACCGCGTTCCGGGCCAAAGGCCGCTGCGGCCCGCTCCTCGTCGTGGTTTTCGACAAAGCGGAGCAGGGCGTTCTGCAGGGCCGGCCCCCCTCTGCGCAAGTGTTCCCGCACCCGCGTCGCGTCCCCCTCGCGCAGCCGGTCGTAGAGCCCCTTATCGTAGCAACAGTTCATCCCCATCTGGAGGAGCAGCGGCTCCAGATCCCAGTAGACCTCGGCCAGTGTGAACAAGTCGGGGTGGGCCCGGTGCACCTGCTCCAGGGCGGCCGGCCAGAACTCCGCATCGGGCGGGTCAAAGGCCCCGCCCCAGGTGTGGGTAAAGACCTCCCGCGTCACCAGCATGGCCATATCGCAGCGGAGACCGTCGCAGCGTTCGGCCAGGTGGAGGAGCAGGTTGGTCATAGCCCGGCGCGTCTCCGGCCGGCGGTAGTCCAGTTGCACCGTGTCGCTCCAGGGGGGAAAGTGGGGGTCGCGCCCGTGGAGGTAGATGCGGCCATGGGCGGAAACGCCCTTCCCCTCCGCCAGGTCCTCCGGCCGGCCCTGGAGGAGGCGTTCGGGGTGCTCGGCCACCCAGGGGTGGTCCAGGGCCAGGTGGTTGGGCACAAAGTCCAGCACCAGGCGGAGGCCCAGCCGAAAGAGCCGTCGGCGCAGTTTGTCCAGGGCCTCGTCCCCGCCCAGGTGGGGGTCCACCCGGTAGCGGTGGACCGCATAGGGCGAGCCGACCACATCGTCCGGCGTATAGTCAGGCAGGAGGCGGCGGTAGGCCTCCTGGAGGCCGGGGTGCTGGCGGGCGATCTGCCGGCCGGCCGGGCTGCGTTCCCACACGCCCATCAACCAGAGGGCGTCAAAGCCATGGCCGGCCAGCCGCTCCAGTTCCTCCTGGGGGACGGCGTCCAGGGTGATGCGCCGACCGGCCTGCCGGCTCAACTCCTCCAGCCAGACCCAGGTGTTGACCTCATAGAGCAGCGGGTGTTTCGGCCGGTGGGACAACGGCTTACCCTCCTTTCTCTGTGAAGAGCCATAACCACCTGACCTGCCGTCTTTTAAAAACGGCCAGCCGCTCAAACCCCGCCGCCCGCACCAGCGCCAGGGCCCGGTCAAGGTCGGCCCCTAGGTCATCGCTGCGGTGGCTGTCAGAGCCAAGCGTCACAATCTCGCCCCCCTCCTCCCGGAACCAGCGCAGCACCTGCACCGACGGGCCCGGCTCGCCGATTCCCTTTCGCCGGTAGGCGGTGTTGACCTCAATCCCCTTGCCCCGCTTCGCCACGGTGCGCAGCAACCGGCGCACCTGGGGTTCGTAGGGGGAGAAATCCAGTTCTCCCAGGCCAAACCGCTGGAAACTCGCCCGCCGGATAATGTCCAGGTGGCCCAGCACATCGTACTCTCCGGCGGCGGCCAGGCGGGACATTTCTTCCCAATACAGGGTGACGCCTTCCTCAAGGCTCAACCCGTCGAACATGTCGCCACTGAAGGCAGGACGGTCTCCGACCCAGTGAAGGGAGCCCAGCACGAAATCATACTCGTGGGCCGCGAGGACGGCCGCGATCTCTTGCCGGTAGATGTGGGCCTCGCCGCACTCGATCCCGGCCCGGATGGTCAACAACCCCTGATAAAGGGAGCGACAGCGGCGAACGGCTTTCCAGTAGGGGGCGGGGCGAAAGTGGCCGAAACAGGGATCCGGCGGGTGAAAATCCAGGTGGTCGGTCAGGGCGAACTCGGCCCTCCCTTGGGCGATAGCGGCGCGGCAGATCTCTTCGACCGTCGCCTCGCCGTCGCAGGAGAAGCGGCTGTGGACATGATAGTCTGGCGGACAGAGCAGGCTCATCGGGTTATTCCTCCGTCCGGTGGTTTCGTCACCGGAAAAAGCCGTTTCAACTGAGGAGCAGGATACACCAGGAGGGGCACTTTGGCAACTTGACTGCTGAAGCATAGCTTTAGCAGTCCATATCTCTGAGGGAACGCAGTTGCGCCTTTTCCCCAAACCTGCTACAATAAGCCCCGAACGGCGACGAGCAAGGAGCAGTACGGCGCATGGCCTATTTCTTTACCCTGGCGAATCAGAAGGGCGGCGTGGGCAAGACGACCACGGCCGTCAATCTGAGCGCGTTTCTGGCCCAGCAAGGCTACCGGGTGTTGCTGGTGGACGGCGACCCCCAGGGAAACGCCACCACCAGTCTAGGGGTGGACAAGCAGGCCCTCTCTTTTACCCTCTATGATGCCCTGATCGAGCAGGTGCCTCTGGAGCGGGTGATTCTGCCCAGCGGCCGGCCTTTTCTGGACCTGGTGCCGGCCACTCTGCAATTGGCCGGGGCCACGGTCGAACTCCTGCCGCAAAAGCAGCGAGAGTACCGCCTGGCCCAGGCCCTCCAGCCTTATCGGGAGATCTATGACTTGGTCTGCATTGACAGCCCCCCCTCGTTGGGCCTGCTCACGGTGAACGCGTTGGTGGCGGCGGAGGGGGTGCTGATTCCACTGCAGTGCGAGTACCTGGCGATGGAGGGACTGGCCCAACTGCTGCAGACGTTGCGTCGGGTTCAGGAGACGCTCAACCCCCGGTTGGACCTGCTGGGCGTCATCATGACGATGTTCGACCGGCGGACCCGCCTATCGCTGGAGGTAGTGCGGGAGGTACAGCGCCATCTGCCGGGGCGGGTCTTTGCCACGCTGATTCCGCGCAACGTCCGCCTGGGCGAGGCCCCCAGTTTCGGCCGGACGATCTGGGAGTATGATGGGCACAGTTCGGGGGCGACGGCCTATCGGCTGTTGGGGCGGGAGTTTCTTTCGCGGTTGAACCTGTCCGACCGGCCGGCCGAAGGGCGTGTGCGGGCACAGCAGGTGGAGGCCGCTCCCGGATAGAGACGAGCGGTTATCCGGCCCAGGAGGAGGCGTCTATGGATACACGAAGGCGGTTGGGGCGAGGACTGGACGCGCTGATTCCGGCGGAAGAGACTGCCGGAGTGCGCCAGGTTCCCCTCGACCAGATTGAGCCGAACCCCCACCAGCCGCGCCACCGCGAGGACCCTGAGTCCCTGCGCGAGTTGGCCGCCTCGATTGCCGCCCATGGGGTCATCCAGCCGGTGGTCCTGACCGAGGTGCCGGGGGTACCCCTGCGCTACCGCCTGATCGCCGGCGAGCGGCGCTGGCGGGCAGCGCGGATGGCCGGCCTGGGGACGATACCGGCCCTGATTCGCGAGGTCTCTTCCCGGCAGATGCTCGAACTGGCCCTGGTAGAGAATATCCAGCGGCAGGACCTCAACCCGCTGGAGGAGGCCGAGGCCTATCGCCTGCTGGCGGAGGAGTTTGGTCTGAGCCACGAGGAGATTGCCCAGCAGGTAGGGCGGAGCCGGCCGGCGGTCAGCAACGCGCTGCGGTTGCTGCACCTGCCGCCGGCGGTGCAGGAAGGGGTGGTCTCGGGCGAACTCAGCGCAGGCCATGCCCGCGCCCTACTGGCCCTGCCTGACGCCGAAACGCAGGTCGAGGCGATGCGCCTGGTGCTGAAAAACGGTCTCAACGTGCGCCAGACCGAGGCGTTGGTCAAACGGTTGTTGCGGGGCCGGCGGGCGGGCCGGCCGGAGGCCTCCTCGGCCGTTCGCGCCGAACTGGCCGCTCTGGAGGAACGCCTGCGCGAGTCGCTGGGCACCCGCGTGGCTCTGCGGCACGGGCGTAAGGGCGGCCGCATCGTCATCCATTACTACTCGGAGGAAGAGCTGGAACACCTCCTCCAGCGGTTGGGGGTGGCGGAGGGGTAAACGATGGACGAACAGGCGGTACTCTCTTACCTACAGTCCCAACAAGGTGCTATGGTCGAGTCGCTGCGTGCCCTGGTGGAGCACGAATCGCCCAGCACCGAGCCGGTATTGCTGGAGGCCCTGGCCCGGTACCTGGGGGAGCGATTTGCCGCCCTGGGGGCGGCGGTGTCCCTTGTTCCGGGAAACCACCTCCGGGTCGAGGTTTCCGGTGGTGTGGAGGAGGCGCGGCCGGCCCTGCTCCTCTGCCACTTTGATACCGTCTGGCCGGCCGGCACGATCAAAGAGCGGCCCTTCCGCGTGGAGGACAACCGCGCCCTGGGGCCGGGCATCTTTGATATGAAGGGGGGCATCGTTATCGCCGAGTTTGCCCTGCGGGCGGTGCGGGCGCTGGACCTGCCTCTACCCCGGCCGGTCGTCATCCTGCTCAACTCTGACGAAGAGGTGGGCAGCACGACCTCCCGTCCCCTCATCGAGGAGGAGGCCCGCCGGGCCGCCTATGTCCTGGTGCTGGAGCCCGGCCTGCCCCCTGGTGGCATCCTCAAGACGGCCCGCAAGGGGGTGGGGCGGTTCACCGTGGAGGTGGAGGGGTTGGCCGCCCACAGCGGGGCCGACCCGGAGAAGGGGAGCAGCGCGATTCACGAGTTGGCCTACCAGGTGCTGCGACTTCAGGAACTGAACGACCTGGAGCGGGGGACCACGGTCAATGTGAACCTGATCGAGGGGGGCACGCGGGTCAATGTGATACCGCCTTACGCCCGGGCGGAGGTAGATGTGCGGGTGGTGACGCCAGAGGAGGCGGTGCGGATTGAGGGAGAGATTGGCCGGGCCGTGCCCACGGTGCCAGGGGCAAAGGTGGTAGTGCGCGGCGGGTTCAATCGTCCGCCGATGGTACGGGGGCCGGCCACGGTGGGCCTCTTGCGGCGGGCACAGGAGACCGGCCGGCGGCTGGGCCTGGAACTGGAGGAGGGGATGAGCGGCGGGGGCAGCGACGGCAACTTTACCGCCACGATGGGGGTGCCCACCCTGGACGGGCTGGGGGCGGTGGGGGATGGCGCCCATGCCGAGCATGAGTATGTGCTGGTGGATTCGCTTCCCCAGAGGGCGGCCCTGCTGGTTTGCCTTCTGCGCACCCTGTAAGGAACGGCGGCCTGCCAGGTCAGGCTAAATCTCCTGCCGTTCCAGGATTCCCCACGCCCCGGCCAAAGAGCAAATGATTTTCTGCAAACAAACCGGCAAGAATTGCGCTTACACCAGACCGGCACCTGACCTGCATGGTACTCTAGTCCGGCGACTTTTAGACGCGAAAGAGGGTGTTTGCATCCAAATTTACTAGAGCACATCCGGGAGAGGAGCATGGCAATCGCTCCCCCGGTGATGGTGCTTCCTTTTGCGGACAGATCCCCTGATCAACCGTGGTGCGCCACGAATGGCGGGCCGTGCGCCCCTCGGCGGCGGAAAAATGGCCGTCCGGGCGGGGCCGGTTGCCCGGTAGGGACGCAAGGCCTTGCGCCCCCGGGGGCCTGCCGCAAGGGAGCACGCGCAGTCTCTCAGGTGCACAGGCTTGACAACTTGCAAGAAGTGTGGTATAATAGGTGCAGGTTGACGAGCGGACTGACTGCGGAAGGTGGGATAAGGAATAGCGGGCAAGAGTTTTGAAACAGACCATTCTGACAAACAGCGCAGGGGGTTTGTTGCAAAAAGTGTGCTCTAATGAGTGCAAGCGGGCCGGTTTATGCAAGCGAATTGAAGGAGGAAGCATGGTCAGCATCAGGCCAAACAAAGCGGGCATCAAGGTGGGGTTGGGCCTGGCCAGCCTGGCGGTGGTCGTGTTGTTGGCCCTGTCGGGTCTGGTCGGCCCGACGGAAGCCGGGAAAGCGGAACCGGCCGGGCCTCCTCTGGCCATTCTCGCCCGGCCTCGGTCATTCCCTGCCGACAGCAGCCCTTCGGGAAGCGCGGCCCCGGCGGTTTCGCCCGGGGAAGCGTTCTCTGTGGCTCCCCTCTCGTACCGGATCACCGGGACGATTCCCCTCACCGCTGGCGTTGGTTCCGGGCCGGCCGCCATCGCCGCCGACCCGAACAGCCCGTTGGTCTATATCGCCAACGAGGATAGCCACGACATCACGGTCGTCAGCGGCACAAAAGTCCTGGGCATGGTCGCCGGGGTTCGGGAGGAAACCCCCGGAACCGGCTCACCCTTTTACTCGATGAGGGTAGAGGTCCACCCAAGCACAGGGCAACTCTACGCCATCGAGGGCATGGACGGCCGCTGTGTCGTGCAAAGCCAGGCCTTCTGGATGCAAATCATTCAGGAGACGGAGGTCCTGACCACCGTTCCCTTGATCTCTTGTGCGATCCCCCATGGGGGCGGATGCAATGTGGTCGACCTGGATGTTCAACCCACGAACGGCTATCTCTACCTGGCCGAGACCGTCTCCTACCCCGCCGCGCCCCGGCAATCCTGGCTTCTCATCCTGGAGGGAGATAAGGAGATCGCGCGGCTCGACTTTCCCCGCATCTTGCCTCAATCGGTCGTGGCAGACCCTCAACGAGGGTGGGTCTATATGACCGCCCCGTACACCAACTCCTTCTTTATTATCAGCGGGACCGCCCTCCTGGACACGGTACCGATCAGCGCGGCCGGCCAGGTTCGGGTTCAGCCGGCGACCGGCCTGGTCTACGTCCAGAGCGGCGAGGAGCAACTGGTTGTCCTCAGCGGAACAACTAACCTGGCCCAGATCACGGTGGGGACGATCTCGGATCTGGCGGCCCATCCGGTGAACGGCTACCTCTATGTCAGCCATCCGACCACACCGACCGTCACCATCGTGAGCGGCACGGAGGTGCTGACCGAAGTGGCCGTGATCAGCCCGGCCGGCAAGATCGAGGTCAACAACGCTACGGGACTGGTTTACCTGCGCCACGCCCTGGCCCCGGTCGTGAGCATCCTCAGCGGAACGGAGGTGTTCACTCAGGTCCAGGTGGCTGGGGGGAATGCGACCATCGAATCGAACCCCGTCACCGGGTTGGTCTATGCCGTAGAGGGAGAGAATGCGGTGGCCGTTCTGGAGGAGAACAGCCGGTTAGGCACACTGCCGGCGGCTTTTCCCCCTCCCAGGGCGATGGAGATCAACCCGCTGAACGGTCAGATCGTCCTGGTTGGTTCCGGCGCATCTTCTGCCCTTGCCCTGATTCAGGGAGAAGAGAGCGTTGCCACTGCCCCGTTGACCTTTACGCCCGATCAGTTGGTCGTGCACTCCCATAGCGGCCTGTTCTACCTGACGGTTCCCCCGGCCCAGCGGGTCGAGGTGATGAGCGGTACGACCCAGCTGGCCTCGGTCCATCTGGAGGGGCGACCCCAGGATATCGCGGTTCATCCCCTCAACGGCCTGGTCTATGTACCCGCTTTGGATGGCGCGCTCTATATTCTCAGCGGGACCGTGCCGACCACCTTATCGCTGAGCCCCGACGCTCTGGCCCATGTAGCCGTGGACACCGGGCGGGGGTGGACCTACGTGACGGACAACCAACAAAGACTCTATATCCTTACAGGGACGGAGGTCATCACCGAGGTCCAACTGGGGGAGGGTCCAATCTTCAATCACGGCCTCGTTGCCGTCGAACCCCGTAGCGGACAGGTGTATGTGGGTGGGAACGACTCTTTGTGGGTGATCAGTGGCACCTCGGTCATCACCCACGTCCCCTACCCATACGTGGCCACGCAACCGATCGAACTGTGGGCCTCTTCGTCCGGTGGCTACATCTATGCGCTCTTTCCACTCGAGTACATCTGCAGTCGGGTGCAAGTTCTTCAGGGGATGAACTGGGTTGCCGAGTGGGCGTTACCGGGCTATCTCGCCCTTCTAGAGCCCCACCCAAATGCCAATACCGTCTATGTCGGGCCGGGTGCTCCCGGTGGGCTGCTCTCCGTCGGTGTAGGGGCGACGCTGGTGACGACGATGACGGTGGGCGATGGCTCGTGGGTCGAAGCGATCACCGTAGACCCGGCAAGCGAACGGGTCTACGTGGCAACCGACCATGCCGTTACCATTCTGGAGGAGGTGATGCCGTACCGTTACTACTTGCCGCTGCTGGAGAGAAGTGGGGAAAGGTAATCACAGTGTGCCAAGTACACGACATTCGCATTCTGGAAGGTGTCCTATGAAAAAGGTGATCTGTATGGGGGCACCGCTATGCTCGCGATACGCTTGGTCTTTCCTGCCCTGAGCGGGAAAGACCCCCTCCAACAGACCCACTCCCCCGATTTCGGCAGGACAGGAAGACCCATTGGCTCGGCATCGGTCGCAAGGCCGGCCGGCAATCCTGTCACTCCTTCCCCTCTTTTGGGAGAAAGGCCAGGACCCCACTCCCACCCCTATATGGCCTACGACAGCCAGCGCGGAGTCACCGTCTTGCCTAAGGGTCCGGGCGTCTGGGAATACGACGGCAGCACCGCCTCTTGGCCCCAGGTGGACACAGCCCACAGCCCCCTGCCTCGCGCCCACCTCGGCCTGGCCTACGACCATGGCCGTCAGGTGACCGTCCTCTTCGGATATGGAGGCTTTCCGACAAGCACCTTCCCTCTCTCCGACACCTGGGAATACGACGGACAGGACTGGCATCCGCTTGTACCTGCCGTTGGTGGAAAAAGGGAGGAGCATGGAAAGGAGGCAATGGAAACCGTTCATTGGAGCGCACCTGGAGACGCCCTTGTGAACCGTGGAAAAAGCCGCCAGAGGACTTGACAATTTGCAACAAGTGTGGTATAATACAAGCGAACTGGTAATGGCAAAAAGGAGGAGGACAAGCGGAATATCGTACTGGGGTGCTGGAGCAGAGGGACGGCATGGGAAAGCAAGGTGGGCCTTGCACACCCCAAGAGCGAAATCCCGTACTGGGATGCTGGAGGAGAATGACCGAACCATACCGAGGGTCGTTGGAAACGGGTCAAACAGGAGGAAAAATGTCCAACCACAAGCAGCAACACAAGATGGGTAACGGGCGTTGGAAGATTGGAATCATCCTGGCCGGCCTGGCGGTGGTCGTGTTGGTCGGGGTGGGATTGAACCGGCCGGCGGTGGCGGAAAAAGGGGGAGGTCTGGAACACCCTCAGGCTATCCTCGACCGGCCCACATCCGCCCCTTCCGCGGGGGAACTCGCGGCCGGCCTACAGCGACATCAGGTATTGGCTACTATCCCCCTCGGCCTGGGGATCGGGGACGGACCAAACGCGGCTCTTTACAACCCAATGACCGATCTGGTCTATATCGCCAACGCGCGTAGCGACGACCTTTCCATCTTGTAGGCGACCCAGGTCGTTACCATGGTCCTCGCCGGGGACGAACCAACGGGCCTTGCCGTCAACCCATTGACCGGCCTGGTCTACGTCGCTAACAGCCGTAGTTGCGATGTCACGGTAATCAGTGCAACCCATATCATCACCACAATCCCACTGGGAACCTGTGTTCTTCCAGGGCTACGGGATATCGCGGCTCACCCGCTCAGCGGCTGGATCTATGTGGTCAACTCGACCAATAGCACAGTGGGCATCATTAGTGGAACCGAGGTCATTACCACCGTGGCAGTAGCCGGCAACCCCACCGCACTAACGATCCAGGGCAAGAACGGGCTTGTCTATGTGACCCATCCGGACGGTGACCTGGTCACCATCCTGAGTGGCACTGTTATTCTGACGGAGGTGGCCGTAGGAGGATATCCCACCGCCATCGAGTCCAGTTCGCTCACCGGCCTGGTCTATGTGACCAACTACCAGAGCCATACGGTTTCCATACTTAGTTCAACGCAAGAGTTAGCCACTGTACCCGTAGGGCAACATCCCGCGGACTTGGCCGTGAACCCCCTTACAGGACTGGTTTACGTAGCCAACGCCTCAGAACCAACGCTCTCTGTCCTCAGTCATACGGATGTGCTCACGACCGTCCAGGTAGGCACGTATCCCGTCCCCGTATTTGTTCATCCCAGCACAGGATGGGTTTACGCCGGTTCTCCTGCCGTAGTACTCAGCGGCACCACGGTCGTGGCCTCCTTACCGAGTGTTTCGATTTCCAACGCTGCATTCGATACTGCGAGGGGCTGGGCCTACCTGGCAGGGCCATCTAAAGCAACCGTACTGGAGGGGGCCAGCACAATTGACCAGATTGAGCGCGCGCCCACGCCGGCGACGATGGTGCCACACCCGGCTACGGGTTGGGTCTATGTGGCCGGTGGTCCCCATCTGTACATCCTCACCGGCACCGAGGTTCTCACCTCTGTCGAAATAACGAATCCTCTCGACATCGCCGTCCATCCCCAGACCAACCTCATCTACATAGTGAATTCTGCCGGGAACATCTTTGCGCTCAGTCGAACCCAGGTACTGACCCAGGTGTTGGCGGTAAGCAACCCCAGGGGAATCGAAATCAACCCGGCAACAGGGCTGATCTACGTGGTGGCAAACTCTGAGGGGGGACGTGTCGCCGTACTTAGCGGAACCAAGGTTCTGACAACTGTCGCTGTTCCCTGGCCTTGGGACATCGCGGCAAGCCCGACGAGCGGTCTCGTTTACGTGATCCCTTATATGGGAGGAATTGACGGCATACCCATTACTGTGCTCACCACAACCCATGTCTACACCACCATCTGGTTAAACTCCGATGCCGGAACCCCCCGTGACATCGAAATCCATCCAACAAGCGGGTGGGCCTACATCGCCGATAGCCAGGGGCAAGTCTGGGTGATCAGCGGCACCGTTCCTTTCGAGCCTATCCCGGTCTCTGGGGGCCCGCTACGTGTGGGGATCCACCCACGAAACCATTTGACTTATGTTGCTTCCGAGTTTGGTCTGGTCAGCATTATCAGCGGGACCACGATCATCGCGGGAGTGGACTTGGAGAGCGGGCTTGCCGGCATTGCGTTTCACCCCGATCTTGGCTACGTCTATGTATCCAATGTGGAAGAAGACAACGTAGCCGTACTTGCGGGAACAGCATGGGTGGAAACGATCAATGTTGGGCGATACCCTGCCCATCTGGCTGTCCATCCCGGTAGGGGACAGGTCTACGTGAGCAACTATCGAGACCACAGCATTTCTGTATTGGCAGCCACGCTCCCCTACCGGTTTCACATGCCCTTGCTGCTGAAGGGACAATGAGGGTCGCAGGGGAAAAGAACCTGCCGACATCCAAAACAGAGAGAGGACAGAATCGGAACATGTGCCGCAGGACTGCGCGGGGCCTCGATCAGTGGCTGTACAATGGAAGAAACTAGAAGGGAGGGACCTATGTAGAAACTTAGAAAGGTCAACTGAGATTAGGGCAGTATCGTTAGCATATTTCTCAAGGAGGGAGCACGATGAAAAAGTGGATGCTGTTCATTCTATGTCTACTCGCACTTGGAACAACTTTGGCCTATTGGAACCAACTCTCCTATGGAGCCGCCAGTGAACCCAAGGAGATCGGCATCTCCTCTACTCCTGTCCCCTGGGCGGCCGGATTAACCGTATACCGCGACTCGGGCATACGCGATGCCCTGTCCGTTGCGTTTCACCCGACAGACAAGAAGATCCTGTATGTCGGCGCAAGAACCGGGCTCTTTCGCTCAACCGACGGTGGCAGCACCTGGACACTCATCAGCGCGGACCTCCTTTACGCAAAAGGACTTGTCGTTGATTGGAGCAACCCCGACATCCTCTACGCCCACACAGTCGGGCTGGAAGACTCGCTTCCTCAACCGGGCATATACAAATCTACGGACGGAGGTCTATCATGGCACATCAACACCAACGGTATTGAGGGGCAAGCCATTTACAGTCTGGCTCAAGATCCCCAACGTCCCTCTGTACTGTATGTTGGTGGCCCATCGGGAAAGGTATACCGGTCCACTGATGGTGGCAAAACCTTCACCCAAATCAACCAGCAGTCAATCGGAGGGGAGCCGCCGTCACTCCCTTCTGCTGTCAAGCAGATCCTCATTAGCACACCGGAACATATCTACGCGGTTACGTCGCTTGGTGTATATCTCTCAACGGACGGGGGTATATCGTGGTCGCGGATAACCCTTTACTCCGGCCATCTGGCCTTGGACTCAACTACTGGGGTCTTGTATTTGGGGGGGCGCAAAGTACAGAGATCATCCGACGGTGGCCGGTCCTGGGATGATATCAGCGGGAACCTGCCCTGCAACATCCGGCATGACACCTGTTATGTCCGATGGGTCGGGGTAAATGAGATCTCACAAACTCTCTACGTACAGTATTCAATGCATTCACTTTACCGCTCAACAGACAATGGCGAAACCTGGGAACGATTACCAACAGCCTCAGGCGGGCCTTTCATTGTCAGGGCCATATCGCCAGGGCCTGCCCCGGCGATCTACGGTATTGCGATCGGGACACTGGCACGCTATATAGAGAAGGAAAATTAGAGATCGAGACTAAGAAACTATCTCAAAACCATGATTTTGTGGTATAATGATGTTTAGCCATGACTACAAGGAGGTGCGTGATGCCCAGAAA
>FWWM01006161.1_pt1 | contig 25413 bp, 20 predicted proteins | sample 2228351 | NCBI WGS metagenome assembly FWWM01 (sample SAMEA103939774, study PRJEB20133) | metagenome
CGCCTTTGAGCGGGTAGGAGAAGGAGGGAGGAAGCATGATGATGGCATGGCAGCGCAACGCAATGCGGGTAGTTCCCCCGAGTGGGTCGTCTCGTGTCGGCTTCACGCTCATTGAGTTGCTGGTGGTGATCGCGATCATCGCGATCCTGGCAGCGATTCTGTTTCCGGTGTTCAGCCAGGCACGGGAGAAGGCAAGGCAAGCAACTTGCCTTTCCAACCAAAAGCAAATCGGCTTAGCTATCTTGCAGTATGTCCAAGACTATGACGAGACTTTCCTCGGCACAGCGACTTGGCGGGACCGGCCTGACTTACGCGGTCACGGTCCTTGGCAGCACATGGGTTGGAACGCTTTCTTGCGTTGGCAGGTTCAGACACAGCCTTATCTGCGTAACAAGCAGGTTTATGACTGCCCCTCAGCGAAGTTCCGATGGTTCCTCAGACCAATCACATGTCCCTTCCCAAGTGTCCCTGAGTTCCTGCACCCGAACCCTTGGGAGCCGCCTGCGTTCCGTGCGGGCAATTTCCATTTCACCCCCGATTGGAACGGCTCCTTTGTCTCCATCTCCTTTAACACCGAACCTGGTTGGCACTTCCATCCTGTAACGGCGAAAGTGGAAGGGACGCTCTTGCGACGGGATTTGTTAGGACGGCACTTGTCAGAAATTCAGGAGCCAGCCATGTATATTGCCGCTTCTGATGGCACTCATCCTGATGGAAACTCTACAGTCGGTCGGATTGCCTTTGCCGACTTGTGCGCTGTGGACTGTGCCTTCAGATTTATAGGCAGCCCTTGGCCTGGCATCCCTGCTGACTGGCAAACCAACGACCCTTGGCAAGCAAGGGCGACCCGTCACCTTCTCGGTTCCAATATCATTTTTACAGATGGGCACGCCAAGTGGTTCCAATGGCGGGGATTGGTCTCATGGTGGGTAAACAGCGCCCCTGACTATTACTCCCGAGCACGACGCACCGGGATTTGGACATCGCCTCGCGACTATGGTGGTTGGGTTTCTCCCGACCCGTAAAGCGGTTTGATGACGCCATGCAGGGGAGGGAAGGTGTGTGTCTCCCTTCCCTGCTTTTGTGCCCTTCATCAGCAAAAGAGGTGACGATTAATGCAGCACCTTACCCCGCAAGTGCGATGGGTTATCATTGTTGTCGCTGTCCTTGTCATTGTGGTTGCAGGTTGGGTCCTTTGGGGCTACTTCCGTCAGCGCGCTGCCCCTCCCCCACCACCTCATGAGGTTGGTCCGCCTGGCATTAGTATCCCTCAACAGCCATCTGCTCCCCCACGCTAACTTTCTTGCAGGCCGAGCAAATCAAGGGGTGGTGGTCAGTTGGGACCGGAAGCAAAGTTGACGGGGCTGGACTATGCCCTCATCGGCAGTTACTTGCTGTTCGCGTTAGGTATTGGCGCCGCGCTCGGTCGGAAGGCATCCCAGAGCCTCGCTCACTACTTTGCGGCAGGGCGGGAGTTGCCTTGGTGGCTGGCGGGCACCAGCATGGTCGCCACCACTTTCGCTTCGGACACACCTTTAGCCGTCACAGGCATCGTCCGCACGCAAGGGATTGCGGGCAACTGGTTTTGGTGGAACGGAGCGCTGGCGAACATGTTGGCAACCTTTCTTTTTGCGCCTTTGTGGCGGCGAAGCGGGGCGCTAACCGATTTGGAATTCATCGCCCTTCGTTACAACGGCAAACCCGCCGATTTTTTGCGCGGCTTCCGCGTCCTCTACAGTAGCCTCATTGCCAACTCCATCGTGATGGGTTGGGTCATTGCAGCGATGGTAAAAATTGTGCGAACAACTTTCGGTTGGGACCCAACGACTACTTTGACGCTCCTCATCGCCATCGCTTTCCTCTACACGCTCATGGCAGGTTTGTGGGGCGTGGTTGCCACCGACTTGGTGCAATTTGCGTTGGCAATGACAGGAGCAATTTGGTTGGCAGTAGCGGCTCTGGGGGCTGTCGGTGGCGGCGCTGCGTTGGTGCAACGCCTGACGGAACAAGGCATGACGGATCGTCTCGCTTTTGTTCCCTCACCCGCAAATCACGACTTGTGGCTTGCCTTCCTCACTTACCTGTTGATTCAATGGTGGGCAGTCGGTCGCCCCGATGGAGAAGGATACCTCGCTCAGCGCTTACTGGCGACGAAAGACGAGCGTAATGCCGTTCTGTCCTTCCTATGGTTCGCTTTCGCTCACTATGTCTTGCGCCCGTGGTGGTGGATGGTTGTCGCTTTCGCTTCCTTGCTGCTTTTGCCTGAGGTGCCGAAAGAGTTGGGGCACGAAGGGGCGTATCCCGCGATGATGATGCGGTTGCTCCCGCCAGGGGCATTGGGCATCATGGTAGCAGCCATGCTGGCGGCGTTCATGAGCACGATGGACACGCACCTAAATTGGGCTGCCAGTTATCTCGTCAACGATTTCTATCGCCCCTTCCTCAATCCAAACGCTGAGGAACGCCACTATGTCCTTGCTGCCCGCGTGGCAACCGTGTTGATTTTGATACTTGGTGTCGCTGTGGCTTTCGTGACGGAACGGGTGGAAGCAGCGTGGAAACTGTTAGCGGGCTTGAACGCGGGCATCGGTTTGGTTTCCGTTCTTCGTTGGCTATGGTGGCGGGTGAACGCGTGGAGTGAAATCAGCGCAATGCTGACCGCTCTCTTCGTCAACAGCGCCATTTATCTGCTCAGTTGGCTCAAAATCCCAACTTTCGTTTACTTAGCGAGCACGGAGGGCTTTCCATTGCGCTTGCTGCTCATTGTCGGTTGCGTGCAAGTAGCGTGGGTGTTGACAACGCTCCTAACGCCCCCAGAACCGATGGACAAACTCATCGCCTTTTACCTCAAGGTGCGCCCGCCAGGTTGGTGGCGACCCGTCGCAGAAGCCGCAAGGATGCCTACCCAACCGTTGGATTGGCGATGGGTTTTCGGTTGGGTGGGTGGCGTGGCGCTAATTTACGGTGGGCTCGTCGCTTTGGGTGGGTTGCTTTTGTGGCAACCCCATTGGTTGGCATTTGGTAGCATTGCTACTCTTCTCGGTCTGTGGGGCGTTCAAGTCGGGCTGCGAACCGTGCTTGGCGCAGCGGAAAAGGGGTAAGCAGCGTGCTAAAATTTAAGGCGCCCACGCGCCCGTAGCTCAGCCTGGACAGAGCCGGGGAGTTCTAATCCCTGGGTCGGGGGTTCAAATCCCTCCGGGCGCGCCATCCCTTTTTGCCCGCACCGCTGTTTTGCCACCCTCACTCCTCCTGTTCCTCGGTGCTATCATTTTCCTGAACCACTCGGAACGGAGCCGAGGTGACGAAGATGCAACGGTGGATGCGTTGGTGGTGGTTCATCGGAGTCTTCGGAACGAGTGTCGTGGTTGGCAGTTTGCTCCTTTGTCAACTGCCGCGCGCAGGAAGCAGTAGAGCGGTTCCTGTCGTGTGGGTTTGGTGGGAAGCGGAAACACCAACGGCGACAAACTTTCCCCCTCCCGAGCGAAACCCTTTTGCCCCTGCTAACCCGCAAGAAGCCCGCGTGCTTTCCGAGGGCAAGTGGATTGGCATCAGCGGGAATTACGGTGACCGCACGCCGTTTTTGGAGTATGTTGTCCACGTCCCGCAAACGGGCGACTATCACTTTTTCGTCCGCAAGTTTTGGAAGCATGGTCCGTTCCGCTGGCGCTTTGACGACCAACCGTGGCAAGAGGTGCCGTTTGAAGTCTCGCTTTTAGACGAGGAGGAACTGCGAACCTTCATTGTTGCTAACTGGATTTACGCAGGGCGCGTGCGGCTCTCCACAGGGCAACATCGCTTGCGGATTGAACTGACGACAAAGGAAGGCGCGGCTGCTTTTGATTGCTTCCTGCTCATCAATCGCTTGTGGGTGCCGAAAGGGAAATTGAAGCCCAACGAGAGAGCCCAAGTGGCGGTGGAGGGTTGGTCACCGTTTGACCCTGACGCTGACCCTTTCACCCCTTCTCCCATTGACCTGCGGCGATTGAACGAGAAGGTGGCAGGCGAAAAAGGGTTCATTCGCGTCAAGGGTGACCAGTTTGTGCACAGCAAGACAGGCGAGCCCGTTCGCTTTTGGGGCGTCAATGCGGGTCCTGACATCGTTCGGTTGCCCCAACCCTTCGTTGACTATCTAGCGCGCCATCTGGCGAAATTGGGTGTCAACATCGTGCGAGTGCATGGCAGCGTATGGCGAAGCGAAAACTTCCGGCAGGTGGACACTGCATACCTTGACAAACTCTTCTACTTCGTGGCAGCGATGAAACGGGAAGGCATTTACACGGGGCTTTCCATCTACTTCCCGCTGTGGCTGCGGTTGTCAGAGCAGCGGGACGGGTTTGCAGGCTACAAAGACCAACATCCCTTTGCACTGCTGTTCTTCCATCCCGAATTTCAGGCAGTTTACAAAAACTGGTGGCGCGTTTTGCTGACTACGCCTAATCCCCACACAGGCGTGCCGTTGCGAGACGAACCTGCTGTCGCGTTCGTGGAACTGGTCAATGAAGACAGTTACCTGTTCTGGACTTTCAACTACGATGCGGTGCCTGCGCCGCAAATGGCGCTATTGGAGCGAGAGTTTGGGGAGTGGCTGGAGCGCAAATACGGCTCGCTGGAGAATGCGTTGAAGGCGTGGGGTGGGCGCCGACACCAACGCGATGACTTCGCCCAAAAGCGCGTTGGCTTCCTGCACTTGTGGGAAATCTTCAACCAACGCGACCAACGCTGCCAAGACACAGCAGAGTTTCTGGCGAAGCACCAACGCGCGTTCTTTGAGCAGATGAAACGCTTCGTCACCGAGGAGTTAGGCTACAAAGGCTTGGTCGTTTGCTCCAACTGGGTTACGGCAGACGAGCGGACGCTGGGACCGCTGGACAAATGGAGCAACCTTGTTGGTGACTTCATGGACAGGCATGGTTACTGGGGCGGTCCACACAAGGGGGAACGCGCTGGTTGGGCCATCAGCACGGGCGACCTTTACCGTGACCGCAGCGCTTTAGTGCTTCCGAAAGAAGAGCCCTCTTTCTCCCTTCCTGTGATGGACATTTGCTACAACGGCAAGCCATCCATCATCAGCGAGATTAATTGGACACCACCCAATCGCTTCCGAGCCGAGTTCCCCGTCTTATGTGCGGCTTATGGCGCATTGCAAGGCAGCGATGGCTTTTTCTTCTTCGCCCTTCGGGGACCGTTCTGGCAGCGGACGCTGAGCAAATTCGCCATTCAAACGCCGACAGTGATGGGACAATTCCCTGCGTGCGCTTTGCTGTATCGCAAAGGGCTTATCCAAACTGCTTCTACCGTTGTCAAGGTGGAAGCGAAGTTGGCGGATTTGTTCGCCCTCAAAGGGGTGCCTGTGCGAGCGCCGATGAATTTGGACGAACTGCGGGCGAAGGATATCCCCGCTGGCACGGTCGTCCGAACCCCGCAACTGGAAGCCATAGACCCGCTCGCTTTCTTCGTCGGGCGCGTCGCTATCAACATCACAGAGCAAGGTGGTGCTTCTGAGTTTATTGACCTCTCCCGCTTCATTGACCGCAACAATCAAATTGTCAAGAGCACAGCAAGCGAAGTTGTTTGGGACTATGGGCGAGGAGTGCTAACCTTGCACGCACCGAAGGCACAAGGGGTTGTCGGGTTCTTGGGACGCGCCGGGCGCATAGAACTGCCCGACATCATTGTGGAAGTGAGCAGCGAATATGCGTCCGTTCTGGTTGTGCCCCTTGATGACTCACCGCTCCGAACCTCTCGCCGGTTGCTGGTGCAAGTGGTGACGGAAGAGACCAACAACGGGTGGCAAACGGTGCCACAAGAAGGGCTGCTTCGCATTGTGGCGTTGGGCAATGCCCCCCTTTTGGTGCGGGACCCCATTGGTCGTTTAGTCTTCCGCCGGTCTGATGCGCGTTTATGTCAAGTGACCGCTTTGGATCCCAACGGCTATCCCCTCCAGCGCCTCGGAAACGCTGTTAATATCGCTTTACAACGCGGCGTGTTCTACTATCTTGTGGAGCGACGGTAACGAGGTGGAAGACGGGCACAAACCGAACCGTTGTGCATTCGTCTAAGAGAATGACGCACACACTGGCTAATGGAGGCGCTTCAAGATGCGACGGCGCGCCCCTCGGACGGAAGGGAGCGAGACGCGCACGGGAACATGGCACCCGTTCCTGCCACTGTCCCAGTGGACAGATGAGCGCTTAGTGGAAGCGGCTCAAGCGGGCAACCAAGAAGCGTTCGCCGAACTGGTGCGACGATATCAGACCAAGATTTACAACTTGGCGCTGCGCTACACCAACGACACTGAAACCGCTATGGATATTGCCCAAGACGCTTTTGTGCGGGCGTGGCAAATGCTGCCCAAGTTTCGGGGTGAAGCCAACTTCTACACTTGGCTGTATCGCATTGCCATGAACCTGTGCATAGACCGACACCGCCGCGCTTTGGTGCGAGGAGAGCCGCAGAAGATGAGTTTGGAAGATCTGGTGATTGAGCGACAGCGCTTTGAAGAGGCGGAAGAAGACGCCGATTTGTGGTGGGAGGAAAGCGACGCCAGCGAACCGGAAGCGGAAATCCTGCGTCAAGAAATGCGGCAGAAGGTTTGGGAAGCCATCCAGCAACTGCCGCCCCTTCTGCGGCAGGTGGTTTTGCTGCGCGAATATGAAGGCTTGTCGTTGCAGGAAATTGCTAAAATCACGAAGACGAATGTCGGGACGATCAAGTCCCGCCTTTATCAGGCACGGCAGCACCTAAAGCGCCTTTTAGCACCCTATTTCAACGGTTGAACCAAGGGGGTCTCTCTCCCATGCGTTGCGAACAGGCACGCAAACACATGTCGCTGATGTTAGACGAAGTTCTGACAGCCGAACAGCGGAGCGAGTTGGAACAACACTTGCGTGAGTGTGTGGGCTGCCGGGCTGAATGGCGGTTGCTGAAAACGGTGCAACACCTTATTGCAGCAACCGAACCTGCTCCCTTGCCTTACGACTTAGTCCCCATCGTGATGGAGCGGGTGCGAGCGATAGAGCGAGAGCGCTCGCGAGCAGGGGCATGGTGGCTTTGGCGCCCCTTGCAAGGGCGCTGGCGGTGGCTGGCGCTTGCGACAGCACCTTTCGTGTTGGCGTTAGCCATCGTTGGCATGCATTGGAAGCGGACACCCACAGAGCCGCCATCGGGTATCTACTGGAGCGCCCATGTCACTAATGCGGCGGAAGCGGCAGTTGCCCCTGAGTTGGCGCCCATTTCTGTCGCGCTGTCAAGCCTCCCCTTCGTTGGTGACGACCGATGACTTTCCGAAAGTGTTGGCTTCTCCTATTGCTTGTCGCAACTTTTAGTCTGCTGGAGGCGCAAGAGCGGGAGAGAAGGCGCCCTCGCGCATTCCTGCCGTCCCCCGATGCCCTCTGGCGCCTCTTGGGGACACCGAATTTCAAGACCCTGCAAGGGCGCTTAGAAGTGACCGTGTTCACCCCACAAGGGAGCCACACTTGGACGATGGAGTTGTGGGCGGACGAACAGCGCAGCCGCACCCAATTCACTCTCCCGCATCCGCAAGGGCAGCACCAAATCATCACTGTGACGACGCCCGAGGGAATTTGGGTCTGGCTGCCCTTTGCCAAGCGAGTTGTCCGCCACGAGAGCAGCACCCTCCCTTCCTGGCGCGACCTATGGCAAATCCGCACGGACAAACTGGACATGGCGAAAAACAACTACACCCTTCGCTTGGTGGGCAAAGACCGCATAGCAGGGCATTTTTGCTTGGTGCTGCAACTGGAACCGAACGCCAAAGGGAACGCCCTGCGGAAAATTTGGGTGCATCCCCCAACAGCGCTCCCGCTTCAAGTGGAGCGTTACGCTCCCGATGGTCAGTTGGAAATGCGACTCACTTTCGCCGAGGTCAAAATCAACGAACCCCTCCCCTTGCTTATCTTTGACACGGGTGTCCCTTCGGATTGGAAGGAAGAACGCGCCCCTTTCCAGCGCAAGCGGATAGAAGTTTCCAAAGCCGCTGAAGTGTTAGGATTCGTCCCCCTGTTGCCCATATGGCTGCCGCCTGGCTACGCTTTTGAAGGGCTTTTCTTGTTGGGCGATCAGCGGTGGAAAATGGCGCATGCGGTTTACACCGATGGCATCAGCGTCATCTCGGTTTTCCAGCACATGATCCCTCGTTGGTTTGCTCCTCCTCCACCGCCTTCATTCAAGGGTCCTGCACCGATGCCGCCTCGTCGGGAGCATCCTAAAGGTCCGCCAAAGTTTGGCGCTGGTTCCTTAAACCAAGTCCTGTTCCCGCAAAGAATGGTCGTTCGGGATATCGGCAATATTCGCGTTGTTTTGATCTCCGATGTTAGCCGTGAGTGGTTAGAGCGGATGGCGAACAGCCTGATGCCCGCTGTGGCAGCGAGGTGAGACAAAATGTTGGCAGAACTGACTGCCCTTGATCCCGTTAGCCACGCCATTAGCGAATGGCTGATAGAGCAAGGACGCCTCACGGTTGACCAACTCCGAGAAGCCCTTGCCAGCACCGCTCGGGGCAACGGAGGCAAACAGTTGACCACCGCGTTGGTAGAGTTGGGCTACTGCACGGAGGACGATTTACTTGCCGCTATGAGCGCCGTGTTAGGTTTGCCCGTTGTGAACTTGCGGGAAGTTTCTGTTGACCCTGATGCCCTTGCTGCGGTGCCAGCGGAGACGGCTTTCCGCCATCAAGTGCTACCGCTGCAAAAGGAGAACGGCGTGCTGGTCGTCGCTGTAGCAGACCCCCTCAATGTGGAAATAGAGAGCACCCTGCGCTTCGTTGCGGGAATGTCCATCCGCATTGTCTTGGCAAAGCCATCGGACATCCGCACGCATTTGGAGCAGCATTACATGCGCCGCGTCATCGCTGAGGCGGAAGCCGAGGACATTGAAGTCATTCGTGAAGCCGAAGAGGACATCGGTGACCCTACCCGCCTCGCTCGTGAAGCCCTGGTCATTCGTTTGGTCAACATGCTTATCCGCAACGCAGTGAGGGAGCGTGCCAGCGACATTCACATTGAACCGCTGGAGCGGGAGTTGCGGGTCCGCTACCGCATTGACGGGGTGCTGCACGAAGTGCCCGCACCTGCCAAGCGATTGCACCCCGCCATCGTGAGCCGCATCAAGATCATGGCGAACTTGGACATTACCGAGCGGCGCAAACCGCAGGATGGTCGCATCAAGGTCCGCATCTTGGGGCGCGAAGTGGACATTCGCGTTTCCGTTATCCCCACCGTCTTCGGCGAAAGCGTTGTGATGCGCTTGCTGGACAAATCTGCCATGCAGTTCACCCTCACCGACTTGGGGATGCTGGACGACGACTTGCAAAAGTTTGAGCAACTCATTCGCATTCCTTACGGCATCATCTTGGCGACGGGTCCGACAGGGAGTGGCAAAACGACCACTTTGCACGCAGCGCTGAAGCGCATCTACTCGCCCGAACGGAAAATCATCACGATTGAAGACCCTGTGGAATACCAGTTAGAGGGCGTGACCCAAATTCAAGTCAACCCTGCTGTCGGGCTGACCTTTGCAACAGGATTGCGCTCCATCCTGCGCCACGACCCTGATGTCATCATGGTGGGCGAAATTCGCGACCACGAAACTGCTGAAATTGCCATCCACTCCGCCTTGACAGGGCACTTGGTTTTCAGCACCCTCCACACCAACGATGCCCCTGGTGCCATCACGCGGTTGATTGAGATGGGCATTGAGCCCTTCTTGGTGGCGTCTTCCATTGAGGGCGTTTTGGCGCAGCGGTTGGTGCGACGCATTTGCCCCCGCTGCAAAGAACCCTATCGTCCTTCCCCCGCCGTTTGGGAGTATCTGGTCTCGCAAGAGTTTGTCAAGGACGGCGAACCCCAACTGTGGCGCGGGCGCGGCTGCCAAGATTGCCGCTTCACCGGCTACAGCGGACGAACGGGTATCTTTGAAATCTTGGTCATGGACGACGACTTGCGCGACTTCGTCCTGCGCAAAGCCTCCGCCCACGAAATCCGCCAACTGGCGATGGAGAAAGGCATGCGCACCCTCTACCAAGACGGCATGTTAAAAGTCGCGTTGGGCATCACTACAGTGGAAGAAGTGGAGCGGGTGACCCACGCATCGGAAGCCAGTTAGCCAATAGCGAGGGTGGCATAGCAATGATGAACACAAGGCGAAGTGAGCAATCAACAACTCTGCTTCGGTCCCCACTCTCCAGTCCCCGACCCCCAAAGCAACGATTGCGCCGTTGGGTCAGTTTCCAAGACCTAACCATCATGACCCGCCAGTTAGCCAGTTTGGTGGGCGGCGGGTTAACGCTAATGCAAGCCATTGAAGCGTTGGTGGAACACACCGAAAACGAGCGGCTCATCGCTGCTTTACAGCAAATTCGGGAAGACTTGCGGGCAGGCGGAACCTTCGCAGAAGCCTTGGAGAAGCATCCTCGCTTGTTTTCGCCCCTTTATGTCAGCATCGTGCGAGCGGGTGAAGCCAGCGGCGAATTGCCCCGCGTGCTCAATTGGTTGGCGGATTACATGGAGCGGGAGCAAAACCGCCGAACGCAAATTCGTTCTGCTCTCGCTTACCCAATCCTTTTGACCATCGTCATGATTGCTGCCTTGACTTTTTTACTGGTCTTCCTTGTCCCGCGTTATGCAGCACTGTTTGCGGAAATGGGGCAAGCCTTGCCGCTGCCAACGCAGATTCTGCTGGCAGTTTCAGGGTTCGTTGTCCGATGGTGGTGGGCAGTGGCGCTTGCCATTGTAGCCCTTGTCTACGCTTACCGCTTTGCTCGCCGGACACCGCGCGGTCGGTTCATCACCGATGCGTGGAAGTTGCATTTGCCCCTTTTCGGAAAGTTGCACTTAAAAGCCGCTGTTGGTCGCCTCTCCCGTGCCCTTTCGGTGTTGCTGATGGGTGGCGTCCCCGTTTTGGAAGCCTTGGAAGTGGCGCGGGATGTGATTGGAAACGAGGTGCTGGCACGCGCATTGGACGAAGTGCGGCAAAGGGTGCGGGAGGGAGAACGGGTTGCCGACCACTTGCGCCGCAGCGGTGTCTTTCCCCCGCTCTTCACCCGCTTGGTGGCTGTCGGTGAGGAGGCGGGAAACTTACCGCAATCCCTCACCACCGTTGCTGACACACTGGATTTGGAAGTGGACAGCAGCCTGAAAGCATTGGTCTCCCTTCTGGAGCCCGCGCTCATCCTGCTCTTAGGCTTGGTCGTGGGCTTCGTCATTATCTCCCTGCTCATGGCAGTCTTCCAACTCAACACGCTGGTTCGCTAACAGCACCTTTGCGCCAAAATTCCCTTTGGTGAGCGCCATGGTGCCATCAACTTTGGAAGAGTTGAAGCAATGGCTCGTCAAGGAGTTGCCCAAGTGGTTGCAGGAGCACCCTGACCTGCGCTACCTGCTGGAGAGCATCTTGGCGGAAACTTTTGTCCGACGAGATGAGTGGCAGAACTTAACGCGCCTGCTGGAGCAGTTGGTGGAAGGGCAGCAGGAACTGCGCCAAACCGTCCAAGCCATCCTGCGCCAGCAAGAAGAGCACTCCCGCATCTTGCAGGAGCACTCCCGCACCCTGCAAGAGCACACCCGCGTCTTACAAGAGCACACGCAAGCCATCCGCGAGTTACGGGAGGCGCAAATGGAGCATTCTCGCCTTTTGCAAGAACAATCCCGCACTTTGCAGGAGCACACTCGCATCCTGCAGGAGCACTCGCAGATCCTGCAAGAGCACACCCGCATCTTGCAGGAGCATTCTCGCCTTTTGCAGGAGCATTCCCGCCTTTTACAAGAGCAGGGGCAAGCCATCCGCGAGTTGCGGGAGGCGCAAGCAGAGCACACCCAAGCCATCCGCGAGTTACGAGAAGCACAAGCGGAGCACACCCAAGCCATCCGCGAGTTGCGAGAGGGGCAGGCAGAACACTCCCGCCTCTTGCAAGAGCAAGGACAAGCCATCCGCGAGTTGCGAGAAGGACAGGCGGAACACTCTCGCTTGCTACAAGAGCATGCAAGAGCCATTCAACGGTTGGAAGCGCGCATTGGCGCGTTGGGACGACGGTGGGGCATGTTGAGCGAAGCGGCTTTCCGAGAGGGCATGTATGGGCTGCTTACGCCCATTGGCTTCCGCGTGGAGCGCATCATAGAGCGGGACGAGGAAGGGTTCGTTTTCGGGCGCCCCGACCAAGTGGAAGTGGACTTGCTCATTTACAATGACACGGTTATCGCAGCCGAAATCCGCGCCTCTGTCAGCAAAAGCGATGTGGCCATCTTTCTCCGCAAGTTAGCCTTTTTGGAGCAACGGTTGCAACGCCCCGTCACCCGGCGAGTCATTATCTCCCCATGGGTGGACGATGACGCGGCAAAGTTTGCGCAAAACGAGGGCATTGAAATTTACGCTATGCCCGACGAGTTGGGCACGGACGGTTGACATTGTCTTCTCCCCTCATCTTGCGTCCAAAGAATTGGCAAGCATCATTGCCAATGGAGGTGCCAACCCATGCGCATTCGGGAACGCCGTCGCCGTCACGGTCTGACGCTGGTGGAATTGGTTGTCGTGATGGTCATTCTGGTGCTGCTGGCGTCCATCGCCACCACCGTGGTCATCCGCCGCATTGAGGATGGTCGGCGCACCAAAGCCATCATGGACATCAAAGCCATTGAAAACGCCTTGGACCACTACAAACTGGACACGGGCTCCTACCCGACAACGGAGCAAGGCTTGGAGGCGCTTATTGCGCCACCAGCCGGCGTCACTGGTTGGAACGGTCCCTATTTGAAGCAGCGGCAAGTGCCCGTTGACCCTTGGGGCAACCCTTACATTTACGAAAGCGACGGTGAGGACTTTGTGCTCCTATCGGCGGGTAAAGACGGGCAACCGAACACTGCTGACGATGTGCAACCTGAGTGAACCGCGCTTCCTGCTAAGGCACCGAGCAGGCTTGACACTCATTGAACTGGTTGTTGTGATGACCCTGTTGGTGCTGCTGGCGTTTATTGCTGCCCCTTCCTTTGTCAACACCGCCAAAAGGGCACAGGTTCGCACGGGTGCTCAACAGGTCCTCGCCGTGCTGCGTTACGCACGGGCAAAAGCCGTCTCTCTGGGACGCCCAGTGCTCGTGGCTTTTGACCGCGAACAAAACACTTTTCGCGTCCTCCTCCCCGCCGATGTAGTAGAGGAGCAAACCGTAGCAACTTTACCCTCCACTGCCAGAGGGACGATAGAACTCACCGACGAAGATTGGTGGCAATTGGCAGGTGAACGGATAGAAACGCTGGATGTCAACCAGTTTGCCGAAGACCCATCACCGATGGGGCGGGAGCGCCGCCTTCCCGATGGGGTGACGCTCGCTTCTCTTCGCGACCTTGACACAAATGAAGAACTCAACTTGCTCGCTTTCTACCCTGACGGAACGGCTTCAGGGGTTCTCATCGTGTTGGAAGGCGAACGAGGGGTTGTTGCCTTGACCGTTGCGCCGACAACGGGTTCCATTCAAATGCAGGAACTGGAATCCGAAGAAGCAACTCGCTTGAGGTGAATCGCGATGAGAAGCCACCGCCTCCTTGTCCCGCACCGACAGGCGGGCTTCACATTGGTGGAACTGGTTGTTGCGTTCCTGATTCTAACCATCGGCATGGTGGCGATTTTAGAACTGGTGAGCCAAAGCGCACTGAACGCCCGCTATGCGAAAGACAGAACTATTGCCACCACTTTGGCACAGCAAAAGTTGGAAGAACTGTTGTCGCAAACCGATTTGACAACGGGCGAGATGGAAGGCGATTTCGGCGACGCTTATCCCCAGTTTCGGTGGCGGGCGCAAGTGACCGATGTGAGCGACAGCCTCCTCGCCGAAATGGGTGTTAGCCTTCGGCAAATCGTGGTTGTTGTGGAATGGTCGGACCGCCGGCGAGTGCACAGCGTGCAACTGGAAACAATGCAGGCTTCCGTCCCCTTGCTCCACCCGCAAGAAGCAACGATGCAACAAGCAGGGAGTGACCTGTCAGGGATGCAGGGAATGCCGCAAGGAACGATTCCTTTCCCGTCGCAATGAAGGCGAGGCGATTGACGATGCACCGAAAACTTGCTAACTCAATCCAACGACGAAGAAACGGACGCCGAAAAGGGTTGACTTTAGTGGAACTGGTTGTCGTGATGGTGCTGCTGCTGTTTATCGGCTTAGCCGTCGGCGGTCTGGTGCGTTCTGTCCAGATGACGGAAAGCAGCATTATGGAAACTGCCGAAATCAATCAAACGGGACGCGTGGTGCTGCAACGGATGATTGCCGAACTTTCCAGCGCCCTACCCCTACCCGTGCCAGTGGAAGAGGCTACCCTTCTCCTTTCGCCTGCTGGAATAGAGGGAGCGATGGACGCAACGGCAACGCCCACTGTCTTGGCGTTTTACCACGAAGACGCCATAGACAGCGTGTTGGGATTGGACATGGACACTTTGCGCTTCACCACCACCCATGCTGACCCGCGCCGCAGCCCCACGCCTCAAGCCGATGTAGTGGAAGTCGCCTACTTCGTGGATACCGACCCGCAGACGCCTGAGCAAGGGCTGGTCCGCTCGGAAGGGACTTTGCCCGGTCTGTTGCCTGAGGATGCTTTGCCCCTTCAAACGCCGACCGAAGTCCTGTCTGACCGCATCGTCTCCCTTAACTTCCGCTTTTACGACCCCGACACGGGTGAGTGGCTGGAAACTTGGGACTTGACAGATGTGCTGCCCGCATTAGTAGAAGTGCGGGTGGGTGTCGCACCTGTTTCTTGCGATGAGTTCTTGGCGCGTGCAGAGCGAGATCAGGGGTTGCTGACTTTTGTGGAATGGTTCACGACGACCGTGCCCATTCGGGTTCGTTCCTACCCTGACCCTTCCGTGCAACAGCAGCAGCAACAGCAAGGGGCTCAAGCGTTAACGCAATTTTTCGGGACGCAACAGCCGCCGTCAGGAGAACGTCCTTCTCCCACGCAGCCGTCAGCGCCTTCGCCTATCCCGCAGTTACCGCCGATGCAAGGGCAACCGCAGCGTCCACCATCGTCAACGATACCTCTCTTCCCGCAGCAACCGCAGCAGCCCCCTTCGCTTTCGCGACCTTCTACACAGCAGCGACCTTCCTTCCCGCAAGGGCAACCAAGCCTTTCGCCTCAACGCCCCACAACGGGAACGCGCCCGCAAGGGGGTGGGCGACGATGAACCGTTGGCGCTGCAAGGGTTTCGCACTGGTGTTGGTTTTGGGTATCATGGTGCTCCTGAGCATCTTAGCCGCTGGTATCGCCTTCACGGTTCGCAGCGAGTTGAATGTGGCGGCTGTCTTTGCCGAGCAAACGCAAGCCCGCTACCTCGCCCACGCTGGATTGCAACGAGTGTTGGCGGAGTTAGCCGCCGACAATCCTGGCGTGGACAGTTACGCTGAAGGATGGGCAGAATTGCGTTCCGACGACGAAGGGTGGGCGCTCACCAATGGCGTTTTCATCGTTCGCGTCACTGACGAATCGGGCAAGTTGAACATCAACACAGCGGACCGCGACATGTTGGTCGCCTTCTTCACTCAACTTACAGGTGACAGCCTCCAAGCAGAAGAGATTGCCGACGCCATCATAGACTGGCGTGACTCCGACGACGAACCACAGTTGATGGGAGCCGAGGGCGATTACTACTTGACTTTGGAGCAGCCCTACCGCGCCAAAAACGCGCCTTTTGACAGCCCTTACGAACTTTTGCTGGTTCGCGGCATCACGCGAGAGATTTTCTATGGCGACCCCGACTTAGGCATCCCACCGCTCCCCGAGTTGGTCACGACTTATTCGGCAACCCCCAATGTAGACGAACGGGGTTTGCCGCGCGTGAACATCAACACCGCCACGCGCGAGCAACTGATGGAAGCGTTGGGGGACATTTTGACAGAGCGGGAGATTGACGCCATTTTGCGCTATCGGGATGGAACGCAACAACAGCAACGCCCTCCCACACAGCAACCGACAGAACAGCAACCACCGGCTGGACAGCCTCGCCCCACCCAACCGGGCGTTCCGCCCTCAGGTCTCCCGCGTCCGCAACAACCGCAGCCGGGAACTTTTCAGCCAGGGATTCAGCGACCGCAGCAACCGCCATCAGGCACTCAACGACCGCAGCAATCACCCGCTTCCGGGTTTCAGCGTCCGCAGCAGCAACCGCCGTCAGGCATCCAACGTCCCCAGCAATCGCAAACGGGAACTTTCCAACCGGGAACGCAGCGCCCACAGCAACTGCCTGCTTCAGGCTTCCAGCGTCCCGCTCAAGGGTTACCTTCCCGCGGTGTGCCTGTAGAGGCTGTGGGACAGCCACAGCAAGGGAGTGGGCTCCCGTCCACTGGACAGCGTCCAACAGGCAGTCAGACCAGTGCAGGACAACAGCAGCAGCGCCGACAAATTCGCTCCCCGTTAGATTTGCGGCAAGTGTTGCCGACGGAAAAACTGGTCGCTATCTGGGAGCGCATCACCACGACCGACCAAGCCGTGTTTTACGGATTGGTGAACTTGAACACTGCACCGCCAGAAGTTTTAGCCGCCCTCTTACCCGACAATCCCGCTGCCGTTGACGAAATCCTTGCCTACCGAGAGCAAAACGGTGGCTTCCAATCGGTGGGCGAGTTGCTGTTCATCGGCTCACTGACCCAACGGGAATTGCGACAGTTAGTTTCCCGCGTTTGTGTCAAGAGCAGCACTTTCCGCTTGCGAGCAGCAGGTATCGTTGGCAACCGCCGCGCTGTGCACCTCATTGACGCTGTCGTGGAACGGCAACTGGTTGCTTCTCCCACAGACACCGCTTTAACGGGCACAACTGATGCGGGGACAACTTTCTCATTGCAGTTCATCGTGCGGGCGTGGAAGGAACGCTGACAGCGCCTTACAGCCACTCCGCCAATTGGTGCTCGTAGCGGCGAAAGACGAGCCAACCGAGCAGCAATGTGCAACCCGAAACAGCCAACGCAATTGCAAAATGGGGCCAGTCAAGAGGTAGCGCAGGGCGTCCATCGGGCAGTTGCACTGGCGGCAACAAAATTTGGCGCAGAACGGTTAAGTAAACGGCGAACGGGTTCAGCATGTAGGCGTGATACCATCGCTCTGGCACCATCTCCACGAAGTAGAAGACGGGGCACGCAAAGAACAAGAGCCTCAGCACGAAACTGTCCATGACGAACTTGATGTCGTGGTAAAAAACCGTCCAGCATGAAAGCATCAGCACTAATCCCGTCAAAAAAGCCACCAACCCTACCATCACGACGGGCAGCAGGAGCCATTCTACCCGCATGGGCACGCGCAGCACTTTCAGGTAGACGAACAACACGACCAGCGCTAACAAAAAGTGCACCAAATTTCCTGCTACGGAAGCGATGGGCAAAATGGCTCGGGGCATAGGAAAGGCTTTGACTAAGGGCATGTGAAACAGCATAACCGAGCAACCATCCAGCAGCGAGTTTTGGATGAATTGCCACGCAAAAGCGCTGCATAACAAGTAGGCGGAGTAGTTGGGGATGTCGTAGCGGAAGATTTTTTCCACCACGATGAGCCAGATGAAGGCTTGGGCGATGGGAGGCACCAGCGACCAAAAGAACCCCAGCGTCGTCCGCTTGTAGCGGACCCGCAACTCCCGCCAAACCAGCACCAAAACGGGTTGCCAAAACCGAAGGCTCCACACCGCTTGCATCGGCAAACTCCTCTCCATCTCGTGCGCTTGTTAGAGGTTTGCTTCACTTTTCGTGCAGCGGCTGCTAAAAAACTTTGGCACCTTCCTTTCGCCTAAGGCACTGCGGGTGCAGGAAAGTTTGGCGATGTGCTATAATTTGTGCGGCACTTTTCCGATTTTTTCGGAAATTTTTTCCTACAGCGGGAAAGGTGGTGTAAAGATGGTAGAAAAAGCCAAGCGGGTGACCATCCGAGACATTGCGGAGCGTTTGGGAATTTCTCCAGCGACGGTTTCCACTGCCTTGACAGGTCGGCGCAACGGTGTGTTTGTGAGCGAGGAAACCCGCCGCCGCGTTTGGGAAATGGCGCGCAAAATGGGCTACCCGCTGGAACGCCTGCGAGCGCGTGCTCCCCAACTTCAGCGCGTTGCTCTTTTCAGCACCTCCTACTACTGGTCTATGGTCTTCATGAGCGCCATCCAACAATTGTCCGACGAACTCAAGAATCAGGGCGGTCGCTTGTCCATCCACATTGAGGGTGACCCGCAGCAGGAACTCTCCGCCATCCGCGAACTCTATCGGCGCCAAGAGGTGGACGGGTTCATCCTTCTCGGTTCTCGCACCAACTTGGGCGAGTTGGTGGCAAAAAACATTCCGTTCGTCGTTGTCGGCGAAGTGCCCGAAGGGGTTAGAGTGTGGCAAGTGTTTGTCAAAGGCGAGGAAGGAGGGCGCCTCATCGGGGAGCATCTGTGGTCGCTGGGACATCGGAAAGTCGGCGCATTCCATCTTGAATACAACCCCTTGCCCAGCCTGAAGCGCATCAAAGGGTTGCAGGCGACCTGGCAAGAACATGGAAGCGATTTCCCCGATGACTGGGTGCTACCGCTCCAAACGGAAGATGAGCGGGAATTGTGGGAGAAGTTGCCAACCTTCCTTTTTGATGCTAAGGGCAACCTGCGCTTCACCGCCCTCTTTTGCTTCAACGACCGAGTAGCCGGCACCGCCATGAAATGCCTGCGCCGATTGGGCATTAAGGTGCCCGACGATATCTCCCTCGTCGGTTTTGACAACGAGTCGTTCAGCGAACTGTTAGACCCACCCCTCACCACTGTGGCAGTTCCCTTTGAACCCTTGCTATCTCTGGCAGCGCAACTATTGCGAGAGCAGGTGACTTCACCGTCCCAGCCGCCTAAGCAAGTGTTCCTGCCTTGTCAACTGATCGTGCGCGCTTCAACAGCACCTGTAAGAGCCAAACACCTTCTCGCGCCTTCAATAGCAGGCTAAGGTAAGCCTGACTCCCTTCCGTCTCTCTGCAGCGGAGTGCATGTGGGAAGTGGTTGCAGGGGATAAGGAACGCCGTTGTGGTTTGGGAAGCAACGGAGGTGGAAGCGATGAGCCATTTGCACTATCGCCCGCCCCATCGCTGGGTAGGCGACCTCATTCCCTTCTTCTGGCAAGGCGAGTATCACCTTTTCTACCTGCCTCGCGCCCCTGAGCAGCGCCACTGCTGGGGGCATCTGGTCTCTCGTGACCTGATAACTTGGACGGAGTTGCCTGATGCCTTGACGCCCAGCAATATTCCTGAAGCGCCCGACGCGGTAGGATGTTGGACAGGTTCGGTCATCGCCCATGATGGCGTGTTCCACTGCTTCTACACAGGATTCAACCCTCATTCCCCGTTCCCACAAACCGTGTGCCACGCTATCTCCGACGATTTGGTGCGCTGGCGGAAAGACCCTGCTAACCCTGTTGTGGTGCCCGATGAGCGATGGTATGAGCCACAGGACTGGCGCGACCCGTTCGTGCTTTACAACCCTGAGGCAGGCGAGTTTTGGATGCTGATTTGCGCCCGTGATAAACGCGTTCTTTTTGAACGGCGCGGCTGCGTTGCCTTAGCCACCTCCCCCGATTTGCAACAATGGCAGGTGAAAGAGCCATTGTGGTCAGGCAGCGTTTGCTGGGCAGCCGAATGTCCCGATCTGTTTTGCCTTGACAATCGCTGGTTCCTCGTCTACAGTCATGGCGTCACTCGCTATCGGTGGGCAAGCCGCTTAGGCGATGTCTGGCAGGCTCCTTTCCCTGACACTTTTGACACCGAGTTTGTTGCCGCTGCGAAAACGCTGTTTGACGGCAAGCGCCAGTTGCTGTTCGGTTGGATCGGCACTCTGGAAGGCGAAAGGGACACAGGTCCCCGCCAATGGGGTGGACACATGGCGCTGCCCCGCGAGTTACGCCCTCAACCCGATGGTCGCCTCGCCGTCCGCCTCCCTGAAGAATGGGTGTCATGGCAAGAAAACCACGCCACCTTCCTGTCTCTCGCACAACTCCAATCGCTATGTGGAATGTGGCATTGCGGCGATGAGGAAGCACGAGTTGATGCATCCAACGGTGTGGCTGTTGCTCAATGTCCTGCGCCTGCTGACTTCTGGCTCAGGCTCACAGTTATCCCCGAAGGGCAAACGGCAGAGTTCGGTTTCCTTTTGCGCATGGAAAACGGGAGGGGGCATAAGTTATCCGTCACGCCGTCGCGGATAGCCCTTCACCGCTGGTCCTCGTGGGGCGATCCTGAACCGCGCCTGGCTTTGCCTTTCTCATGGCGAGCCGGTGAACCGTTGACAGTGCACCTTATCGTGCATGGTTCCATTGTGGAGATGTTCGTGGACGAACGCGTTTCGTTTGCAGGACGCGTTTACGAACCGCCTCAAGGGTGGCTTGGCTTTTACGCTGCCAACGGTCCTGTGCGATTCCAATTCGCCGCCATTGCGCCCCTACCACCGCTTTTGTGAACGCTCCCGAGACAAGACAACGCCTCAAGTTTGTGACAAATTAGAAGCGAATTTTTTCGCGCAACGGGGACCAAACCGCCAACGAGAGCAGCGAGTTGAAGCAGCAATCCATACCATCTCCTTCGGAGGTGGTTGTTTCGTGTCCCGAAAGAAGGCATCAGCAAAGCGAACGAGGAAGAAAGCGGAGCAGGAGAAGAAGGCACTGTCAACACAAAGCGGCAAGAAACTGATCATCGTGGAATCGCCGGCGAAAGCCCGCACCATCCGCCAAATTGTGGGCGATGAGTTCATGGTGGAAAGCACGATGGGGCACATCATGGACTTGCCTGAGCGTAAGTTTGGCGTGGATTTGGAGAATGGCTTTGAGCCCGAGTATGTCATTCGCGCCAAACGCAAAGATGTCATCAAGCGGTTGCGGGAGGTGGCAAAAGCCGCCAGTGAAGTTTACTTGGCATCCGACCCCGACCGAGAGGGGGAAGCCATCGCATGGCATGTGGCGAAAGTAATGAAACGCCCCGATGCTCGTCGCATTGAGTTCCACGAAATCACCAAACCTGCGGTCCTAAAGGCTCTGGAAAACCCGCGCGACATTGACGAAAACTTGGTCAACGCGCAACAGGCTCGGCGAGTGCTGGACCGCATCTTTGGCTACACCCTTAGCCCACTTCTGTGGCAGAAGATCAAGCGCAATCTTTCTGCCGGTCGCGTCCAATCAGTGGCGCTGCGGCTGGTGGTGGAGCGCGAGCGCGCCATCCAAAACTTCGTCCCGCAAGAATACTGGAGCATCACTGCCACCCTTTCCCCTGAAGACCACGAAGCACCCTTTGACGCTCGCTTGGTGCAAATCGGCGACCGAAAAGTGACAACGCCCGAGCGAACCGAGAAAGTGGAAGGGCAAGAGCCGACGGAGCAAGCGGAGCGCGCGGACAAAGGCGTGGTCATAGAGAACGCAACGCAGGCGCACGCGTTGGTGTCCATCCTGGAACACGCGCGCTACGCTGTCTTGAAAGTGGAACGGGGCGAGCGAAAACGAACACCCCCTCCGCCCTTCATCACCTCTACCTTGCAACAAGCAGCCTCGCGGCATTTGGGGTATAACCCCACCCGAACCATGCGCATCGCCCAGCAACTTTACGAAGGCGTGGATTTGGGGCTGGAAGGCACGGTCGGTCTCATCACTTACATGCGCACCGATTCGCCCCGCGTTTCAGAAGTGGCGCAGGCGCAAGCAGCCGATTTCATCCGCCAAACTTTTGGTGACGCCTTCCTGCCCCCCAAGCCCCGCCAATACAAGGCGCGGAAATCCGCTCAAGAAGCCCACGAAGCCATCCGCCCCACCTCCGTTTTCCGCACGCCAGAAAAAGTCAAGCCCTACCTGACTGAGGAGCAGTTCGCCCTTTACGAACTCATTTGGAAGCGCTTTGTCGCCAGTCAAATGGCGGATGCGATTTACGACACCCTTACGGTGGACATCCTTGCTCAAAACGGGCACGCACCAACGACCGGGCAAGACGAACTGCCTGAGTGGCTGACCAGCGCCCGCGCGTTTCTCTTCCGCGCCACAGGGCGCTTGCTGAAGTTTGCGGGTTGGTTAGCGGTTTACCAAGCAGCGGACGAAGAGGAGGAAGAGGAAGCGGAGGGGATGAACATCCCCGATTTGGCTGAAGGAGAACGGTTGCGCCTCCTTGCGCTCACACCTGAACAGCACTTCACCAAACCACCCGCTCGCTATACGCAGGCAACGTTGGTCAAAGCGCTGGAGGAATTGGGCATCGGTCGCCCCTCCACCTATGCCCCCACAGTGGACACGATTGTCAAGCGCGGCTATGTGGAACTGAAGGGCAAGCAACTAATCCCCACACCTTTGGGCATGTTGGTGTGCGACAAACTGGTGCAGTTCTTCCCCGACCTGTTAAGCGTCGGCTTTACAGCGCAAATGGAAGAGCGATTGGACGAAGTGGAGGAAGGCAAACAAGATTGGCGGGAGACTGTCCGCTACTTCTACGAACCCTTCCGCAAAGCCTTGGAGCACGCTGAGAAGCGCATGAGCCAAGAAGGTGGCTTGACCACTGATCAGAAATGCCCGCTGTGCGGCGCTGCAATGCTCATCAAGTTTTCCGCTTACGGTCCGTTCCTCGCTTGCGAGCGCTATCCAGAGTGCCGCGCTCTCATTCCGATGGAGGAGGGCGCCACGCGGGAATGCCCCCACTGCGGCAATGTGATGGTGCGACGAGGCAATGACAGCCTTCGCTATTTCTTGTGCCTGCAATGCGGCGCGGTAGAACCAACGGACGGACAGGAATTGGTCTCGTGCCCTGAATGCAAGGAAGGAGTGTTAGTGCCCCGAACGGTCCGCAGGGGGCGAATGAAAGGGCGCCAGTTCTTCAGTTGCTCTCGCTACCCCGACTGCAAGTTCGCCACTTGGGACAGACCACTACCAACGCCGTGCCCCAGTTGTGGTGCGTTGATGGTGGAAAAGCGCCCAAAGGAAGGCGAACCAACCGCCACCTGCACCCAGTGCGGCTATGCGGAACCATTGAAATAAGACGAGGGACGAGAGACGCGGGATGGAAAAACATGGCTAAAGCCCGTAGCATGAATTCATGCGCTTTTGCCGAAGCAAAAAAAACCAAACTATCATGCCATTGTCGCTTGGAGGGCGCATCTCCCGATGCGCCGATTACGGTCGCTGGAGGGCACATCTCCTGATGTGCCGATTGATTACGGTGCGTCAGGAGACGCACTATCCAATTCGTTCGCCGATTGAAATCGGCGCTCACAAAGTCGTCATCAACTACGGGCTAAAGCCCGTAGCATGAGTTTTTCGTAGGAGCGTTGACCTGAACCATCATGCCACTGGCTTTAGCCAGTGGTTGCTGACGCTGTCATGAGCGCCTGCTTGAGCGGGCGGAAACGATGATCGTTGGATGGCGCATCTCCCAATTTGCCGATTTTTCGTTTTTGCGGTGCGTCGGGAGATGCACTCTTTTCGTTCCGCACCTTGCGCCTTTGTCCCTTTCCAAAACAGCCATCGCCCGCAAGGGGCGACGCTACCGAATTTGTCGCTCCCCGCATCTCCGTTTCCCCGCTTCCCCGTCTCTCCCTCGTCCCTCACCCCGCGTCACCCGTCTCGCTTTTTGCTAATGGTTCTGGGGTTCGGTTTGGAGTTGAGCGATGGCGGCTCTCAGCGTTTGAACGCTGGGTGTTCCGATGAAGCCGAGGCGCACAACACCTCGCTTGTCTATCAGCAAAATTGTGGGCACTTTCGTGATGCCATAGCGGCGGCTCACTTGCCTGCCTTTGTCCACTGCGATGGGACAAGGGAACAACTGTCGCTGCTGGGCACGGATGCCGATTTCTTTCCAACTGGGGTCAACGGCAATGCCCAGCAGTTGAACGGAAGACGAGGAAAAAGCATCACGCACCGCTCGCAACTTTCTCGCAGCCTCTTTCCATGTGTCGCACCAGAAGGCGAAGAACACGATAACCACCGCTTTGCCCCGCCATTGAGACAACCGAATTTTCTGCCCCTGCAAATCGGTGAGCGAGAAATCAGGGGCAGGTTTGCCGATAAGGTTCTCCACGGGCGCCCCTTGTGCAGTAGCGCAAAGGATTACGCACAGGCAAACAAGCACCCACCGGCTCAATTTTCTCCCGTTCACTCCCGCACCTCCAAACCTGCCGCAGCGGCACGCCCCCGCAATTGGGGGCGATACATGATTTGCACGACTGTCGGCAATGCGGTGAAGGTTCCTTCCATTTCTGGGCGCAGCAGAAAACTGAATTGATGCGTGCCCTCGGGCAGGAAGGACCAAAACAGTGCCAGCCGGTCATCGTGCACCTCTGTCCACGCCCAATCGGAGGGCAGGTCTGGCACTTCTACAGGCTCGCCGACACGCCACTGCAACACTTCGCACCCTGCAGGCAGTGGCTCTTCCAGCATCACATACTCCAAATCCCGCTTCGTCGTTACGGTCAGCAACAAGGCGATTTCCGTGTTGGGTCGGACGCTCCCCTTCAGCGGCACCCATTGCCCTTTGGGCGATCGGACAAGATACTGCCGTTGGACGCGCAAATCGCTGCCTTCGGGTTTGTCAAGCCCACGCGTGACGAAAGCGTGCAGGGTCACCGTGTAGTAAAGCCGTCCCTTACCGTTCACTTCCAACCGCACCGCGTTCTCCCCAGCGGATGCGGGAAGGAGCAGTCGTTGCTCGCTTCTTTGCGCTTGCTCTTTTGTTAAGCGCTGTTCGTGCACCAACTTCTCCCCAGCGAAGACACGCACCGTGCAGTCAGCATCCAACTCAGGGAAACGGGCAAGGTAATCGGTCAGGGCGAAAAGGGCAGCGGCAGTGCTCTTTGTGGAATACCAGAAGTTGCCTGTGCGCTGGGTCATCAACCACATCACTGCAGCGGTCACTTTCGGGTCATTGGGTTTGAGCAACAGCAGGGCTTTTAGGGCATAGGCGGTGGCTTCCACATCGCTCTCGCACAAAACGCCCCAAGTTCCCTCCCACCAGCAAAGCCCGTTTTCTTGCTTAGCCCGTTTCTCCAACGCTGCCAACACTTGTTGCACAGCGGTGCGCAGACCGAAGCGGTGCAAAGCGATGCACAGGATGGCTTGCGCCATGGGCGACAAGCGATGGCTTTGAGCAGCCAGCGACCGAGCAACCTTCTCCCATTGCGGCGTCACCTTCACCCACTTCGTCCACGCCCATCGCGCTTCGGACAGGGAAAAGAGCAAGTAGGCTTGCAGGTCACGGTTCTTCTCTTCAACCATCACGGAGGCTATACCGTCTACAGCGTAGCGGACGCAATCTTCGTCCACCTCAAAGCCCATTTGCTTGGTCAGCGCCAACCCGTAGAGGACATAGGCAGTCATGTAGTAGTCCAAACCTTTCTGGAACCAACCCCAACCGAAGTCTTCCTGCACCTCGTAGATTTGCTCCAGTCCGCTGTGCACCATCTTGGGCAACTCCC
>FWWM01006163.1_pt1 | contig 25409 bp, 25 predicted proteins | sample 2228351 | NCBI WGS metagenome assembly FWWM01 (sample SAMEA103939774, study PRJEB20133) | metagenome
GGCAAGTTTCTCTGCACGTGAGCTGCTCAAAGGTATTCCCAAGGCACAAACCGATTCACCACGACCTGTAATGGCGCTGCTCTGCGGATGCACCCGCCTATTCTATCTTCCACGTCATGCGCTTGGGGGCAAACACACTGTCCTGTCTCATCAAAGGGCAAGCAAACAATGCTGGGACAACAAAAAAGCAGACCCCAAGGTCTGCCCCTTCAGTTGGGCCCAGATCATGGTCAGGATTCAGTGGTCGTCACCCTTTTCGCCGTAAGGTCAGATCAAGGGCTTCCAGAACACGATCCACGTCAGCTTCGGTCATGGTGGGTCCCATGGGTAGGCTGAGAACCTGCGCATGAAGGCGTTCGGTCACAGGATAAGACCGCTCGCGCATCTCTCCATAAGCCCCTTGCTTGTGAGGGGGCACCGGATAATGAATCAGCGTCTCGATCCCTTGCTCTGCCAGGGCGCGCTGAACATGTTCCCTATCACCGACGCGGATCACGAACAGGTGCCATGCGGGTTCAGCCCAGTCGGGCACCCATGGCGAAACAATCTCGGAAAACTTTTGCAGACCCTCTAGATACCTGGATGCCAAGAGCCTACGCCGGTCGTTCCAAGCATCAAGCCTCTCAAGTTTCACTCGAAGGAAAGCTGCCTGAAGCTCATCAAGGCGGGAATTCCATCCTTTCATTTCATGGTGGTATTTCATGGGGGAACCATAGTTGCGCAGGGAGCGAACTCGCTCAGCCAGTTCATCATCGCTGGTGGTGATGGCGCCCCCGTCTCCAAAGGCTCCCAGGTTCTTGCCTGGATAAAAACTGAAGGCGGCAGCGTCCCCGAGTCCCCCCGTTCTTTTTCCTTTGTACCGTGCTCCATGAGCCTGGGCTGCGTCTTCAATGACACGCAACCTGTGTCTTCGGGCAATTTCCACAATGGGGTCCATATCGGCAGGCTGGCCGTAAAGATGCACGGCGATGATCGCCCTTGTCCGCGAAGTGATCGCCGCCTCAATCTTTTGAGGATCTATATTATAGGTGGTCTCCTGAGGTTCTACGGGAACCGGTGTGGCGCCTGCCAAGGTCACAGCAAGCCAGGTGGCAATAAAAGTATGGGCCGGAACAATCACTTCATCCCCCGGCCCTATGTCCATGGCTTGCAGAATCAGGTGCAGAGCATCCAGCCCGTTTCCTGTACCTACGCAATGTTTCACGTGGCAGTAGCCGGCAAACGCCGATTCAAAAGCCGCGACTTCCTCACCGAGTATGTACCGGCCTGAGGTCATGACCCGACGGTATGCGGCATCTAGAGCGTCCTGCAACTCGAGATACAGGGCTTGAAGATCCAGAAAAGGCACCTTCATGAGCTTTTTTCCCGCTGAAACAGATTGTAATCGCGTATGTAATCGGCTTCATCAAAGGGCAAAGAAGCGAGCACGAGGCAAATGCCTCCTGAAGAAAAATTCTCCAGTTCCCTCCAAATCATGCTCGGCACATATAACCCGTAATAAGCCCGGTCCAGGTGGACCCGGCGCCGCTCGGTGCCGTCGTCCAGAACAACGTCAAAAGCGCCCATGACGGAGACGATAAGTTGTTGCAATTTCCGGTGCGCATGCCCTCCACGACTCACGCCGCCGGGGACATCATAGAGGTAATACACACGCTGAATGGAGAACGGAAGGTGCACACCTCCGTAGATCGGGGTGATGGCTCCTTGTCGGTCGCTGATTTTGGGAAGATCGATAAGTCGGCAATCGTGGACGGTTGTTTTCACGCTTTTAAGTTGGTCCTTTGAAATTCCTTGTAATCTCGAATGTAATCATCCGGATCATACGATTTGGATGCCAAAACCAGCGCCACGGCGTTCGTGGAAAACTGCTGCATACGACGCCAGATAAGGTTTGGCACATAAAGTCCATAGTAGGCTCGGTTGAGCACCACCGTTTTCTGTGCCATGCCGTCATCCAAAAAGACCTCAAAGCTTCCCGACAGCGCAATGATAACCTCATGCAGTGTCCGATAGGCGTGGCTTCCCCTGGATTCACCCCCTGGAACATCGTAAATCCAATAAACACGCGCGATATCGAAAGGGATATGCCTTCGGGCTTCGATAAAGGTGAGGTTCCCTCGGTCGTCAAGAATCTTGGGGAAATGAATAATGGCTGCATCGTAGACCGACCGCGATGCCAAAAACGCCGCTTTGGAAACCACGCAGGCCTCCTTCATATAAGATACCGCTTTTGCGGATGAAAACTCCCCATAAGGAAAGCGTCGCTGATCATCCACGGCTCTCGTTTTTTGTCAAGCAACAATTTGAGATATTTGAAGCGCCACGGGCGGCCTTCACGGCCTAAAAGGGCGAAACATACCATGATGGTCTTGGGGATTGACACGGGCGACGGGAGCCGGTTAGGAGTCCATGGCAGGACACTTTCAGCGAAACGAAGACGTCACGCATCGAGCCACGAAAGACAAGGAGGATGCCATGAACCTGGATGAGGCTCTAAAAAAGATTCATTGGCTTGGTCATGATGCCTTTCGTGTGGACGGCTCAAAAATCATCTACTTCGATCCTTACGAAATCCAAACAGGTCCTTCGGCCGACGTGATCTTCATCAGCCATGAACATTTCGACCATTGTTCTCCGTCGGATGTGGCCAAGATTCAAAAACCCGAAACAGTCATTGTCACCGATGCCGCATCGGCCAAGAAGCTTTCAGGGAACATGCGGGTCGTTCGACCTGGAGATCACCTGGAACTGGATGGGCTGCTCGTTGAAGTCCTTCCCGCCTATAACGTGAACAAGAAATTCCATCCCAAGACATCGGGAATGCTCGCCTTCGTGGTCACTATGGACGGTGTTTCCTACTACCACGCCGGGGATACCGACCTCATTCCCGAAATGAAAGGTCTTCAAGTGGATATCGCCTTTTTGCCCGTTTCCGGAACCTATGTCATGGATGCCAAGGAAGCCGTCGAAGCCGCCAAGACCATTTCACCCAAAGTGGCCATTCCTATGCATTACGGAGCCATTGTGGGTTCGGAGCAGGACGCTCGACGGTTTCAGAAAGCCCTGGAGGGCCAAGTACGCGTGGTCATTTTCGAGAAAGAATAACGGGGGAGGAACCCATGGAGGCGGCCTACCTTCAGGCGTATCGCACCGGTCTGCTGCAGCGACGCATCGAAAAGGCCTTGCGGTGGCTTAGAAAATGTACCCTGTGCCCTCGCCTGTGCCGCGTGAATCGTCTGGCGGATGAAAAGGGTGTCTGCCGTACGGGGCGATATGCCATGGTGTCCAGCTACGGCCCTCATTTCGGTGAAGAAGATCCTCTCGTAGGCCGTAACGGTTCCGGAACCATCTTCTTCACGCATTGTAACCTGCTATGCTTATTCTGCCAAAATTACGACATCAGCCACCAAGGTCATGGGGAGACGGCATCGCCGGAGCAGTTGGCGGGTGTCATGGTGGAATTGCAGCGTCGGGGTTGTCACAATATCAATTTTGTCACACCTACCCATGTGGTGCCCCAAATCCTGGAAGCTTTGCCCTTGGCCGTGGAACATGGCCTGAAGGTGCCCCTGGTCTACAACTGCGGCGGATACGAAAGGGTGCCGACCCTAAAGCTCTTGGAAGGCATCGTGGATATCTACATGCCCGATTTCAAGTTTTGGGATCCTCAGGTGGCCAAGACCTTGTGCCAGGCCGAAGATTACCCGCAGCGGGCTCGAGAGGCGCTCTTGGAGATGCACCGGCAGGTGGGGGACCTGACCTTGGATCCTACAGGGATCGCTCTTCGAGGACTCTTGGTGCGTCATCTGGTCATGCCGGACGGTCTGGCCGGAACGGATGAAGTCTGTCGTTTCCTGGCCCAGCAGGTTTCTTGTCACACGTATGTCAACATCATGAACCAGTATCATCCCTGTGGAAGAGCTATGGATATTCCGTCTCTGAGGCGGCGTATCACCTCCGAAGAATACGAAAACGCCCTTGATGCCGCTCGGCGTGCCGGGTTGACACGCTTGGACCGTCGAACCCGCCGTTTTATTCTGTGGTAACGGATGAGCCCATGCGCAAGGAACCCGGAAAAATCTTCGCCATCGGTGATGTGCATGGCATGTTGTTCAAACTGGAAAGGCTTCTGGACCGCCTTCCCCTTCGAAAAGATCGCGACCAACTCGTCTTTGTGGGGGACTATGTGGATCGAGGCCCGGATTCTCGAGGGGTCATCGACCGTGTGCTTCAGCTGATGGAGCAAGGTTTTCAAGTGGTCTGCCTTCGCGGCAATCACGAACTCATGATGGAAAACTACCTGCAGGACCGGGAAGCGGAATTCTTCTTGATCAACGGCGGCGCTGTCACAGTGCACAGCTATTCGGTGGGAAACGACGGCGGTCAATGCCTTGTTCCTGAAACCCATAAAAATTTCCTGCGTGGACTCAAGAAGTTTTATGAAACGGACGATTACCTTTTTGTCCACGCAGGGTTTCGACCGGGCGTCGCACTTGAGGCCCAAGCAGATGAAGACGTCTATTGGATTCGAAATGAATTCATCAGCTCTGATTATGACTTCGGCAAAAGAGTCATCTTCGGGCACACGCCTTTCCTGAAACCCTTCGTGGACAGACGAAAGATCGGGATCGACACGGGCGCCGTCTACGGCAACAAGCTCACCTGTGTGTGCCTTCCCGATGAGGTGTTTTACAGCGTCTGAGATTCACCACGGAGGGCTTTTTCTCATGGCGAGAATCGATGCATTTTTCAAGCTCATGCACGAGCAGAAGGCGTCCGACCTGCACCTGGTGTCCGGGCAACAACCTGTACTGCGTATTCGCGGGGAACTGGAACGCGTCAAATACAAGGTGCTGGACGACGACGAACTACGGACCATGCTTTACGAAATCACCCCGGAAGAGAAGATTAAAATCTTTGAAGAGACTGGGGATTTAGACTTTTCCTACGAAATTCCAGGCCTTGGCCGATACCGCGCCAATTATTTCATGCAAAAAAACGGTATCGGTGCCGTTTTTCGCGAGATTCCCGAAGAGATTCTCACCGTGCAACAGCTGGGACTGCCTCCGGTCATCTCCCGCCTGGCCTTGTTACCTCGAGGTTTGGTGCTCGTGACAGGGCCTACCGGAAGTGGAAAATCGACGACCTTGGCGGCGATCATCGACGAAGCGAACCGCAAGCGGAAAGATCATATCATCACCATTGAAGATCCCATTGAGTTCGTGCACAAGAGCAAGAATTGCGTCATCAACCATCGTGAAGTCGGGACTCATACACGAACGTTTTCCAGCGCGCTTCGAGCGGCCCTCCGTGAAGACCCGGACATCATCCTGGTGGGTGAAATGCGCGATCTGGAAACCATGCGTTTGGCCATCGAAGCTGCCGCCACAGGCCATTTGGTTTTCTCCACATTGCATACCACCAGCGCCGCCAAAACGGTGGACCGTATCATCGAAGTTTTTCCCACCGGGGAACAAGCCCAAATTCGATCCACGTTGGCCGACGGGTTGCGTGCCGTGGTGTCTCAAGCCCTTTTCAAACGTGTCGACGTCAAGGGCCGGATCGCCGTTCTGGAAATCCTCATTGCCACCCATGCTGTTCGAGCTCTTATTCGAGAAGGCAAAACCCATCAGATTCCTTCGGCCATTCAAACCGGAAAAAAATACGGCATGCAGACCCTGGACGACGGCATTATGGAACATCTACGAGCCGGCCGTATCAGCCCCAATGAAGCGTACATGAAGTGCGTGGAAAAAGAAAAATTCAAACAGTACCTTACCGAACCGCCCACAGACTTTACCGAGGTGTGACGGGTTCGGGATGGTGACAACTTCCACAAGGGAGCGGTCCTTTCATGAAGCGCCAAGACATGAACCGCATCTTACATCGGCTTCTTGACGAACATCCTACCTTGTCGGACATCAATTTCACCGTGGGCAAACCTGTGCAAGCGGAAGTGGACGGGGTGCTGCGCCCATCGTGCGTTGACTTGGGTCTTGGAATCCTTACCCCTTATCATACGGAACATATCGCGCTGGCCCTGATCGGTCCGGACAAGCGTCTTGTGAGGAACCTTCTAGATAGCGGATCCTGTGACTTGTCCTACGCGCTGGAAGCTCGCGCTCGGTTCCGTGTCAACGTTTTTTCGCAACGTGGCTATTATTCCGTGGTCATGCGTGTGTTGCCCACTCGAGTCATGAGTATCGACGAGTTGGAATTGCCTCAGGTTTTTAAAAGGATCGCCGAAGAAAGAAACGGCATCGTCTTTGTCACGGGCGCCACAGGAAGCGGTAAGACCACGAGCCTTGCTGCCATCCTCAATGAAATCAACAGGTCCAAATCGGTGCATGTGGTGACCTTGGAAGATCCCGTGGAATTCGTTCATCCGCAACTCAAGGCCACCTTTAACCAAAGGGAACTGGGTCAAGACTTCGACACCTTTGCCAATGGGTTGCGGGCTGCCTTACGCCAGGCCCCCAAAGTCATTCTGGTGGGGGAAATGCGGGATCGAGAAACGGTGGAAATCGGCTTGAGCGCCGCCGAAACAGGCCATTTGGTTCTCACCACGCTCCATACCATCGATGCGTCCCATACGGTGAACCGTATTGTGGGTATGTTTGAGCTGGAAGAGGAGCGGCTGATTCGCATACGGCTGGCCGACGCCATGCGCTGGACGGTGAGCCAGCGGTTGCTGCCCAAGGTGGGAGGTGGGCGTGTGGCCGCCTTTGAAATCATGGGAAACAATCTGCGGGTTCGAGAATCCATTATTCACGGAGAATCGGAAGGCAAAACCTTTTACGAAATGATGCAGCAATCACGTCCGTTCGGATGGACAACGTTTGACGATTCCATCGTCTCGTTGTACGAAAAAGGGCTGATCACGGAAGAAACGGCCCTGGGGTATGCGTCCAACCGAGCGGAAGTAAAACGAGGTGTGGACCGCATCAAGGCGGCTCGAGGCGAAAAAACCACGGACATTGAAGGGCTCGGCATCGACCAGGACTATTCCCGAAAAATCGCCTGACCCCATCCCCTCCGGCCTAAAACCCTGACGGCAACCACGTCGTCGGGGCGAACCTACGTGTCCGCCCCGACGTCAAAACCCTGTGGGGGCGGCCTCGTGTGGGCGCCCCGACGTCAAGGACCTTGTAAGGGCGGACCCATGTGTCCGCCCACAGCACACAACGGCCTGCATGGGGTATCATGCGTATTCGTGCCTTCCCATCACAACCTGTAGGGGCGGACCTGCGTGTCCGCCCCCAATCGTCGGCGCCGTCATGATGGCGCGGTGACCAGGACACGCGAACCATGACAAACTCTGCCAAACCCTTGAACTTATCCCTTTACGTCATCACGGATGGCCGGATCATCGGTTCCCGTTCCCTAGAGGCCGTGGTGGAAGGGGCTTTACGGGGTGGGGCTACGGTGCTTCAGTACCGTGAAAAAAACAAATCCACACGGGCCATGGTGCAAGAAGCCATGACTCTGGCTGCCTTGTGCCGGCGATACGGGGTCACGTTTATCATCAATGACCGGATCGATGTGGCTTTGGCCGTGGATGCCGACGGTGTGCACCTGGGTCAGGACGATATGCCTTTACCGATCGCTCGGCGTCTTCTCGGGGCTGATCGCATTATCGGTGTCACAGTGCATAATCCGGAGGAAATCCAAGAAGCCCAGGAGCTTGGAGCAGACTACCTGTCTCTGGCACCGGTGTTTGCCACGGCCACCAAACCCGATCATCAGAAACCCATGGGTCTAGACGGCCTGAAAAAGCTTATGGCGTGGGTGCAATGTCCGGCTGTGGCCATCGGAGGCATCAACGCGCAAAACGTTCGAAACGTTCTGTTGACAGGTGTCGACGGTGTCTGCGTTGTGTCCGCCGTGCTGGGCCAGGACGATCCCGAACAGGCGGCTCAAACCTTACGGAGCCTTATGCCCAAAAAGCCTGCATCATGAAATCTTTGAAACCTACCGTTAAAGATCTCGGCGAATTCGGCCTCATCGACCGCCTTCGACGGCTTCTTCCCAAGGAACCCTCATCGGTGCTTGTGGGTGTAGGAGATGACGTGGCTGTGCTTCGTTCCACGCCGGATCGCCTTCTTTTAGCCACCTGCGACAGCCAAGTCGAAGGCATTCATTTTCTTCGACAATCCATTCCGCCTCGTTTCCTGGGACAACGTCTCGCCGCCGTGAACCTCAGCGACATAGCCGCCATGGGGGGAATTCCACTATGGGCCTTGATGTCCTTGATGCTCCCGGAAAGCACGCCTGTGGACTGGGTGGAAGATCTGTATAAAGGTATCATCGAAACGCTGGGGACTCACGGTGCCGTTCTGGTGGGAGGTAACACGGCTCGGCATCCAGACCGGATCGTCCTCGATTTGACATTGCTGGGGGAAGTGGATGCAAGTAGGATGCTTCTTCGCCGTGGCGCTCGCGAGGGGGACTTGATCGTGGTGACGGGAAGTCTCGGTGCGTCGAAGGCGGGCCTGGAATCCTTGCGGATGTTTCCCTCTCTGGTTGAAGAAGCCGCCAAGGCCTTCAGTGCATGGAAAAAGGAACAGTTTGATGGGATGGATGTGTTGCAGGCGGAATCCCTGTCAAGAGGTGAGAATTTCAAAAACAGATTGTCGGTACTGGATCGAGAGACATGGCAACGTGCGGTGCTCAAGCATTGGGTGCCTGAACCTCGAGTCCGAGAAGGGCGGCTTATGGCCGCGTCAGGCTGGGTTCATGCCATGATTGATGTCAGTGATGGGCTTTTGGGGGATCTGGCTCATCTGTGCGAAGCGAGCGGGGTGGGTGCTGTGATCCATGTGGACGCCGTGCCGGTGGATTCGGCATGTGAGGCTGTGGCTCAGGCCTTGGGGCAAGATGCGATCCCTTGGGCCTTGAGCGGAGGTGAAGACTACGAGCTTTTAGCGGCGGTGGATCCGGTGGGGCTTGATGACATCTTTGAAAGCCTGGTCCAGGCAGGAGGTGTTCCCTGCCGGGTTGTGGGGCGGATTGTGCCCAAAGACCAGGGGATTCGGTGCATGCGCCGGGACGGATCTTTCACGGAAACCGCATCCGGTCGTGCCTGGGATCATTTCCGCGGAAAACCATGATCCCTCGGCGGCTCAAAAGACATGGCGCTTCGTTGAAATCATTTATAGGCGCGAACCTGTGTGAGCGCGAGACTTGTGTACCGTCCAGATCACCTTCGCGACAGACTCATAGGTCTACTTCCGGTGACGATGTCCCGGTACCATAGACATTGCTGTTCGTTTGTTCCAGCAGGAAGGTGACCGAGACCGTTCTGATCCCAGGGGTTGGTTGGGGTTGAGTCCCCGGTTGTAAAAGGAGGTGGATTTATGAAGATTCCTCGAGCCTTGACCATTGCGGGCTCCGATTCCGGAGGTGGCGCTGGAATCCAGGCGGATCTTAAAACCTTTGCCGCTTTGGGAGTCTACGGCATGAGTGCTCTGACGGCTCTCACCGCCCAAAACACCGTAGGCGTGCGGGGTGTCTTGGAAGTGGATCCCGAATTTGTCTCCGCCCAAATACACGCCGTGGTGGAAGATATCGGCGTGGACGCGGTGAAGACAGGCATGCTGGCGACATCGGCCATCATCCAGCGGGTGGCTCGAGATATGCAGGATCTTGGCCTGACCAAGCTGGTGGTGGATCCTGTCATGGTGGCTAAAAGCGGTGATCCTTTACTGCGAGCAGACGCCGTCACAGCTCTGGTTGAGGAACTCCTGCCTTTGGCGCTCGTGGTGACACCCAATCTGCATGAAGCCGAAGCCTTGGTGGGTTTTCCGGTCAGGGACACGGCGGATATGGAAAAGGCGGCTCGAAAGATCAAGTCCTTCGGCCCACGGTATGTGGTGCTCAAAGGAGGACACTTGCCGGGAGATCCCATGGACATCTTGGACGACGGCGAAACCGTGTTTCGTTTTCCTACGGTTCGATATGACACACCGCACACCCACGGTACCGGGTGCACCTTTGCTTCGGCCATCGCCGCGGGTTTGGCCAAGGGCTTGGATGTGCCTACGGCCGTGGCGCAGGCCAAGGATTACATCACAGGAGCCATTCGAGAAGCCCTACCCTTGGGCAAGGGTCATGGGCCCGTGCATCATTTTCATGCCCTCTATCGCCTTGCCGGATGGAAATTCTCACTGTCTCGGCAAAATGCCGACGGTAAAGACCCGGCCCATTCAAAAAGCATCTGGAGTTGTTGAGGGTGATGTTTATCGCACAATAGGGACTAAAACTTCAGAATTCCAATAAGGACGGCTAAGAACGAGAAACCGATGCCCATAGTCCACTGGAGCATCGTAAACCTCTTGTCCATGGCCTCAAAGCGCTTATCAACTGCTTCAAAACGAGCCTGGATTTCCCGTTGTAAGGCCTCAAAACGTTTGTCCATGGCCTCAAAACGTTTCTCTATGGTCTCAAAACGTTTGTCCATGGCCTCGAAACGTTTGTCCATGGCCTCAAAACGTTTGTCTATGGACACAAAGCGGTCGTTGATGGCCAGGAAACGGTCTGCTTCTATTTGCCGAAGGGCCTTCAGTTCCTCCTCTACACGAATAATGCGCTCCAGTAGGGACAGCTCTTTGGCCCTCTGCTCGTTTGCCCTGACAAACTCAACGATCTTTTCGCCGATCAGGCTTTGTGCTTCTTCACGCATGAGCCGGCGAAGGGTGGCGATAATCTTTTCGTCCAGGGGGTGATCTTCCGGGATTTGTGCTAAACTCATAAAGCTCTTCCTGCTTGGCCGCTTTGTGGAGCGTCATCATGGGACCTCAAAAAACTATCATCTTAACGCCAATGAGGCAAGACATCCCGTAAAATGAAGCCGTCGTTTAAGTCGCCCGATCCACGTATAATAAATTCAAATGCCGTCACGAAAGCCAGAACTCTGGATCCTTTATGGATGTAAAAGACCTTGCGTCGCGGGTGTCTTGGGAAGTGTCATCAGGAGTTTTCGGCGTCGTTTTTATCTTTTTTCTTAAATTTTTGGAAATTGATGACTTCAGCTCGTTTGCTTTGGGGTTCTATCCCATGGGACGAAGTTCCCTCCTTTTTCAAGGCCCGTATTTGTTCCCGCAACGATGGGTCTTGAGAAAGGATTTCCTCGATTTCCATTTCCCGGTTTTTCCATTCAACCAGAAGATTATCGAGATTCCACTCAATGCGTGCAAAATCTCCGACGATTTTCATCACAGCGTGCACAAGAAGCTCGTGCGGTCCTTTGAGGTAAAAAGGCACATGAGCCCAAAGATTGACGGCGGTTATGGGGCTTCCGCGCAGTTCGTGAAGCATGGCCGAATACACCGAAGCCGGACCTTGGTAAAAGGCCGGCTGACATTGCCAATGCCGAAGCAGATTGTATCCAGGCGAGTTTACCGCCACTCCCGAAATGCGGATTTCATCGTAAAAGATTTGATCGTAAAGACTTCCCACGAGAAGCAGTTCTTCACATTTCCAGGATGTCACCACGGTGATAAATTCGGAAACAAAGCGTCGCCATTGGATGGCAGGTTCCGGCCCAAAGGCGAACACCACGTCGTGGTAGGTCGGATTGTCAGGACGATAAAATTCCAAAGCGGGCCAATGAAAATCTTTGAGGACACCGTGCTGAACGCAAACCGTCGGACGATTTTCCGAGGCCTGGACAAAAACGTCCATATCCATATGGGCCACGACTTGACATGGAAGCCTTTTTTGAACGGCCTCAAGAACCGTATCCGCCAAGCCGCCGGCATCGGACCATCCCCTCAAAAAGACCACCATTTTAGAAAAGTGCATGCTCTCTTCGCGCGCCGTCAGGACCATCTTATGACTTTCTCGGCAGGAGTTGCCGGGCATCAAGAATCTGAATCAAAGCCGCGCAGTCATGAGCCGCCCAATCGGGATGGCAGGCCTGAAGGTCCTTCAGGGAAACTCGACCGCTGGCCACGCCCGCTGTACGCAAACCGACACGCTTTCCCGTTTCTATATCCAAAGGATGATCACCGACCATCAAGGCATGGTCGGGAGAAGCCCCCAAAGCGGTCAAGGCTGTGTGCAGATGATCGGGATGGGGTTTCACGCGAGGCACATGGTCTCGAGCAAAAAGCTGAAAACAGTACCGGTTTGCATCGGGAAAGACGGTGAGGACCGCCTTGGCGCAATTTCGAGTCACGACAGCAACCTTGACCCCTCGACCCGTCAGATCCTCAAGCATAGACCGCGTAAAAGAAAAAAGGTTTCCCTTCATTGCAGCCTCCATTTCCATGGCTTCTACCGCCGCAAAAGCTTGGGATCGAAAAGCCTGGGCTAACCCGTTGGATCCGTCACGGAGTTCTTCGGCGATGGTGTCAATCCATTCCAAAGCCGGCATGGTTGAAGCATTCGGGTGACGCTTTAAATAGAGGGCAGCAATTTCGGCAACCCGCCTTTTCATTTCGGAAAAATCAATGTGCAGTTCGGCCAGGGTGCCGTCAAAATCAAAAAGGACCGTTTCGATAACCATGCAGACCTCACGCTTAGGCGGTGTTTTTCAAGAAACCTTTCATCCTTTTTTGAAAACTATAGCATTCCCTTTTGAAAGCGCAACAAACCTTGCACATCGTATGCAGCTTGACTATTGTGAAGCCTTCCTTCTTGCAAGGTGTCCGACAGTGAAGAAGGATCATGGTTTTCTTGGGAGCGCAGGAGTGTGGCTCGCTTGGGATGCGGCCGGAAAGACCACGCTCTCTGGAAAACGGACCGTTTCGGACGTAGGGGCACGGCGCGCCGTGCCCCTACGTGCCATAGCGTTGCCTGGAGCGGCTGATCATGGGTTTTCGGACACGCGCTCACGGGCTTGTTGGAGCGCGGATGTTTCCCTGAAAGCGCGGGCGTTCTGCCCACACAGATGGAGGGTCAGAGGCCCTTGCATGCAGGAAGAGCATTGCTTGATCCCATTGTTGGACAAGCTCTTGGCGGGTCCACGTCCACGGTCACCGTGGTCGTGGCCGAGAGCGGAGAAGGGAATTGCGGGGTCCTGACAGCGAAGCGGGGGTGGAGGAGGATCAAAAATGGGCTCAAAGGTGGCCACATTGAGCTTTGATGCCGTGGTGGATCGGTTGTTAGAAAAAAAGGAACCGTTTCATGCGGACTATTTGGCCATGTACTCGTCTTGGTACGGAGGCATCTGCACCGATCCTCGCATGATGCTTATCCCTGTGGATGACCATTTGGTCCACCGCGGTGACGGCGTCTTTGAAGCCTTCAAATGTGTGAACGGCTTCCTCTATCTTCTGGACCGGCATTTGGAACGACTGGCTCGGTCTTCCCAAGTGGCTCAACTCACCTGGCCTGTGGACCGTCACGAGCTGGTTTCCCTGATCAAACACACGGTGCGTGCGGCCGGCGTCCGTGATTGCCTGGTGAGGCTCTACATCTCTCGAGGTCCTGGTGGGTTCAGTGCCGACCCCTATGAATGCCCGGCGAGTCAGCTTTACATCGTGGTCACGCGCCTCCATGAAGTCCCTGAGGAAAAACTGGTTCGAGGGGTTTCTCTCAAAAGCAGCCATATTCCCATCAAGAAATCGTATTTTGCCAACGTTAAAAGCTGCAATTATCTGCCCAACGTTCTGATGACCAAGGAAGCTCGAGATTCCGGTGTGGATTTCACCGTTTCCATCGACGAAAACGGCTTTCTGGGAGAAGGGGCCACCGAAAACGTGGGCATTGTCACACAGGACCGGCGGTTTCTTGTGCCGCGCTTTGACCGGATTCTTCAAGGGACCACCGTGATCCGTATGATGGAACTGGCTCGAAAACTTGTCTCTGACGGCCAGCTGACGGAAGTGGCTGAGGAAAACATTCGGCCTCAGGACGCCTACGAAGCGGCTGAAATCATGATTTTTGGCACCACCTATCCCGTACTTCCGGTGGTCGTCTACGATGGGCGTCGCGTCGGGAACGGCCTGCCAGGTCCATGGTTTCATCGATTTCGTTCCCTGCTCCTTCAAGATGCCCAATCCGGAGAAGGAGTGAGAACCCCGGTTTGGTCTGACGATGATGAGAGTACGAGCTGAACGAGGACGGGATCTTTCTTGGAGGAAGCGGCGTTATGGAGCATCATCAACTCATGTGGGTGCCACGGGTGCACGGAATCTTTGAAGGGACCGTGCGGGCTTTGACTGCCGTCAAGGATCGCGATGCCGAGACCATCGTTCGTATGGCTCAGGTCGTCACCGACGCTTTTCGATCCCATAGACGCGTGTATCTTTTTGGTAACGGAGGAAGCGCCGCCGACTGTCAACATCTGGCGGCGGAATTCATCAACCGGTTTCAAAAAGAAAGAGACCCTTTGCCGGCCATGGCTCTGACCACGGATACTTCTGTGCTCACAAGCATCGCCAATGACTACGATTTTCGTGATATTTTTGTGCGTCAACTGCGAGGTTTGGGAGAAGCCGGGGACGTGGCTGTGGGTTTGAGCACCAGCGGGCGTTCGGAAAATGTGCTGCGAGCCTTGCGATGGGCTCGAGAACACGGCCTGCACACTTTAGGTTTGGCCGGCGTTCAGACAACGGATATGGATATTTACTGCGATCTCATTCTCCATGTGCCCGACACCGTGACCGCTCGAGTGCAGGAAGTGCATATCACCGTGGGGCATGCCATCTGTGACCTGGTCGAAGAGATGCTTTTCGGGCCTGGAACCTCCCCGCCTTCGGCACAGCCCGTACCCTGTTGCTGAGATGAAACATGGAACCTCTGTCTTTGAAAAATGTGCGCAGGGTGAGCCTTTATGATCGGCCGGGCAAGGTGACCCTCAAGGATATGGGAACACCCTGGAGTCCTGGTGGATCCTTTGCCCGATTTCTTGAATGCCTTCCCAAACAGCTTGCCGGGTCGGCATTCATGGAAGCCGTGGAGCGAACGGCTCAAGCTGTCCAGGCCGATCGTCCTGTGCTTTTGGGCATGGGCGCTCATCCCATCAAAGTGGGGTTGAGTCCTTTGGTGATCGATTGGCTTCGTGCGGGTATTCTGAAAGGGGTGGCTCTCAACGGAGCGGGTGTCATTCACGATGTGGAAATGGCCCTGGTGGGAAGAACTTCAGAAGATGTGGGACCGGAACTGCATGCCGGCCGTTTCGGGATGGCTAGGGAAACAGCGGATTTCATTCATGAGGCCCTGCGCCGGGCAGCGGATCAGGAATCTGTGGGATTTGGCCGCGCCGTGGGAGAAGCCTTGATCCAGGCTTTGGCACTCCATAAAGACGCCAGCATTTTGGCGACCGCCGCGGCCCTTCATATTCCCGTCACGGTCCATGTGGCCATCGGCACCGACATCATTCACATGCATCCTTCCATGGACGGAGCGATCACGGGGAAGCTGAGTTACAGGGATTTTCGCCTCTTTTGCGCCTTGGTGTCCGACTTGGCCAGTGGCGTTTATATCAACCTAGGTTCGGCGGTGATCCTTCCCGAAGTGTTTCTCAAAGCTGTGGCGGTTGCTTTTAACCTGGGACATGATCTATGCGGCCTGACGACTATTGACATGGATTTCATTCGGCAGTATCGGCCTCGAGTGAACGTCGTGGAACGTCCGACGGCCGGTACCGGGCGCGGCTTTTCTTTTGTGGGACATCACGAAATTCTTTTCCCGTTGTTTTGTGCCGCGGTCAAGGAAAGGTTGCATCAAGGAGGAGCCCATGCCGACACGCATTCGTATTGAAACATCCACGTTGGTCATGGACGGCATGTTAAACGACAGTGCGACGGCACAGGCCATCGTGCGCGCTTTGCCTCTGGAAGCGGAAGCCAACACATGGGGGGATGAAATCTATTTTTCCATTCCCGTGAGCATGCCTTTGGATGAGAGGGCCAAGGATCTGGTCCAGGCCGGGGATTTGGGCTATTGGCCCAGAGGGAAAGCCTTTTGCATCTTTTTCGGCCCCACACCGATCAGTGCTCCCGGGGAAATTCGCCCTGCCAGTGCCGTCAACATTGTGGGAAAAGTGTGCGGGGATCCCACCCATTTCAAAGCTGTCAAGGACGGGGACCTTGTTCGCATTGTTTTGGCGACTTAAGATGGAAGGGCACGGAAAGCGCCAAGGAAAAAAGAAGCGAGGTAATGATTATGCCCATTTATGAGTATCGATGCGGAAGCTGTGGAGAACATTACGAATGCTTGGTGTTTCGAAGCGATGAGACGGTCTGCTGTCCCAAGTGCGGGTCTTCGGAAGCGCATCGGGAAATGAGTGTTTTCGGGTTCAAGAGCGGGGGAGACAAGGGCGCCGCCAGTAGCCGTATGGGTTCAGGAACATCGTCTTGTTCGGGATGTGCCGGTGGCAGTTGCGCCACGTGCCACTGATCGGGTGCCCAGAAGCGAATCCCATAACGGATCTTTTTCCTGGGAGCGCGAGGGTCCCGCCCGCCCGATATGTGGGACAGAGAGCCGCGCTTTCAGGAAAACGAGGGGCTTGGGACGTGGGGCACGGCGTGCCGTGCCCCTACGTCTTGGGCTGTGACCTGGGATGGTTCATTCTAAATTGTGGAACGGGCTCCAAGGAGCAAGTGGGCGGCTTGAACGCGAGGAGGAATGCTTGAAACCGCACCTGGTCATCGGGACGCGAGGAAGCCTTTTGGCTCTGCGCCAGGCGGAGATGATCAAGCAGGCGTTGGAAAACCAATGGCCCGGCCTGCGAGTGACCTTGGAGATCATCAAGACCACGGGGGATAAAATCCTGGATGTGCCTTTGGCCAAAGTGGGTGGCAAGGGGCTTTTTGTCAAGGAAATCGAAGAAGCCCTCATGGACGGTCGTGTGGATTTGGCCGTGCACAGCATGAAAGATGTGCCTTCAGAATTACCGAATCCCTTGACCCTTGCCGTGGTTCCGCCTCGAGAAGACCCTCGGGACGTGCTCATTACCCATCGAGCTTCCGGACTGGACGCCTTGCCTTCGGGGGCCGTCATCGGCACCAGCAGCCTGCGTCGAGCCGCTCAGATTCGGCATCTTAGGCCGGATCTACGCGTGGAAAACCTTCGAGGGAACCTGGACACGCGCCTTCGTAAGGTGCGGGAAGGTCAATACGATGCCGTCATTTTGGCTGCGGCGGGACTTCGTCGTATGGGCTGGCAGGATGCCGTCACCGCCGTGATGGACCCGGACGAATTCGTTCCCGCCATCGGCCAAGGGGCTCTAGGGATTGAATTACGAAAGGAAGACAGGGCGGTTCAAGAGTTGGTCGCACCTTTACACCATGAACCCACATGGCGGGCTGTGACGGCGGAACGTGCCTTTCTGGATGAGCTTCAGGGAGGATGCCAGGTTCCCATTGCCGGGCATGCCAAGGTGCATGACGGCTCCGTGACCCTCACGGGTCTGGTGGCATCCCTGGACGGGGAAACCGTGTATCGTCTGACACACAGCGCGCCTTTCGGTCAAGAAGAGCTCTTGGGACGGGATCTGGCTCGACGTCTTCTGCAGGCGGGGGCGCAAAGCATTTTGGAAACCCTGCTGTCCTAGGAGCTGGTCCGAGAACGAATTTGTCCCTGGGAGCGCTGGCGTCACACCCGCACAAAGGGCGGCCCCAAGGCCCGCACTCCCAGGAAAGAGCCCAGTTTCGCCTTGTAGAGGCGAGGCGGCGCCGCGCCCCTTACCGTAAATGCCATGAAAGACCTTCAAGGCGGGTTTGAATCACAAAACCCCGTGGCTTGGCATCGAGCTGAATGTTGGAGTGAGGAACCTGTGAAAAAAGGGAAAGCGTACCTTGTGGGGGCGGGCCCCGGAGACCCGGGTCTGCTCACCTTGAAAGGCCGGGATGTGCTGGCCATGGCCGACGTGGTCATTTATGACTATCTCGCCAACGAAGAATTCCTGAAATACGCTCCACCGCACGCGGAACGTATTTACGTGGGCAAAAAGGGTGGGGACCATACCCTAAGCCAGGAAGCCATCAACCGACTTTTGGTGGAAAAGGCTCGGGATCACGTGGTGGTGCGTCTGAAAGGAGGGGATCCTTTCGTTTTCGGCCGAGGCGGCGAGGAAGCTCAGGAATTGGCGGCGGCCGGAATCGACTTTGAGATTGTTCCGGGAGTGACCGCGGCTGTGGCCGTCCCCGCGTATGCAGGGATTCCTTTGTCCCATCGGGATTATGCTTCCAGCATGGCTTTCATCACAGGGCATGAAAGAGCCGACGGTGTCGCTCCGGAAGGCAAAGAAGGTATCGACTGGGAAAAGTTGGCCTCAGGCATTGGAACCCTGGTGTTTTTCATGGGGGTGAAAAACCTTCCCGAGATTGCCCAGCGGCTCATGGAGCATGGCCGTTCCCCCAAGACTCCCGCGGCGGTCATTCGCTGGGGGACCATGCCGCAGCAGCAGACCGTGGTGGGAACTCTGGCGGATATCGCCGATAAGGTCCAGGCCGCGGGTATGAAACCTCCGGCCGTGATTGTGGTCGGTGAAGTGGTGCGTCTTCGGGAATTTTTGAACTGGTTTGAGAGAAAACCTCTTTTCGGCAAAACGATCCTGGTGACGCGAGCCCGGGAGCAAGCCAGTGATTTGCGAAAAATGCTGGAAAATCTAGGTGCCCGATGTGTGGAATTTCCCACCATCGCTATTGTGCCTCCAGCCTCTTGGGAAGCTTTGGACACGGCTTTGGAATCCCTCGACCAATACGACTGGGTGGTTTTTACCAGTGTCAACGGTGTGAAATTCTTTATGGAAAGACTCTGGACTTCAGGCCGTGATGTGCGTGCTTTGGCCGGAACACGCCTGGCGGCCATCGGCCCCAAAACGGCGGAGTCCTTGGAACAGCGAGGACTTCGCCTGGATGTGGTGCCCAAGGAATACAGAGCGGAATCTCTTTTGGAGGCTTTGGGTGAAAAAGCCGTGCACGGCCGCCGTTTTCTGCTGCCTCGAGCCGCCCAGGCTCGGGATGTTTTGCCGCAAACCTTACGCCGATGGGGAGCTCACGTGGATGTGGTTCCCGCGTATGAAACCGTTCCTGCCGCCGAAGGAGTGGATGAAGTGACGGCCATGCTGGAACGCGGCGACATTCACGTGGTGACTTTTACGGCATCGTCGACCGTGACTTTTTTTGTCCAAGCTCTTGGAAACCGTCATGCAGCCGAGCTTTTGAAAAAAACAACCGTCGCTTGCATCGGGCCTATCACGGCGGACACGGCTCGATCCTTCGGTATCACGCCGAACGTGGTGGCCGAAGAATACACCATGGACGGTCTGGTGCGCGCTCTGGCCTCCCACATCACGGCGTTCTAGACGCCCGCCTCTATCCCGCACCCAACCGGATTCTGATTTCCCCGTAGGGGCGGACCGATGTGTCCGCCCCCGTTCCACACGGACCTGAATCCGCTTGCCCCTTGTAGGGGCGGACCGATGTGTCCGCCCCGAAACCCACCCCTGGGGCACGTTTTCGGGGCGCACACACAGGTGCGCCCCTACAGATCTTTTCCGATGGCGGATTCTTTCCACCCGCGAACCAGCTCTTGCAGCGGTCGGCACGTCGGCGTGGACTCGTACCCATGCGGGACACATGGGTCGGCCCATCACCTGAAAGCCCTGTAGGGGCGGACCCATGTGTCCGCCCCGAAACCCACCCCTGGGGCACGTTTTCGGGGCGCGCACACAGGTGCGCCCCTACAGAGCTTCCTGTTTTTTCCTACGGTTTCAACAGGTAGACCGCATACACCACATACCCGACCAACAAGGCACCGCCTTCCATCCGGTTCACACGGCCTTGACGGCCGCTCCAGGATCGACACACGGGCCACAGGGCCAAGGTGGCCAGAAGCATCACCGGAAAATCCCGATGAAACGCTTCGGGGGAAACGGTCAGAGGCCGAACCATGGCGGGAACCCCCAGAATAGCCAGCGTGTTGAAAAGATTGGAGCCCACCACGTTGCCGACGGCCAGATCATGCTGCTTCTTGATAGCGCCGACCACGGATGTGGCCAGTTCGGGAAGACTTGTGCCCACGGCCACCAGGGTGAGCCCGATCACCAATTCACTGACACCGAAAGCTCGAGCCAGCGCCACCCCTCCCCACACCAAGCCCCGGCTTCCCGCCGTCAGGCCCACCAGGCCCAGGATCAAAGAGAGGAGCGATTTCTGAAGCGAAACATTCTGTGGGCTCATGGGGCTGCTTTGCGTGGTTTCCTTGAGCAGCACTTCCGAAGAGGTTTGTTTGGCGTCGGCGACCATTTTGGCAAGGAAAAGCAGGAGACCTGCGACAAGCAGGATACCCTCGAAACGACTGAAGCTGCCGTTTCGTGCCATGAGCCACGCGATGACGGAAACACCCACCAGAAAAGGATATTCTTGGCGCAAGATGGATGTGTGAACCCAAAGAGGCCGAAACAGGGAAGCGGCTCCCAGGATAAGGCCGATGTTGGCGGTGTTGCTTCCGACTACGTTCCCGACGGCCACATCGGGATGTCCCATAATCGTGGCGGTCAGACTCACCAGCAATTCGGGCAATGACGTGCCCATGGAGACCACCGTGAGGCCGATGATAATCGGGGAAATGCCGAGACGACGGGCGAGGGCCGCCGCCCCGTCCACGAAACGGTCGGCGCCCCAGACCAACGCCAGGGTTCCTAAAACGACGGCTGTCACATGAAGGAGCATAGGCGATTCGATATCCTGCTGGAGTCAGTTATTTTCGGACCTGTCGGTCTCGATAGTTAATGTAGGCATCCCGCATGGACACATAAGGATCTACGGCCGAGGCCTTGAAATCTTCGTATTCACCCAAAGTCAAGGAGGTGCGGTTGACCTCACGAACCCCTTTGGCGATGCCGTATCCTTGCCATGAAAAGTAATTCAGGGGATCCAAGAAATAATCGCCGGCCAATCCCACGGTGTCTCTCAGCGTGGACGGGCCCAGAACAGGCCACATGACAAAGATACCGTTCCCCAAGCCGTAACGGGCCAGGGTTTGACCGAAGTCCTCATCATACGGCTTCAGACCGAATTCCTGTTCTGCAGGGTCGAACATACCGGCGGCCCCGAGGGTGGAATTGATGGCAAATCGAGCCAGCTCGGTGCCGGTTTGTTGGAATTTCAGCTGCAGCAGATTGTTGGCGATGCGCACCGGGGCCATGAGGTTCGTAAAGACGTTACGGACACACACACGCACACCCGTAGGGACAAAGGTTTTGTAGACGATGGCCATGGGCTTAAGAACCCAGAAATAGAGCTTGTCATTAACATGAAAGAAGGCTCGATTCAGCGGCTGCAAAGGGTCCGCTACCGCCAGATGCTTGTCGGCAAAAGGATCATGCAGGTAGCTGTCGTCTTCTTCCTCATTGGTTGCAGCCCATACCGTGGAGGGGCCTGCCAAAGAATTCTGGAATGGCCCAAGTTGACTCACCGCGCCAAAGGCCGTCATGAGAAGAGCCATCATCCCGACAACAAGAGCGAGCCGTTCCAACCTTGCCTTGCGTTCCATAGTGTCCTCCATGGCTCGTGAAGAAGAAGTTTCAACGTGGTCCGCCATTAAAGTCGTCCCTTGGTGATCTTGTCAATGACTAAGGGACTCTTTTGTCAATGACTGAGTTTGTGTTATGTGACAGAAGAAGACCGCAGTGCAAATGAATATGGCAGGACGGATTCCCCGGAGGACGCCTTGATGGACGTAACGATGTTTACCGAAGCGGATCTGAAGCAGATGCAAGAGTTGGGCATTTCCCGCTGGGAAGTGGAGCGACAGTTGGCCCTTTTTGAAAAGAAAAAGATCACCTTGGAACTGCACAGACCATGCACCCTTGGGGACGGTATCGTCGGCGTGGACACGCAGATGGCTCAACTGTGCGAAGAAGCCTACAAAAAGGCCCTTAAAAAGGGGCGCTTTTTGAAGTTCGTGCCGGCTTCCGGGGCGGCGACCCGCATGTTTCAGGATCTCTTTGCCGTGCTTGATCGAAACCCGGTCCCGAATCTTGCCACCCTCGCGGAACAGGCCGCCTCGGGAGATACATCGGCGCAAAGGGTCTACAATTTTTTTACGCATGTCCGCCGGTTTGCTTTTTATGAAGCTTGGTGTCAGGCCATGGCGAAGTCGGGAGCGGACTTGGACGAGGAGCTGCGTGCCGGAAAAATCGATCGTGCCCTTCAGGTGCTCCTCACATCCGAAGGTTTGGACTTGGGACGCCTGCCGAAGGCGCTCATCCCTTTCCATCGTTATGACGATGGACCTCGCACAGCCCTGGAGGAACATTTGGCGGAAGCCGTGGGCTACGTGCGTATGCCCAACGGATTATGCCCTGTGCATTTCACGGTGAGCCCCGAACATGAAGAGCGGTTTCTGGAACATATCTCCCAGGTGCGTCCCCGTCACGAAGCTCTTTGGGATTGTTCTTTTCAGATCACTTTGTCCCAACAAAGTTCGACGACGGATACCATCGCCGTGGATGAAAACAACCGCCCGTTTCGAGACGCCTCGGGTCGACTGGTGTTTCGGCCCGCAGGACACGGCGCGCTGCTTGAAAACCTGAACCGGCTTAAAGGCGACCTCATTTTTATCAAAAACATCGACAACGTGGTTCCGGATCCCCTCAAGGGCGAAATATGGCGATGGAAAAGAATCCTGGGTGGGTTTGCCATTCTCGTTCAGGAACGGATTCATCGGCATATCAAGGCGCTTCGACAAAAGTTGTCATCGGAAACGGTGGAACAGGCTCGCCGCTTTATCCAAACCACCTTTTGGGGAAGCACGTGCGCCATTGGAGGTGCTCTGGTGGCGCAAAGGGATCTGCTTCTTCACGTGTTGAACCGGCCCATTCGAGTCTGCGGCATGGTACGTAACGTGGGGGAACCCGGTGGTGGTCCTTTTTGGGCTTGGGACCGTGAAGGACGCCTCACATGCCAGATTGTGGAAAAAGCCCAAGTGGACATGACCGATCCACGCCAGAAGGCTATATGGGAACGGGCGACCCATTTCAATCCCGTGGATTTGGTCTGCGCCGTAAGGGATGTGGACGGGAACCCTTACGACCTGATGCGGTATCGAGATCCGGACGCGGTGATCATCACCGAAAAATCTCTCAACGGACGACCTCTCAGAGCCCTGGAACTCCCCGGTCTCTGGAACGGTTCCATGGCCATGTGGAATACCATTTTCGTGGAAGTTCCCTCGCAAACCTTTAATCCCGTCAAGACGGTCCTGGATTTGTTACGGCCGGAACATCAGGCCAAGGAAAGTGTCAGTGAATAACCGGCGAACCCTGCTTCCTGATTGGCAGACAGGTGGGCATGAAGGGCATGAGCGAAAAATACAGCCTTAAAGAACTTGTCGCGTTGCATCATGTGGCCCGCATTTTGGCCCGCCCTGATGACATCAAGGAACAATTTCAGGGTGTTTTGGCGGTCCTCAGCGAAGAACTGGGTATGCAGCGTGGCATGATTTCCATACTGGACCACAAGACCGGGGAAGCCTGGTTGGATGTGGCTCTGGGACTGGATGTGAGCGTAGGGAGCATCATTTACCGGCCTGGGGAAGGCATCACGGGCAAGGTGGCTCAGACGGGGCGGCCCATGGCCATTGCCGATCTCGGGGAAGAAGCCCATTTTTTGGACCGCACCGGAGCCCGAAAGAAACTCAACCGCAAAGAACTGGCCTTTTTGTGTGTGCCCATCTTTCATCAAGGACGGGTGGTCGGTGTTCTTTCCGCGGACAAACTGAGCCGGGACGTGGAGGATCTGAGTCGGGAAGTGGAACTGCTGGAAGCCGTGGCGGAGCTGCTGGGAAGAACGGTTCATTTTCGAGCGGTGGAAGAAGAAAACCGGAAACTTCGCAGTATGCTTGCCGAGGCACGCCGTCCCAAAACCCAAATTCTGGGTCGTTCCAAGGAAATTCGCGATGTACTTCGCCTCATCGACCAGGTGGCCGACACCAACACCACCGTGCTCATTCACGGCGAAACAGGCACCGGCAAGGAACTGGTGGCCAAAGCCATTCACGACAACAGCTCGCGAGCTTCCGGGCCGATGGTGCGGGTCAATTGCGCCGCCATGCCGGACACGCTTTTGGAAAGTGAACTGTTCGGCCATGAAAAAGGGGCTTTTACGGGAGCTGTGGCCCGTCGCAAGGGGCGTTTTGAAGAGGCGCAAGGGGGCACGATCTTTTTGGATGAAGTGGGGGAACTGTCCCCGGTGGCCCAGGCGAAACTGCTGAGGGTGTTGCAGGAACGGGAGTTTCAGCCCCTGGGGTCCTCCCGAGTGGTCAAGGTGGATGTGCGTGTGGTGGCCGCTACCAACAAGGATCTGGAACAGGAGACGGCGCACGGGCGGTTTCGTTCGGACCTGTATTACAGGCTGAATGTTTTCCCCATTTTTCTTCCTCCCTTGCGGGATCGAGGGCCCGACATTTTGCTTCTGGCCGATTACTTCGTCCAAAAATATGCCCAGATTTTAGGAAAGACCGTGAACCGCATTTCCACTCCGGCCATTGACCTTCTCATGGCCTATCACTGGCCCGGGAACGTGCGTGAACTGGAAAACTGCATCGAACGCGCAGTGGTGCTGGCCACCGGGGATGCCATCGAAGCCAGGCATCTGCCGCCCACGCTGCAAATGAAACCCATGGAACTGCAAAAACAGTCTCGAGGAAAACTGGAAGCTCTTGTGGGAGCCTTTGAGCGGGACATTCTTGTGGAAGCCTTAAAGGACGCTCGAGGCAACCAAGCCCAGGCGGCTCGATTGTTGGGCACCACCAAGCGTATCGTTCAATACAAAATTCGAAAATACGGGATCGACCCCCGCCGCTTCCTGGACCGAACCCGTACAGGTCCAGAAGAAGCTTTGGACTGATGCCCTCAGACCGCCCTTGGCGGCCCTTATGACCCCGCACCCCGCAAAACCGACCCTGCATGGCGCCAGCCATGCCCATCCTGGACCCAAAACCCTGTACGGGCAGACCGCGTGTCCGCCCTCGCCCCAGATCCCTGTAGGGGCGGACCGATGTGTCCGCCCTCAAACCAAACCAGCGTAGGGGCGGACCCATGTGTCCGCCCCGAAAACCCTCGCCCAGTATCCAACAACCATGCAAATCCAGCCACCCTCAGGGCGATCCAATCCTTTTTCCAAGACCCTTTCCCTGCTTGTCCAAAAACTCAAAATAGGCCATACGAGAAAACGGAATGACAGGGGCAAGGGCAAGGCCGGGGTAGGGGCGAGGCGCCTCCTCGCCCCTACGTCGCGGCCTGGAAGAGCTCATTTGGTATTGTCGAACAGACTCCCAGGTTCCTGCGTACCGAACCGGCACAGGGATTTGCAAAAAAACTTGAAACCCAGGCAACCCTGGCATGGGTTGTGCTTCCCTAAAAAGAAGCCCTAAAGGCTGAAAAGATTTCGCACCTCAAACGCGACGCGGATTCCAGCATCGACGGTGGCTTCATGAAGATGGCTTTGGCT
>FWWM01006164.1_pt1 | contig 25408 bp, 41 predicted proteins | sample 2228351 | NCBI WGS metagenome assembly FWWM01 (sample SAMEA103939774, study PRJEB20133) | metagenome
GTGCCGGTGGCGATCGAGGAGGGGCTGCGCTTCGCCATCCGGGAAGGGGGCCTCACCGTCGGCGCCGGCGTCGTCACCAAAATCCTGGATTAACCCCGCATGAGCCGGGGTTGGGGGCGGCGGGCGGCGGGAGGCAGCCGCCCCGCCCCCAACGCACAAGATCATTCCCTTCGGGAACGTGGTGATGCCTATGGCCAGGCAGCGATTGCGCATCCGGTTGAAGGCTTACGATCACCGCATCCTGGATGAATCCGCCCGCCGGATTGTGGAGGTCGCGGAGCGCACCGGCGCGCGGGTCATCGGGCCGATCCCACTCCCCACGAAGCGGGAGCGGTTCACGGTGATCCGCTCGCCCTTCATCGACAAGGACTCGCAGGAGCACTTTGAGATTCGCACGCACAAGCGGCTGATCGACGTGCTCGACCCGGACCCCAAGACCATCGATCAGTTGATGCGCCTGAACCTCCCGGCGGGTGTGGACATTGAGATCAAGATCTGAGCCCGGGGGCCGGCTGCGAGGCGGATCCCGAGGGGCGGCCGGGCAGGAGGCCGTCCCAGGCGATCGTTCGCCCCCGCCGGCCGGGGCCGACTTCGGGGAGGATGGGCCCGATGGGGCGGCCCGTCCCCTATGGGAGGGTGATGATGAAGGGTTTGCTGGCGCGCAAGGTCGGGATGACCCAGATGTTCAACGAGCAGGGGGAGGTGGTCCCGGTGACCGTCCTCCGGGCAGGGCCGTGCTATGTGACCCAGCTGCGGACGCCCGAGCGGGATGGTTACGCGGCGATCCAGCTGGGCTTTGAGGAGACCAAACCCCGGCGGCTGACCCAGGGGGAGCTGGGGCACCTGCTTAAGCGCAATCTCCCCCCGTTGCGGGTGTTGCGGGAGATCCGCCTCCCCAGCCCGGAGGCCCTGGCCGCATACCAGGAGGGCCAGGTGCTGACCGTCGCGATCTTCTCGCCGGGGGAGCGGGTGGATGTGACGGGCTGGTCGAAGGGCCGCGGCTTCGCAGGGGGGATCAAGCGCCACGGCTTCGCCCGCCAGGCGAAGACCCACGGCCAGTCCGACCGCCACCGGGCGCCCGGGTCCATCGGGACCAACACCGACCCTGGCCGTGTGGTGAAGGGGAAGCGCATGGCCGGCCATTACGGGAACGAGCGGGTGACCGTCCGCAACCTCCAGGTCGTTTGGGTGGACGCGGAGCGGCACCTGATCGCCCTCAAAGGCGCCGTCCCCGGCCCCCGCGGGGGGCTGGTCCTGATTCGGCAGGCCCAGCGGCCCTACTGATCGGGGGCCGAGCCGCGAGGGGGGAGGCCCCCGCCGACGTCTCGGGACAAGTTCGAGGAGGCATCGCGATGCGGGTTCCGATCTGGAATATGCAAGGGGAGCAGGTGGGAGAGATCGAGCTGCGGCCGGAGGTGTTCGAGGCTCCAGTCCATATCCCGCTGATGCATCAAGCGCTGGTCCGGCAGCTGGCCAACGCCCGTCTGGGGACTCACAAGACGAAGACCCGTGGGGAGGTGCACTACAGCAGCCGGAAGATGTGGCCCCAGAAGCACACGGGGCGGGCCCGCCAGGGCAGCCGGGATGCCCCCCACTGGTATCACGGGGGGGTGGTCTTCGGGCCGCGGCCGCGCAGCTACGAGCAGCGGATGCCGAAGAAGATGCGCCGGGCGGCCCTGCGCTCGGCGCTCTCGGCCAAGGCGAAGGAGGGCCAGATCCTGATCCTGGACCGCCTGGAGCTGCCGGAGCCGCGGACCCGGCTGATGAAGGAGGTCCTGGAGCGGCTGCCGGTCGGCCGGAGCGCCCTGATCCTGCTCGCCGGCCCCAACGAGAACGTGAAGCGGGCGGTGCGCAACCTGCCGAACGTGGCCTACCTGCACGCCATGTGCCTGAACATCCGGGACCTTTTCAAATATGAGACCCTGATCATCCCCCGGGACGCGTTGGCGATGATCGAGGGCTGGCTGACGCGTCCGGTGGTCCGGAAGAAGTTCGCCCTGCCCCAGGCGGGGGCGGTGTCGGCGGCCTGATCGAGAGCCATAAGCGGGGGGATGGGCGATGGATCTCTATGAGGTGATCAAGCGGCCGGTGATCACAGAGAAGACCACCCGGCTGAAGGAAATGAATCAATATGTCTTCGAGGTCGATCCGCGGGCGAACCGCCAGCAGGTCCGCGAGGCGGTGGAGAAGATCTTCAACGTGCGCGTCCTGGACGTGCGGATCATCAACGTCCCGGCCAAGCGGCGCCGGGATTGGCGGGCGCGGATCTTAAGCAGCAAGCCCAAGCAGGTGGTGCGCCGCCCGGGCTGGAAGAAGGCGATCGTTCAGGTCGCCCCGGGCCAGCGCATTGACCTCTTCGAGGTCTGATCGGGCCCCGATCCCGCAGGGCGGCGCGAGGCCGAGGGGATCGGCCTGGAGGGGGATTTCCGTGGAAGTGGAGGAGCGCGATGGGGATCAAGGTCTACAAGCCGACCACGCCCGGCCGCCGCAACGCGACCGGCTACACCTTCGAGGAGATCACCAAGGACGAGCCGGAGAAGTCCCTGGTCGTCCCCCTGAAGAAGCACGCGGGGCGGAACTTCCAGGGGCGCATCACCGTCCGCCACCGGGGCGGCGGCCACAAGCGGCTTTACCGCCTCATCGATTTCAAGCGCCGGGACAAAGAGGGCATCCCGGCGAAGGTGCTCAGCATCGAATACGATCCCAACCGCACGGCCCGCATCGCCCTGCTGCAGTATGCCGATGGGGAGAAGCGCTACATCCTGGCGCCCCTGGGTCTGCAGGTGGGGGATATCGTGATGAGCGGGCCTCAGGCGGAGGTCAAGGTCGGCAACGCCATGCCGCTGGCCAACATCCCGGTGGGGACGCTGGTGCATAACGTGGAGCTGTATCCCGGGCACGGCGGCCAGATCGCCCGGGCCGCAGGCGCGGTGGCCCAGCTGCTGGGGAAAGAGGAGGGCTACGCCATCCTCCGCCTGCCCTCAGGGGAGATCCGGAAGGTCCGCCTGGAGTGCTACGCGACCATCGGCCAGGTGGGGAACCTGGAGCACGCGAACATCCGGCTGGGGAAGGCCGGCCGCAAGCGCTGGCTGGGCATCCGCCCCACTGTCCGCGGCTCCGCGATGTCGCCGCGGGATCATCCCCACGGGGGCGGCGAGGGGCGGGCGCCCATCGGGCTGCCATATCCCAAGACGCCGTGGGGCAAGCATGCCTTGGGGAGGAAGACCCGGCGCAACAAGGCGACGGACAAATACATCATCCAGCGGCGTCAGAAGAGGACATAAAGGCATGGCTTCGGGCGCCGTCAGGGGAGGTGATTGAGGATGAGCCGTTCGCTGAAGAAGGGTCCCTACTGCGACCCCAAGCTCTTGAAGAAGATCGAGGAGCTGAACCGCCGGGGCGAGAAGCGGGTCATCCGCACCTGGTCCCGCGCTTCGGTGATCTTCCCCCAGATGGTGGGGCACACCATCGCCGTCCACGATGGGCGGCGCCACGTGCCCATTTACATCACCGAGCAGATGGTTGGCCATCGTCTGGGCGAGTTCGCCCCGACGCGGACCTATCGGGGGCACACGGTGAAGGAGAAGAGGACGGGCGTGCGGTGAGCCCGCCGGAACGGGCTGGCGGTCGGGCTCCCTCGGGCCCCCTCCCGGGCCGCGGGGAGGGAGTGGGGCCCGGCGGCGGTCGCCCGTCTCGAGCGGGCTTCGCTGAAACTGGCGACGACGGGGGAGTGCGATGGCGAATCGGGTTCGGGCGGTGGCCCGTTACATCCGGATCTCGCCGTATAAGGCGCGCTTGGTCTGCAACCTGGTCAAAGGGATGCGGGCGGAGGACGCCCTGAGCGTCCTGCGCTTCACCCCCAAGAAGGCGGCGCGCTATGTCGAGAAGCTGATCCGCTCGGCGATGGCCAACGCGGAGAACAACTATGGTCTCTCGCCGGCGGATCTTTACGTGGTGGATATCCGGGCCGACGACGGGCCCCGATACAAGCGGGTCCGCTTCGCCGCCCGGGGCCGAATCCGCCCCATCCTGAAGCGGACCACCCATCTCACGGTGGTCCTGGAGGAGCGCGTCGGTTAGGCCGGCCTCGCGGGGGAGGCCCTGCGCGGCCGCCCCTATGGGTGGATCCATCGCGCGGGAGGAGGTCGTCTTGGGCCGCAAAGTTCATCCCATTGGGTTCCGCTTGGGGATCACCAAAAACTGGCTGGCCCGCTGGTATGCTGAGGGCCGGGAATATGTGGAGCTGCTCCACGAGGATCTCAAGGTCCGGCAGTTCGTGAAGGAGCAGCTGAAGGAGGCGGGGATCGCGCGGATCGAAATCGAGCGGTTCCCCAAGCAGATCAATCTCTACATCCACGCCGCCCGCCCGGGCATCGTCATCGGCCGGCGGGGCCTGGGGATCAAGCAGCTGCGCCAGGCGATCGAAGAGGTGACGGGCAAGAAGGCCCGGGTGGAGATCGTGGAGGTCCCCAAGCCCGAATTGGAGGCGGTCATCGTGGCCGAGAGCATCGCCCAGCAGATCGAGAAGCGGGTCAGCCACGCCCGGGCGATGAAGCGGGCGATCCAGCAGGCCATGCGCGCCGGCGCCAAAGGGATCCGGATCACCGTCTCCGGCCGTCTGGGCGGGGCCGAGATGGCCCGCACCGAGACCCTGATGGAGGGCCGGGTCCCCCGCCACACGTTGCGGGCCGACATCGACTACGCTCTGGCGGAGGCCATTACCAAGTGGGGCAAGATCGGCGTCAAGGTCTGGATCTACCGGGGCGACACCGAGCCCGGGGAATACGTGCAGCAGACGGCGGAGATGGTCGCCCGGGTGACCTCGGCGCAACGCGGAGGGTGAGCGATGTTGATGCCCAAGCGCGTCAAATACCGCAAGCAGATGCGGGGGCGGATGAAGGGCAAAGAGACGCGGGGGGTGGAGCTGGCCTTCGGGGAGTATGGCCTCCAGGCCCTGGAGCCGTGCTGGCTGACCGCCCGCCAGATCGAGGCGGCCCGCCGGGCCATCGTCCGGTTCCTGCGTCACCGCGGCAAATACTGGATCCGGGTCTTCCCTGACAAGCCGGTGACCCGCAAGCCCGCGGAGACCCGGATGGGCAAAGGGAAGGGGAACGTGGATCACTGGGTGGCCGTGGTGCGCCCCGGCCGTATCATCTTTGAGATCGGCGGGGTGAGCGCGGACGTCGCTTACGAGGCGCTGCGGCAGGCGTCCTACAAGCTGCCGATCCGGACCCAGATCATCGCCGCCGAGGAGCAGCGGATCGGAGCGGCCTGAGGCGCCTCCGCAGGGCCCGTGCCTTCGGGGCGCGAGGGGTACGCCCCTTCCCCTGCGGCCCGGAGGGCTTCGGGGAAGGGAGACGATCTTCGTGCATGCCTTCGGCAGGGAGGGAACTGTGGCCTTTCGTCCAGAGGAGATACGCGGCTGGTCGGATGAGGAGCTTCGCAATCGTCTGGAGCAGGCCCGCCGGGAGCTGTTCAACCTGCGGATCCAGTGGGTGATGGGCCAGCTCAAGGACGTCAATCGGATCCGCGCCTTGCGCAAGGATATCGCCCGCATGCTGACGATCATGCGGGAGCGGGAGCTGGCTCGGGGAGGTGGGCGATGAAGGATCGTCGCAAGCGCTTCATCGGGCGGGTGATCAGCGACAAGATGGACAAGACCGTAGTGGTGATGGTGGAGGAGCTGGTCCGCCATCCCCTCTACGGGAAGGTGATCCGCCGCCGCCGCAAGTTCATGGCCCACAACGAAGGGAACGAGGCGCGCATGGGCGACTTGGTGCAGATCGTGGAGTCCCGCCCGCTGAGCCGGCGCAAGCGCTGGATCGTGGAGGCGATCCTGGAGCGGGCCCAGAAGCCCATGGAACCGGTTCCGGAGCGGCTGCCCGGCGAGGAGATCCTGGCCGAGTAGGGCGCGTCGCCTCATCGAGATCGGGCGATTTTGAGGTGGATCGGGAGGCCCAGCGATGATCCAGCAGGAGACCCGTCTGAAGGTCGCGGACAACACCGGCGCCCGGGAGATCTTGGTGATCCGGGTGCTGGGCGGCTCCTACCGCCGTTACGGCTACGTCGGGGACGTGGTAGTGGCGACGGTGAAGGACGCGATCCCGACGGCCACGGTGAAGAAGGGCGAGATCGTGCGGGCGGTGATCGTCCGGACGGCGAAGGAATACCGCCGACCGGACGGGTCGAGCATCCGCTTTGACGACAACGCCGCCGTGATCCTGGACGAGTTCGGCAACCCGAAGGGGACGCGGATCTTCGGGCCCGTCGCGCGGGAGTTGCGCGACAAGGGGTTCGCCAAGATCATCTCCCTGGCGCCTGAGGTGTTGTGAGGATGGGGGAACGCGATGCGTCGGGAGATCCCGCAGGATTCGGATCTGGTGCGGTTGGTGGGATTGCTATGGTTCCCTATCTGGTGGAGTTCAGACGCCCGCCGAGATCCTGGTTTACACGCCAGAGGAATTCGAACGGATGAAGGAGGTGGGCCTGGGCTGGGTCGTGTGCCAGGAGGGGGTTTTTGCTTTGGCGGAGGCCTGGCGCTGGCTTCGGCAAGCGCAGGCGGATCTTGAGGGGGTGCGGACGCTGTCGGATGATCTCGACGATGTTAGAGGATCCAGGAGGGGAAGCCGCGCATGGCTGCGAAGATCAAACGGAACGATACGGTGTTGGTGATCGCCGGGGATGATCGGGGGGCGCGGGGCCAGGTCCTGCGGGTGATCCCGAAGGAGAACCGGGTGGTGGTCGCCGGGGTGAACATCGTGAAGAAGCACCAGCGGCCTCGGCCCACCGGGCGCTCCCAGGTGAGGGGCATCATCGAGTTCGAGGCCCCGATCCATATCTCGAACGTGATGTTGATCTGCCCGAAGTGCGGCCAGCCCACCCGTGTAGGCTTCGTGGTGGAGCCCGGCGGGCGCAAGCTTCGCCAGTGCAAGCGGTGCCAGGCGACTTTCGTCTGAGGCCTGGATCCGCGCGGGGGCAAGGGGGAGGCCGCTGCCCGCCGCGCGGGTTCCCCTCAAATCCGGCGCAATGGGGAGGCGGCAAGGATGGCGGAGGCGACCACGAAAGTGGTTCCGCGTTTGAAACAACGCTACCTGGAGGAGGTCCGGCCGGCCCTCATGCGGGAGTTCGGCTACCGGAACATCATGGAGGTCCCCCGGGTCTGGAAGGTGGTGGTCAACGTGGGGGTGGGGGAGGCCGTCACCAACCCCAAGGCCCTGGACTACGCCGTCCAGAACATCGCCACCATCACCGGCCAGAAGCCGCTGGTCACCAAGGCCCGCAAGTCCATCGCGGCCTTCAAGCTGCGGGCCGGCCGCCCCATCGGGGTCAAGGTCACCCTGCGGGGGGATCGGATGTGGGCGTTCCTGGATCGGCTGTTCAATGTGGCCCTCCCCCGCATCCGGGATTTCCGGGGGGTCTCGCCGGATTCCTTCGACGGCCGTGGGAATTACACCCTGGGGCTTCGGGAACAGCTGGTCTGGCCGGAGATCGATTACAGCCAGGTGGACAAGGTGCGGGGGATGGAGATCACCATTGTGACCACGGCGAAGACCGATGCGGAGGCGCGGCGGCTGCTCGAGCTGCTCGGCATGCCGTTCCGCAAGGGATGACGCGGATACCGGGTCCGGAGAGGAGGACAACGTGGCGCGCAAGTGCATGATCTACCGGGAGATGCGGCGCAAATACAAGGTGCGGGTGCGGAACCGGTGCCGCCGGTGCGGGCGGCCCCGCGCGTTCATCCGCCGCTTCGCGCTGTGCCGGATCTGCTTCCGGGAGCTGGCCCTCCAGGGGCTGATCCCTGGGGTCCGCAAGGCCAGCTGGTGAACCTCCGGGGGAAAGGCGCTGGGCATCCGATGGGGAATATCTGGATAGGAGCGAAAGCGATGAGCGCCGTGACCGATCCGATCGCCGACATGCTCACCCGGATCCGGAACGCCTCGATGGTGGGGCACAGCCGGGTGGCCATCCCCAGCTCGAAGATCAAGGTGGCCATCGCCCGGGTGTTGAAGGAGGAGGGCTACATCGAGGATTTCGAGCTTACGAACGACCGGCCCCAGCCGAGGCTGATCATCAAACTCAAATATATCGGCGAACGCCGTTTCCGGAAGCCGGCCATCTCGGGGTTGAAGCGGGTGAGCAAGCCCGGCCGTCGGGTGTATGTGGGCAAGGAGGATATCCCGCTGGTGATGAGCGGGATAGGGATTGCGATCCTTTCGACGCCCAAGGGCATCATGACCGATAAGCAGGCCCGCCGCCTGGGCGTGGGCGGCGAGGTCCTCTGTTACGTTTGGTGAGGGGAGGGAACCGTGTCGCGCGTTGGCAAAAAGCCGATCCCGATCCCACCCGGGGTCCAAGTCCACATCGAGGGCTCCACGGTGACCGTCACCGGGCCGAAGGGGACCCTGACCCAAACCTTCCATCCCTCCATGCAGATCGCCGTCGAGGACGGCCAGCTGGTGGTGCGGCGGCCGTCGGACGATCGGAAGCATAAGGCGCTTCACGGCCTGACCCGAGCCCTGCTGGCGAACATGGTGACGGGGGTGACCCAGGGCTTCCAGCAGCATCTGCGCATCGAGGGCGTGGGGTATCGGGCGGAGCCGATGGGGAAGGGGATCGTGCTCTACCTCGGGTATTCCCATCCCATCATCGTGGAGCCACCGGAGGGGATCCGGTTCGAGGTGAACACACGGGATCGCATCATCACGGTCTCGGGCATCGACAAGCAGCTGGTGGGCCAGGTCGCCGCCAAGATCCGCGCCCTGCGCCCGCCGGAGCCTTATAAGGGCAGGGGGATCCGTTACACCTACTGGAAGGGCGATCACTGGGAGGATGAGCCGATCCGGCGCAAGGCCGGCAAGGCGGGCAAGGCGAAGTGAGAAGGGAGGGGAATATCGTCGCTGGCCTTCGCCGAAAAAAGAAGTTCAGCGGGGCGGGGTGGCCCCGGCGGCCCCCTCGCTCCCATTGAACCCTCGGGCCCAGGGATGGGATCCTGGCCCTGCGGAGGAGTTCTCGATGAGCTGGGAGCACCCTCGTGACGAAGGACGGAAACGGCGCCACCGGCGTGTCCGGAAGAAAGTCTTCGGCACGCCGGAGCGGCCCCGGCTTTCGGTCTTCCGGAGCCTGAAGCACATCTACGCGCAGATCATCGATGACACCCGGGGGATCACCCTGGCGGCCGCCTCCACGCTGGACCCGGAGCTTCGGGGGCAACTGGACGGCCTGATCAAGACGGAGAAGGCGCGCCGGGTAGGCCGCCTGATCGCTCAGCGGGCCCTGGCGAAGGGGATCCGCAAGGTGGTGTTCGATCGGGGCGGCTATAAATACCACGGCCGGGTGAAAGCCCTGGCCGACGCCGCCCGTGAAGCCGGGCTGGAGTTCTGATCGGCATCCCTCAAGATCGAGGCGAGCGAGGCGACGATGGCGGAGATCCGGGAAATCCCCAGTGTGGAATACGAGGAGCGGATCGTCGATATCGCGCGGGTGGCGAAGGTCCACAAGGGCGGCCGCTCCTTCTCCTTCCGCGTGGTCGCCGTTGTGGGCGATCGCAACGGCCGGGTCGGGGTGGGGGTCGGCAAGGCCCGGGCGGTCCCGGAGGCCATGCGCAAGGCCACGGAGCGCGCCCGGCGGAATATGAAGAAAATCCCGCTGCTGGGGACGACGATCCCTCACCCTGTGGTGGTGAAGTTCGGGGCCACCCGGATCGTGCTCAAACCGGCCTCTCCCGGCACCGGCGTGATCGCCGCCGGAGGGGTGCGGGCGGTGCTGGAGGCGGCCGGGATCCGGGATGCGCTGACCAAGATCCTGGGGAGCACCAACCCGGTCAATGTGGTCTACGCCGCCATGAAAGGGCTGGAGATGCTGCGTTCTCCCGAGGAAGTCGCCCAGATCCGGGGCAAGCCCGTGGAGGAGGTGACGCCGCCATGGAGCCGGAAGCCGTGAAGCCCCAAGGGCCCCGACGCCTCCGGATCACCCTGGTGCGGAGCCCCATCGGGTATTCCCAGCGCCAGCGTCGTACCTTGCGCACGCTGGGGCTGCGCCACCTCAACGATGTGGTGGAATGGCCGGACACGCCGGTGGTGCGGGGGATGGTGGGCAAAGTGAGCCATCTGGTTCAGGTGGAGGAGGTGGAGCGTGAAGCTGCATGAGCTGAAGCCGGCGCCGGGTTCGAAGAAGGAGCGCAAGCGGGTCGGGCGGGGGCTCGGCTCGGGCCATGGAACCTACGCCGGGCGCGGGCGGAAGGGGCAGAAATCCCGTTCCGGCGATCGGAAGATGCCTCCCTATTTCGAAGGGGGGCGCACCCCCCTGGTCCGGCGCCTGCCTAAGGCGCGGGGGGTGGGCTTCACGCTGGTGGAGAAGGTGATCTACCAGCCGGTGAACGTGGGGCAGCTGAACCGCTTTCCCCCCCACGCGGAGGTCACGCCGCTGACCTTGGCCCAAGCGGGCCTGTTGCGGGATCCCGAGGAGCCTGTGGTCATCCTGGGGGATGGGGAGCTGGACCGCCCCCTCATCGTCCAGGCCCATCGCTTCTCCGCATCCGCCCGGGCGAAGATCGAGGCCGCTGGCGGCCAGGCGGTGGTGATCCCGCGCTGAACCGCGAGGAGGATCCATGTTGGACGCGTTGCGAAATGCCTGGCACCTGCCGGATCTGCGGCGCAAGATCCTCTACACGCTGCTGATCCTGGCCATCTACCGCCTGGCCTCTCATATCCCGGTGCCTGGGGTAGATCGGGCGGCCCTGCAGCAGCTGCTCCAGGGGAACACGGCCGCCGGGCAACTCTATATCATCCTGGATCTGCTCTCCGGCGGCGCCATCGCTAATTTCTCCATCATGGCGATGGGCGTGTATCCCTACGTGACGGCCTCCATCATCCTTCAGCTGCTGGTCCCGGTCGTCCCGCGGCTGGAGCGGCTGGTGAAGGAAGGGGGGTCCGAGGGCCGGCGCAAGCTGGAGCAATACACGTATTTCCTGACGGTCCCCATGGCGGCCCTCTACGCCATCGGCCAGGCCAACCTGCTCAGCGGCCCCGGCCGCGCGGTGCTGCCCAACTTCGGCTTCGCCCCGCACCAGCTGCTGCCGACCCTGACGGTGATCCTGACCATGACGGCCGGCACGATGTTCGCCATCTGGCTGGGCCAGTTGATCACCGAGCAGGGGATCGGCAACGGGCTCTCGCTGATCATCTTCGGGGGGATCGTGGCCCGGGCGCCCTACAACCTGGCCCAGATCTGGACCAGCAACGGCACCATGGGCATCCTGGTGTTCCTGGCCCTGACGGTGATCACGGTGGCGGCCATCGTGTTCATCCAGGAGGGGCAGCGGCGCATCCCGGTCCAGTATGGGCGCCGGGTCCGGGGCCATCGGATCTACGGAGGTGGCAGCACCTACATCCCCCTCCGGGTGAATATGGCGGGGATGATCCCCCTGATCCTCGCCCAGTCCGTGCTGGCCTTCCCGGCGATCATCGCCCAGTTCTTTCAATATTCAAGCAGCCCGATCGTCGCCAGCATCGCCAACACCATCGTCAGCGTCTTCTCGGGGTTCCACGACATCTACTGGCCGATGTATTTCGTCACGGTGGTGGCTTTCACTTATTTCTACACCGATGTGATGCTGCAGCAGATGAATCTGGCCGACACCCTACAGAAGCAAGGCGGGTTCATCCCGGGCATCCGGCCGGGGAAGGCCACGGAGCAATACATCAACCGGATCTCCCGCCGGATCACCTTGGTGGGGGCGCTGTTCCTGGGGATCCTGGCCATCCTGCCCTGGCCGGTGCGGGCGGTGCTGCAGACCAACGTGCTGCTCTTCAGCAGCGCGGCCCTCCTCATCGTGGTCGGGGTGGTCCTTGATACGATGCGGCAGCTGGAGGCGCAGTTGGTGATGCGCCATTACGAGGGCTTCATCCGGTAGCATGGCTCCGGGGCTGGGCGGAGGGTTCGTCTCTCCAGTCCGGCGATGGTCTGAAAGGGGCGCCATTCGGGTTCCGTTGGACGTGCAAGTGAGGATCTTCCATCCGGGGTCGTTCAAGGATGCCACTCGATTTGATCCTGATGGGGCCTCCCGGAGCGGGGAAGGGGACTCAGGCCAAGATCCTCAGCCAGCGCCTGGGCATCCCCCATGTGGCCAGCGGCGATCTCTTCCGCGATCATCTGCACCGCCAGACCCCCCTGGGTCAGATGGCCCGTCAATATATGGATCGGGGGGAGCTGGTGCCGGATGACGTGACCATCGGGATGATCCGGGAACGTTTGGAACAGCCGGACTGCCGGAACGGGGTGATCCTGGACGGATTCCCCCGCACGACGGCCCAGGCCCATGCGCTCGATGTGCTCCTCGCCGACATGGGGCGTTCGCTCACCGCCGTGCTCTACATTCGGGTGCGGGAGGAGCTGTTGCTCCGCCGTCTCGCGGAGCGATGGACGTGCCGGACCTGCGGGGCGGTTTACCACACCCAGTTCAACCCGCCGCGGGTCCCGGGCCGTTGCGACCTGGACGGCGGCCCGCTCTACCAGCGGGAGGATGACACGGAGGAGGTCCAGCGACGGCGGATCCAGGTGTATCAGGAGCAGACGGCGCCGCTGGTCTCGTTGTATCGAGCGCGCGGGCTGCTGGTGGAGATCGATGGGGAGCAACCGATCCCCGAGGTGACGGAGGCCCTGATCCAGGCCATCGAGGTGCGGAAGGCGGTGGACCCATGAGCGCGCGGGTGATCCCTCAGCCGGGCCGGCCGGTGGGGGGGATCCGGTTGAAGACGTGGTCGGAGATCCGGATGATGCGGGAGGCCGGGCGGATCGTGGCGGAGGTCCTGGCGGCCATGCGGACGTTGGTGCAGCCCGGCGTCACCACGGCGGAGCTGGATCGCTGGGCGGAGGACTACATCCGCCGCCGAGGGGGGATCCCCGCCTTCAAGGGCTACCCCAGCATGAAAGACGAGGGCGGGCCGCCCTATCCGGCCACCCTCTGCACCTCGGTGAACCATGTGCTGGTCCATGGGATCCCCGGGCCCTATCGCTTGAAGGAGGGGGATATCATCAGCATTGACGTGGGGGTGAACTTCCGGGGCTACTACGCCGATGCGGCGATCACCCTGCCGATCGGCTCCGTCCCCCCGGAGGTCCGCCGCCTGTTGGAGGTCACGGAGGCCGCCCTCTGGGCGGCGATCGCGCAGGCCCGCCCCGGCCGACACCTGGGGGACATCCAGTGGGCCATCCAGCATACAGTGGAGTCCCACGGGTTCACGGTGGCCCAGGAGTTCACCAGCCACGGGATCGGCCGGTCCCTGCATGAACCCCCTTCCTTTGTGAACCGGGGCCGCCCTGGCCGCGGGCTGCCGCTGCGCCCTGGGATGACCCTGGCCATCGAGCCGATGGTGACCATGGGCGATTGGCGGACCCGCATCCTGGAAGATGGGTGGACGGTTGTCACCGTGGATGGGAGCCTGACCGCCCATTTCGAGCACACCATCGCCATCACGGAAGGGGATCCGATCATCCTCACCGCTCTGGAGGAGGATCCCCGCCTGGCCTCATCAGCGGCGGGGCGAGGGGCGGAGGCGTCCGGCGCCGCCGCGGGGAACTTCGCTTAGGGGCGGAATGTGGAAGGCCGCCGGGGATCCCGGTAAAATATACGACTGGCTTTTTGCTGGGGCGGGAAAGGACGGAAAGGGGCCGATCGCACTTCATCGGCCCCACCGAGCCCAAGGCGGGAGGAGGCATCATGAAAGTCACCCCTTCGGTGCGCCGGCGCTGTCCGAAGTGCAAGGTGGTGCGGCGCAAGGGCGTGGTCCGGGTGATCTGCGAGAACCCTAAGCACAAGCAGCGGCAGGGGTGAACGCTGGGGGCGGGCTGGCCGGAGCGTATCCATCCCGAAGGCACCGCCCGGCTCCCCGAGCCCCTCATTCCCAGGCGGACTTGAGAGGAGGAACCCGATGGCGCGGATCGCTGGGGTGGAGCTGCCCCGCGACAAGCGGATGGAGATCGCCCTCACCCATATTTTCGGGATCGGCCGCTCGCTGGCCCGGAAGATCCTTCAGCAGACCGGGGTGAGCCCGGACAAGCGGGTGAAGGATCTGACCGAGAGCGAGGTGAACCTCCTTCGTGAGACGATCGAGCGGAACTACAAGGTGGAGGGCGATCTGCGGCGCGAGATCGCGATGAACATCAAGCGGCTGATCGACATCGGATGCTACCGCGGCCTGCGGCATAAGATGAACCTGCCCGTCCGCGGCCAGCGGACCCGGACGAACGCCCGCACCCGGAAGGGGCCGCGGAAGACGGTGCCCGGCCGCGGCCGCAAGCGCGGCGCCAAGAAGAAGTGATCCGGTCCGGGGCGGCACCGCCGCCCTCTCCAGCTGCCTTCAACCGCCGGCTCGGCGGAGACCTCCCCAGGAACACGGAGCGGCACCCCGCGGGGCCGGCGAGTGATCTCTTATCCTTTTCTTCGAGCGATCCGTTAGGAGGGAGGCATCGATGGCGCGCCGTTCAAGGGGCGGTCGTAAAGCGCGGAAGAATGTGACGCGAGCGCACGTGTATATCCACGCTACCTTCAATAACACTATCGTCACCGTCACGGATCCCAACGGGGATACCCTGACCTGGGCGAGCGGGGGGACCATCGGGTACAAGGGCTCGAAGAAGAGCACCCCCTACGCGGCGCGCCTCGCGGCCGAACAGGCCGCCCGCAAGGCGATGGATATGGGGGTGCGAGAGATCGATGTGTTCATCAACGGTCCCGGGCCAGGGCGGGAGGCCGCCCTGCGCGCCTTGCACGCCATGGGCTTGAAGATCCGTTCGATCACGGATGTCACGCCCATCCCGCACAACGGCTGCAAGCCGCCCTCGAAGCGTCGTGTGTGACGGATCGAACCAGGCGAGATCCCGGTGAGGAGGAACGGATGGCGCGTTACATCGGACCGGTTTGTCGGTTGTGCCGGCGGGAGGGGGAAAAGCTTTACCTGAAGGGAGAGCGGTGCTTCACGCCCAAATGCGCGATTGAGCGGCGGAACTACCCCCCTGGCCAGCACGGCCGGGAGCTGCAGTTCCGGCGGAGCCGGCCTTCCGATTACGGGCTCCAGTTACGGGAGAAGCAGAAGCTGCGGCGGATCTATGGCGTGCTGGAGCGCCAGTTCCGGCGCTATTTCGAGATCGCCCAGCGCGCCCGCGGGATGACGGGCGCCCTGCTGCTCATCCTCCTGGAGCGCCGGCTGGACAACGTGGTATACCGCCTCGGGTTCGCCACCTCGCGGGCCCAGGCGCGGCAGCTGGTCCGCCACGGCCATTTCGAGGTCAACGGCCGCAAGGTGGACATCCCCTCGTATCAGGTGAAGCCGGGCGATATCATCCGGGTGCGAGAGGGCAGCCGGGACAAGCTCTACTTCAAGGACATCGCGGAGCGGTTGGAGGACCATCGCCCGCCGCCCTGGCTGCAGCTCAACCCCCAGGACCTGTCCGGTCAGGTGCTCCGCCTGCCGGTCCGAGAGGAGATCGACACACGGGTCCAGGAGCATCTGATCGTGGAGTTCTACTCGCGCTGATCCGAGGGCGGGCTCCGGCCGCGCCGAAGGCGCCCCGCCGCGGCCCGCTCCCGTTTCGATCCAGTGGCAAAGGAGGCCTTTGTGGCGGGTGTGACGCTGGTTCTGCCGAAGGTGGAGGCGGAGATCCTGACCCAATCCTATGGACGCTTCGTCATCAGCCCGCTGGAGCAGGGATACGGGGTGACCATCGGCAACGCCCTCCGGCGGGTGCTGTTGAGCTCGTTGCCGGGGGCCGCGGTGACCAGCATCCGGATCACCGATGTGCCCCACGAGTTCTCCACCATCCCGGGCGTCCGGGAGGATGTGATCCAGATCATCCTGAACATCAAGCGGCTTCGGATGAAGCTCTACGGCGACGGGCCGGCGCGCCTGCGCTTGGAGGTGGCCGGCGAGGGGGTGGTCACGGCCGCCGATATCCAGTGCCCGCCCGAGGTTGAGATCGTGAACCCGGATCTTTACCTGTTCACCGTGGAGGACGACCGGACCCGCCTGGAGATCGAGATGACCGTGGAGCGCGGGCGGGGGTATTCACCGGCGGAGGAGCGGGGCCGTCTGGCGATCGGGGAGATCCCCGTGGACGCCATCTTCAGCCCCGTGCGCCGTTGCACCTTCGAGATCGACCGGGCCCGGGTGGGGCAGCGGACCACTTACGATCGGCTGGTGATGGAGATCTGGACGGATGGGACGATGGGGCCCAAGGAGTCCCTGATCGAGGCCGCCCGCCTGTTGCTGCAGCACTTCTCCCTCATCTCGGAGTTCGTGGGGCCGGAGGTGGTGGAGGCACCGCCCGAGCCGGTGCGGCAGAGGATCCCACCCCAGGCGTATGAGACGCCCCTGGAGAGCCTGGAGCTGAGCGCGCGGGTGATCAACCCGCTGCGGCGCGCGGGCATCACCACGGTGGGCCAGGTCCTGGAGCTGTTGTATCAGGGGGAGGAGGCGCTGCTCTCCGTCCGCAACTTCGGGGCCAAGTCCCTGGAGGAGCTGCGGGAGCGCCTGATCGAGCGGGGCTTTCTGAAGCCGGAGGACCTGCCGCAGCCGGCGGAGGAAGCGGAGGAGGCCTGACCATGCGCCATCGAGTCGCCGGGAAGACCCTGAGCCGGGACAAGGATCATCGGGAAGCCCTGGCCCGCAACCTGGCTACCCAACTGTTCCTGCATGGGGCGATCGAGACCACGGAGGCCAAGGCGGAGTTCGTCCAGGGCTACGCCGAGCGGTTGATCACGCTGGCCAAGCGGGCCCTGGAGGACCCCTCCAAGCAGGTGGCCGCGCGGCGGCTGGCGGCCGCCCGCCTCTACGGCCGGGAGGTGGTCAAGAAGCTCTTCGATGAGATCGCGCCGCGTTACAAAGACCGGAACGGCGGCTACACCCGGATCTACAAACTGGGGTTCCGCCGCGGGGACGCGGCGCCCATGGCGCGCCTGGAGCTGGTTCAGGAGTGAAGCCGGTCGGCGCGGCCGCAGGGCCCGGATGCGATGCGGATCTGGGCGGCCATCGCGTATGAGGGCACGGCCTACCGGGGGTTCCAGCGGTTGGCGCCCGCCCACGAGCCCACCATCCAGGGGGTCCTGGAGTCGACGCTGGGCCGGCTGGCGGGAGCCCCGGTTCGGGTGCGCGGGGCTGGCCGCACCGACGCCGGGGTTCACGCCCTCGGCCAGGTGATCGCCTTCGATCTCCCGTGGCGGCATTCCCTGGCCGAGCTCCAGCGCGCCTTGAACGCCCTCCTGCCGCCCGATATCGCCGTCTGGGCGCTGGGGGAGGCGCCGCCGGATTTCCATCCGCGCCGGGAAGCCCGGGCCCGCATCTATCGCTATCTCATCTACAACGGGCCCTGGCGGGATCCGTTCGGGCGACGGCTGGCGTGGCACGTGCCCGGGGCCCTGGACGTGGAGGCGATGCGGCGGGCGGCCGCCTTCTGGGCGGGGCGCCACGACTTCGGCGCCTTCGGCCGCCCCCCCAAAGGCCAGAACACCGTCCGGGAGGTCCGAAGGACCGCGGTGGCGGCGGACGGCGGCTGGGTGGCCTTTGAGATCGAGGCGGATGCCTTTCTCTATCACATGGTGCGCATCATGGCGGCCGTGCTGGTCGCCGTCGGCCGGGGGGCCTCCGATCCGGAGGTGGCCCTCGCTTACCTGGAGCGCCCCGGGGCCTACCCGGCGAGCGCGCCGGCTCCCCCCTACGGCCTGTATTTCGTCGGGGCCCGTTACGATCGGATCTCGATCCCGCCCCCCCCGCCGTTTCTGCCGGGCCGCATCCGGCCATGAGCGGCCCGCCGGGAGCGGGAGGAACCTTGTCCGGGAGGAGACGCCGTGAAGACCTATGTCACCAAGCCGGCCGATATCCGGGCGGAATGGTGGATCGTGGATGCGGCCGGCCAGAACCTGGGACGGCTGGCGAGCCGGATCGCCCGCATCCTTCAGGGCAAGCATAAGCCTTACTTCGACCCTTCCCAGGATTGCGGGGATTACGTCATCGTGATCAATGCGGCCCAGGTGGCGGTGCACCCCCGCCATCTGGCGCAGAAAGTCTATTATCGTCACAGCGGGTATCCCGGCGGCTTGCGGGAGATCCCGCTTCGTCGGATGTTGCAAACCCATCCGGAGCGGGTGATCGAGAAGGCGGTGTGGGGGATGCTGCCCAAGAACCGTTTGGGGCGGCGCATGCTGAGGAAGTTGAAGGTCTACGCCGGGCCGGAGCATCCCCATCAGGCCCAGCAGCCGAAGCCGCTCCCCCTGTGAAGGGGCGGCCCGCTTCTCAATTGATGGGAGCGAAAGGAGCAGCGATGGCCGTCGTGGAAGGGATCACCTTCAAGGCGTTTAAAGGCCGTCCGTATGTGGAGGGCCTCGGTCGGCGGAAGCGGGCGGTGGCTCGCGTCCGGCTCTACACGGGCGGGAACGGCATCTTCATCGTCAACAACAAGCCGCTTCAGGATTACTTCATCCGCGAGCAGGACCTCCGCCACCTGCTCGAGCCGCTCCGCCTGGCGGGGATGGAGGGGAAGCTGGATGTCACGGTGAAGGTGGAGGGAGGTGGCCTCACCGGCCAGGCCGGGGCGGTCCGCCTGGGGTTGGCCCGGGCGCTGCTGGCGATCGATCCGGGCCTGCGCTCTCTGTTGAAGGCGCACGGCATGCTCACCCGCGACCCGCGGGAGAAGGAGCGCCAGAAGCCAGGCCTTCGGCGGGCCCGCAAGGCCCCGCAGTCGCCCAAGCGCTAAAGGCCGGGGCATCCGGCGGGTGGAGGTGGCCCTCAACCGCCTTCACCCGCCTCAGACCCTTCTCGAGGGCGCGCCCCGTCGCAACGGGCCCCGTCCGCGCTCAGGATCCGCTGAAGCTCGCGGAAGACCAGGGCGGGCCGCTCGTCGCGCAGGAGCGGCAGCCGAACCCGCGTCCTCCGGATCTGATCCAGATCGATCGAGGCCAGGACCAGGGCTTCGTCGAAATAGGGCCCCTGAACCACCAGGTCCCCGTTCGGATCGAAGATGGTGGACCCCCCCCAGAAGTTCTGCCCGTCCTCAAAGCCGGCGCGGTTCACATGGATGACGAAGACGGTGAAGAGGCTCGCGTAAGCCTGATTGACCAGCTCGACCCACCGCGCGCTCCCCAACTTCCCGGCGACCCCCAGGCCGCGCCCCGGGCTCGCCGAGGTGAGGATCAGCACCTCCGCCCCGTCCAGCCACAGGAGGTAAGGCGGGCTGACATGCCAGAAGTCCTCGCAGATCAACAGTCCGAAGCGGCCGAAACGGGTGTTGAAAGCCCGCACCTGATCGCCGGGGGCCATATCCCGGCCCTCGTCGAACATCCCATAGGTGGGGAGATAGACTTTGCGATGGCGATGGAGCAAACGCCCGCCGGATAAGTAGGCGCCCGCCGTGTAGTAGCGCCCCCGCTCGTCCATCTCCACAAACCCGACGACCACATCGAGCCGATGGCTCGCCTCCAGCAAGGGCCGGAGGATCGGATGGTCCGGGGCGGGCCGGATCGCGACCTCATACGTGAGATCCTGGAGCACGTATCCGGTGAGGGAGAGCTCGGGGAACACAACGAGATCGGCGCCGCGCGCGGCGGCCTCATCAATGACATCCAGATGCTTCTGCAGGTTGGCCTCCAGATCGCCGAGCCGCGGGTAGATCTGGGCCAGCCCGACCTTCATCCGGTTCATCCGTCCACCTCCTCCGGGGATGCGCCGGGAGGATCGCCGGCTTCTGTTGCCCGCTCCCCTGTGAAATAATAGCCCCGGAGGGCCCTCCCGGTGGAATCCGCAGGCGCGGCGAGGGAAAACCCCGCCGGCGGGGGCCCTGGAGCCCGACGTGGGGAGGGCCGCAACGATGCGCTGGCCATCGCCCAGGTGGGGGCTTCTGCTGCTGTTGGGGGCGGCAGGGGCCTGCATGCCGCTGGGGAAGCCCCCCCGGCTGTTGATCCTCTGGCATGCGCTGGATCCGGAGCGGGGGATCACCCTGGCCCGGCTGACCGAAGCCTATATGGCCGAGCACCCGGACACGGCGATTTACATCGAGGTGTTCCCGGGGCCCCAGGAGCTGCTGCGCCGCCTGCAGCAGCCATCGGAGCGAGGGCCGGACCTGGTCCTGATCCCCGCGGAGGCGGCCTGGGCCCTGCAGGGATCCGGCCGGCTGTCCCCCCTCCGCCGCTGGCTGGAGGATCCGCGGGAAGGGCTGTCGGCGGAGGCGCGCGGGGATTTCCTGGCCCCCCTCACGCCCGTCTCCGTGCCGTTCCTGCGGGACGGGCTGATCGTGTATGCGGATGCGGATCGCTTGATGGAATCCGGGTTCCCCCAGCCCCCCACGGACTGGGAGGGGATCCGCCAGGTGTGCCTGCGCGGGGCCCTGGACCTGAACGGCGATGGGCAGCCGGACACCGCCGGCTGGATCGCCCCGCGGGAAGGCTGGGTGCTCCAGGGATGGCTGGCCGGCCGTTCGGAGGAGGCGCGACGGGCCTTGGTGGAGGAACTGCGGTCCATGGTGCGGATCGGATGCGCGCGTCTGGTGGAGGATCCAGGGGCGTTGCGGAGCTTTCTGGGGGGCGAGACCGTCCTCCTGTTCGGCCCCACCCGCTGGCTCGCCGCCCTGGAGCGGGCGACGGAGGCCGGCCGGTTGCGCTTCCGGCTGGCGCTGGCGCCGCTGCCGACGCCCCCGGGGCAGACGGCCCCGCTCGTCCCCGGCTGGGGGTGGGATCTGGCGATCGCGGCGCAGGATCCGGCCCACCAGGCGGCGGCGTGGTCTTTCCTGCGCTGGGCGGTGGGGCCTGAGGCCCAGGCGCGGTGGGCCCAGGAGGCCCACGCGCTCCCCGTCCGCCGATCCGCGGCCCTGCGCCTCCGGGAGGCCGCTGGCTCCGAGGCCCTCGAGGGCTTGGTTTGGGGCTGGGTCCTGGCGGGATATCAGGAGGAGTCACCGGTCGCCCCGGACGCCTCGCGCCGGCTGGAGGAGGCGCTGGGCTTGCTGGAGCGCGGGGCCGATGTGCAGCGGATCCTCGCGGTGTTGCAAGGCCCGTGAGGGTTCGGGGGCGCGGGCGGGGCCCGGCTCCCCCATTCCCGGTCGAACATCCGGCAGAGGAGCGGCGATGAGTCCCTCGGGTGCGCATCTGGAGGTCTGGTTGCTGACGGCCATCGAGGCGGCCCTCGCCGGCGGGGCTGTCCTCCGGGCCCACTGGCCCATGTCCCGCCAGGTGCAAGAGAAGGGGTTTCGGGATTGGGTGACCTCCGGGGATCTGGCCGCTCAGGAGGCCATCCTGGCGGCGATCCGCCGGCATGGCCAGGCGCACCGCATCCTCGCGGAGGAGGGAGGATCTGGGGCGGAGCCGGAGGCGATGCGGCAGGGGATCGTTTGGGTGGTCGATCCCCTGGACGGCACCACGAACTTCGCGCGGCGTTTCCCGTGCTTTTCGGTTTCCGTCGGCCTGCTGGTGGACGGGGAGCCGGTGGTCGGGGCCATCTACGATCCGCTGCGGGACATGCTCTTCACCGCGGCGCGGGGGCGCGGCGCGTTCCTGAACGGGAAGCCGATCCGCGTCAGCGAGACGGAGCGGCTGGAGCAGGCGCTGATCGGGCTGGATTGGGGGCATCGGAACGAGACGCGGGAGCAGATCCTGGGCTGGCTGAGCCGGCTGGCGGTGCGGTGCCAGACCGTGCGGGCGATCGGATCGGCCGCCCTGGGGATGGCGTATGTGGCCGCCGGGTGGCTCGACCTCTATTTCCATTTCGCCCTGCAGCCGTGGGATGTCGCCGCCGCCGCCGTCATCGTCCGCGAAGCCGGCGGCCGCCTCCACCGGCCGGACGGCGCGCCGTGGGCGTTCCACGAACCTGCGGCGGTGGTGGGCAACGGGCGCATCGAGCGGGCGGTCTGGGCCGCCGTGGGGGCGTAGCGCGGGGGCGCTGGATTTGACAAATCCGCGAAACGGTGGGAGAATAAACTTACGTGGTGAGCGCACGCGTGAAGGGAAGTCGAAGGCCGAGCCGCCGGGTCGGCTGAGATGACCCGGCGGCGTTTTGTTGACCGGGCAGCCGGCCCCGAGCCGTCCCCTGGGTCCACCGCCAGACCCCTTCGCCGCATCCGGAAGCCTGCGCTCCGGCTTCCCCCAAACTGTTAAGGAGTTCGTCCGATGTCTGAGACACGCATGAAGGGCACCGTCCGCTGGTTCAACCCCACCAAGGGGTACGGGTTCATCCGGCCCGATCACGGGGAGAAGGACGTCTTCGTCCACTACTCCGGGATCGCGGGGGATGGCTTCCGGAACCTGGAGGAGGGGGACCGGGTGGAGTTCAGCGTCCGGCAGACGGCGAAGGGGCCGCAGGCCTACGACGTGACCCGCACCTCTGCCTGAAGCGGCGATGGGCTCGCCCATCCTGCCGGGCCCGGCCGAAGGCCGGGCCCGGTGTTTTTCCCGCCCCGGTCGCGGATAAAATAGAGGCGGCGCCGGGGCCTCCGGCGAGGGTGCGGGAACGGGCCGGCGGATCCGCCGGGGCGGCGCGCTTCCCCACGGCAGGGCCGACGGTCGGGCGTCGGTTGGGGAACGCAATCTTGACAGCACTTCCATTTCCCTGTATAATTTCAGCAAACGTTTGTTAGCAAAATGGCACGACAGAGCCACAGCGATCGACGCCGGACCATCCTGCGGGTTGCCGGGCGGCTCTTCAGCCAGCGAGGCTACTACGGCACCTCCATCCGGGACATCGCGGCGGCGATCCGCCTGCAGGGCGGGAGCCTGTATGCCCACATCGCGTCGAAGGAGGAGCTGCTGTGGGAGATCGTTGAGGAAGCCGCCCGTGCCTTCCTTTCCGGTCTCGAGCCGATCGTCCGCTCGGAGCGCCCCCCTCAGGAGAAGCTTCGCCTGGCGGTGGCGGCGCATCTGCGAGTGGTGACGGAGCGTCAGGACGCAGCGGTGGTCTTCAATCACGAATGGCGGGCGCTCAGCCCGAAGCGCCGCAACGAGGTCCAGGCCCACCGGGACGCCTACGAGGCGCTGTTCCGGCGGATCCTACAGGAGGGGATCGAGGCCGGCGTCTTCCGGTCGGATCTGGATGTGCCCTTGATCACCCGCTTCATCCTGACGGCGCTGAACGGCGTCGCCGTCTGGTATCGCCCGAAGGGCCCGCTCTCGCCGGAGCAGATCGCGGAGGCGTTCACGGATTGGGTGGTGCGAGGGATCGAGGCCCATCCGCCCCGGTAGCGTCTCCCGGGTGCTCTCGATGGGCACCCGGCGGGCCGTTTGCCCGGGGTGGAATGGATCCCATGAGTCCTCAAGGGGAAGGAGGGGCCAATGCCGATCTACCGCGTCCACGGCCATGCCATCCCGATCCCGGAGCAGGCGCCGCCCCCTCAGGAGGGCCCGGCGTATGAGGAGCGCCTGGCGGAGTTCGAGGCCCGCATCGCCCGGGGGGAGAAGATCGAGCCCACCGATTGGATGCCGGAGGAATACCGGCGGCAGTTGATCCGCATGATCTCCCAGCATGCCCACAGCGAGGTCGTGGGGATGCTGCCGGAGGGGAAGTGGATCCCCCATGCGCCCACGCTCCGCCGCAAGCTGATCCTCATCGCCAAGGTGCAGGATGAGGGCGGCCACGGCCAGCTCCTCTACCGGGCCGCCGAGACCCTGGGCGTCACCCGGGAGGAGATGATCGAGGCCCTGCTGGCCGGGAAGGCCAAATATTCCGTGGTCTTCAACTACCCGGCCCCCACCTGGGCGGATGTGGCGGCCATCGGGCTGTTGATTGATGGGGCGGCGGTGGTGAACCAGTTGATGCTCGCCCAGGGCTCCTACGGCCCCTACGCCCGGGCGATGAAGCGTATCTGTTACGAGGAGTCCTTCCACATCAAGCAGGGTTACGATGCCTTCGTGGCCCTGGCCACTGGGACCCCCGCCCAGCGCCAGATGATCCAGGAGGCGGTGAACCGGTGGTGGTATCCTGCGCTCATGCTCTTCGGCCCCCCTGATCGGGACTCGGTGCACACCCCGACGCTGTTGCGCTGGCGCATCAAGACGAAGACCAACGACGAGTTGCGCCAGGAGTTCGTGAATCAATACGCGCCCATGGTGCTGCGCCTGGGCCTGACGATCCCGGACCCCCACCTGCGCTACGACCCCGAGACGGGGCGCTGGCGGTTCAGCGAGCCCGACTGGGAGGAGTTCTGGCGGGTGATCCAGGGGGACGGTCCGTGCAACGCGGAGCGGATGGCGGCCCGGCGCCGGGCGCACGAGGAAGGCCGCTGGGTCCGGGAGGCGCTGGCGGCTTACGCGGCGCGGAGGGCGGGGGGAAACGGCGATGGGTGATACGCAATGGCCGGTCTATGAGGTGTTCCTCCAGGAGAAGCGGGGCGAGCCCCACGTGCACGTGGGCGCGGTCCACGCCTCCGATCCGGGGATGGCCCTGATCCTGGCGAAGGAGCAGTTCGCCCGGCGGGGCCGCTGCGTCAGCCTGTGGGTCGTTCCCGCGACGGCGATCTATGCCACGCGGGCGGAGGAGGCGGAGGACCTGTTCGCCGCCGCGTTGGGGAAGGATTATCGGGAGCCCCGGGGGTTCCGGGTGACCGAGCGGGTGCGGAGGTGGATGGAGCGCCATGGGGAATCCCTCCCAGATGCCTGAGCCCCTGCGGGAGGCCCTCGGGAACCTGCTCTTGGCGATGGCCGATGATGAGGTCCTGCTGGGCCATCGGGATGCGGAGTGGGTGGGCCATGCGCCGATCCTGGAGGCGGACATTGCCATCGCCAGCATCGCCCAGGACGAGATCGGGCACGCCCTCCTCTGGTATTCCCTGCTGCATGAGTTAGGTTGGCCGGATCCGGACCGCATGGCCTACTTCCGAGATCCCCCGGAGTTCCGCAACGCGACGCTGGTGGAGCTGCCGCGGGGGGATTGGGCGTTCACGATCGTCCGCCAGTTCCTGTTCGACTTCGCGGAGAAGGTCCGCCTGGAGGCGCTGATGGGCAGCGCCTATGCCCCGCTGGCCGATGCGGCGGCGAAGGTCCGGCGGGAGGAGGCCTATCATCTCTTGCACAGCCGGGCTTGGGTGATCCGCCTGGGGGATGCGACGGAGGAGAGCCATCGGCGCATGCAGGCGGCCCTGGATGAGGCCTGGCCGCATGCGTTGGGGCTCTTCGAGCCGGTGCCGGGGGAGGACCGGCTGGTGGAGGCGGGGATCGTGCCGCCGGGGGCGGCGTTGCGGGCCCGCTGGGAGGAGGAGGTCCGCCTGATCCTGGCGGCGGCCTCCCTGGTCGTCCCCGAGGCGGAGCCGGTGGTGGGGGGGCGATGGGGGCGGCATACTGAGCACCTCGCGGCGCTCCTGGCCGACTTCCAACAGGTGGCCCGGTCGGGGCTGGGGGAGACATGGTGAGCGAGGGGGCGGGGAAGGGGCCAGCGCTGACCCTGGA
>FWWM01006168.1_pt1 | contig 25387 bp, 16 predicted proteins | sample 2228351 | NCBI WGS metagenome assembly FWWM01 (sample SAMEA103939774, study PRJEB20133) | metagenome
ACACGGAAGTTAAGCCCTCCAGGGCCGATGATACTATGACCGCGAGGTCATGGGAAAGTAGGACGCCGCCGGAGTAATTAGATATAAAAGGGGGTTCAGCAAAACTGAGCCCCCCTTTTTATTTTAAACGGTTAAAAGACGGTTATTTCGTAATTTTCCTGATGAAGTTCGTTATCTTTTTTAATAATAACTTTGATATTCAACAGGTTTTCTATGTCTTCCAATCCCTGCCTTTCTTCATCAGAAAGCAGGTCAGCTACTAATGGATTAGCCTTTATTACTACTGTCTTTCCAAGGATGGGCTTCATCTTCTTAAGTCTTCTGAATATCTCGTATGCAACTGTCCTTGCAGATTTCACAAACCCCTTCCCCTCACAATATGGGCATGGCTCACACAGCACCCTTCCGAGGCTTTCCCTTACCCGCTTTCTCGTCATCTGGATGATGCCTAATTCTGTTATATTATAAATAGTATTCTTTGCCCTGTCTCTTTTCATCGCATCAACAAATGCACTGAAAACCCTCTCTCTGTTTTCATGCCTTTCCATGTCAATAAAGTCTATTACTATAATGCCACCGAGGTTTCTTAACCTTATCTGATACGCAATCTCCTTTACTGCCTCAAGATTGGTTTTTAATATAGTGTCTTCAAGGCTTTCCTTGCCAACGAACTTTCCTGTATTTACATCTATGACTGTCATAGCCTCTGTCTGATCTATTACGATATAGCCCCCTGATTTAAGCCATACCTTTCTACCCAATGCCCTCGAGATATCGAGTTCTAAGCCGAATGCATCAAATATCGGCTCACTCCCTGTGTAAAGTTCGATCTTCTCACCGAGCCTCGGAAAATAAGCATTCGCAAACTCCTTAAGCCTCTCAAATTCTTCCTGTGAATCTATGATAAGCCTCTCGACATCCTGTCCCATAAAGTCCCTGACACTTCTGACGACAAGGTCAAGGTCACTGTAAAGAAGACATGGCGGAGCCACTCTCTCCTTTTTGCCCTTTATGCTCTCCCACAGGAGCATTAAAAAATCGAGGTCATGCCTTATCTCTTCAACAGAGGCATCTTCGCTTGCTGTCCTCATTATTAGCCCAAAGCCCTTTGGTTTTATCTCTGAAGCGATATTCTTTAGAGCAAGACGCACATCCTCATTTTCTATTCTCCTTGAAACCCCGATGTGTTCAACATTAGGCATAAGGACAACATATCTTCCAGGGATTGTAATATACGAAGTCACCCTTGCACCCTTTGTACCTATAGGGTCTTTGGATACCTGAACTATAATCTCCTGACCCTCCTGTATCAGTTCTTCTATGGAAAGTGATTCTATATGGGAATGCTTTGTAAAGAGATTAAAGGCTTCTACTTCGTTTTCTAAAAATTCTGCACAACATCCCTCAATATCAGTCATTATATCGGCAACATACAAAAAAGCAGCCTTTTCAAGCCCTATATCAACGAATGCTGACTGCATCCCTGGTAGTATCTTTATAACCCTTCCTTTATAGATATTGCCGACCAGACTTGCGCCCTTTTTTCTCTCTATATAAAGCTCAACTACCTGGCCATTCTCAAGAAGGGCTACCCTACTCTCTTCCCTCGATGCATTTATCACGAGTTCACTACTCATAGAGGTTCAACCCATTCACCATCTTCAGATTTTCTGCCGTAAACAGCAGTCCTCGTAATATTAAATTCTTTAATATCAGCTCCAAACAAGGCATTTATGCACTCACTAATCCTTGCATTAATATCTTCAGTATCTTTAACAACCAATAATGCAAAACAGCCATCTCTGTTGTCAAATATTTTAATATCCTCTATACATTGTGAGATATCTATGTCCTTACCATTGCGATTAACGACCAGAGGAAATCCTTCCTTCCATTTCAACAAATTAAGAGATAATTTACCATATTTCTCTATATTTTGTTCTATGCCCTCTATCTTATACTCATATCTTTTAATAAAGCTGCTTAAGGAAACCGCATCGCTCGACACCTCCACCATCTTTTTTATCGTGATTCCATCAGGCATGGTCCTGTTTAATCTATCCAGATAGAATCCTGTATCAAATGGTGCAAAAACCTCCATATCAAAATATTCCCTTTCTCCTGAAAGCCCTACATTGAGGGGTGGTCCGAATGATACCAGCGGGGTCTGATGAAATCCCTTTGAAAAAACAAGAGGCACACGTGCCCTTCTCAGTCCACGAATTATGGCTGATACGAGTTCAAGGTGAGAGAGAAAACGGAGAGTCCCACCTTTTGAGAACTGGACACGGATCTTTGTCTCTTTGTGATTTTGAGATATCAATCTATTAGAATCTATAGTGACAATATTATGGCTCTTAATTGTCACATTTGTATCAGGACACTTCGTTTCCAACCCTTTGCATTTCAGACCGCAGGCAACACATGTCTTCCTACAGTCTGTGGTCTTCTTGCCGGATAATGCAAGTTCGTATTCATTAAGCAGAAAGTCTTTTTTGATGCCTATGTCTATATTGTCCCATGGCAGCTCATCATCTGTTTTGAATATCCTTTGCGCATAGAGAGAGCCATCCACTCCTGTCTTATCCATTGCATCGACCCATTTATCAAAATCAAAGACCTCCGACCATCCATCGAGCCTGCAACCTGACCGCCATGCTGCCTTTATAAGTGTTGACAATTCTTTATCTCCCCTCGCAAAGACAGCCTCAAGAAAGCTCATACCCTCATCATGCCCCTTATACTTGAACTTCTTGCTTGCAAACACATCTTTTAAATATTTCAACTTTTTTCTCATCTCATCAGGGCTTATCTGTCCGAACCACTGGAAAGGGGTGTGTGGCTTAGGGACAAAAGGAGAAATGGTTATCCCAATATTAACAAATCTTCCTGTATTTCTCTTGGCTATCTTCAATGCCTTCATAGCCATAGAAACAATACCTTCTATATCCTCATCCCTTTCTGTCGGAAGTCCGATCATAAAATAAAGCTTAAGATTGAGCCATCCATCATCAAAGATAGACCTCAATGCCTTTTCATAATCTTCTTCACTGAAGTCCTTGTTTATAACATCCCTCAGCCTCTGTGTGGCTGCTTCTGGAGCTATGGTAAAGCCCGATGTTCCAGTGCGTCTTATCTGTTTTAATATATCTTTATTAATTGCCCCAACCCTCAAAGAAGGCAGGGAAAGAACAACCCTCGAGTCTCTGAACCTCTCGTTAAAACCCTTCACTGTTGAAAGCAGACAGGAATAATCCCCTGCACTCAATGATGTAAATGATACCTCCTCATAGCCTGTATTCTTTAATGACTCCTCTGCAATCTCCAGAATCCTCTCAGGGCTTCTCTCCCTTAAAGGTCTGTAGATCATCCCTGCCTGACAGAACCTGCATCCCATCTGGCAGCCTCTCGAAACCTCTATATTAATCCTGTCGTGGATTATAGATGTATAAGGAAGCACGGGCTTTACAGGATAAGGTGCACTATCAAGGTCTTTGACAAATCTCCTCTTCACAATGTCTTTTCTGTTATGCACCAATGGCACATAGAAACCATCTAATTCCGAAATCTTCCTCAGAAGAAAGATCCTGTCTCTTTGTCCATTTATCTTCCACTCATAAAATAGATCAACAAGCTCTACCACTGCATCTTCTCCTTCTCCGATTAAGAATACATCGATAAATTCTGACATAGGTGCAGGATTTACAGTGCAGGGACCACCTGCAATAACAATAGGGGATGATTTTAAATTAAGCCTCTCTTCTGAGCCAACAGGCACTCCACCGAGGTCAAGCATATTTAGCACAGTGGTATAAGAGAGCTCATACTGAAGACTAAAACCCACGATATCAAACTCCTTCAAAGGGGTATTTGATTCGAGAGATGGAAGCAGGATATTATTTCTCCTTAAATGTTCTTCGAGATCTATCCATGGAGAAAAAAACCTTTCAGCACATGCATAAGGCAATCCGTTCACTATATCATAGATTATCTTTAGTCCGAGATGTGACATCCCAACCTCATAGACATCAGGAAAGCAGAGGGCAAACCTTACTCCTTTATCAAAATTAGAATTATATGAATTAATCTCCCTGCCAATATATCTACTCGGTTTTTTAAACAAGGATAGATTCATAATTAAAAATAACATTCGAGGCCTGTATTAGGCAAGAAATTTGCATTGAATGATTACTGCTTTCTAACTTGCATTGAAAAACTCGATGCATATAAGATAAAATATTTAAATTTTGCTTTGACATATATCTTATATGGTAAGATTCAGAATAAATATAAACAAAAGGTTTAAGATCCTTTCCTTATTTTTATCAGGCATTATCATCTTATTATTATTGCAGAACATAACACCTATAATTGCTGCTGAACTTGACTGCATATGGTGTCATGAAGATCTCACAAAGAGACAATATCTGCATGAAGCAGTCTCGATGGGGTGCAAGACATGCCACTCAGGTATTGACAGGAGGCATAAAAATACCAGTGGAATAAGAAGGGGGCTTTTTTCTAAGGAGCCTGAAATATGTCTTGGCTGCCACAGTGGTCCTGATTTTTCAAAAAAGGTGGTCCACTCTGTGATTAATTTGACAGGATGCACTGGTTGCCACGATCCCCATTCTTCTGATGAGAAAAGGCTACTGAAAAAACAGAGAGACACCTTATGCTTTATGTGCCATGAAGATGCTCAATTCAAAAGGAGTCTTGTCCATCTCCCAGTGCATATGGGATGCATGATATGCCATAATCCCCATTCAACGAACAACCGCTCAATCTTAATTGACAAAATGCCTGATTTATGCTTTGGGTGTCATGACAAATCAGATTTTAAAGGGAAAAATCTTCATAAACCTGTTGCTGACGGCAGATGTACAAGATGCCATAATCCTCATTCATCAAATAATATGGTGCTTTTGAGAAATGAACCTAATCGTCTCTGCTTAGAATGCCACCGGAGGGTTGCAAGAAAACCCCATGTAGTTGCAACATCTAATGGAGGGCATCCACTCGGCGGGCTTGCAAAATCAAGAATCAATGACCCTGCAAGACAAAACAGGCCTTTCTATTGCGGTAGCTGTCATAATCCCCACTCCTCTGACTCCATGATGCTATTTAGATTTAAGGCTCAGGTCCCAACCGATATCTGCGTTAACTGTCATAAATTTTAAAGAAATACTTTGAGCTCAGGCAGGAACGAAAAAGGGTGATTTCTTAAGTCCAGCCCCTTTTCTTAGGATTACCTGCGAAAAAACTCAGGGATTTCTCTTTAAAGATTAAATAACTATTGATGGCAGCCAGGCATAGTGATGCAATTGGTCTTTAAATAACCTGTTGGGGCAGATGCCTTTGTAAAGCTGACTATCCTTAGAGAATTGTTATTGTAATTATAAGGAGCAGGGTCTCCTGCGTATCCAATAAGCCTTTGATTCTTGTATCCATGAGGCACTGATACATGACACACAACACACTGTACATTGTTATGATTTGCTGATGAGTGGACATTGTTCTTCCATCCCCCTGCATCATACAATGTATGGCAGTTTTTGCAGAAAAGGTTCACATCACTGCCATCTGATGGGCTTAAACTCCAGAGGGTCGCACCATCAGGTTTTGTAGGCCAGTACTGCCCCCTTCCCTTTAGCATAAATTTCCTGCTCGAACCATGAGGACCTTTTGCCCCTCCTGAATCTTCATTATCCGCACCGTGGCAGTCAGAACAATACATTGTCTGGTTACCTGTGCCTATCCATGGGAAAGACATCTGAGAGGGCGACAACGAACGTGGCATAAAAGAGCCGCTTTGGTTATTAAGGGGGGTCACAACAGGATGTGCTGAACCATTATTTGGATTAAATTCCCATGCCTGATCAGTTATATGAGAACCAGATGGTCCTATAATAGTTGATACAGGTGTAAATAGAGTGCCCAATCCATAGTAGGAGTGGCACTTAAAACATATCTGGTATTCATACTGACTACCATCTAAATATACGGGGGGCTTTCTAACCGTAAACATCCTTGGCTGACTCCATGAAGATGGCCATGATGGCTCAACCCCCCAAACATTCTTAATTGCCTCTGAGACCTCGTTGCCAGGGGATCTATGAACCGCACCTGACACGCCTATTGCATGAGGATTATGACAGTCATCGCACTCTGCATGCCTCCTGTCATATGATGGAGGATTTCCGAAATCAATACCACCCTCTGATGCCCCTTTTTCTTCAGCAGAGTGCCTGCCGGTGTATTCACGAACAGGGTGTCTGTAGTATTTATTTAGCTGACTCTTTATATCTTTACCCATTCTTCCGTCATGACACTCCTCACAGAGCTTTTCTTCCCTCTTAAATAGAAGGGAAGGAATGAGACCTGATACATCAGTTGCCCCATGGGCATTATGGCAATTGTGGCAGTCTCCTGTTCTCGGGCGCACAGGACCTGGCTTACCGGAGGGCCACTGCATCCTTTGACTCAAATAGTGAACAGAGTTATTATATTTATCCCTTCCCTGATACAATCCGTATCTGCCATAGCCCTGAACCCTGTTAGGTGCTAATTTCTCGTGACACTCATAACAGAAATCTATGGTCTTTACATCCCTTCCTGCTGCGTGGCAGTGTCCACAATGACCTGGTGGATAAGGACTTGAAGGATTAGGGAATGGTGACCCAGTAACTACAGAACGATTAGCATACTTACCGTGAGTGGTTGTTGAATAGATACTCTGTCTTGAGGCTTCTGAATTGTATATAAAAATGCCAGATCCAGTTATAAAAAAGAGGGCAATTATTGAAACAAAAAATTTTCTATTTCCGAAAAATCTCATATATATTCCCTCACTATCATGGCACAGGGTTGTGGCAGTTCAGGCACTCTGGGTCCGTACTGTCTGTATAATTCCATCTCATCATTTTTTCATAAGGAGATGCATGTGCCCTATGGCATGAAAGACACATTACCAGATCACCATTGGCTCCTGTCCTGACCGTCGTGGGGTCACCGCTATAATTATCCTCGGGTCTTGCTACAGGTGTTACCATATTATAGGTTCCTGCTTCGTATGAAGTAAGGCGATAATTAGAAGGATGAGAGAATGCAAAGCTCCCTGAAGGGTCATGATAATAACCATGGCATCTATAACAAAGATAACTTATTGACTCTTCTGCCTCTGTGCCAGAAAAACCATCGGCTCCCTTATACTCATTATGGCTCGAATTTGTGTTGTCAACCTCCCATCTACCATTTGATGGAGAATTATCTTCTACGCCTGTTACCCCCCTTAAAAATCTGAAGTCATTGGCAACACTGCTCTCGCCAGTCTTTGGAGTTGTATTGTGATGTGCATATTTCACTGCTACTACCTGATCCACAGGCTCACCAGAGCCGATCCGACCATGACACCCATATACACCAGAGCATGTCAGCTGACTCCCCATATCTGAACCCCCGGGTGGTGTAGTTCCATATGTCTGATCTATATTGCTGATTCCTAATACATTATGCCCCCGATCATCTCCAGAATAAGCGACATAATAAAAATTACCCCCCGCAAGCCCATTCGCACCATAACTTGGTGCAGATGAATTATACACAATCGGAGATTGCGTAACAGAGTCAATCCATGTAGTTGAACCCGAAGCAGAGTGGCAACCTACACAGCTATACATAAGAGCCGCAGAGTATGGAATCTCGATAGGATTGTTTTGTTCATCTCTTGCCACCGGGCTCCCGCCTTCGCTATTGTGCATTGTATGGCATGTGCTACATGTACTTACTGAAATGTCTGCAGATGCACTCCTGAAAAAGATAAAGGCTAAAAGGCATAAAAAAAGAGAGGCTATTATCAACACACCGAATAATCTATTTTTAGCATAACTATTCAACTATTGCCCCGCTTCCCGCACTTTTTGCCGTAATGCAGTTTTTTTTTGCACTTTTAATATAGGTGCAATAATTATACCAGATATTGAAGGCAGGAATACCACTGAATAAATATACTTATATCTTATGGCATTGAATGCAGAGAGCCCTTTTCCTGTCATGGGTCAACATAAATTCTGCACCGGCATTATGCATGCTGTGACATGACATACAATCCATATCCCTGCCGCTTCTGATATCCAGTACACCCTTACCCATTGGGTGTGCAACCCTGTGTTGTTCTGCGTGGCAATTTGCACATGTCTGCATCTTGTCTGCCACAAGGGAATACTCCTCTAATGAATGCATCGGTTTATGGCAAGCAAAGCACTTCCTGTCTTTGATAATACTCTTTTTTATCCCTTTAAGCTTCTTTATCATAAAAACTGTCTTTTTTTCTATTGAGTCGTGGCATGTAAGGCAGACATCACTCTCTTCAACAGTGAGACTGGTCTTTTTTGATGCATGGTAATTGTGGCACAATGTACATGGATTTTTTTCAAAACCGCCATGAACATCTCCTGACTTGAACTGGATCTTATCTTTTGGATGACAGCTGAAACAGAGTTCCTGTCCTTCCAGTTTTGTTGTTATCTTTTTGTCAGCAGTAATAGGATTATGACACTCTGTGCATGCCTTTTTGAGAAATGCCTGATGTCCAAAAGGACCTAACAACCCCTTTATATCGCTATTATGCCCTGTGTGGCATGATACACAGTCCATATTAGCAGTAATTGCGGAAATAGATACACCCCCAGCCTTGCATCTCGGGGCATGGCATCCTTTGCATACCTTATTGGGAGGTGCAACAAACATATTGCCCTCTGTTGATGCATGGGCATTATGGCAGGAAGAGCATTCTGCCTTTGCGAAAGGTGCATGTTTGTGAGTTTTGTTCATCTGTGTCTGCAAGGCTTCGTGGCACTTAAAGCAGATCTTATCCTCTGTCACAGTCAACAGGTTTTTAAATTCACTGCTGTGAGCCTTATGGCAATCAGTGCATACGCCGTCCTTTAGTGCACCGTGAATCCTGCCCTTTTTCATGAGATCTCCGACTGCCCTGTGGCAATCAATACATATTGTATTGACCTTCTCTTTAATCATGCCCTTATTATTACTTGCATGGATGTCATGGCATGATTCACACCTGCCCTGCTTGAATGGAAAATGAACAAACCTATCTTTCAAACTATCCCTCAGGGTTGTATGGCAGTTGTAGCAAAGTTCTGGAACCTTAGCCTTTAAACCTGTCTGGGGAAATGCGTCTTCTTCAAATACGATCAGAAGGGACCCAGCAAAAAGCAAAAGGCACAAGCCAATCCCTGCAATCTTTGCTATCTTATCTATCATCAGTCCTTTATCATACATCATCCTTAGTCCCCTCTGTCTTATTCATGGCAGACCCTGCAGTCCCTCCTCTTAAAGGGTTCGTGCATAACATTTTTTAGCATCCCCTGATTTCTCGCCACATGGGGCTCATGACAGCTAATACATGAGCCAATCCTTGCTATTGGTGTAATATGCGCCTTTAAAAGCCTTTCTGTATCAGCAGAGTGGCATTTAATGCAAAGTTCTGGGTCTTTAGCAATTAATAAGTTCTTTGAATCAGAGTAATGAGAAACATGGCAATTCAGACAGTCAACATCCTGAAGTGCTATATGCCCCTTTTTGTCCTTTACAGATACCACTGCTTCATGGCATGTAGTACAGAGGTCTTTCGGGCTGCCTAAAAGGAGATTGTTTATCTTTGATAAATGGGCATTATGGCATTCTGTGCACTTGCCTTCCTCAACAGGCACATGAGTAATCTTCTTTGTCTTCATACCACTCTCTGTCTGCCTGTGGCATTCAAAGCACACATCAGCGATCTGCCTTGGAGAGAGTCTGTCGTAGTCACTCGCGTGTGGGTCATGGCACTTGCCACACTCCTTGTCCATAAATGGCTTGTGAGTGCCTTTTTCTGAAGTCTGAATTGCCTTTTCTGTGTGGCACTCAAAGCATATCTGATCCTTTGAATTTTTTAATAATCCCTTAAATTTAGATGAATGAGAATAATGGCAGGAGTTGCATAATCTGTCTTCAACAGGTTTATGAACATATACCCTCAGGAAAGAAGCCTCCTCTTTCTTATGGCATTCATAACAAAGATTTGTCAGAGGCGTCTTGCTCATTACCTGATTATTGCTTCCATGAGCATCATGGCATTTTGTGCACTCGGTCTTCAAAAATGGCTGGTGCACATTTGCAGCCTTCATATCCGCCTCAACCTTTGAATGGCAGTTAAGACAAATCCTCTCTTTTGAGGCAGTAAGATAAAACTGGTTTTCAGATGCATGGGGATCATGGCATACAGTGCATCCTGTATCTTTTAATGGTTTATGAGGATTGCTGACCTTTAATTTATCTTCCATCTGTGGATGACAGCTTATGCACATATCCTTTTGTTCCTTATGCATAACTGCCTTATGGTCAGTAGCATGTGGGTCATGACAGTCAAGACACCTGCCATCTTTGACCGGACCATGCCTATGAGCCTTTTTGTAGGACTCTTCCTCTTTTTTGTGGCATGAGTAACAAAGTCCTGCACCATCAGAAATGAGACCTAATGGTCTGGGGTCTGTTGACTTATTGTGACAGGAACTACACAAACCAGCAGACATAGGGGCATGAACAGATTCCCTCAAGAGCCTGTCATTTGTTGAGCTGTGAGGGGTGTGGCATCCCATACACCTCTTATCCTGAACAGGATAATCCCTGTGTGCGCCCTTGAAGGCAGGCGATGCAAAATTGTGGCACGACCTGCAGAGTTCCCTCTCCTCCTGAACTAAATTATATGGATGCTTACTTCCATGTGGAAGGTGACATGTTAGACACTCAGGTGTCGGTTTATGAACCTTTTTTCTCTTAAAGGTCTCATCTTTATGACAACCAAAACACTGCTCACTGCCTACCTTTTTGAGCAATGCCTTATTGTCTGATGCGTGTGGCTCATGGCATGGAATACACAGGTTTTGTTTCAGGGCAGTATGCTCCATAATACCCTTCATCCTTTCTTCCATCTGTTTATGACATAGATAGCACAGCCTTTTTTCCTCCCTCTCCTTGAATGACCTTATGGCTATCCTTCCGTGTCTGATATGGCACTCCTCACACTCCCTCTTTGCCATAGGTGCATGAACAAACTTCTTGTTATACTCAGAAAGCTTTTCCTTATGGCAATCAAGACAGGCCTTTGGCGCAAATGCACCCGGTCTTCTTACGGTCTCCTCAGGAACACATGAGAGGACAGAAAGACCAATAATCGCTATCAGTATAGCAAGTAATCTTTTTAATCCTTTTAGTTCCATATCAGCTTTTTAAATGATATATTAATTGCATATTGATGTCAAGCTATTCCTTGCCTTTAAGCCTTGCTTCTATCTCTCTTATTGCATCATCCATTATCTCTATATGGGCATCCTTTTTCAGGTTCGCAATGTGTGCATCATAAATCTCTTTCATCTTCTCCCCAAAATATTCTGTATGTACAATATCCTTCACAGATTCAAAGTCCTTTGGTTCATCCTTTGACCTGTCAAGGACCTTGACTATCCTGTATCCCTCATGAACCTGAATTACAGGACTCACCTGTCCTGCCACAAGACTTGATACAGCCTCTCTTACTGAAGGTGGCAGGGTGTTTAGCTCGACCCATCCAGCATCTCCTCCCTTTTCCTTGAAGCCGTCCACTGACCTCCTTTTTGCGAGCCACGAAAAGTCAACTCCACTTTTCAGGCTCTCTTCTATTTCTGATGCAGCCTCTTTATCATTGACTGTTATCTGCTGTAGCCTTACCCTGACGGGCTTCATATACCTGCTCAGATTCTTCTGATAATATGCCCTTAGGTCTTCTTCTGTAGGCTTGATCTGAGGCACAATAACCTCTCTGAGATATGCATCTCTCATAAGACGATTCCTGTAGCTGTCAACCCTGTCTTTCAAATCTGTCGTGATGTGGTATTGTCTGCTCAGTGCCTCAATATCAACAAGCTTAAAGTCAATCCATGTCTTGAGGGCTGACTGGGCAGCCTTTTGTATATCGAATTCCCTTCCAGCTCCAGAGAACTTAGCCTTTTGCTCCATAATAAGTGCAATGAAACTTCCTGAATCAAGGACATGACCGTTAATCTCAACCACTATTTTTTTGTTATCTGACAATCTCTTTATCTCTTCCCTGTCTTCACTCAGGTCTATATTTTTGATCTCTTCAAGCACATCTTCGTAAATCTTCACATTCTTTGCCTTGCGAAGCCCTTCAAGATACTCAGCGGTCCTCTCTGCTTCTTTTTGCTTTAGTATCTCCTTTTTTATATCTTCTTTAAACCTATCAAAATCCTCATCAGTTGCCTCTTTTCTCACTAATAGCTTTACTACCAGATACCTGTTGTCAATCCTTATCTGGCTTATCTCACCTGTATTCATTCTCATGACAGCCTCTGCAAAATCCTGCCTCATGTGTCTGCGTCTGTAATCATATTCATATCTATCCTTTTTTGTTGAATAAAGATTTACCGCCTCCTGAAAATCGCCACCACCATTTAAAAAATCAAGAGCCTTTTTTGAGTCCTCTTCTGACCCTGCCTCGATTATGGCTAACCTGAACTCCTCAAAATCATTCTTATATTTAGCCCTTATCTCTTCATCACTTACACTTATCTTTTTCAATATCTCATCCTGGTGGAGCATAACAACTGATTCCCTGAGTATAAAATCATCCACCTTGCGGGTTACCGCAGGGTCTTTGTCGAGACCGAGCCTCCTTGCCTCTTCGATAACGAGTCTCTCATCTATCAGTTTCTCGAGATATTCATAGAGATTTATTCCACCAGTTTCACCAAGCCCCTCCCTCCTATGAGCAACCTGAATAGAATAAAACAGGTCTTGCTGGGTTAATGGATAGCCGTCAACAATCGCAATAACCTTTGCCCTCTCCCCTACAGGGGTAGTTGCACACGAGCCAACAAAAACAACCACAAATAAGCAAAGAACAAATGCAATCTTATGAACAATAAACCCCTTCATTATCTTCAATCCTCCGTGCATCAATATCAATGCCATCTTGCCCTCTCCATTTCTTTGACCAATTTAGAGGCAACCTTATGGGCTATCTTGTCAACGGTTGTTATCCTCCCCCAGTCAAATATATATATATCTGAATCCCTGTCCATTCTCATGCTATTGCTCCATATGACCCTCTTCTTTCTTGCATCTATCAGTCGGGCACTGATCTCGACCTCGGGTTTTACCATTTCATTTTCCCTGTCAGGATATTCTTCAACCGTACCTATCAATATGGCATCAATATTAAGATACCCGGATAACGCATCAATTGTCAGATAATCAATCTCTCCTGAGGGCCATATCCTTAGAAATACTGTAGCATTTCTGACAAATCCATAGTCAACTGGTACAAACTTATCGCTCTTATAAAGCTCATTCACAAACATGTGGGCTACGATACTTCCTGCACCAGCCCTCTTCCCATTGTTCTTAAATGGGATTACCGCAATCCTGTAAGTAGATTCCTTCTCCTTTATCCTTACAGAGTTAAAGGAACCCAAAAGCCTCTCAACAACCCTCTGCACCAATCTATCTATATCCTTTATTGCACCGAGCCCGAGGAGCTTTACAAAGTCCTCCCCAGCATGAGAAGAGTAATCTGCCCAGACAATCTCTCCTGACTCTGGTTCTATCAAACGAGCAGAAATCCCTGCCTGCGGATTTTCAGAGGCATAAAAATTGTGTATGGTCCCGAGCAGGACATAATCAGCAGAGAGCTCCTTTTTAGCCTTTAACAATACCTCCTTAGGCATATTTGCGGTTGACCTTACCCTCTCTTTCTGCATAAATCTGTTGGTGTCAGATTCATCAACGATCTCCACCCCCCTCTTCTGTAAAGATTCTTTCAATACATTCATGACGAGTGCAGGTGCAGAGGCCTCGGCTGTAAAATTCTCAAAAGGGAATATTATAATCCTTTCCCTTGCCTGACAAAAAGTCGAACCTATAAGAAAGAGAATTAAAAATACGATAGAAAAAACGAGAAATGGCTTAAAACCACCAAGGCACCTCATCTCGCATGTCCGACCAGTGTACGAAGGCTCTCCCTTACAACCTTAATTGTGATCTCGCTCAATGTATCTGTCCTTGCCCCAAAGTGCCTTGCGGCAAAGCTGGCACCACCCTTTGACCTCGTGGTTGACCACACAATACCTCCTGATGATGTATCAGCAAGCATTAATGTGATTGTTACGGCTGGTGCAGTAATGCCTCCGAGCCTCTCATCTCCAAACTTCTCAACAGAGCCCAAAATAACACCCTGTACATTAAGTATCTTTCCTATATTTTTTATCTGCTCAGAGGTTGGCAGTGCAACCGTTTTTATGCCGAGCCTGTCAATAGCATACATCACATCCCCTGGCACAACAACATCAACAGCACCTGTTGCAAGCAGTTCTGATATAACAGCCTGTCTCACGATTTCTGATGCAAACTTGTCTGTAGTCATATTCTCGATGGGCATTACAGCAACCCTCTTAAAGAAGCTGAAATCAACATCTTCTCTGATGTGATAAGTAAAGGTGGTTCGGCTGCAACCAGAAAGGACTGCAGTTATGAGCAATATTGCCAATATGGTTAGTACATATTTTTTGGGTTTCATTATTTGTAATATAACTAATCAAAGTCTACATTTTCAATATAGACCCAAATCCTTCCCATTTTCTCTGCCAAATAGAGGGTTATGGAATTTTTACATAACCAATCTGTAATAAAGCCCTTCTTGTAGGTATTAAAAAAAAGCCCTGCTAAAGGCAGGGCGATTCAGAGATTATTTTATAACCTCATAAAGAGGAGGGCTGTTCCTTTAAATAACTTATTGTCTTTCTATCACTATACGAACTTGCAAATGCAGGGCTTTCAAACAGGTCATTGACAATATCCCTTATAACCTTATTTGTAGCCTCACTCAATGTAATGCCTTCAGCTCCAAAATGCCTTGTCCAGAAGCTCGCCCCTCCAACAGTGTGTCTCTTACTCCATATAACCCTGCCTGTAGTTGTACTAAACATTACGAGATTAACAGTCACCTCAGGATAAGAGACAGAAATGCCTTTGCTTATACCAAACGCCTCTACAGAGCCACTTATTATGGCATCAACACCGAGCATTTCGCCTATAATCTGCACATCCTGAGTTGTTAATGTATTAATTGTCTTTGCTCCGCCATATACAAAATAATTGCCGTTCTTATATCCATTGCCGTTCGGATATCCATTTCCGTTTTTATATCCATTTCCGTTTTTGTATCCATTTCCGTTTTTGTATCCATTTCCGTTTTTATAGCCATTGCCATTTTTATAGCTGTCACCATTTCCGTTCTTGTAACTATCTCCGTTGCCATTTTTGTAACTATAACCATTACCGTTTTTATAGCTGTCACCATTTCCGTTCTTGTATCCATTTCCGTTTTTGTATCCATTACCATTTTTATAGCCATTGCCATTCTTGTAACTATCTCCATTGCCGTTTTTATAAGCCTCACCGTTTTGCTCGCCATTTTTCAACCCATTTACTATATTGTTGACCTCTGCAATTACGCTCGTAACCTCACCCGGTTCTACAATATCAACACCCTTTGCAATGAGTTCAGCAAACAATGCCCTTCTTATCTTTTCACCAGCATTTGCATCAGATGTCAGGGTCTCTATCGGGAATACAGCTATCCGTTTGATAGCACCATTTGCAGATAGGTCTTTTTCGATGTTATTATCTGCCCCGACCCCTGCATATTGAGCCTTACCAGAACATCCATAAGAAAGGAGAGCCAGAGCAATCATCGCCACCAACAAGGCAAATTTTTTATTTAAATATCTCTTCATCTCTTGCCTCCTGAAAAAACCTACTAATTATTATGCAATAATCATGCCTGAAACCTATACAGGCAGGCAACCCCTGTCTTTTGCATTTGCTCGAGCCTTATTCAGTATAAGGTCTTTCTAACTCTAATCTCAAGTTTACCCCCTGAGGACATGGGATGAAAAGATTTAGCAACATAATGATATTGCGTGAAATCACTCAATTACCAGAAATTGATATTAAGATTCACTGATGCAAAATGCCTTGTATTAACCTTCTCCTTAATATCCTTTGAATAATCATATGTGAACTGCACATTCATAAACTTCTGGAAATACCATGTCAGCCTGTTGTTCAGTGTATGGGTTGTTGAAGGTCCAGCCTCTGAATGGGTGTGTTTATAATCTGTGCTGAATCTGATTACAGGCAGGGGTAGCCAGTCGATCCTTATCCCTTCAGTCGTTGTGATATTTTTATTTGCATCTGAGGATATTCTTAACTCCCCTGTAATATTTATAAACCTTCCTGGTCTGTAAGTTATATTTGTATTCGTATTCCATGTCTTTGTCTTTTCATCATCAGAAGATGTCCATGTCATATCGTAGCCAACATTCGCAAAAAGGTTTTTTGTAAACACAAAATCAAGATAGCCCTTGATTGCCTGTGAATCTGATTTAGAACCGGTAGTATGAGACTTATTCTGTGTATAACTGAACTCCTGCGAAAGCCTTATAAACTCTTTATATAGCCTTGCATTAAAATTTAAAATAGCATAATTGCTTGTGCTCTGTTTCACCCCAAAGTCAAAGCTGTCTGTCCTCAAGACCAGAAGCCCTGCATCGAGGTCAGGAATGGGCATTGCCGTAAATTGAACAGAATATGAATTAGATGAATAATCCGTCTCTCCTGCATAATCGAATATCTCTGTCCTTGATAGCCTTAGATTTGTGGTAAGGAGTCTATGAGTAAGCCATGTTGCATTGGCAGAGTAAATCCTCGTAATATCAACCTCCCTTTCTCCATCCTTTGATTCAGTGCCTTTTTTGAATATGTCTCCGAATATTTCTGATGTCGAGCCTAATATAGAGTCAGGGTTTTTCTCTGTCCTTCCTAAAAAATAGCTGAAATTAAGGTTAATATCCCTGATAAGCCTTATATCTGCTATAATGTTTAATCCCTGCCTCAAAGAATCTGTTGACCTCTTTATCTCACCGGTTGTTGGAATAAAATCCGTTCCGTATGCCTCGATCTCTGTCGCCTTCACATCTGTTATGCTTGATTTAGACAGGTTTACTATTTTAAAAAAACTCGATGTTGTCTGAGGAAACTTTATCTCATAATACCATCTGTTACTGGAATCCTGAGCTATATTAACACTCGTAATTGGTCTAAGGGACCATGTCACGATTATCCCTATTGTAGGGTCAGAATTAGTGGTATAAACTTGCCAATCAGAGGGTGTATCAAGGTTCGTCTCTAAGGAGATGTCTCTGTCAACATAAAGGCGAATAGTATCTATGCTCTGACTCGGAGATAGCCTTACATCTATTCCTATATTATGAAAGTCCTGGGCAAAAAGGTCTATATCGCTTATACCAGTAAATATGCCGTCTGTCAACTCATTGCGATAGCTCATTTGCTCTGTTATTCCGGTTGTGGATGGCGTTGTGTCCTGAACATAAATGCCCCTGAGATTTGTCCTTTTAAAAGATACACTCCCTGCCTGTGTTGACAAAAAGATGGTGGTATCTTTTATATAATTTCCATTATAAAATGCAGAAAGGATTAGTTTGTTATCCAGAAACTGCCTTGAATAGCTGATGTTATATGATGCGTTTAGATTATCAAAGGTTGACTTTGTCAAAATGCTCAGGGGCGTTTCTCTCTCATCCCTCGAGAAGTTTATTGTATAACCGAGCCTCAGGTCCTTATACGAGTAATCAAATTTTGAGTCTGCTGAATATCTCGTGCTCGTAGAGTCTAATTGTCTTATAGACTTATGGTCATAATCACGCTTCCTGTCATAGCCGAGAGAAAGGGTGGGAAGGTCATAAGGGGTAATATTCAGACGGGCATAAAGATTCTCATTCGTTGTCCTTCCTTCATTAGTGAGGCTCTTTGTAGTCCATCTCTCAGAAAGCCTGTATCCGATATTAAGGTCATATATCGGATTTTTCAGATATATGTCTAAGGAGGGCTCTATGGTCCTTCCATATGTCTTTTTCTCAATTCCGAGGGCATCTGTAGAGCTCGTATCTATCATATCAGCCCTCAGATAAAATTTATAAGAGATGAAAGGGGTAATCGTCCTGTCCAGCCCAAGGATTATGTTTCTGTTGAATGAATCACCATCAAGGGTCTTTTTGCCATCCTCGAACTCCTCTGTTTTTGAATAGAGAAAACCTGCCCATCCGCTTAAGCCCTCTGCAGAGGCTGAAGAGGCAAATATAAAGAGCATCATTGCCGTAATGATCCACCTAACCAAGGGCATCTCCAATACAAAAATCAGAGGATTACATTAGCATTTTTCTTGCCATACTGCAAATCAAGGCATTATATCCTATTGAAAGGCTAAAAAAAAAGTGACCTGATTTCTTCTTGCAGAGGGATTTTTAAAAAGGAAAAACCGCAATTCCATAAGGCCTTTTGCTTAAAGGAACAGCCCTTTCCTGAGCCCTTGTGAACTTGTCAATTACATATACACTATCAGTAGTCCTGCTCGCAACAAAGAGCTTTCTGAACTCAGAATCCATTGCAATAGCCATTGGAGAACCCTTAATCAGAACAGTTCCCATAAAAGATGCAATATTTGACCTTATCTGACCTGTATCTGAAGGAGATTTTATAATCAGGACATCTCCTGTCCTTTCTCTAACAAGATATAGCCTGTCAAATGCAGCATCAACAGCGATTGCCCTCACTCCAAAACCCACACCTGTTATAGAACTCATGGCACCAGCCTCATTGCCCCTTGCGAACTGGACCAGGTCAAGGACAGAAAGCCTGTCAGAGTCGTAATTTGCTATATACGCCTTTGCCCTTGCATAATCGACTGCTATGTCAACAGGTCCCCACTCAACCTCAAGATTCACAACCTTAACAGGCTTGATTAATAAGGAATCCATTATTATGACAGATATATTCTTTGAGTTTTTATTAGCAACATATACATTAAAAAACCTCTGCCGATAGTTCCTCATAACATTTACATCCTCTATGCTTAAAAACCCGAAATCCCTTATACCCTCCAGCGGAGGGTCAACGGCAATAGCATAAGGACCACTCCCAACAATAATCCTCTCGATCTCTTGATATGTCTGTCCATCAACCACAGATACTGTGTTAGAGCCGTAATTGGCAGAAAATATAATCTCCCTGTTGTGAGATGCCTTATAAACAGCAATATCCTCTGGTTGCCACCCAAACCTTAATGGAATCTCTGTTTCTACCTTATTTGTCGTCGGGTCAATAACAGATATGCTGTTTGAGCCGGAGTTCGCAACATATAGCCTCGGCGAGTCCCTCCTTGTTCCAGCAGCTATACCCTTAGGCTTGTTACCGACCATAACCACTCCGACCACCTGACCGAGCTCCCTGTTTATGACATATACATTGTCAGAGCCTTCATTGCTAACATATACGAGCAATGGACTCAATTCCGGCACCTGCTTCTTGATCAGGAATGCAGGTCTGAATATGTATCCTGAAATTAGGGATACATCAGAGTTCCAGTGAATAAAAAGGGATGTGTTTTGCGACCTCAATATTGATATATTTATTTCGAACTCTATCCTTTCTGTCTCGATAGTAAGGTCTGCCTTTTGTCTCCTCTTAACAGATGCATCTGATATAAATATCTGGAGCCTTCTGTATCTTCCCTCTGGTATTAATAGCTCATTCAGCAGCATCTGTCTGTCCTTTATTAAGAATGAGTTTATCTCTACAGGTCTGGAGATGACCTCCCTTATAGTCCCGTCTTCTGAGACAAGATTCACTGCCTTAATCTTAAATGTTATGTCATTTAGTGCCTTTTCAGGACCATTGAAAAACAGGCTGAACTGTCCATTGAGACCTGTTGCGAGGGGTGCACCATACTCCTGCAAAGGGGCACATCCAAAAAGGAGAAAGAGAAAAGAAATTAATATTGCTATTTTTTTCATGCCACTCTCCACCAATCTCCATCAGTCTCCATCAATCTCAACCAATCTCTCTCACCCCAGCTTCACCTCGTATTAAAAACCTGAACCCTGTTATTAAATGTATCACAGACATATAGCCTTCCCCTTTTGTCAATCGCAAGATGTTGTGGATAGGCAAACCAGCCAGGTGACCATCCGAGACCCCCGAACTCGTATAAAAACTTTCCGTACATATCATATACATTTACTGAGTGCCTCATATAGTCAGATACATATATATACCCATCCTCTGAATTAACAACAATCCCCTTTGGTCTGCTTAATTTACCTGTGCTTCCACCCTTTTCACCAAAATTAAAAAGGTTTTTCCTGTTTTCATCATATACGAGTATCCTTCCTGCCTCCTCGCTAAGTAGATAAATCCTTCCTTTGCTGTCTAAGGCAATATTGTTTATTATTACCTTTTCACCATCCTCATCAGGAATAATTGTATCAATAAGATTACCAGCCCTATCAATAACAGGGACTATTGGGTCGTATATACCTGCTATATAGATGTATCCATTTTTATCAATCGCAAGCCTGTAGGGAATAAATCCCTCTAATCCTTCATATTCTGTCAGAAAGATATCCCTCTCCCACTGAAATGCAGGGTTGAATACAGATATCCTCTGTTTTTTTCCACCAAAACGACCCTGCGCAACATACACATAGCCTTCATCATCGAGCACGAGTCCTTGCGGATCATACAATCCTTCGATTCCCCTGAACACAAGGAAAGGAAAGAGGTCTTTTGTATATACAAGTATCCTCATCCTGTTGTCTATAACATATATCTCATCCATTACCGGCTCTGCATACACAAATGAAGGCATAAAGATTTGTCCTGCGTCTTCATCAAGCATTATGCTGTCATAATAATAGGGTCTTTCCTGTGCAAAGGTTCTCTGAACACCAAGAAAGGAGATTGCAACAATAATAAAGATTACTAGTAGATTAAGATCTCTTGCCATGTATTTAATGGACCCGATTGACTGCCAATAGAGAGCCAACCTGAGGTTGGATTTTACTTATCCCTGTGGCAGTAATAACAGCCCGTGCCTGATGACATATTGTTGTAGTCAAACCTCAGCATGGATGGGTATGGAGAGGCATGAGCCTGATGGCAGCTCAGACACATTACAACATCACCAGGACCTGCAGAACTACTCGGGCTTGAAGGGACAGATGTCCTTGCAACAGGGGTTATAACACTATAACCTGATATATTTGAGTATTCACCTCCACTCGGTATCTGATGATCTGTTGGATGTCTCCTGAAAGGAGAGCTGCCTGTTCCGATTCCCTCACCCTCGTCAGTCCCTACTAAATATTCACTATAGCTCAGTGTGTGGAATGAACCGTGGCATGTTGAGCAAAAACCTGATATGCTATTTTGAGGCGCATAGACCCTGTTGTCTCCAGCTCCAATATTCCATTCATGGCATGTGTCACATAGGTCAATTGAATAATCTGGAGGGGTCGCTGCTCCAAAATATTCATTATGGCTTGCAGGGCTTGAGTTCTGCCAGCCAGAATTTTCATAACCCTTTACCTTATAAAGGAATCTGTAGCTGTTAGATGTATCAGTAGGATTTGTTAACTGCCCATTCACATTTGTATGGTGGGCGCCCTTTAGCACCCTCAAACCCTGATAAGGATAATCTATAGATGACCTTAAACCATGACACCCCCTATTACCTGCGCATGTGAATGTGGTTGTGAATAACTGGGTGTGGGTTTGAATATCTTCTATATAAGGGAGGAATGCGCCCGGATGCCCTGAGCTGTAAGTAGCGTCAAGTGCTCCCAAGTCTTCTACATTATGTCCCCTATTCGGGTTATTTACTGAGTAATAAAAGTTTCCTCCAGCAAGGTTTGTTGTTATGTCAGTAGATCCATTAGCCCAATATACCTGCGGCACTATACTTCCTCCGATATTTCTTGTGGTGCCACCACCCATTGCGTGGCAGCCAACGCATCCAGCATAAGACAGGAGAAAATCCTGTGGAGAATTTACGGTGTTGTTCCCCATATCCTTTACCACAGGCTGTCCACCCTGGCTGTTGTGCATTGTGTGGCAGTTTACGCATGGACCTGTCACCTTTGCACCAGATTTTGTGTAGATGAATAATACAGGTATGATTAAAAAGGCTGTTAATATAATCGTCTTTATAAGTCTATTATTCATCAATCCTCCTCTATAAGACATTTATAAAATTTTACTTATTTATTCAGATTTTGTAAAGCAAATCTTACAATAAAAAAATTCAGCTATAAATTAGCAAATATAATGCCATACAAAACGGTTCACATAATTCGGTCTTATAGCGTCTTAATACGCAATTTGTGAGTGAAAATACGCATCTAAAAAAAAGGGCGGATGAACCGCCCTTTTTTTGTGATATGTTGGTTAATACTATCTCTGTAAAGAATGGCAGCCGAGACAACCGTATGTGTTGCCGCCACCTGCATTCTGTGTGGTGTAGTCAAACCTCAACAGGTCAGCATTTGCGCTACCATGTGCCCTGTGGCATGATACACATGCAACCCTTGCACCTGTTTGTGTATAGGCAGAATCTACTGTAGCACTAGTATACTCAGATCCGTCAAATGCGAATGGGTTCATGTTGTAGTTAACCACGGCGCTCCAGCCAGAAGGTAAAAGGTTATCAGTTGGGTGTCTTGTGAATGGTGAGGATGAGCCAGTATTTGCTGTACCATGGAAGTTACCATGACACTCTGCGCAGAACTTGCTGATACCCTGTGATGTGCTTGCTGAGTAAACATTGTGGTTTGTAGCAGTTGCACCAGCATAGCTTCCAGTTGAGTCATATTCCCTATCTGGTGACTCTTTGCCAAGTATATCAGTATTGTCTGAAAGCTTCAGGAACCTGTATGGTGCTGTGTCTGAGTGGTGGTATGAAGCAGAAGCCCTCATGTGGCAGCCTGTTGTTGAGCCTGAGCATGTAAGCCTTGCGCCTAAATCAGTGCCGCCAGGCGGTACGTTTCCAAGTGTTGCATCAGCGTTGTATAAGCCTGCTACATTGTGAACCAGTGAATCACCTGCACTAGATGTAAACCTTCCTGCTGCAGTTGTTGAGCCGTCAATATCAATAGTATTATCACTGATATTTCCAGCGTTTGTGTGGCATGCTACACAGTCAGCTAATAGGAGATAGGCTGTATTTCCACCATAAACCTGGTTTCCACCCTGGCTATTGTGCATTGTGTGGCAATTTGAGCATACGCCTGTGACCTTGGCATCAACCGATGGCTGTAAGCCATAGAGCATCAAGCCAGCCACTAATAATGCGATTAACGTTAGTACTAACTTTTTCATCTCTCCTCCTTTTTGTTTTTGTCAAATTTTTTGAACCGTCAAACGGTTCTTCCTGAGGTGGCATGCCATAAAGGCATCATACATAAACAAGAAATCCCTTTGCATCACCTCCCCATTTGTGGTATGAAAAGCCTTAAGGCTCTTTCATTTTTTATATAGCAAAGATTATGCCATTAATTAAAGCGGCTCAAACTGTTCAAACTGTTCAAACTGTGTGTGAAATAACCCACTGCTGGGTGAATTTTCCGCAGTCTCCATCTATCTCCATCTATCTCCATCTATCTCCATCTATCTCCATCCTTTTCCTGACCTCCCTTGAATAATAACCCGTAGGCTTTAGTCTCAGATAATGCCTGTAATGAAAGTCAGAGAGGTCTTTCTGCCCGAGTTCCCTGTATAACTCCCCAAGGTTGTAGTGTGCATCCGCAAAATCAGGGTCAATCTCGAGGGCAGACTTCAGATAATTCAATGCAACTCTGTAATCCTTTGAATGCAGATACAGTGCACCGAGTCTGGTGTATGCGGTTGGGTTAGGCATTGTGTGTATAGACATACGATATTCCCTGATCGCATCTTCAACCCTTCCCATACTTAATGCATCCAGCCCCCTTTGTATGTGACCTCTGCTCTTTTCCTTTGCCAGAGCCATGTTATACATCTCCTTAAATCTCTCTGCCTCTTTTTTCTTCCCGAGCCTTGTGTATGTCTTTATAATCTCTGGATATAGCTCTGGCATGTCAGGATTCATCTTCACTGCCTTTTTTAAGTAGTGAATGGCAAGCCCCCTCTGTCCCTTATTCAGATAGGCAATGGCAATGTCATGAAATATGTCAGCCCCCTGCTTCATAGAGATGGATTTTTTGTAGTATCTTATAGCGTTTTCTAAATCTCCAAGCATATAGTATGAATATCCAAGCCCATAAAGGGCTGATGAACTATATTCGACATTGAGTGCATTCTTAAATGCCTCTACTGCCTTTTCTGGAAAGCCTGTATTAACATAGAGGGTACCCAAAAAATAATACCCCTTGTAAGAGCCTGTCTCTGATACATTTCTCTTGAGTTCCCTTGCTAAGCCCTCTGCATAACCGGGCTCATTTAGCCTTGCGGATATCTGCCCAACAGGGTTTGCAGGAAGGACATATTTATATTCATCTTCTTTTATGATATTGTCATTCCAGAGACCCCTTCTGAGATACAATAAGGAGTTATCGTCCCAATAGACCAGTGCCCATCCATCTGCTGAAAGTGCCTCATCTTTATAAAAAGATGCATCAGGATTAAAAGATGGGTATGTTATGAGTATTGAATCAAATCCGTATCTCATGAAAAGCTCATTCATCAATAATGTATCATAAAGGGCAAGCCCCCTTTTTTCATGTAGTTCTGCAGGTATGTTACCCCTTCCATCAACAAATGGCTGTCTCCTCGGGAAGTCCCTCCAGATTATATACTGCCCATACTGAAACTGGTTTAAGACCCTTCCGAATATACCCCTCCTGTCCATGTATTTTAATGCACCCTCAGGGACATTTTTATAACTGAATCCAAAACCGAATCTGAAAACCTCTGACTTGAACGGATATATGTTTAGTATAGATAAGGATGTGTATAATGCTATCCAAAGGAGTAAAAGAGGAGTTATAAATGTAGGGGCAGTTCGAGCTGACTTAAATATTTGAGCAGAATTCCTTACTAACACCGGTGCTGCAATTATAATGAATATTAAGAGAAACCTCCTTGATGAAAAAGATAGATACACAAAAGGCATTACTAAAAAGAGCCTATGTATAAAAGGGATGAGAAATGAGGGTTCAGAAAGCCTCTTTCTTATTAGTGCTGAGACAAAGAGATAAATAAATGATAAGAATACGAGACCCATGAATATAAAGTGGTATTTAAAAATCTCCCATGTCGGCGGCTGGAGCTCTAATATCTCCTGTTTGAACCATTCTGTCTTTAAAAACTTGATAGGGAATATGAATTGATTTATAAAATATGGACTCACGAGCGCAGCCCCAAAACTGAGCACAAGGAT
>FWWM01006169.1_pt1 | contig 25385 bp, 21 predicted proteins | sample 2228351 | NCBI WGS metagenome assembly FWWM01 (sample SAMEA103939774, study PRJEB20133) | metagenome
ATTATTGCCCCTTCCTTTTATTTTTGGATATCCGAAGCAAACATTCCCAAAAATTTAAGCACCTAATCTAACTAAATTTTAAAGATAATAATCCCTCTCAATTTAAAATATAAACAGCAATAAAATTATCTAAGCTATTTCTAAATATGAGTGAGCATACAGTGTCTTACCAAGAATAACATTTATTGTCTTTACAGTTGGAATCACCTCAGCTGGATCGGCAATGGCAGCGGTCAGCCCTTCATACACTAATAAAGACAAAAAATGATTATTAATAATAGGCCTTAAATGCTTGGGACATCCATTGGAAATATTACTCAGTCCTACAACCGTCTTCATAGGTGGGTCATTCAATTCCTGAAACATCTTTATAGCTTGTATAACCTTTAAAGCATGATCCTGCGATGTTGATATCTGCAATACAAGTGGATCGAGATATAAGTCCTCAAGAGGAACTCCATACTCCGATGCCCTCGCCATGATTTCTGCTGCAATACCCGTCCTTTCTTCAGCATCAGCAGGCAAACCGCCTTTCCCCACTGTTAACCCTATTATCTGACAATTGTATTTAGCAGCAAGCTCCAATATGGAGAACCTTTCCGGGTCATTTGATGTAGAATTTATCAACGCTCTTCCCCACTGATTATTATGAACCTTGAGTCCTGCTTCGATAGCTTTATAATTAGTTGTATCGAGACACACAGGAAGTTGAACAACTTCCTGAATCGTTGTAACCATCCACTCCATTAAATCTTCTCCGCCGTCTTCCGCCGGTCCTATGTTAGCATCTATCATCCCTGCTCCTGCTTTCCATTGAGAAATAGCAATCTCCTGGATAGGTCCTTTATCTTTTTTCATCATAGCATCTCTTACTCTTTTAGACATAATGCTGAGCTTTTCGCCGATAATCAACATTTATGAATACCCCTTTCTGAATCGGAGGGGCGATATATATAATCGCCCCTCCGATTTTACTCCATTATAAACTTAAGTTTTCTTTATAAATATAAATAATTAGTGTTTTATGTATTAAAACAATAACATAAAACTACTTGTCAGGTAAAGAGTTTTTTTTTTCTTTTAAGCATCACTTTTCCGGGATGAAAATTTTTATGAATAATTATGGATTGAGCGAAAGGACAATTCTCCTGACTTATATATCACGAAATTGTTTATGCTTCCTTTAATCTTTTGAAACATGCTATCTAAATTTAAGAAATAAAAAAAGAGACTTAAGGGTATTGAGGGTTAAATGCAAACAACTTTATTTTTTCCTGCCATCTTTGCCTGAAACATTGCCCTATCTGCTCTTTTCAAAAAAGTTTCCATATTATCATTGGCTTCCAATTCCGCAACTCCAATACTAACTGTACGAGTAACCTCAGCTGGTGAACCATCCAGTGTGTATGTATGGAAATTATGTCGTCCTACAGTAGCCCTAATCCTTTCGGCGACGTCAAATGCCTCTATTTTAGATGTTTCTGGCAACAATATCACGAATTCTTCTCCACCATATCTACATACCATATCAATGTCTCTCACATTTTTTTTAATTAATTCTGCAAATTTTTTTAAAACATAATCTCCTTCCCAATGACCATAGGAATCATTGAAACTTTTAAAATCATCTATATCAATAAACAACAGCGAGAGTTTCCTTTTATGACGTTTTGCCCTCTCAATTTCTTTAATTATTTCGGTAAGAAAAAATCTCTGATTGTATAAACCTGTTAAATCATCTGTAATTACAAGCCTTTTCAATTCAGACTCATAAATCTTTCTATCACTAATATCCCTTGTAGTCATAATTACAGAAGGTTGGCCCTCATATTCTATTAAATTTAAAAAAGCCTCCATATAAATTTCCTCATTATTCTTCTGCATCATGTGTAATTCAATTGGGGTTGATATAACTTCATTTCTTTGCATTTTCTTAAAACACTCTAATAACAGTTCTCTACTTTCAGGATAAAGAAATTTAAATATCTCATTATTAATTATTTCATTTTCATTATAGCCTAAAAACTTTAATAACGTTGGGTTTACAAATTTTATTATTTCATCTTGAACAATAATAACTCCTTCAAGTGATTGTTCGATTAAAGTCTTAAATTTAGCTTCCGACTCCGTTAAAAATCGATCTCTCTCTTTCATCATGTTTCTCAATGTCTCTATATAATCAAAACGTAAATTCGTTATTATATCAGTCATCGTGATTACACCTATTGCATCGCCTCTTTCATCGATTATAGGGAGACTCCTTAGATAATTTTTATCCATAAGTTTTGAGGCTTCATAAAGATTTATATCTCTTTTTATTGCGATTGAAGAAGGGGTCATAACCTCTTTAGCACTTTTGTTTAATGAGTCATTAACAATAGCTTTTGTAATATTTCTTTCGGTAATTATACCAATAGGTTTATTTTCTTGGAGAACTAAAACACAGCTCTTCCGAAATTTCGACATTAATGAAACAGCCTTTGAAACAGAATCATCGGGACTTACTGATATTATCTCTTTACTCATTACATCTGAGACTTTTTTAAGATTTATAAATGAATCCGCGTGCAAACTTTTTATTATATCCGTCTGGGTTACTATACCCACCACATTATGCGAAATATCCAGAACGAGGAGCCTCCTTAGATTATTAAGAACCATTAGAGTCGCTGCCTCTGAAATATCAGTCTCTTCAGGAATTGCAATTATAGGTGATTTCATAACATTCTGAAGTCTAACAGTGTTCACATCTATTTTTTTAGCGATAAGATAAACAATGTCTCTCTCTGTAACTATCCCAACCGGTATCTTCTTTTTTATTACAACTACTGAGCTTACGTTTTTAAGACTCATTTTTTGGATGGCTGAGATCAAGGTTTCTCTTTGTCCGAGGGTAACTAAATCTTTAGACATTATGGAGGATATCTTTTTCATCACTATTAAAATATAGCATATGCTAATATATTTTTCTATATGTACAGGCATTGGATGTTTGACAAATTACGAATAATTACTTTATGATTTTTTTTTATTTCAAAGTATTAGAATATTATTATTTGAAAATGTATTTTCAGGACCTAATTTTAAAACTTCATGAATTCTGGTCTAAAAAGGGCTGTATATTATTACAACCCTATGATTTAGAGGTCGGCGCAGGAACCTTCCATCCTGCCACCTTTTTCAGGGTATTGGGGCCAGAACCGTGGAAGACAGCATATGTTGAACCATCAAGAAGACCTACGGACGGTAGATACGGCGAGAATCCTAACAGACTTCAACACTACTATCAATATCAGGTCATAATAAAACCTTCCCCTCCTGATAGCCAGGAGGTTTACCTTGAAAGTCTGTCTTATTTAGGTATCGACCCCCTCAAACATGATATAAGATTCGTTGAAGACGATTGGGAATCTCCAACCCTCGGGGCATGGGGATTGGGATGGGAGGTGTGGCTTGATGGTATGGAAATAACACAATTTACATACTTTCAACAAGTAGGAGGAATAGAACTTAAACCCGTTTCTCTTGAGTTGACATACGGGCTTGAACGTATTGCGATGTACTTACAGGAGATTGACAATGTTTTCAACCTCGAATGGTGTAAAGGGATCAAATATGGCGAAATACACCATCAGGGCGAGGTAGAATTTTCGAAATATAATTTTGACTTTGCTGATACAGAACTTTTGATGAAACAGTTTGATGCATATGAAAAGGAATCAAAAAGACTTAATAAATTGGGTCTTGTACTCCCATCTTATGAATTCTGTCTTAAATGTTCACATACTTTTAATCTACTCGATGCGAGAGGAGCAATATCTGTTACAGAAAGGACAGGATATATTGCACGTGTAAGAAACCTTGCAAGGCTCTGTGCTAAAGCTTACCTAAAACAGAGGGAAGAAATTGGCTTTCCTCTTTTAAATGCTAAATTGTAAACGCCGGATTTATCTGCCCTACCAAATACTTTTTCCTTGCATCGATCTATTATCAAAAGAAAGATTCTTCAAATGAAAATATAACGCTCTTTTTTCCGTTTTTTGATGCGTGAATAAGAAATCGTGAAGCAAGCGAGGAGTTACCCACTCCTAGTTGTCCGGTTATCAATGTTGTAGTTCCTGACTCAATACCCCCACCGAGCAAAAGATCGCCTTCAGAGAAAGATCAATTATCACCAATTCTCGAATGTCCCATTCAAACCCTTTTAAATTGAATTCTATATCCTCACTCAATTCAGATAGGGTAATGAACATCCCTTTTTCTCCTTGTTTTAACCCATACAGTAACCATGGCAAAGAAAATATGGTTTTGCCTGTTCCTGTTTATCCAATTAAAAGATAACTTCTTTCAGGAATTAATCCTCCATTTAAAATTTCATCAAGGCCTGGGATTCCTGATTTTAAACGGTTTAACTTTTTTCTGATTCATTTTACCCTCTGTTTAAAAAATCCTTATTTTGTAGGAGCCTTTTTTGAATAATATCATGTATCAACATTTCGAAAATATTGCAAGGATAATATAGCACTCAATATCATCAGACCAAATAATGCATTTTTTTATTAAGTTTATGATATTCTTTTTTATGAGCAAATTAATTGAGGAAATTGCCCTCCGAAATAGACTTTATATATTTAAGGACAGAACAGAAGCGGGCAAGCTTCTAACAAATAAGTTAATAAAATTTAAAGGAACCGAAAGCATAATTTTTGCGATTCCCTCGGGGGGAGTTCCTGTGGCCGCTGAGATATCAAAAGGACTTGAAATCCCAATGGATCTTATAATCGTAAGAAAGATACAGATACCCTATAATCCAGAAGCAGGCTTCGGAGCAATTTCCCCCGATGGGGAAGTAATTTTCAATGAGAGATTATTAGGTCAACTGGCATTGACGAAAGAGGAAATAAATGACCAGATCAAAAAAACAAAGGAGATTATTGAACAGAGAAATATTCTATTCAGGCAAGGGAACCCTTATCCTCTGCTGAAAGATAAATATGTAATTGTAGTAGATGATGGGCTTGCCTCGGGATACACAATGCTTGCAGCAGTCAATTTTATCAAAAGAAAAGATCCTAAAAAAATCATTATCTCTGTGCCAACGGCTTCTCAAAAAACAGTAAATTTTCTGCTGAACAAAGTTGACGAAATTGTCTGTCTCAATGTCAGGAGTGGATCCCCCTTTGCTGTGGCTGACGCATATATAAACTGGTATGATCTTTCGGATAGAGAAGTTTTAAAAATTTTGGGAAAAAACCTTTAAAGATTAATGTTAATTGATTTTCTTGTAATTGTAACCCTTTTATTTTGGCTTATTATCCCGATTTTTTGGATACCTATCCATGGTTTAACGAATTTCTTTAAAAAAATAGGTCTTTTTACATACTTGATGCCACTATTAATATGGGTACCTCTCGCATTCTATGTTTATACAAATAAAGCATATATTTTCCAATTAAAGATTCCCCTTCCATTAATAATCAATTTAGTAGGTGCTGTGCTCTTAGTCATAGGCTCAATCTTGCACATATTCACTGCAAGATTATTGGGGTTATGGGGAATAATAGGTGTACCTGAAATATCATCGAAAGTAAGAAGGGAGTTGATCACAAAAGGCCTTTTTTCAAAGATGCGTCATCCTACATATTTTGCACACACATTAATTTTTTTAGGAGTATTTCTTTTATCAGGAGCAGTTGTTATGGGTATTGTTACTCTAATTGATTTTATTATCGTCAATACGGTTATTATACCTCTCGAAGAAAGAGAATTAATTAAACATTTCGGTGAGGAGTATAGATTATATAGAGAAAAGGTTCCCTGTAGATTTTTTCCTAAAATTAGAATACATGATTCAGGCGAATAATTTAGTCATTTAGTCAAAAAGCTTTCTTTCTCCATGTGTCTTTTCTCTATGGTATAATTTTCTAAAATGTCCACCCAACGAACTATAGGTTTAGATATCGGGAAAATAAGCTTCAAAGCGGTACTACTGGATAGCAAAAAAAATATCGTCACTACCTTCTGGCAGAAACATTTACAAGAAATAGAAAATGTATGGCAAACTCTTAAAAAGAAATGGCAGATTACCGAAAAGGATAAAATTATTGTTACAGGTAGATTCCGAAAACTTTTACCTTATCCTTCCATAGTCGAAAAAGTTGCCCAAGAAAAGGCTGCGCGCTTTCTTTATCCCAACGAAGAATTAACCGTGCTTCGGTTAGGGGGTGGTGGTTTTTCTGTTTTGAAAATTAAAAATGGATCATTTAGCGAATTCAAACAAAACCCTCGATGCGCAGCGGGCGTGGGTAGTTTTCTTGACCAAATTCTTAATCGAGTAGGCTTGAAAATTCTTGATGTTGATAAAATCACGGAAGATGCTAAGGGCTCAGAAATTACTTCCCGCTGTGGAGTAACAATGAAAACAGATTTTACTCACTTATTAAACCAGGGGAATCCACTTGAAGAGGTAATAGCGGGCTTACTGGATTCTTCAGCAAGGAACGTGGTTGCGTTAGCTATGAAATCTCAAATTTCATCAAAGGTCTTAATCATAGGGGGACTGTCGGTTTCAAACCGAATTATTCAAACTATCAAACAAAGTTTACCCAACGTCGAGGTAGAAGTTCCTCCATATGCATTATTCTTTGAAGCATTAGGTGCAGCCCTTATTGGTGAGGGTGAAAAAAGCCTGCAGACCAACGTTGACACTACTCTAACTTATTTACCAGGTCTAAAAAATTTTCTCAATCTTGTAACAAAAATTGATTATCACGGTCCTGAAGAAGAGAATACGGAAAATTTAATTTTAGGATTGGATATTGGATCAACAGGCTCAAAGCTGGTTATTATTGGAAAAAATCCCATTTTTGAGGCCTACGGAGAAACAAAAGGTCAACCTGTCCAGGCAGCAAAAAATTTAATTCAGCAAATACCTTCAAAGTACTTCAGCCGAATTAAAGCTATTGGATGCACGGGTTCGGGTAGAGAGATTGTTGCATCTCTTATCAGGGCTTCCTTACAGGAAGAAAATTATGATCAGGTCTTTGTTCTTAATGAAATTGCAGCACACGCTCATGGTGCTCTATATTTTGATTCAGAAGTCGATACCGTAGTTGATATAGGTGGACAGGATGCTAAATTCATCCGTCTCGAAAAAGGACGCGTTATTGATTCTTGTATGAATACCGTCTGCTCCGCTGGAACGGGGTCTTTTTTAGCTGAGCAACTGCAAATTCTGGGTATTGAGGATGTAAAGCAATTTGGGGAAATAGCACTTCAGTCTCCACGTGCTGTTGATCTGGGACAGCATTGTGCTGTTTTTGTTGCAGAACAGATTGATGAAGCAAAAAGGAAAGGTGCACGGATTCAAGAAATAGTTGCAGGACTTTATTATTCAATCATACTTAATTACAACAATAGAGTAAAAGGGCTCAGAGATTACGGTCAAAAAATTTTTCTTCAAGGCAAACCTGCTGAAAATCTCGCATTAGCATGTGCATTAGCAAAAGTTACTGGTCAACCAATAGTAGTTCCACCGTCTCCGGGTAGCATGGGAGCTTTAGGCATTGCTCTGTTGACAAGAAATGAAATTGGGAATTTTTTAGATTCAAAACCATTCATTAACTTAAAAACCTTTCTTGAAAGTCGCGTCTTGGAAAGAAAGGAATTTCGCTGTCAGTCCAAGGAGGGTTGTGTCGAGGGTAATCTTTGTCCAATTCAGGTTATCACGGTTCGAACAGGAGATAAAACGGGTAAATTTTTCTGGGGTGGAGCATGTGACAAATACGAAAAAGTTCAAAAAAACACCATAATGTCTATGGCGCCAAGACCATTTGTTGAGAGGAAAAAACTAATCTCGAAATTAATCAAAAATGAAAAAAATGTTTCCGATAAAACTATTGGAATTGCACAGGGACTGGAAACAGAAGAAATCTTGCCTCTTATTATCGCATTTTTTCAGGAACTGGGCTTTAAGATTAAACTTCCTGTTGAGAGATCATTGAAATCAATTGAAGAGGGGGCAAAGCTCTGTCAATCAACTTTTTGTGCCCCACTACAACTTTTTGCCGGTAATGCGAAAGGGCTCGAAAAAGAAGACTTCATCTTCCTTCCAAAAATCATTGAGATCCCTGGATTTAAAGAAGAAAAAAGATGCTATGTATGCCCTTTATCACAGGCTGCACCAGATTTATTTAAACCAAGATTGTCTGCAAATGTAATTCAGCCGTTCTTGAATTTTAAAAATGGATATAAGGATAATGCATTAGAATTCTTAAAAATTGGGTTAAAACTCGGCTGCTCGCCTATTAAAACTTCAGATGCATTTAAAAAAGCTGTAAAGGCTCAGGAAAAATTTGAACATGATCTTCAGGAGATTGGGAAAGAGGCTCTATTTTTTGCTGAAAAGAACAAAATACCCGTCGTTACCGTTTTGGGACATCCCTATATTATTTATTCTTCATTATTATCTGCCGGCATTCCAGAAGTAATACAGGAAAAAGGAGCAATCGCTCTTCCGGCAGACTGCTACCCTATATCAAATAATAGTCCTATTCTTGAAAACATTTATTGGGGATATGGGCAGCGTCTTTTGAGGGTAGCTTATGAGATCAGGCGCCATCCTAACGTATTCCCACTCTGGCTTTCTGTTTACTCTTGTGGTCCAGACAGCTTTTTACTCCATTTCTTCCAGTATCTGAGTCACGGTAAGCCTTACACCATACTCGAAACAGACGCTTATACAGGACAGGCTGGTTTCAAAACAAGAATAGAGGCCTTTTTATATAACATTAAAGACTATAAATCGAGTAAAAAACTAGTAGATGTCAAACTTCCCGATTTAAAACGATTTGAAATAAAGAAACAAATCTTGAGTGAGGTAGATAAAAACCGTAAGTTACTAATTCCGAGAATGGGAGAAGGTGCTCGAATCTTGGCTGCACTAATTAAATCTGCAGTTGGCATAGAGAGTAAGGCTCTCCCTGTTGCAGATCATGAGTCACTGGAAATTGGACGAAAATATACATCAGGTAAGGAATGTCTACCCATGATTGTAACAATAGGAAATTTATTAAAATACACAAGAGATAATGAAGAAAATTTCTACTACTTTATGCCAAAGGCAGGTGGTCCATGCCGTTTCGGACAATATCAGCTTCTGACAAAAATTATACTTGAAAGATTGGGACTATCTGAAAGAGTAGAAGTCGTTTCCCCTGATTCAGAGACAGGTTATAGATTCAGTGAACACATCGGTTCGTCGATGACAGGTAAAGCTTGGGCAGCCATTGTTCTTGTCGATCTTTTAAGAGATGCCTTAATGGAAACAAGACCGTGTGAAAAGACACCCGGCGATAGTGAACAGATATTCGAAAAATATCTTGTCGAGACTGAAAAAACGATCTTAAGTTCCCCTAATGACTGGTCAGGACGTAAAAATTTATGGGGACTCGAAGGCGTTGCAAAAAGAGCAGCCGAAGAATTTAAAAGGATACCCCGGATTGATAGCAACCAAAAACCAAAGGTTCTTGTGACAGGCGAGATTTACGTTCGATTAGATGATTTTTCAAATAACTTTGTAATAAAAGAACTCGAGGCACTTGGTGCAAAAGTAAAGCTGGCACCTTTCAGAGAATGGATAAATTATACAACCTACCAGAGGAGAAAGAGACTAACTATTCAGAAACAAAAAAGGTGGAAGGTTTATTTAACATGGCTATTACAGCGTAAAATCGAAAACAAACTTTATGAGATTTTCGCTAAAACCTTTAACTGGCCGCATGATCACAGCGTGGAAGAAATACTGAAAGCTGCAAAGCCTTATTTAAGTAAGCTCCGACCACTGGGTGAGTCCGCTTTAACTATCGGACTACCTCTATTACTATGGCAAAAAGGAGAAATTGAAGGCACTGTTGTGGTTGGACCATTCGAATGTATGCCGACAAGAATAGCCGAGACTCAATTAGGTTTGATTTCAGAACGAACAGGATTACCTGTGTTGACTCTCTCTTTCTCTGGTGAACCACTCGACAGAGAATTGCTCGAAAGTTTCATATGGGATTTAAAAAACCTATCAAGGCAAGAAAAAAAGAGAAAATAGTGCCCTCCCTATCACTCATAAACTTATCGAGCAAGTAAGTTGGGTTGCGGCAATTTTTTGGAAATTATTAACCCCAAAATGTAATTAGGATAATGTTAATGTTTCAAAAAATTTATTTTTAGACTTATTTGGGCTAACTTGCCTTACCTTTCATTTTATGTATAATAAATAGTCTACTTAAATATTGAATATTTATTTTCAAATCTTTTATAAAGGGGGCTTATGAGTGGGGAACGTTAAAAAATGGCGTAAAAAGAAAATGAGTAAACATAAACATAGAAAGCTTAGGAAGAAAACAAAATTTCAGAGGAGAAAGAATAAATAATTTTAAAAACTAAATCTCTCCTCCCAAATAAATAGTTTACATTTTGACTGAAGTCATCCATTTTTATAAAGAGAGGACATAAATGTCCTACCAAAATTTGTCATTTTCCCTTGTATACTAATATTAAGATTTATGATTAGACCCTTTTCGACAACAGGCATAGGAAGCCTTCCTTATACGAATGCTGATGAAGCATGCGATATTATATTTCAAATATTTGATATCCCTTTCTGGCCTCAACTTCCAAAAAAGGGATTCTTTGAGTTCATGATTCCCCAATTCTCGGAGGGAATGCCTTGTATAAAAATAGATTTTAAAAATGAAAACTTATGGGTAGAAAAAAATGAAAATGCATTAATAAGATTTTATGAAATCTATACAGAAGATTATGAAATCGGAATTTCTAAAAATTATGCCGCAGGACTTTATGCTTTTGTAAAGAAAATGGAGAATAAACATTTCCATTACCTAAAAGGGCAAACTACAGGACCCCTGACTTTTACACTCGGACTTAAAGATTCAAAAGGGAAACTAATCTATTTTGATGAAGAGCTCCGCGAAATATCACTTATGGTCTTAAAGGCAAAGGTAAGATGGCAAATGAAACTTTTAAAGCAATATGCAGATAACGTAATAATATTTATTGATGAGCCAATTCTTTCAGCACTTGGTACCTCAAGTTATATCGGTGTTGATCTCGTAGAGGCTAATAGGCTTTTATGTGAAATATCGCAGACAATAAATACTTCAGGAGGTATTGCGGGAATTCATTGTTGTGGTAAGGCTGACTGGCCTTTAGTAATAAAAAGCAATGTTGATATTGTTAGTTTCGATGCATATGATTACTCAGAAACTATTTCGTTATACTCTGCGGATTTTAAAGAATTTTTAGAACAAGGCAGATATCTGGCATGGGGTATTGTGCCAACAACTGAAGCCATCAGATTAGAAAGTACTTATTCAATAAAGAAAAGATTTGATGAAATAATGAAAAATCTTTCCAAATATTTACCTTATGAACTTTTATTCAAACAGATATTGCTCACTCCTTCATGCGGAACAGGCTCCAGAAGTATAGAAGAAACTCTAAAGATATTTGAAATCTTAGTGGAGTTAAAAAACTCCCTTAAGGGTAATTTCAAATGAAAGGTATTTTCATATCTTTTGAAGGGATTGAGGGTTCAGGGAAATCAACTCAAGCCAATTTATTACACGAGCATTTAATTAAAAAAGGGATTAGAGCCATTTTAACAGAAGAACCAGGGGGAACAAAAATAGGTGAAAAGATAAGAAAGATCCTTCTTGATTCCGAAAATAAAGATATTTTACCTTTTACTGAATTACTCCTTTACTACGCTTCACGTGCTCAACATATAAATGAAATAATAATTCCATCCTTAAATAAAGGAGTTACTGTTATAACAGATAGGTTTACCGATTCTACTATTGCATATCAGGGCTACGGAAGATGTATAGATTTAAATACTATTCTTACAATTGATAAATTAATCACCTCATCTCTCCGTCCAGATATTACATTTCTTCTTGACCTTGATGTAGAAATCGGCCTAAAAAGGAATCAAGGTATTAATAAGGCCGACAGGCTTGAGCTTGAAGATATAAATTTCCACAAAAGGGTAAGAAACGGTTACGTAGAACTTGCATCAAAAGAACCTGACAGAATAAAATTAATTGATGCTTCAAGGGATATCACCATTATACATAAAAAAATAGTTAAGCTCACAATGAATCTTTTAAAGCAATGGGATTAAAAGACATAATAGGTCAAGATAAGGCTGTGAAGATACTCTTGAAAACTATTCAGAGGGATAAAATTTCGTCATCATATCTATTTGCTGGCGAAGCAGGTATAGGTAAAAAATATACTGCTATTAATTTTTCAAAAGCCGTTAACTGCTTGAATAGATATGGTTATAATCAATTAACAGCACCGCTTAAAAACATTAAAGAAATGTCGAAAATGCCAATATATACTGATTATCAACATGCAGACTCCTGCGATGTATGTTCTTCGTGCAAAAAGATAGAAAAAGGTGTTCATCCAGATTTTTCTCTGATATTACCAGAAGCTGGTCAGATCAGGATTGAAGAGATACGGAGGATTAACGAATTGCTTTTTCTTAAACCATTTGAAGGAAGAAAAAAAACCGTTATTGTTGATGATGCTGATCTCATGAATCAAAATGCCGCAAATGCCTTTCTTAAGACACTTGAAGAGCCACCAGAAGATAGCTTAATTATACTTATATCAACCAACCCTGACCGTTTGCCTGAAACAATAAGATCAAGATGTACAAGGATCAACTTTACTCCTCTTTCAATTAGAGAATGCATGGATGTCATAAAAAAGGTAATCGAAGGGTCATCCGTTGCAGAGCAAAAAACAGGGACTAAATTAAAGGATATCGAAAAATCTATGATAGCAAATCTTGCAAGGTTATCCATGGGAAAACCGGGTCTTATAGTTACTGAAGATTTAGTAGAGGATAGGAACTGGTCAGTAATGGTACTTAAAAGCATGTTAAATGCGGAAAAAGACATGTGGTCCTCTAGGGAAGAAATGGGGAAATGGTTTGAGCATATCTTGTTGATATTGAGAGATATGGCTGTCTTAAAGATAACAAAAGATGAGAAATATCTCATTAATAGAGATATTAAAGAAGATTTGCTCAGTTTAAGCAGACCATTAAAACTTAAAATAATAATAGAAACTTATCAGAAATTATTTTACCTGAACAAATATCTTCATTTTAATCTTAACAAATCTTTGACATGGAACTATACAGGTTCTCTATTAAGAAATGTTATGGAGGCAAGGTATGCCTGAAGTTGTAGGAGTTCGTTTTAAACCTTCTGGGAAAATATATACTTTCGAAGTAAACGGGATTGATATAAAAGTTGGTGATGAAGTAGTTGTAGAATCTCAATTAGGGCTGACGATAGGATACGTAGTAAAAGACAGATACACGATCGAAGAGAGTGATAAAAATCTTAAGAAAATAATTCGGAAGGTGACAAAAGAAGATCTTGAGCAAAAAATGGAAAATTTAAAACTCGAAGAAGAAGCTATGAAAGTCTGCCTCGAAAGAATAATGGCGCGAGGGCTTCCAATGAAATTAGTTGATACGGAAGTAACTCTGGACAGAAAACGCCTAATTTTTTATTTTACTGCCGAAAAAAGAATTGATTTCAGGGAACTCGTCAAAGACCTTGCTGCGAAATTCAAAACGAGGATAGAAATGAGGCAGATTGGTGTAAGAGATGGGGCAAAACTCATAGGGAGTATCGGGATATGCGGCATGGAAATATGTTGTAGAAAATTCCTCACATCCTTTGAACCCATCTCGATTAAAATGGCTAAAAAGCAGGAACTTGTTCTTAATACAGGAAAATTATCAGGAATTTGTGGAAGATTGATGTGTTGTTTGGGATTCGAATATCCATATGCTTCTCAGGAAGATATCACTCAAACAGATGCAGAGGAATTCATAGTTGAAGAAGCAGAAGAAACAGAAATGGTTGTAGCATCAAGTGAGTCTATAGGAATCGAAGATGCCTCAGAACAACAATTAATTAAATCTGAGTCGCCACAACCTGTAGAATTAAAAAGACATAAAGAAAAGCATATAAGATGGCCACTAAGAAAAAGAAAAAAACGACGTCGTCATAGAGAAGGATAATTTTCATGGAAGAAAAATTTTATGTCACAACGCCGATTTACTATGTAAATGATGTACCACATATAGGCCATGCATATACGACAATTGCAGCGGATGTAATTGCGAGATATAACAGACTAAAGGGGAAAAGAGTATTTTTTCTTACAGGCACAGATGAACATGGACAGAAGGTAGAAAAGGCTGCAACAGAAAAAGGCAAATCACCCAAGGAACACGCTGATATAATGGTCAAAAATTATAAAAAATTATGGAAAAAACTCGATATAAAATATGATGCTTTTATCCGTACAACTGATATAGGGCACATAAAAATCGTTCAGGATATCCTATCAAAGCTTTTTGAAAAAGGTGAAATTGTTAAAAAAGAATACTCGGGATGGTACTGCATACCCGATGAACGCTTCTGGACAGAAAAAGAATTAATAGAAGGAAAATGTCCTGATTGTATGAGACCCGTTGAACAGATAGCAGAAGAAAATTATTTTTTCCTTATGTCGAAATATAAGGATAGATTAGTAAACCATTTAGAAAATAACCCTGCATATATTCAGCCGGAAAAGAGAAAAAACGAAGTTCTGGGATTTTTAAAGAATAATCCCCTTGGTGACCTATGCATTTCAAGACCAAGGTCTAGACTCTCCTGGGGCATCCCGCTACCTTTCGATAATAATTTTGTTACCTACGTATGGTTCGATGCACTTTTAAACTACTACTCTGCAACACAATATCTTGCTCCACTATCAGAAACAGTCAATCACCAGGCAACGAACAAAACCCAAAAAGAGTTTTTATCTATTATTTCTTCTCCCATCAAATCTAATACATGGTGGCCACCAGACCTACAGCTTATCGGAAAAGATATCCTCACTACTCACGCAATTTATTGGTCTACGATGCTAATGGCTCTTGAATTACCTCTTCCTAAAAGTATCTTCGCTCATGGATGGTGGACAGTGGAAGGGAAAAAAATGTCCAAGTCATTAGGTAATGTTATAGACCCTGCTAAAGTAGTAGATGATTATGGGTTAGACTCTTTTAGATATTTTCTTTTCAGAGAAGTACCTTTTGGGCTCGATGGCGACTTTTCCGAAAAGGCTTTAATAAACAGAATTAATACTGATCTTGCTAACGACTTAGGAAATCTATTGAGTAGAACACTTGCGATGATCGAAAAATATTTTAACGGGCGAATACCTAAAACCCCTTCGGATCATTCTAATTTAGATATAGAGAAAGAAATCCAGCTTAAAAACCGCGTAGAGAATATAAAAAGAGAATTTGATTCTTTAATGCATAAATTATCTTTTAATCAGGCTATTGATGTTGTGTGGACAGCTATTGCTGATGCGAATAAATTAATAGAAGATGAAGCACCTTGGAACCTGTGGAAAACAAAAAATATTGATAAACTATCGATTGTACTTTACACGCTTGCCGAAGCACTTCGCATAATAGCAATATACCTTTACCCATTTATTCCGTCGTCTGCTGAAAAAATCTGGCTACAACTCAATATCGAAAAAGATATTTCAAAATCCTTTTTTGATATAGATATAAGGTGGGGGGGGTTAAAACCCGGAATAAAAATAAAGAGAGGTTCAGCCTTATTTCCCAGGATAGAAAAAGCTTCTATAAAATAAAAAAATCATTCTTGACTTGTCTTAATTTTCTCGGATAAGATTAACATATTTAAAATAAACAAAATTTAAAATATTAAAATGACAATAGCAATCGGCGCTGATCATGCCGGAGTTGAACTAAAAGAGGAAATTATAAAACTATTAGATTCCCTTCAGATCCGATATTTAGACTATGGAACTGAAAGTCATAAATCTGTAGATTATCCCGATTATGGTGAAAAGGTCGCCGAAGCTGTTTCCAAAGGAAGGTGCGAGAAGGGTATTCTTATTTGTGGAACAGGGATAGGCATGTCTATCGTAGCCAATAAATTTCCTCGAATTCGTGCATCCTTATGCAATGACCTCTTTACTGCAAAGATGAGTAGGCTCCACAATGATGCAAACATCCTCGTAGTCGGTGGCAGGATCGTAGGTAAAGACCTGGCGAAAGAGATTGTAAAAGTATGGATAACTACTCCTTTTGAAGGAGAAAGACATTGCTCAAGACTTGATAAAATCAAAAAAATAGAGGAACGTCTACTAAAAAATGAACCTTGAAAAGCTTAAGATTACAGATCCTGAAGTTTTCGAAGCTCTACAAAAAGAAATGGAGAGAGAAAAAAATAATATAGTACTTATTGCATCTGAGAACTACGCAAGTCCGGCTGTACTTGAAGTTCAGGGTTCAGTATTTACGAATAAATATGCGGAAGGTTACCCGGGAAGAAGATATTACGGTGGTTGCGAATATGCCGATATTGTAGAGAATCTCGCTATAGAAAGAGCAAAACAGCTCTTTGGTGCAGAACATGTAAATGTGCAACCCCATTCTGGGTCCCAGGCTAATATGGCTGTATTTTTTTCTGTACTAAAACCAGGTGATACTATATTAAGTATGAGTTTAAGTCATGGAGGCCACCTATCACATGGGGCCTCTGTAAATTTTTCTGGAATTTTCTATAGGACTTTTTTCTATGGGGTTGACAGAGAAACGGGATATATCGATCTGGAAGAAGTAAGAAGATTAGCCATTGAAACCAGGCCAAAAATCATAGTTGTGGGTGCAAGTGCCTATTCCAGAACAATCGATTTTAAACTTTTCTCAGATATTGCGAAAGAAGTAGGGGCCTATCTTCTAGCTGATATTGCCCATATAGCAGGCATTGTGGCTGCTGGCCTTCATCCTTCTCCGATACCTTATGCAGATTTTGTAACAACAACAACACATAAAACACTCAGAGGTCCAAGGGGAGGGATGATAATGTGCAAAGCAGAATACGCAAAATTAATCGACAAAATGATCTTTCCAGGTATCCAGGGGGGCCCTCTCGTTCATGTTATAGCTGCAAAAGCTGTGGCACTTAAAGAGGCATTAAGCAATGATTTTAAAAATTATCAGGCTAAAGTCATAAAAAATGCAAAAAAACTCGCAGAAGAATTATTAAATAGAGGTTTTAAGATTATCTCAGGTGGTACTGATAATCACATGATGTTAGTTGACCTCAATAATAAACAAATAACGGGTAAAGAAGCAGAAGAAGCCCTCGAAAAGGCGCGGATAACGGTAAATAAAAATGTGATACCTTATGACGAAAGACCACCTACAATAACAAGCGGGATAAGGCTTGGGACTCCTTGTGTTACTACAAGAGGAATGGGTGAATCGGAGATGGTGGAAATAGCTGATATAATTTCCTCCATAATCCATAACAGTAAAGATCAATCGATGATAAATGAATTGTCAAAAAAAGTAGATTTTCTTTGTGAAAGATTTCCGATATATTAATTTTTAACTTGTTATTTTAATTATATTTTTGGATTAATAACTTTAATCTAATTTAAATAGATTTGGTTTATATCTAAAATTTAGAAAATTTAATATGCACTCAAATGAAATGTCCTTTTTGTGGAAATTTAGAAGACAAAGTAATAGACTCGAGAACGAGTAAAGAAGGTAGTGCAATCCGGCGGCGGCGTGAATGTCTTAAATGCAATAAACGTTTCACTTCTTATGAGCGTGTTGAAGATATAATTCCTATGGTAATCAAAAAGGATGGAAGGCGTGAACCCTTCGACAGACTTAAAATATTGACTGGAATTAAAAAGGCTTGTGAAAAAAGGCCTATAGGAATAGACACCCTCGAAGGGATTACTGATTCAATCGAAAAAAAAGTAATCGGGCTTGGCGTTAAAGAAATTCAAAGCAGTTGGATTGGAGAAGAAGTAATGTCTTCACTTAGGGAATTGGACAAAGTCGCCTATGTAAGATTTGCCTCTGTGTATAGACAGTTCAAGGACATCACTGAATTTATGAAAGAGGTCAAAACCCTTTTCGAAGAACGATAGGCTAACTAAAAATGCAATTAATACGTAAATCCGCTTTGAATATTTAATAGGTTTATAAAATAAGCTTTAAATGCTTGATAATAGCTGCTTGTAGAACAATATTATTTGACATACAGCATATTACGTAAATCTGGAGGAGTTACGGATTAAAGTCTTATCCTGTGTAACCTAAGGGCATTACTCACAACCGAAACTGAACTGAAACTCATTGCAGCCGCCGCGATTATTGGACTCAATAGAATCCCAAAAAAAGGATATAAAATACCAGCTGCAATAGGAACACCAACCGAATTATAAAAAAACGCCCAGAAGAGGTTCTGCTTAATGTTTTTCATTGTTGCCTTACTAAGTAATCTCGCACGCACAATTCCCATTAAATCACCTTTTACAAGAGTCACACCTGCACTTTCCATCGCAACATCGGTACCGGTACCCATAGCAATTCCAACATGTGCCTGCGAAAGAGCTGGAGCATCATTTATTCCATCACCAGCCATTGCAACTATAAATCCTTTATCCTGCAATTTTTTTATTTCCATAACTTTTTGTTCAGGTAAAACTTCCGCAATAACTTCATCTATATTGAGTTTCTTTGCAACTGCTTCAGCAGTAGTGCGGCTATCTCCTGTAAGCATTATAATTTTGATTCCTTCTCTGTGAAGTTGTTCGATAGCTGATAAAGAGGTTTGCTTTAATGTATCAGAAGTTCCAATGATGCCTGTTATTGTGTTGTCACAAACAAGAAACATAACTGTTATTCCATCTAATCTCATTTGTTCTGCTGTTTCTAAATATTTTTGTGAATTGATACCAAACTCATTCAATAAACCCAAATTTCCGAGAGCTATTGAATGGCCTTCAATCTGGCCTGTTATCCCTTTGCCTGTAACAGACTTGAATGAATCAGATTTTGTTAGTTTAATCTGTCTTTTTTCAGCTTCAATGACAATTGCATTTGACAGAGGATGTTCACTGCCTTTTGCAAGACTTGCTGAATAATAGAGCACTCTATTTTCATCCCATCCCTGAAGTGGAATTATTTTAACGACTTGCGGTTTCCCCACAGTAAGAGTACCTGTTTTGTCGGTAACCAGCACATTTACTTTTCTCATTATTTCTATGGCCTCTGCATTTTTGAAGAGTACACCTGCTGTTGCACCTTTGCCCATCGCAACCATTATTGACATTGGAGTTGCCAGGCCAAGTGCACAGGGACAGGCTATAATTAAAACAGCCACTGAATTTATAATCGCATAAGCATAACGGGGCTCAGGCCCAAATACTGCCCATAGAATAAAGGTAATTAAAGCAACAGAAATTACAATATACACAAAATATCCTGCTACTATGTCTGCAAGTTTTTGAATTGGAGCGCGGCTTCTTTGAGCTTGTGCTACCATGTTAACGATTTGTGATAAAAGAGTTTCAGACCCTACTTTTTCTGCTTTCATGACAAGTGTGCCTGTAGTATTTATAGTTGCACCAATAACTTTATCACCTGGTTCTTTCTCAACTGGAACTGGTTCACCCGTAATCATTGATTCATCAACTGAACTTGTTCCTTCAATAACTGTTCCATCAACAGGAATTTTTTCGCCTGGTCTGATACGTAATATGTCTCCTGACTTGACCATATCTATCTGTATATCCTCTTCAGAGCCATCTTTATTAATTTTTCGCGCTGTCTTTGGAGCTAATCCGAGCAAAGCTCTGATAGCAGCGCCTGTCTTTCCTCTTGCTTTAAGTTCAAGCACCTGTCCAAGAAGAACAAGAGTGATAATTACTGATGAAGCTTCAAAATAAACCCCGATTTTCCCATTAGATTCTATAAAAGATTCGGGGAATATTGAGGGGAATAAAACAGCAACCACACTGTAAATATAAGCTACCGCAACGCCAAGACCGATAAGAGTAAACATATTTGGACTGCGATTTATGATTGAATTCCATGCTCGTACAAAAAATGGCAAACCACACCAGAGAACTACAGGTGTGGTGAAAGCGAGTTCAGATATTCTCAGAAAATCTGCATTAATGAGATGTTCAAGTGAGAATCCAGGTATCATATGATGCATTGCAATAAAAACAACAGGAAGTGTCAATGATAAACTAACCTTAAAACGTTTACTCATGTCAACAAGTTCGGGATTTTCTTTTTCCTCAAGAGTTACAACTCTTGGTTCTAACGCCATACCGCATTTTGGACAACTACCCGGTTTATCACTTATCACATCAGGATCCATAGGACATATCCATTCAGTTTTTGTATGTTCTAAAGAAATTGAGATCGGCTCCAGTGCCATGCCACACTGAGGACATGAGCCTATTTTATTTTCTTTGATTTCAGGATGCATCGGGCATGTATATCCAGAACATGCAGGCATATCTTTCGGTATATCAGAAATTACCTGGCTTTTGGTTCCTAAATATTTTTCGGGTTCTTTTTTAAACTTATCAAGACAATATGAAGAACAGAAATAATAAGTATTCCCGTTATATTCATATTTAAGATCTGTATCTTTATCAACAGCCATGCCACAAACAGGATCTTTTTCTTTTGAAATACCGATTTCATCTTGAACAGTTTTAATAGAATTCTTAATCATTAAAATCGGAGTGAACACTTGAACATTTTTCGGGGTTGAATCTTCGGATTTGATATAAACTTCTGGATTCTTATCGAATTTTTCTTTACAAACAGGATTGCAGAAATAATAAGCTTTTCCATTATAAAGGGATTTTCCTGCTGCTTCTGAATCCTCAATTGTCATTTTACATACAGGGTCAATTACTTTCATGAAATCTTTACCTTAAAAAGTTAGACATTACTTAACAATTTATTTAACTCAATGCTTTTATAATAATAATTATGACTCTATTTATAAAACAAAATAAACTACTTAAATAGCAAAAAGTGAATAGAAAAATACCCCCTCACCCCGACTCTCTCTCACAGGGGTAGAGGGGGTATTCTTTTGACAATACCTCTATTCTACTTAATTATTCTTAGTGTTTATGTTCAGAAGGAACAGGCGTTTGAGGAACAGGTGTTTCAGTTGCAGGGGTCTGGGGAGAGGATGGTTGCATCATCATGCATTTACACATATTGGACATATTTTGCAATTTGTCTTTCATTTCCTTTAATTCCTGCAACATTTTTTCTTTTTCTTCAGGTTTTATTCCTGAAACAATTTTTTCCTGCACAGAGATTAAATTGCTAATAATTTGCATCATTTCCTGACAATGCATTGTCTGCATCTGTTGACCCTGCATCATCCCCTGACCATGCATCATTTGCATTTTTGGACACTGCATCATGGGCATTTGTTGTGTTTCACCCATTTTCATGCCCTGTCCCATCATACCTGTCTGGGCAAATGCTGTAAGACTGAATGCCAGAACAATAATTGAAGCTACTATTAATTTTTTCATTTGGTCCTCCATTTTTAGATTCAGATTGTGTTTTTAAATTTTCGGACTTACTATTTTACTTTAATTTTCATCTCTTAATTTCAATTTTTGTTACTATCAGAACTTTCTTTCAAATACTTTTCAGGTTCGCGGTCAAACTTCTCTTTGCATCCCTTTGCACAGAAATAATAAGTTTTCCCTTTGTAAATAGTTGTTGTAGCAGCTTTTTTTTCATCTATATCCATATTGCAGACAGGGTCTTTTACCATTCAATCACCCCCCTTTCATTAGAGTTTAAATATATATCAAATAAATCTCAACGAAGCGCTGACTGAAGTGAAGTCTGCTTTCTCTGAAAGGACATTGCCTGTAAAACTTCCGACAAAATTTGTTCCGTTGTTGTTTCAAAGAAACAATATCCTTATAATTTTAAACCAAATAACGCAGAGATTGCTTAAAAGAGAGATTCACGCTTCGTGTCCATTATCCATATCCGTAAAAATCATGTCTTTATACTATAACTAATAACGAATGTTCGTTACGCAAAGGAATTGAAAAATAAACATTTCGCCACATTTGCATTTTTTAATTGCATTTTTTGGGTGAAACCGGCCTAAATCTCAAGTTTAGTGAGCGCTTCTTTGGCAGCATTCGTTTCTGCTTCTTTTTTGCTCCTTCCTGAGCCTGTACCAAATTTCTTCCCAGCTATATAAACTTCTACTGTAAAAAATTTGTTATGCTCTTCACCTTCCTGTTTAACTATTTTATATTCAGGTATAGTGCTGAATATTAGCTGTGATCTCTCCTGCAACTCTGTTTTAAAGTCATAAAATTCACCCGAATTAATTATATAGTCTATCTTATCTTTTAACAATCTAAGTATTAACCTTTTTGCACCTTCATAGTCACTATCGATATAAACTGCTCCAAAAATAGCCTCCATAGCATCTGCAAGCAATGATCTTTTTGTTCTCCCTCCTGTAGCTTGTTCACCTTTTCCAAGTCTGAGATATTTTCCGAGTGAAATATTTTTAGCTATTTCAGAAAGAACAGCTTCTTTTACTACATAGGATTTAGTCTTTGCCATAATTGACTCAGGAAGTTTGTCTTTCAACAAAAATAAATATTCGACTATGACCAATCCAAGTACCGAATCACCAAGAAACTCCAGCCTTTCATTATAAGCTTCTGCCTTTTCAGGATGCTCATGATAGAAAGATTTGTGTGTCAAAGCCTCTATGAGAAGCTTTTTGTTTCTAAAATGGTAATCTAATTTATTTTCTAATTCAGAAATATCGTCCTTAAACATTTTAAAAACGGAAAGGAGAAGATACTTTTGACAAGATATTATTCTCTGAATTTTTTAAAAATAAGGCAGGCATTTGTACCACCAAAGCCAAACGAATTTGTAAGCGCATTGTTCACTTCCATGATTCTTGATTTATACGGAACATAATCAAGGTCGCATTCAGGATCAGGATTATCAAGATTTATTGTTGGCGGAACAATATCTTTATATATACTAAAAACAGTAATAACTGCCTCTATTCCTCCTGCAGCTCCGAGCAAGTGACCTGTCATTGATTTAGTAGAACTGACGGCCATCTTATATGCATGATCACCAAATACTTTTTTTATAGCTTTAGTTTCTATTTCGTCTCCCTGTTTTGTAGATGTTCCATGAGCATTAATATAATCAATTTCTGACGGATTTAATCCCGCATCTCTTAGAGCCATCTCCATACACCTTATAGCACCATTTGCATCAGGTGGAGGAGATGTAACGTGATATGCATCTGCTGTCATACCATATCCAGCTATCTCTGCATATATTCGAACTCCTCTATCTATTGCATTTTCAAGGCTTTCGAGTATTAATATCCCAGCACCCTCTCCTATTACAAAACCATCTCTATCAGCGTCAAACGGCCTGCTCGCTTTTTCAGGCTCATTATTTCTTGTAGAAAGAGCCTTCATTGCAGTAAATCCACCTATACCCAGAGGGGTTATGACCGCTTCTGTCCCACCTGCAATCATTACATCCGCATCACCTCGTTGAATAATTTTAAAAGCATCACCTATTGAGTGACTACCGGTCGCACAAGCAGTAGCCACCGCTGAATTTGGGCCCTTTGCTCCAAATCTAATCGATATCTGCCCTGAAGCAAGATTTATTACAAGCATTGGAATAAAAAAGGGAGTTATTCTTCTGGGGCCTTTCTCCAGCAATACCGAATGATAATGCTCTATTGTGTGAAGTCCTCCTATTCCGGAACCTACAATAACTCCTACTCTTTCAGCATTCTTTTCATTTATCTTTAATTCAGCGTCATCTATCGCCATCTTTGTCGCAGCTATAGCAAAATGAATAAAGCGGTCCATTTTTTTTATCTCTTTAGGCTCGATGTAGTCTTCTGGATTGAACCCCTCTACTTCGCCGGCTATCTGAGACGGAAAGCTGGAGGGGTCAAACTGCGTAATCCTTCTTATACCCGATTTTCCGGATAATAGATTATGCCAACTACTCTCAGCGTTTAGTCCAAGGGGGGTAATCATTCCCACCCCTGTCACAACTACCCGTCTTCTATTCATGAATACCACTATTTTTTCCTATTATTAATATAATCAATAGCATCTTTAACCCTTACTATTTTCTCTGCATCCTCATCAGGGATCTCAATCCCAAAGGCTTCTTCAAATGCCATTACCAACTCAACCGTATCAAGAGAATCCGCGCCAAGATCTTCAACAAACGATGCCTCAGGAACTACTTCTGATGCACTTACTCCAAGTTGCTTAGATATAATCTCTTTTACCTTTTCTTCTACCATTAATGCACCTCCGTTTTAATTTCAAAATTAAAATATAGCTTTAATCTCTTTAACTCAAAAATGCAATTACAATAATGCAAAATTTATTCTCCGATTCCTTAGTGTACCTATATTCTTTTATTCTTTATCCATTAATCCTTTTCCGTTATCAGTATAAAAAATACATTCTTACGGACACAGAAAACGGTCACAGAAAACGAATTTCTTTTTGAGCAGTCTTTGCACTTTTTGGGTTAATTTATCTTCACATATACATTCCACCATTTACATGAATCACTTGACCTGTAATATACCCGGATTCAGGTGATACAAGAAATATTACAGCATTTGCAACATCTTCCACAGTTCCAAATCTTCCCAACGGTATTAATTTCTTCATATCTTCTTTCACACGCTCAGGAAGAACATCGGTCATTGCTGTTGTTATAAAACCAGGTGCAACAGCATTCACGGTAATCCCCCTGCTTGCATACTCTCTTGCAACTGTCTTGGTAAATCCGACAATTCCTGCCTTCGACGCACTATAATTAGCCTGGCCAGGATTACCCATAAAAGCTGCCACAGAGGTGATATTTACTATTCTTCCATATTTCTGGCTCACCATGTCTTTTATAGCTTCCTTCGTACAAAGAAATACTCCTTTAAGGTTAATATCTATAACTGCATCCCATGCTTCTTCTCCCATTCTCATCAAAAGACCGTCTTTAGTTATTCCTGCATTATTGATCAATATGTCTATTCTTTGAAATTCTTTTCGAATTGTTTCGAAAGCTTCTTTAACATCCTTTCCAGAGGAAACATCTATTTTCAATCCAAGTGTTTTTACACCATATTGCCTCAAGGACTGAGCAACCTCTTCTGCAGCCTCAATGTTTCTACCAGCAACAATAGTATTTACTCCAAGCTTTGCGAGTTTTTCAGCAATAGCCTTACCTATTCCTCGCGTCCCACCTGTAACCAATCCCACCTGATTTTTAAATTCCATTTTCGCCTCACAAAACTGGTTTTAATTTTAACAAAGAGTAAATCTCTTTTCCAGTCATTATTTGTTAG